>Ga0315907_10001281_pt1 | contig 34287 bp, 34 predicted proteins | sample LakEriMetagenome_3_FD_203525 | JGI IMG/M metagenome (GOLD analysis project Ga0315907, IMG submission 203525) | Freshwater fungal communities from buoy surface, Lake Erie, Ohio, United States - Buoy 12 MA123 | ecosystem: Environmental > Aquatic > Freshwater > Lake > Lake biofilm | place: USA...
GAGCTCGCTCGAGAGGCCGTCGCTCACGTCCATCATGCTGGTGGGTTTCACGCCCAACTCGGCGAGGAGTTCGACGATGTCCTTGCGCGCCTCGGGCTTGAGCTGGCGCTCAATCGGGTACTGGTAGTCGCTGAGGTCGGGCTGCAGGTTGGGGTTGGCTAAGTAGGTTGCCTTCTCGCGTTCGAGCACTTGAAGCCCGATGTAGGCTCCGCCCAAATCGCCCGACACCACAATAAGGTCGGTCGCTTGGGCTCCGCCCCGACCCACTGCAGCGCCGCGCTCCACCTGGCCAATCACGGTCAGGGCAAGGCTAAGTCCGCTCGGATTCGACGTCGTGTCTCCGCCCACCAAATCGACGCCGTACTGCGCGCAGGCCCGGCGAATACCGGCATAAATCTCGTCGAGCGCCTCCACGGGGTAGCGGCTGCTCACGGCCATGGCCACGGTCAACTGCGTGGGCGAGCCGCCCATCGCATAAATGTCGCTGAAGTTGACGACCGCCGCCTTGTAGCCAAGGTGCTGCAACGGAACATAGGCCAAGTCAAAATGCACCCCCTCCACGAGCAGGTCGGTGCTCACCAACAGATCCTGGTCCGCGTTGGGCCGCAGCACGGCCGCGTCGTCACCCACGCCCACCAGGGTCGACGGCTGAACCGGCACTAGGTCGGCGGTAAGTCGCTCAATTAAACCAAATTCACCCAATTCAGACAGGGGGGTGCGTTGCGGATTCGGGTCTTCAATCATGGCACAAATTTCGGGCATACCTTTGCCGGATAAATACCCCCTTTATGAATCCTAAGTATCAAGCTGAAATTTCAGCATTCATGGATTGGGCAAAAGCCCGTAACGGCGCTGAGCCTGAGTTTATTCAAGCGGTGCACGAGGTGGCGGAATCGGTGATTCCGTTTATCGAAGAAAACCCGAAGTACAAAAAGGCGCGCATTCTTGAGCGCATCACCGAGCCTGAGCGCACGATCATGTTCCGCGTAGCGTGGACCGACGACGCTGGCAACGTGCAGGTTAACCGCGGCTACCGCGTGGAGTTCAACAGCGCCATCGGCCCCTACAAGGGCGGCCTGCGCTTTCACCCGACGGTCAACCTGTCGGTGCTGAAGTTCCTCGGCTTTGAGCAAATCTTCAAAAACTCGCTCACCACGTTGCCCATGGGCGGCGGTAAGGGCGGTTCGGACTTTGATCCCAAGGGCAAGTCCGACAACGAAGTAATGCGCTTCTGCCAGGCCTTTATGACCGAGCTTTCGCGCCACATCGGCGCCGATACCGACGTTCCTGCCGGCGACATCGGCGTGGGTGGTCGCGAGATTGGCTACATGTTTGGCCAGTACAAGCGCATCCGCAACGAGTTCACCGGCGTGTTGACCGGCAAGGGCCTCAACTGGGGCGGTTCGCTGATCCGCCCTGAAGCAACCGGCTACGGCACGGTGTACTTCGCTCAAGAGATGCTCGCCACCAAAGGCGACGGCTTTAAGGGCAAAAAGGTCGTGATCTCAGGTTCAGGTAACGTAGCCCAGTTCGCTGCCGAGAAGGCAACGCAGCTCGGCGCAACCGTGCTCACCCTGTCGGATTCTTCAGGCTACATTTTGGACAACGACGGCATCAATGCCGAGAAGTTGGCCCACGTGATGCACATTAAAAACGTAGAGCGCGGACGCATCAGCGACTACCTCAAGAAGTACCCGTCGGCTACGTTTGTTGCGGGTAAGACTCCTTGGGGCGTAGCCTGCGACATCGCTATGCCGTGTGCGACCCAAAACGAACTTAACGGCGACGACGCCAAGGCCCTGATCGCCAACGGCGTGAAGTGTGTGGCCGAAGGCGCCAACATGCCTTCTACCCCTGAAGCGATTGAGGCGTTTGCTGCCGCTCGCATCCTATTCAGCCCAGGTAAGGCCTCGAACGCCGGTGGGGTTTCAACCTCAGGTCTTGAGATGAGCCAAAACTCACTGCGCCTTTCGTGGAGCAGCGAAGAAGTGGACCAGCGCCTGCACGGCATCATGAAGAGCATCCATGCTTCGTGTGTGAAGTACGGTGCGCGCGAAGACGGTACGATTGACTACGTCAAGGGTGCCAACCTCGCAGGCTTCGTGAAGGTGGCCGACGCCATGCTCGACCAGGGCGTGATGTAAGCCTTGCTTCACCGCAATGAAAAAACCCCGGGCTCGCGCCCGGGGTTTCTTTTTTAGGTCTGCCTTAACCTAGAACCTAAAAGAACCGCACCGTGGCGTAGACCGAGGCGTTATAAAAATTGGGCTGTGCGTCCAACTGGATGTTGGCCGGAAGAACCGCTTCGTTAAAGGGCTTGTTGAAGTTCTGGCGTACCCCCACCGTAAAGCGTCGGAAGCCGAGTTCCGCCTGGAGACCATAGGACAGCAGCGAACCGTAGAACTGTCCGTTGGTGTTTTCGGTGACTCGGCCCATACCCTCTGCACGGTACACCACTTGGCGAGTGCCTCCGAGTCGAATGCCCGCGAAACCACCCGCCGACACGTTCAGCCCTTTGCCCCGGCGCGAAGGATTTATGACAAACGAAACGGGCACTTCGAAGTAGGTCATGGAAAGATTAGATCGGCGCAAATCCACATTGGAGGGCAAGAGTGCGTACCCGCCGCCGGAAGGAGCATCCAGCTGCAAAATGTTCTGACCAAAATCGTAGGTATAGCTCGTAAGGCCCCACCCGCTGCGCAACCACAACGGCGTCTTGCTGAGGCGCCACTGGTTCGTGAAGTAGAGTCCGAACGTGGCCGACTGCGCGCCAGCAGGATGCCACAAGCCCGAGTAGGCGTCGGCAGCCATCAGGTCGGTGGTCGGCGTCGTCAGCAGCGAATTCGTGCCCACAAGCATGACGAGTCCATTGATTTTCTTTTTGAACTTCTTCTTTTTAGGCTCCGACGGCTTGATGTTCAAAGTGAGGTCGTCACCCAAGTTGATTTCCAAATTCTCAATCGACTCCTCAAGGTTGTCTGCCCAAGCTTCGGCCATTTCTTCGATGGCTTCAAGGCGGGCTTCGAGGCGGTCTGAAAGCTCCTTTCGGCGGCGTTCAGCGTCTTCTTTGGAGATGTCTTTGTCGCGAATTTGCTTTTCGAGCGCAGCCATGTCCTTCGTGTATTCACTAATGGCAGCGGCGATTTCAGCGCTCATGCGGGCGGCACGGGACTGGGTGCTGTCGGCCGCTGGGGCCTTGCTGCTGTCAGACCCAGCACGGGCTTCGGCTGTCGGCGTCGGCATGGCAGGCGGGGCGTCCTGGGCGCGGAGCTGCGGCGCAGCCGCAGCAAATACGGCACTTAGTGCGAGTGCTTTGATTGAAAAGTGGACCATGATTCAGTGAGGTTTTCTGCCAGCTCTTTGGTTTGATTTAGGCGCTGAAGCACGGCGGCTGGCACGTGCACTTCAACGTGTACTTGGGGCGAGGCCTCTGATTCTCGGATGCTGCGGACCAAAGACCACACATCCTGAAGGTTGCTGGCCAACTGGGCGTAGCGTCGGCGCGGAGTCTCCGAATTGGCCGCGTAGGCTGCGGCTTCGGCCGGGCGCACGCGAACGGGAATTAGCGGCACGCGCTCGTCAAAATCTACAGGGCTCATGCGCTCAAGGAACGCAAGTTCTGCGCGGACGCTTCCGAATTTATTGGGCACCTTCGCTGGGGACAGTGCCGCCGGATTTGCCCCAACAAGGCGCTCGGGAGCCGTACCGACCGAGCTACGGCGAGAGCTTGGCGCTGTCGGTGCCAGTTGAGGCAAGCTGTCTTCTTGGCGGGAGATGGCTTCGTGGGCCAGCGAAGTGGCCGCTACCGACAGATTGGGGGTCGTATCGCTCGGGCGGGTCCACCACAATCCTGCGGCGGCCAGGGCTACCGAGGCTACGGCCGCATAGCGGAACCAAAGCACACGGCGCTTCGGTTTGGCATGCCCGTTTGCTGCTGCGCTGGGCAAGCCCGCGGCCACGCGGGCCCAGGAATCGGGCCGCGGCTGCGCCCGGCCCTCACCGAGGGCGTCGCGAAACAGCTTATCGAGGTCCTTCTGGCTCATTGCACATTGAAGTTTGTGAGGCGGCGCTGCAGCCACTGCCGGGCTCGGCTCAATTGGGACTTGCTCGTGGCCTCGCTGATGCCGAGCTGCTCGGCGATCTCGGCATGGCTGTAGCCCTCGATCGCATAAAGATTGAACACACTGCGGTAGCCGTCGGGCAGCTGGCGCAAGACACTCATAAGCGCTTCGCGGTCGTGCAGCGCGTCAGTTGACGCCGCTCCCGCCTCGGGCACGTCGGCCTCGTCGAGCCGCTCGGTCTTGCGCTTGCGCAGCTCCATGAGGCACTCGTTCACGGCGGTCCGGCGCAGCCAGGCCGGCAGGGCCTTGGGCTCGCGAATCGTCGGGAGTTGCTGGAACATGGTCGTCATCGTGCGAATCATTGCGTCTTCGGCGTCCGCTTCGTCGGCGAAGTAGCGTTTGCAGGTATGCAGCACACGGGGCGCTAGCGCCTCATACAGAGCGCGCTGCGCATCCAATTGGCCGTGCAGCGAGCCGTGAATGTGTGCGTACCAAGCTTCCACTAGATCGGGGCGGAATCCACAAAAAAGATGCGGCTCCTAACACAAAGGTTGCATTGCCCCCCTAAAATTGTACGACCTTTACTTCACTGCGCACTTAAATAGCCAAGAATTCCGCCTAGATGCCCAAAAAAGGACCCAAGATTAACAAAGCCCACCGCTCGATGGACGCGGTTTCGCTGGCCAACCGACTCCTTCGCTTTTTTCAGAAGCGCCCCGGGCGCAAGTTCACCGCCGCCGACCTCGCCTTTGAAACGGGAATGAACGAGCGGACCGGCAAGACGCTCGTGGCCAGTGCGCTCGAAATTTTGACCCGCACCAACCAAATTCAAGCCGACGGCGACGGGTTCCGCCTCAAAATGGAGCTGGCCTACGCGACCGGAACCATCGAATTCACCTCGAGCGGCGCGGCCTACGTGGTACGCGGACCCGGACTCGACGACGTGTACGTGCGCCAGGGCAGCGCGGGCTGCTCCTTCGGTGGCGACCAGGTCAAGGTGCTGGTCTACCCGCAAAAGGCGGGTAAAAAATTCGAGGGCGAGATCGTCGACGTGGTGCGCCGCGCCCGCAGCCGCTACGTGGGCGAAGTACAGCCCCACGCCCAAGGCGCCTTCATTCTCACCGACGGCCGCAAGGTGGGCCGGGACTTTTTTGTGCCCAAATCCCAGCTTGGCGGTGCCGAGGCCGGCCAAATGGTGGTACTCGAGCTCGTGGAGTGGACCGACGCCGAGCGCGCCCCGGTGGGCAAGGTGGTCGAAATCCTCGGGGAGCGCGGCGAGCACGAAACCGAGATTCACGCCATCATGGAGGAATTTGGGCTGCCTTGGAACTTCCCCGCCGAGGTGGAGGCCGAAGCGGCGCGGATTCCGTTGGTGCTGGACCCGCTCGAGATCGCCAAGCGCCGCGACATGCGCACTACGCTGACCTTCACGATCGACCCGGTCGACGCCAAGGACTTTGACGACGCGCTCAGCATCCGTCCGCTCGAAAACGGTCTGTGGGAAGTGGGCGTGCACATCGCCGACGTGACCTACTACGTGCGGCCCGGTAGCCTGCTCGAGCAGGAGGCCGTGGAACGCGCAACCTCGGTCTACCTCGTGGACCGCGTGGTGCCGATGCTGCCCGAAATCCTGTCGAACCAGGTTTGTTCGCTGCGCCCGCGCGAAGACAAGTTCACGTTCTCGGCGATTTTTGCGATGGACGAGTCGGGCACCGTGCACGACCGATGGTTTGGGCGCACCGTGATCCACTCCGACCGCCGATTTGCCTACGAAGAGGCCCAGGCGGTGCTCGAGGGCGACGACGACCCGATCGCAACCGAATTGCGGCTGATGGACCGCATGGCTAAGGCCCTGCGCGCCCAGCGAATGAAGGACGGCGCCATCGCCTTTGACCGAGCCGAGGTGAAGTTTCGCCTCGACGCCAACAACCAGCCCATCGGCGCCTACGTGAAAGAGGCCAAGGATTCCAACAAGCTGATCGAGGAGTTCATGCTCCTGGCCAACCGCGAGGTGGCGGCCTTTGCCGGCGGAAAGAAGCCCAATGCGCGCACCAAGCAGGCTCCGCGCACCATGGTCTACCGAATCCACGACCAGCCCGATCCCGAAAAACTGATCGCCTTAAGCCAGTTTGTGCGCCCGCTGGGCTACCAGATGCAGGTCGACAGCCCCAGCAACGTGCGGCGATCGATCAACGACCTGCTGCGCCAAGTCAAGGGCACGCCCGAGGCCAACATGCTTGAAACGCTTACGGTACGGACCATGGCCAAGGCGGTGTACAGCACCCAAAACGTGGGGCACTACGGCCTCGCCTTCGACGACTATACCCACTTCACCTCGCCGATTCGCCGCTACCCCGACATGATGGTGCACCGCCTTCTGCAGGACACGCTTGACGGCAAGCCCTCGCCCAAGGCCGACCCGCTCGAGGAGCTCTGCCAGCACAGTTCGCAGCGCGAGCAAAACGCCGCAGACGCCGAGCGCTCGTCGATCAAGTACATGCAGGCCGTGTACATGGAACAGTTCCTGGGCGAGCAGTTCGACGGCATCATTTCGGGCGTCACCGACTGGGGCGTGTTTGTTGAGGTGCCCGAAACCGCCTGCGAGGGCCTGGTGCGCCTCAGGGAGTTCCGCGACGACTACTACAGCGTCGATTCCGAGCGCCACTGCCTGGTAGGCGAGCGCTGGGGCAAGGAGTACCGGCTCGGCGATCCGCTGCGCATCGTGGTCAAGGAGGTCGACGTGGTCCGCAAGACCATCGATTTTGGCGTGGCCAGCTCGCGCGGGGGGTCGGGGTCCGCTTCGGGCGGAGCGTCCAGCCGACCCTCTGGCCGTTCTGCGGCACCAACCCGCGGACAGTTCGACGAAACCCGCCCCACCGAGGCCGGAAGCCGCTGGGGGTCTCCGCGCCGCGCCGGCGGTTCCGCGAGTGGTTTTGGTGCGTCCAAGTCGGGCGGACCGGGCAAGGCCAGCGGAAAAGGCGGCAGCAAAGGCGGAGGCAAAGGCCACCGCAAGGGCCCCAACACGACGTCGGCAAAGAAAAAGCGGCGGTAAACTAGGTACCAGTAACTAGTTACTTGGTGCACTTGCACCTCCGCAAGCGTCTTCGTATTTTCAAAACATGAATTCCGTACCAGCAACGCCCCACACATTGGACGAACGGCACGCCGTGCTCCAGGCCCTCGAGGCCGGTGAACTGACGGAATTAATTTCGTTGGGTACAGTTGACGAGGCGATGACGTTCCTCAAAAAGCGCTACCTCATCGAATGACGGATCGATCCATCAGGTTCCGCGGCGCTGCCTTATCGGACCTTGATGGAATTGCACAATACACGTTTCAAACATTTGGAGCGCTCGCCATGAGGGTTTACCTCAATGAGCTTGAACGCTGCTTCACGGCCATTTCAAGGCATCCCGAACTTGGAGTTCGTTTTATCAAAAATGTACGACGCTTCGCAGTTGGCCAGCATTGGATCTATTATTCGAGCTCGACTTCTTCCGTTCGAATCATTCGAATCCTGCCTCAAAAAGCGCTTCAAGTACTCCGTGAACCCTTAGTTATATACGGACCCCTCACGAAGGAGCATTCCGAATTAAAACCTGAAGTTACTAGCAGCGAGTTACTGGTCACTCAAGCACAGCCCGAGCCCGCTCCACGTCCCGCGCTATCTGCGCTTGAAGCGCTTGAGGCGTTTCGAACGTTTGCTCCGCACGGATGAAGTCAATGAACCGAACTTCGGCCGGGCGACCGTAGCCTTGGGCTTCGACGTCGAGCAAGTGCACCTCGAGTACGGGTTCTGCGCCGGCCCCAAAGCTGGGGCGCACGCCGTAGTTCGCCACGCCGGCGAGCCCGCGGGGCCCTTCGGCATCACAGAAATCGAGCTCCACGGCATATACGCCAAACGAAGGCATGGCCTTGTCGGGGTGAATTCCGCCCACGTTGGCGGTGCGGTAGCCCAGGTTGCGGCCAATTCCGCGCCCCGCAACGACCTCGCCGCGCACAAAATGGGGTCGGCCCAAACTGGCTGCAGCGTCGCGCACCCGGCCTTCTGCCACCGCGGCGCGGATTTTTGTCGACGACAGCGCCACGTCGCCCAAGGTCACGGCGTTTACCTGCTCCAGCACAAAATCAAAAACCTGCGAAAACTCCTGAAGCTGGGCAAAATCCCCTTCGCGGTTGCGGCCAAACCGGTGGTCGTAGCCGACGATTAAGTGCTTCATGCCCAAATGGCCAACCAGGTCGCGGCGAACAAACTCCAGCGACGAGGTCTGCGCAAACTCCGAGGTAAACGGATGCTCCACCAGCGCGTCCAATCCGGCTGCGGCCAAGAGCTCGGCCCGTTCCGCGGGGAGCGTCAGCCGCGAAAGCACAAACTCCGGGTGAATCAGCTTGCGCGGGTGGGGCTCCAAAGTGAGCAAGACGGCAGTTCCGCCCAATTCCCGCGCGACCGAAACGGCGCGCTCCACCAAAGCCTGATGCCCCCGATGAACCCCGTCGAAGGTGCCCAACGTGACCACGGTGGGTCCGTGGGGAACAAAGTCCGAAAGGTGGTGGTAAATCTGCACAGGAACGAGGTCGAGGGCAAAGATATTTACGAACTTCGCGCTATGATGCTGCACGCTTTTAGCCAGGCCGCCGACGCCTTTCGACGCCACCCCTATCCCTTCGCGGCGACCGGAGTTATCGCGTTGGCCCTGAACATGCTGGGCTTAATCCATCCCATGCTGGCAATGGCCTCCAGCTTGTTTCTGCTTCCGATGCTGTACGTCGGGCTCGGAACCTTAGCCGAAGCAGAACCCGGACTTCGCTTTACCCAAGCCCTAAGGCTGGCGCTGTCGGCGTGGCCGCGCATGCTCGCGCTTGGCAGCACCATGATTTTGCTCGTGCTCGGACTTTCAATGGTCCTCGGCATTGCACTTTCGTCGTTGTACGGCGATGAATTACTGGACCTTATGGAGCAGTACCGCCAAAATCCCGAGGGCCTGATGGCGGCAATGGCTAAAGAGGTGAATTGGGCCCAGTCTGCTTTTGGGCTTGCGGCGCTCGCACTCTTCACGCTGGCCTTGACGGCCCTTTTTTGGCTCGCACCTTTGGCGCTGATTTACCGCAACCTTGGCGTGGTTGCTTCGCTTTCGTGGTCGGTGAAAATGGGGGCATCCAACTTCGGAACTATGATACCTTCTGTGCTACTATGGACGGTGCTTTCGCTCGCGAGCGGAGCCCTAATCGGGCTAAATATTCTCGTTTGGCCGCTTACTGCGCTTTTTCACTTTTATTGCTACCGGGAGCTAAGTAAGCAAGGCATCTAGGTCGTACCTTTGCACCCGAATTCAGAATTACTCCATTCCGCACAACCATGGCGAACGCAAAAGGTAAAATTGCCCAGGTCATCGGCCCGGTAGTTGACGTCTACTTCGAAGACGCACAGGCCCTTCCTAAAATCTACGACGCGTTGATGGTAACGCGTCCCAACGGACAACAAGTTATCCTCGAAACCCAGCAGCACATCGGTGAAGACACCGTGCGCGCGGTATCGATGGACTCGACCGACGGCTTCACCCGCGGACAAGAGGTCGTTGCCATGGGACGTCCCATCGCGATGCCAACCGGGGAGCAAATTCGCGGGCGCGTGTTCAACGTAGTAGGTGCCGACATTGACGGCATTGGCGGAATTGACATGTCCAACGGCGGACTTTCGATCCACCGCGCCGCTCCGAAGTTCGAAGATCTTTCTACCGCAACTGAAGTACTGCTCACCGGTATCAAGGTTATTGACCTAATCGAACCCTACGCCAAGGGCGGTAAAATTGGTTTGTTCGGCGGCGCCGGGGTAGGTAAAACGGTACTTATTCAGGAGCTGATCAACAACATCGCCAAGGGCCACGGCGGTCTGTCGGTGTTCGCTGGCGTTGGAGAGCGCACGCGTGAAGGAAACGACCTGCTCCGTGAAATGATTGAAGCTGGCATCATTCGCTACGGCGAAGACTTCATCCACTCGATGGAAGCCGGCTCATGGGACCTCAGCAAAGTCAACAAAGACGAGCTCAAAGAATCAAAGGCAACCTTCGTTTTTGGTCAAATGAACGAGCCTCCGGGCGCCCGTGCCCGTGTGGCCCTTTCGGGTCTGACCATGGCCGAGTACTACCGCGACGGCGAAGGCAGCGGACAAGGTAAAGACATCCTGTTCTTTGTCGACAACATCTTCCGCTTCACCCAAGCAGGTTCTGAGGTATCTGCACTGCTCGGCCGTATGCCGTCAGCTGTAGGCTACCAGCCAACCCTAGCCACCGAGATGGGTGTGATGCAAGAGCGCATTACCTCGACCAAATCAGGCTCGATTACTTCCGTTCAGGCGGTCTACGTACCGGCTGACGACTTGACTGACCCGGCTCCGGCAACCACCTTTGCCCACTTGGACGCCACGACGGTTCTTTCGCGCAAGATTTCGGAGCTGGGTATCTACCCTGCTGTGGATCCGCTCGATTCAACCTCGCGCATTTTGACGCCTGAAGTCGTGGGTACCGAGCACTACGCATGTGCCCAGCGCGTGAAGGAGCTGCTGCAGCGCTACAAGGAGCTGCAAGACATCATCGCCATCTTGGGTATGGAAGAACTTTCTGAAGAGGACAAGCTCGTAGTACACCGCGCCCGCCGCGTACAGCGCTTCCTTTCTCAGCCCTTCCACGTGGCCGAGCAGTTCACGGGTATCCCGGGTGTGTTCGTAGACATCAAAGAGACCATCAAGGGCTTCACGATGATCATGGACGGCGAACTCGACAAGTACCCTGAAGCGGCGTTCAACCTCAAGGGTTCGATCGAAGAGGCGATTGCTGCCGGCGAAAAAATGCTTGCTGAAGTATAATTCGCCATGGCACTCCAGGTCGACATCATCACGCCAGAGCGCAACCTTTATTCGGGTAGCGCAACCGCGGTACAGCTACCGGGCACCGAGGGATTGTTCCAAATCCTGACGAACCACGCTCCGTTAATGGCCTCACTAACCGCCGGAACCGTGAAAATTGAAGGTGCCAAGGGAAGTGAATTGGTGGCCATCGACGGCGGTGTCGTCGAGGTTTCAGGCAACACCGTGACCGTGCTGGCGAAGTAGCGCGCTGCGATCGACAAAAACCAAAGCCCGGGCTTGCCGCTCGGGCTTTTTTTATGAGAATCGGCTACCTTCGCAGCATGTACGGGGAGCCCTTTGAACCCATTTCGTGGTGGTGGTACGCCCTAGGCGTCGCCGGACTTTGGATCATCGCGGCCCTTTGGGTTCCGAACGCCCAAGGACGCCGTCGCGTGGTGCGCTGGGGGGTTCAACTTTGGGTTGAGGGTTGGCCAGTAGCCTGGGGCAACGCCATCACCCTTCTTTCCATGGGGCTGGCCGTCGGGCTGCTCTACTTGGGAACAGGCATGCACCCGCTGCGCACTGGGGCCGTCCTAATTGCTCCATGGCTCATCCACAGCCTCGCAGGCTTCATCTGGAACGCCGTTCGCGTGCACCAAGCCTACCATCAATTTCGCATGGTGCTGGTGCCGGTACTGCTTATCCTCGCCGTGCCCTTCGCATGGTGGCGCGCAGCCGGCCAAGAGCCCAACGCCACCTTCAGCCTAAGCGTCTTGGCCGCGGTATTTGGCGCACTTTATTTAACCTCCTTGTTTCGTGCCGCTTACATTTATATAACCTCTGGACCGGGGCCTTTATACTTCAGAATTGCGTACCTTTGCGCCTTGGAAGCGATTCCCTGGTTATGGATCTATCATTGGCTGAGCGCAAGCGTAAAGTAAAGAGCATTTTGGTCTCCCAACCGGAGCCACAGGCCGGCAATAACCCATATTTACTCCTGGCCGAAAAGCATAAGCTCAAAATCGACTTTAGGCCCTTTATTCAAGTTAAAGGCGTAACTGCGGCGGAGTTCCGCAAAGACAAGATTGCCCTAGGCGAATTCAGGGCGTTTATTTTCACGAGCCGGAATGCAATTGACCACTTCTTTCGCATGTGCGAAGAGATGCGCGTCGCCATTAACCCCGAGTGGAAGTACTTCTGTACCTCCGAGGCGGTAGCGTTCTACCTGCAGAAGTTCGTTCCCTACCGCAAGCGCAAGATCTACCCGGCCAAGTCGAACATCAACGACCTGATTCCGACCCTGAAAAAGCAGCGCGGCGAGCATTTTTTAATGCCCACGTCCGACGTGCTGAACCCTGAAGTTCCCTTAGCGCTCGAAGCGGCCAACGTCAAATGGACGCGCGCCGTGATGTACCAAACGGTGGCTTCTGACCTGAGTGATTTGAGCGACGTGAAGTACGATATGCTGGTGTTCTTCAGTCCCGAAGGCATCAAATCGCTCTTCAAAAACTTCCCCAACTTTGTGCAAGACGCCACGCGCATCGCGGCGTTCGGCAGCACAACCCACCAGGCCGCCAAGGAACACAACCTCATTCTGGATGTGCCCGTTCCGTCGCCTAAGTTCGCTTCGATGGCTCAGGCCCTAGAAGCCTACGTCGACGAAGCCAACAAGAGCAAGTAATGAGCGACGCGCGCTTCCCCCGCGAGGAGCGCCTGAAGTCGCGAACCTCCATCGGAATCCTTTTTAGCCGAGCCTCGCGCAGCGTGGCAGACGCCGGACTCCGCGTGGTTTGGACCGCCGCTCCCGAACCCCTCGAACGCGGGGTTCAGGTCCTGGTTGCTGCGCCCAAAAAGCACTTTCGTCGCGCCGTAGCGCGGAACCGTATCAAGCGTTTGCTTCGCGAAGCCTGGCGTTTGGAGCGCGGAGCGCTTCCCGCGCAGTGGCTCGAGGCCCAGCAGCCCAAGCTGCTTGGGCTCATCTACAGCGGGCCTGCCGACCCGTCGCTTGCCGACCTGCGCGCTACGCTGCGCAGCCTGCTCGACCGAGCGAAGTGGTAAACGGCTTCAGCGCCACGTTCCGTCGATGCGCCGCGGCAAGCTGTGGTACAGGGCGGTAGCCACAAGAACGACGCCCATGGCGCGCTCCAGCATCGATTCGGTGAGCAGCAAAAGCAGCAACGCCAGGGCCAATGCCTGTGCACCGCGGTTCCACGACGACTTTCCCGCGCAGTAGGCCAGTCCGACGGCCCAAATACCCATTCCAAGTAAACCCATCCCCGCCCACAGCTGAAGCAGCTGGTTGTGCACGTTGAGGTGGCGCTTGAGCCCAAATCGGTAGTTCCATTCGGCGTACACCTCGTCCAAGCGATCTTGCACGGCATCGACGCCCACGCCGCGCCAGGGATCTTGGGCGATGATGCGCCATGCGGCCTTCGCCTGAACAACACGGGTGTCGACAGAACCTGTAGCCCAGTAGGGGTCGGCTTTGGTGAGCTTTCCAAGGCTGCGCTCTGACGGAACGAGCGCCACGGCAACGAGCAGCACGGCCGCCAGCCCAAGGCCCCAAGGGAGCACCCGGCGCGACGCTGAACGGCCGGAATACCACCAAAGTCCGCCCAACACAACGGCAGCAAGACCCATTCGGCTGCCGGCGAGTACGGCGACAAGCGCGAACAGCCCAAGTAAAATCGGCCGAACAACGCCGTGAAACCTCAGGTCAGTGACAAGGGCGGCCGCCGACAGCGCGAGGTAGAACGTCAGGTAGCTGTGTTGGTGTGCGAACTGCGCAAAATCGCGGTAAAACAGCGGATCCACGGACTGCGTGCGCCACGCCAAAAAGAGTCCGTGGCCCAAGAGCGCGAGCGAAACGACGATGCCCCCGGCTATCAAGCCTTCGTGCCAAGCCCTGTGCTGGCGGCGCATCGCCAAGGGCACCCAAAACAGCGGCGACCAACGAAGCAGGGTTTCCACACTGGGCGCGGTCGTCCAGAGCGCACTGGCCGCGAGGGCCGCAAAGCCCGCCCACAGGGCCACGTCGACGGGTAGGGCCTTCCAGCGTCCGCGCGCAGAAACGAGGGAAATCAGCGCCGCGAGGGCCAAGGCGGCCCCCGATCCGAGGTCCCACCACGGCATCAAAATGGCGGCCGCCCGAACTAAAATGGCGATAAATTGACGCTCCACGAGGAGAAAGATAGCCTAAAGTCCGTTGGCGACCAAGCGCGGCAAGCGCGGCGAAAGTCCCGTAAGCACCTCATAACTAATGGTTCCGCACGCTTTAGCCACCTCCTCGAGCCGCACGTGCCGGCCCAAAAGTTCCACGCGGTCCCCGACGTGCAGCGGCACGCCCGTGGCGTCGACCATCAGCATGTCCATGCAGACCCGGCCCACGATGGGCATAAACTGGCCGTTGGCGTAGGCCCTGCCCACCCCGTTGCTCAGCGCCCGTGGAATGCCGTCGGCATAGCCAATCGGCAGCGTGGCAATCACTCGGTCGTGGGGCGCAGCATCGGTCGCACCGTACGAAACGCCTTCGCCGGCGGGCACAACGCGCACCTGGCTCACGGTCGTCGACACGTGAACCACGGGCTGAAGCGCTTCTGCGTCGTGCGGATCCAAGGAGGCTCCCATGAGTCCGATGCCGAGGCGCACCATGTCTCCGGCTGCCCAGGCATGCCGAGCCACCGCCGCGGTATTGGCCATGTGGCGCCATATTTTGGTACCCAGGCCCGCTTCAAGGTCGTCGGCAAAACGAGAAAAAAGCGCCCACTGCTGCCGCGTAAACGCATCGTGGGCAGCGTCTTCGGCCGCCGCGAAATGACTCAGTACCGACGCGACGCGCACCCCCGGAAGCGCCCGAATGGCCTCGGCCACCGCCCGCCCTTCGTGGGGACCAAAGCCAAGCCGGTGCATGCCGGAGTCGACTTTGATGTGGACAAGCACTTCGCCCAAGGACTCCGGGTAGCGCCCAAAGGCGTCGGCAAACGCGTGCAAGCGCTCCCAACTAAAAAGCTCGGGCTCCAATCGGTAGCGCAGCATCAAGTCAAACGACGGATAGCCCGGATTCAGCACCATGATCGGCGTGCGCACCCCGGCCTCGCGCAGTTCGCGGCCTTCCTCTGGATATGCCACTCCCACGTACTCCAGTCGGTGGCGTTCCAGTGCCTTAGCCACCGGAACCGCGCCCAGCCCATACGCGTTGGCTTTAAGCATGGCCATGATGCGCGTGCCCTGGGGCAGCAGCGACCGGTAGTGGCGAAGATTCGCCTCCAGGGCGTCGACGTCGAGTTCCACGCTGCTGTCGTGCTGGCGTGCGACGCGGGCCTCTAGCGCAGGCTCCACACCGTGGCCCTTGAGCAGCACCGCCCCTTCCATCCCCTGATCCAAGGCGGATTCGTTCGGACGGCACACCACAACTTTCACGTCAGGGTAGCGCTTCGCCCACGCTTCGCAGGCTTCGCTCCAGCGCGACGCCAAGCCGTCAAATATGAGTGCCGTTTTGGGGGACGCCGCTTCTTGAGCCAGCAATTCAATAGCTTCGGTGGCCGAGGCCTCGTCGAGCGCGTAGCGGTCGACGAGCAGCGCGCCGCCGCCCCAGCGGGCGGCGCGCCGTTCCAAGCGCAACGGGCCGCGCGGGCGGCTGTCAAAATCGTGGGGAACCCGCCCGAGCACGTAGCAGGCCGCCAGCGCCAGCCCGGCGTTGGAACGCTCGGCCTCTGACTCGAGCGGGATCTCAAAATGCTGCCCGTCGGGGCCAACCCAACGCGCGCCTTCGGCGCGAAGGAGGGCACTGGGAACTTTGGGCTCGTTAGCTAGTTGGCTGGTTAGCTGTTTGGCTGGAGCCAAGGATTCCGCAGCAAGGAGGGTTTGGACCCCACCAAAAAGTGAGCATTTTTCGGCGAGTTTGGCTTCGCGGCTTGGGAAGCCTGCGTCGTGCGCGTCGCCGAGGCCGGTGAAGATTCCGTGGGTCGGTTTAAGCCACGGTGTAAATCGGGCCATGTCGCCCTGCTGCGAAATGCCGACTTCGACGATCCACATGGAGGCGTCGAGTGGAAACTGCAGGACCGAAAGGGGTACACCGAGCTTGGAGTTGTAGCTGCGGGGGCTGCGGGCGACCGTGGGGTCGCCCAGCATGTGAGCCAGTTGTTCTTTGACGCTGGTTTTTCCGTTGGAGCCGGTCACGGCCACCACCGGGCCGCGGTACGCGGCCCGGTGGGCCGCTGCGAGCCGGTAAAGTGCCTCCCAAACGTCGGCAACTACGAGCACGTCCAAGCCCGGCACGGCGTGGTCCGCCCAACCTGAAGCTGAAACCACGGCGGCAACACAGCCCCGCTCCAAGGCTTCAGCAAGGTGGCGATGTCCGTCGCCCGATGGGGTGCTGAGGGCCCAAAAAAGGGCGGGCTCCGTCTGGGTGGTCCGGGAGTCCGTCGCCATGCGGCGCACCACGCGACCTGGATCTGAAGTACGGAGGTCCGCACCCAGCACTTCGGCAAGCTGCCGCAAGGTCCAGCTCGGAACTGTCACGCCTCCGGGGTTTGGTTTCGTTCGCGCACAAATTCGGCGCGAGATAAGGGCTCATAAGTGCGTCGGTCGCCCAGCATCACCTGGTTGGGGTCCGCCGTAAGTCGGTGCGAGTAGTGCGCCAGTTCCCCGCTGCGCACACAAATGGCGTGCACCTTGGTCACAAATTCGGCCACTGCCATGAGGTTGGGCATCGGTCCAAACGGCACGCCGTTGTAGTCCATGTCCAAGCCGGCCACGACCACGCGTTTGCCCTGGTCCGCAAGTTGATTGGCGACACGGACGATCCCGTCGTCAAAGAACTGCGCTTCGTCCAAACCGACGACCTCGACGTCGCGGGCCGCTTCCAAAATTTCATGCGACGAAGCCACCGGCTGGGCTTCCATTCGCCCGTCGTCGTGGGTAACCACCGCGTTGTCCGCATAGCGATTGTCGGTTAGCGGTTTGAAAACCATGACCTTAAGCTGCGCAATCTGCGCCCGCTTGAGTCGGCGAATGAGCTCTTCGGTCTTGCCTGAAAACATGGAGCCCGCAATCACTTCAATGTGCCCGGAACGGGGCGCGCGCTCTTGGAACATTTCGTACTTTTCCACTTCTGCTAAACTACGGCTTTCCACCATGAGCACCGCCCTCTCTTTGGCCCTTTCTGGCCTCCATTCTGCCCTTCAATCTGAGGTTCCCACTGAGGCGGACCTCTCCCAACTCGAATCGCTCTTGGTGCAGGCCCACCAGGTAAAATTCCGTGCCGAAGTTTCGGCCGCCAAAGCCCAGGCCGAGGCACAGTTCGCCGCGACGCAGGCCGAGCTCGCTCAAGCCCAAGCCGCCGAGCTCGCCGCCTCCCAGGCTGCCGCTCAAGCCGCTGCTCAAGCACAGCTTCAAGCCCAGCTTGCCGCCGCCCAACAGGCTGCCGAGGCGCGACTCACCGCCGCCGTAACCGCCCAAATCGAGGGCCTTACCAGCGGCCAACCAGCTACCAAGCCAACGAGCTACCCATCCAACGAGCCAACCAGCCAACCAGCTAACGAGCTACCCAGCCAACCAGCTACCCAGCCAACCAGCCAACCAGCTAACGAGCTACCTAGCCAACCAGCTACCCAGCCAACCAGCCAAAGCGCAAAATCCGTCAATGCCCGCTTCGCCAACTTGAATGCCGGGCTGAACGACCGACTGGCGTTTGTGAAGCACCTCTTTGGCGGCGACGACCAAGACTACCAGCGCATTGTGGCGTACTTGGCTACCCTTGAATCCAAAGAAGAATGCGAAACGTTTATTCGCGAGGCGGTGCAACCCGACTACGACTGGAGCAAGAGCCCCGACGTCGCAGAACGCTTCATGGCGCTCGTCTACGCCCGATTTGAATAAATGGGCAAGCTGGTACTCGTTCCAACTCCGCTGGGCAACCTCGGAGACATCACCGACCGCGCCAAAACGGCGCTGGTGGACGCGGAGCTCGTACTTGCTGAAGACACCCGAACCACGGGTAAGCTGCTGAAATTGCTGGGATTAGAGGCTAAACTTCGGCCCTACCACATGCACAACGAGCACGCACAAGCGGCCTCCTTGGTGCGCCTAGTGGCCGACAGCGCTGGCCACGTTGCACTCGCGAGCGACGCCGGCACACCGGGGATCAGCGACCCGGGATTTTTGCTCGTTCGGGCCTGCATCGAAGCCGGGCTCGTGGTCGAAGCCCTGCCCGGTCCAACTGCCCTCATTCCAGCACTGGTTGCGAGCGGATTCCCCTGCGATCGGTTTGTTTTTGAGGGATTTGTGCCACAGAAAAAAGGGCGGCAAACGCGAATACAAAGCTGGCGCACCGAGGCACGCACGATTGTGGCCTACGAATCTCCGCACCGCCTGCGCAAGCTGCTCGACGAAGTAGTGGAATGGCTGGGTCCAGACCGCGGAATGTGCGTTGTCCGTGAACTTTCGAAACTGCACGAAACCTACCACCGCGGCAGCGCAGCCGACCTTCAAGCGTATTTTGCCCAAGTTGAACCCCGGGGCGAACTCGTGGTTATTCTAGAGGGAGCCACGGGCTCCACTAAAGCAACTGAAGCATGAGCGCCGCCGCCCGCCGCCACCGTCCGTTTGGCCACTGGAGTCCCGAATCGGGTCAGCCCTGGGTAATTGCCGGACCCTGTTCGGCTGAATCCCTTGATCAAGTCCTTGAAACGGCCCGGGCCCTGAAAGCCGACGGCCGCACCCAACTCTTCCGCGCCGGAGTGTGGAAGCCGCGCACCCGTCCCGGTGCGTTTGAGGGCGCAGGCTACAATGCCCTCGAGTGGCTGCAAATCATGAGGGCCGAAGTGGGCCTCCCCTTTGTGGTTGAAGTGGGCAACCCCCAGCACGTGGAGCGCGCACTCGCCGCGGGCGCAGACGCCGTGTGGATCGGAGCCCGAACGACCGTCAATCCGTTTTACGTACAAGAAATCGCTGAAGCCCTAAAAGGTTCTGCCGTTCCTGTTTTGGTTAAAAACCCCATTCACGCCGACGTTGGACTGTGGTTGGGGGCCCTGGAACGCCTTGACAAGATGGGCCTTAGCGACCTCGCGGCCGTACACCGCGGCTTTTTTGCCACCCATCCTGAGCCTTACCGAAACGACCCTCGATGGGAATTGAGCTTTGAGCTTCGGCGCTTGGCTCCGGACTTGCCCATTTTTTGTGATCCCAGCCATATTGCGGGCCAGCGGGACCTAGTCGAGTCGGTAGCCCAAATTGCCATGGACCTTGCCCTCGACGGGCTTATGATTGAGATTCATCCACAGCCTGACGATGCGCTAAGTGACGCTGCCCAGCAGCTTACCCCTGAACGCTTCTCATCGTTACTTGACCGTTTAGCCGGGTACATTGAGTCGGCCGATCCTGTGGCCCTTGCCCTAAGTCTTAGTACGGACCGCGAAGCACTTGATCAGATCGACGCCCAGTTCGTGGACCTGATTCAGCAACGCCAGGTCATTGTGGAGCGCTTGGCCCACCGCAAGCTGCAGCAGGGTGCCAGTGTCTTCCAGATGGACCGTTGGGTAGATATGCTCGAACAGCGCGAAGCTCAGGCCCAGCAACAAGGCCTTGACCCCAAGTACGTCAAAGCTTTTTTTGAACTGGTCCACCGGTACTCGGTGCAGCACCAAGCGGCCATTTATCAAGCCCAACGACGCGACGAAGCATGAGCCGTTCGCGCCGCAAGTGGTGGACCCTTCCTCCCAAGCCAGACCCCTCGGCCGTCGCCGCGCTCGATACGCAGGTGGACCGTCCGATGGCCGAACTTTTGGCGTTGCGCGGGTTCAGAGACCTCGACGAAGTTCGCGACTGGATTCAGGGCACCGACCCCGGCGAAGTGAACCCGCTCGATATGGCCGGAATGCCCGAGGCGGCCGAACGCCTTGCGCTCGCCCGCGCTCAAGGAGAATTGGTGTTTTTGTTTGGCGACTACGACGTCGACGGCACCACCGCGGTGTCGGTGGGCACGCTGGCCCTGCGCGCTGGAGGGTGGCTCAGTGAGGCCTACATTCCAGACCGGTACCGCGAAGGCTACGGACTCTCCATCGCAGGCATTGACCGCGCCGTGGAGCTGGGCGCCAAGGTGCTTATTGCGCTTGACTGCGGCGTAAAGGCATTCGACGAAATCGACTACGCCGTGGCGCGCGGACTCGATGTAATCGTCGCAGACCACCACCAGCCCGAGGACCGCTTGCCCAACGCGCTTGCCGTACTGGACCCGCTTCGAAGCGACTGCCGCTTTGGCCACACCTACCTTTCGGGCTGCGGCGTTGGTTTTATGCTATGGCGCAGTGCCTACGAGGCGGCCGGGCTCGATTCCGCCCAACTCGATGCCCATCTCGACCTGCTGGCGTTGAGCATTGCCGCCGACATGGTACCGATGGTCGGCCTCAACCGCCGTTGGCTGATTCAAGGCATGGAACTGATTAACAGCCAGCCTCGGCCCGCAATTCAAGCACTCATCGGGGAACGCCGTGGTCCCGTGAGTGCCCGCGACCTCAGTTTTAGTGTCGCCCCAAAAATCAACGCGGCTGGCCGCATGGACCATGGACTTCGCGCCGTGCAGCTGCTGACCGCCACCGACTCGGGGCCCATCGAGCGCTTCAGCCAAGACCTGCACGACCTCAATACCACCCGCCGCAGCACCGAACGCCGAATGGTTGACGAAGCCCTCGAAATGGCCGAGGCCGTGTCTGACGATTTAGCTCTGGTCCTCTACCACCCCGACTGGCACAAAGGCATCGTAGGGCTCATTGCTCAGCGAGTGGCCGAACGCTTTTACCGACCGGTGGTTGCCTTCACCGAACACGAAGGCGTGCTTTCGGGTAGCGCGCGGAGTGCGCCAGGCCTTGACCTGTATGCCGCTTTAGACGACGCCAGCGAACACCTCATTCAGTTCGGGGGCCACAAAGCCGCCGCCGGCATGACGTGCAAACCGGAAAAGCTCGACGATTTTCGGGTGGCCTTGAACGCGGCGGTTGATCGTCGCTGGCCGGAATCCATGCGCCAGCCCCAGATTGCAGTAGACGTCGTGCTTCGCATTGACGAAGTCACCCCCCGCTTGCTCCAGCTCCAAGACCGCCTTGAGCCGTTTGGCGTGGGCAATCCCGCGCCAGTTTGGGGCGTTCGTGGCGTGGAGCTGGCCTACACCAAAAAAGTGGGCGCCGAGGGCGAACACCTTCAGGTTGAACTCTTTGATCCCTTTCGCCAGCGCTCCTTGCGCGGAATCCAATTCCAGTGGGGCGACGACCCCGTACCCGAAGGACTGGTCGACGCCGCCTTCCAGCTCTCGTGGAACGAATACCGAGGTGAACGCAGCGTACAGGCGCGGCTCCTTGACCTCCAGCCGACGTCAGGACAGGCCTACCTTTGACCCATGGGAAAAGGCAAACTCCTTAAGTTCGCCGAGTTGGACGCCATGCCCCATGTGGTCCAACCGAGCAAAGAAGAAATACTAGGGGAATTCCGCCTGCGCGGGCAATGGAAGTCTGCGTTTTTTGCCTCAGAACGCCCCCTCGTGGTGGAACTCGGCTGCGGACGCGGCGAATACACGGTGGCCCTGGCCCGGCGCGAGCCCGACAAAAGCTACCTTGGTATTGACATTAAAGGTGCCCGCATCTGGAAGGGCGCCAAAGAGGCCCAAGCCGAGGGCCTTAACCAGGTTGGCTTTCTGCGCACCCGCATCGAGTGGCTCGAGCAGGCCTTCGCCCCCGGCGAAATCGACGAGCTCTGGATCACCTTCCCGGACCCGCAAATCAAGTTTCAGCGCGCCAAGCACCGCATGGTCAATCCAGTGTTTCTCGCCCGCTACCGCCGGCTGCTCAAACCTGGAGGCCTGCTGCACCTGAAAACCGACAGCGAATTCCTGCACGGCTACCTCCACGGAATCCTCGAGCTCCAAGGCCATGAAGTACTCGAGAGCTACCACGACGTGTACCGCCAGCTTGAGCCCTACCCTGACCACGTGGCATTTGCCTGCCAGACCTACTACGAGCGGCTGTTCATGGACAAGGGCAAAACGATTACGTACCTCAAGTTCCGCTTCGCGTGAGCGCGCCGGAATCCGACTTTTTTCAGCGCGTCTACGCGGTCGTCCGCCAGATTCCTGCCGGCCGAGTCACCAGCTACGGCGCCATTGCCCGCTACCTCGGCAGCGCGGGCGGAGCCCGAACCGTCGGCTACGCCATGAACGCAGCCCACAGCCTGCCCGACGTGCCCGCCCACCGCGTGGTCAACCGCCTCGGCGTCCTCACGGGCAAGCACCACTTCGGCGGCTTCACCGCCATGCAGCAGCAGCTCGAAGCCGAGGGCATCGAGGTCGTAGACGATCAAGTCCAGCACTTTGAGCGCCACTTTTGGGACCCCATGCGCGATCTTTAGACTATGAACTTCGATGAAGCCCTTGCCTACGCCTCGGAACTCCCCCACGCTGAAGTAACTACGCCCTTTGGTCCAGACCACCTCGTGCTGAAGGTCGCGGGCAAGATGTTTGCCATACTTCCGCTCGACGAACCCGAACCCGTGGGCATGGCCCTCAAGTTCCCGCCCGACCAGCTCGACGACCTGCGCGCCGAATACCCCTGCCTTGAACGGGCTTCCCACATGAGCCCCTTGCACTGGAGTGCCGTGCGGCTAGACGGTACTGCCCCGTCGCGCACGGTGGCCGCCTGGATTCGCCAGTCCTACAATTTGGTCGTCGCCGGACTTCCCAAAAAAACCCAAGCCAATTATCCTCTACTATGAAAAACCGCCTCGTCAACTACTTCGTTCAGGGACTCCTCTACACGACGCCCCTGGCCCTCACCGTGTATGCCCTCTACTGGTCGCTGAGCACGCTGGATTCCATCATTCCGTTTGATGTGCCGGGCCTGGGACTGCTCTCGTTGCTTGTTGGGGTGACGGCAATCGGATACCTCGGAAACTTCGCCGTTCGAACTCCGCTTGTCAAGCTGGTGGACGGACTCCTCGAAAAGCTACCCTTGGTCAAGCTCGTCTACAGTTCGACCAAAGACGTCATGAAGAGCCTCACCGGCAAAAAGAAGGGATTTGAGCACGCGGTTTTGGTCCGAATGGCCCCAGACAGCGAAGTGCGCAAGGTGGGGTTCGTCACCGACGAAACCCTAAAGGAGCTCGGCAACGCGCCCGAAGGATTTGTCATGGTGTACGTTCCGCTTGCGCTTACCATCATGGGCGACATGTACGTCGTGCCCCAGAGCTACATCGAGCCCCTTAACGGCAAGACGGGCGACATCATGAAGTACTTGATTGCCGGCGGCGTCGTAGGCCAGCAATAGGGCCCTTAGGATTTGAAGCGCGCCACGCGCAGCTTCCACTGCCCCTCGAGCATGCTCGATAGAGCGGAATACACCACACTAAAGGCAAGTGCGGACCAAAATCCGCCCACCGCGAACCCATCGACCCAATCGCTTGCGAGCAGTACCACCCCGGCATTGATGACCAAGAGGAAGAGTCCGAACGAAAAAACCGTCAGGGGAATCGTGAAAAGCACCAGCAGCGGCTTGACCGTGCTGTTGAGCAAAGCCAAAACCACCGACAACCAAATGGCCGTAGTGAACTTGTCGAGGTCTACGCTCGGAAGGATCCAAGCCGTGCCAAACGCCGCCAACGTGCGGGCGATGAGGCGAACACCCCATGAGGGGCGGTTGGGAGCATTCATGGTAGCCAAGGTACAACGATCATACCACGCGCTGAAGCTCGGCCCTAAGGGCATTGCGCAATGCTTGAATCCTCATGAATTCTGCCAATTTCGCCTCACGGGCATCAGGGTCGGTCAGCGCCGAAAGCTCAGCCAATGATTCACGAATTCGGTCTTCGAGGCGGTATTCCTTGAAGCGTAGCAGGCATTCGTGCACGTGGTTCGACAGCTGGTCTTCTACCGAACCGATATAAATGCTCTTGCGCGACCAGTCGGCGAGTTGGTGCCGCTCGGTCAGGCATTCTGCCGCGGTAGAGGCGAGGCTCGCGTCTTCATGGCGCACAAAAAACTCGGGGCCGAGTAGGCGCTCTTCGGCCTGCCATACCCGCAGCATTTCGCTGTACAAATGCTGGTACGGGCCGTGCGCAAACGAGAGCTCGTCGGCACTGAGGTCGTCAAGGATGAGCGCTGCAGCCGCATCTTCGTGTTCCTGGCCGTCCGGGCCATTCCATTTTACGCGGTCGCTTCCGTGCTGCAGCAGGACCTTGATCAGCGCCTCTTCTACGGCCAACGGGCGCGGAGCCTGCGGCCGCTGTACCTGCATCTCGGGCGGATTCGGATCCTCATAGGGGTCGCGCTCCGGGCGACGCTGGCTCGCATTTTTCAGTTCGGCGCCGCGGATGCGCTCCATTTCAGCATAAAGGCTGCGCTCTTCGATTCCGAGGCGCTGCGCGCTGTCGCGCAAGTACACCTCGCGCAGAATAGCATTCGGAATCTTCGCCACCGACTGCACCACGTCGCGCACTACTTCTGCCCGGCGAATCGGATCTTGCGCCTCACCCTCGTCGGTGAGCGCTTCGACCTTAAACTGCATGAAGTCAACCTCATGCTGGTTCAAGTAGGCCTGGAGCGACTCGGCGTCCATGGACCGCGCCAGCGAATCCGGGTCTTCCCCGGCAGGCAGGGGCACGGCGCGCACGTACAACCCCTCTTCGAGCAACAAGTCAATACCCCGGAACGAAGCGCGAATTCCCGCCTTATCGCCGTCGTACAGCAGCGTCACGTGCTCGGTCAGCCGCTTCACTAGGCGAATCTGTTCGATCGTCAACGCCGTTCCGCTCGACGAAACCACGTTGTGCACCCCCGCTTGGTGCATGCTAATGACGTCGGTGTAGCCCTCGACGAGGTAGACTTTATTCGCCCGGCTAATTGCCTGCTTGGCCTGAAAAAGGCCATACAGCACTTGGGATTTGTGGTATATCTCCGATTCCGGACTGTTGAGGTACTTGGCCGTCTTCGCGTCACTGCGAAGTACCCGTCCGCCAAAACCGACCACGCGCCCACTGAGTGAATGAATCGGGAACATCGCGCGTCCCCAGAATCGATCGACGAGCCCGCCCGTTTCGCGCTTGATGCACAAGCCCGTAGCCTCGAGGAACTCCTCTTGATAGCCCGCCTTCTTGGCCGCCTGGGCAAAAGCGTCACGGCCCTCCAAGTGAAATCCGAGCTCAAACTTGCGCAGCGTTTCGTCGGTAAAACCCCGCTCGCGGAAGTAGGCCAAGCCCACAGCGCGTCCATGGTCGTCGTTCCATATCCATTCGCTAAACTGCTTGAGCGCGAAGGCATTAAGGGCAAACATGCTCTCGCGGCGGTCGCGCACTGCGTCCTGTTCAGGAGAAGTTTCTTCTTCCTCAATCTCGATTTGGTACTTTTTGGCGAGCCAGCGCAAGGCGTCGGGATACGACAGCTGCTCGTGCTCCATCAAAAACGTTACGACCGAGCCCCCTTTGCCCGACGAGAAGCACTTAAAAATGCCCTTGGACGGAACGACGTAAAACGACGGCGTCTTCTCCTGGGTGAAGGGACTTAGTCCGCGAAAGCTGCCCCCGCTGCGCTTGAGCGTCACGAACTCACCCACGACTTCTTCGATGCGGGCAGCATCGAGAATTCGATCAACGGTGGCAGGTGAAATGAGTCCCATGGGACGGATGAAGGTAGGAATTATTTGGCCCGCTGGCCTACGAAATCCACCAAAACTTCGAGGGCCGAGCGCGCGTCGCCCGCCGGAAACTCCGCCAAGATCCGGCGGGCTTCGCCCAAGTACTCGTCGCGCCGCTTCTTGGCGTAGTCAAGGCCACCGAGGACAGCCACGTCGGTCATCAGCGTGCGAATCCGATCGGGATCGTTCGCCTTGCGGCGCACGATGCGCATCAGTTCCTTTTTTGTGGCAGAATTGGCCTGCTGCAACGCAAAAATCAATGGAAGCGTCATCTTCTGGTCGCGCACGTCAATTCCCGCAGGCTTTCCGCTTTCGCCATAGGCCTGGTAGTCCAGCAAATCGTCTTGAATCTGAAACGCCATGCCCAGGGCATTGCCAAACGCCTCCGCCCGGCGAACTGCCGCCTCGTCAGCACCCACCGACGCAGCGCCCACGCCACAGCACGACGCCATCAGCGACGCCGTTTTCTTCTGAATGATGTCGTAGTACACCGACTCATCAATATCTAATCGGCGGGCCTTCTCAATCTGCAGCAGTTCGCCCTCGCTCATCGCACGCACTGCGCTACTCACGGTGCGCAGCAGGTCGTGGTCACCCGATTCCACCGCGAGCAGCAGCACCCTCGAAAGCATGTAGTCGCCAACTAGCACGGCGATCTTGTTTTTCCACAGCGCATTAATCGAAAACATTGAGCGCCGTACAGACGACTCATCGACCACGTCGTCGTGAACCAACGTCGCCGTGTGCATCAATTCCACCAGGGTGGCGCCGCGAAACGTTCGCTCAGAAACCTCGCCAAGCGCTTTGGCCACCAAAAACACCAGCGACGGCCGTAGCTGCTTTCCTTTTTGCCGCACGATGTAGCGCAAAATCAAGTCCAGCAGGGCAACCTTCGAGCTAAATGCCTTCGGAAAATCCTTGTTAAACTGGGCCAGTTCGGCGCGGATGGGATCGCGAAAGTCCATACTTACTTAATGCCGCGGGCGCTACAAAGTTCTTCGTAGGCCGACTGAATTTGGCGGAATGTGGCCTCTGCCTCCTTCACCACGTCATCCCCCATACCCTGAAGGGCATCAGGATGGTACTTTTTAACCAGTTTGCGGTAGGCCGACTTCAGCTCTGCATCGGTCGCCTCCGGCGTCACGCCAAGCACCTCGTAGGGGTCGCGTCGTTTTTCTGCCGGCCGGTGCAGCAACTCTTGGCGGTTGAAATCCTGCTGGTTGAGACCAAGGTACTGCGCAATTCGGGCAATGACTTGGCGTTCAGAGGCCTGCAGCTCACCGTCGGCGTAGGCGAGTGCGAATAAAAATCCAACAATCTGAATGCGCCCCTGCACACTCATGTGGCGGCGCACTTCGCCACACACCGTCGTAAGGGCGGGCTGTTCTTGAACGACTTTTTTGAAAAACGAAAACGCTTCGTTGGCGCGTTCCACGCCAAACCATTGGCGGAACTGTTCGCGAACAAAGCTCAGCTCGCGCTCGTCAACCTTGCCGTCGGCCTTGATCACCATGGATGCCAAAACCAACAACGACGCGTGAAAATCGCGTTCCGAACTCGGTACCTGCGATCCGCGCTCGTCGGTTGACCAAAAGTCCGAAAGTGCGTTACCCACCGCGGCGCCAAGGAGTGCGCCCACGGGTCCGCCAAGGGCCCATCCAAGGCCGCCACCTAACCACGTTGTCCAGCGCTTCATGCGAAGCGAAGGTACGGCCGGGTCGCTAGGTGCTCAAGTAGTACGCCAAAGTTCCCACAATTCCCAAGATCACTACTAGCACAATTACTTGTGTGGTAGTAGCAGCCTTGTCGTGCTCCTCCTCTTCGTGTCGGTGCCGCTCGCGAACTTCGTCTACGTCACGGCGGGTGCTGCGTTCTCTGGTCATGACCGGTTTGGATTTTGTGCGCTATTAAGTTACACAAATTCCTGGAATACAATGTTTAACAAAACGAAAAGTGCCCGCACGAAGCAGGCACTTTTGGCAATAATTGCAAATTTGGCTCAGGATCCGCAGGCCTCGCAGGCTTCCGGATTATCTAGCGAGCACGCTACAGCCTCTTCAGCACTATAGATCTTCACCTCAGGGGTCGACATGGCGGCCACTGCCTCCTGCTGCTGCTTGAGCTGATCTACTTCACTGAACACCTCTTCGGCTGGAGCCGCTTCGCTGCGCTTCTTTACCGTGAACTTGATGGCTGCAGAGGCCGCTTTGGTGCGCAAGTAGTACATACCCGTCTTGAGGCCCTTCTTCCATGCATAGAAGTGCATCGAAGTCAACTTGCCCATGTTGGGCGACTCGACAAACAGGTTGAGCGACTGCGACTGGTCAATGAAGAGTCCGCGGTCGGCGGCCATATCGATGATGTCGCGCATCGAGAGCTCCCACACCGTTTTGTACAGTTCCTTGATGTTGTCGGGAATGCCGTCAATGGCTTGGATCGAACCGTTGTTCGCCATGATGGCGTTCTTCAGGTCGTCGTTCCAAAGTCCGAGCTTGACCAGGTCCACCAGCAAATGCTTGTTCACCACGATGAACTCGCCCGAAAGCACACGGCGGGTGTACAGGTTGCTCGTGTACGGCTCGAAGCACTCGTTGTTGCCGAGAATCTGCGACGTTGAAGCAGTGGGCATCGGAGCCACGAGCAGCGAGTTGCGCACGCCGTGCTTCATTACCTCCTTGCGGAGTGCCTTCCAATCCCAGCGTCCGCTGAGCTCGTCTTCGCTTACGCCCCATAGGTTAAACTGGAACTTACCTTCGCTAATCGGCGATCCCTTGAAGGTTTCGTAGGCGCCGTCCTTCTTGGCCATGTCGCACGAGGCGGTTACCGCAGCGAAGTAGATGGTCTCGAAGATGTCTTTGTTCAGCTGACGCGCCTCGGGCGAGGTGAACGGCAAGCGGAGCTTGATGAAGGCGTCCGCCAAACCTTGTACGCCAAGGCCCACGGGGCGGTGGCGCATGTTGGAGTTGCGCGCTTCGGGCACCGGGTAGTAGTTCTGGTCGATGACGTCGTTGAGGTTGTAGGTCACCTTATACACCACGTCGTAGAGCATTTGATGGTCAAATGCTCCGTTCTCCACGTACTTGGGAAGCGCAATAGACGCCAGGTTGCACACCGCGATTTCGTCGGGCGCCGTGTACTCCAAAATTTCGGTGCACAAGTTCGACGAGCGAATCGTACCAAGGTTCTTCTGGTTGGACTTTTCGTTGGCAGCGTCCTTGTACAGCATGTAGGGCGTGCCGGTCTCGATTTGGCTCTCAAGGATTTTTGTCCAAAGCTCGCGCGCCTTGATCGTACGGCGGCCTTTGCCGGCGCGCTCGTAGCCTTCATACAAGTCCTTAAAGGCGGCACCGTAAGTGTCGTACAATCCCGGGCACTCGTTCGGACACATGAGCGTCCACTCCGCATCAGCTTCAACGCGCTCCATGAACACGTCAGAAATCCACATGGCATAGAACAAATCGCGGGCGCGAAGCTCTTCTTTACCCGTGTTTTTCTTGAGGTCCAAGAAGTCAAAAATGTCTGCGTGCCATGGCTCGAGGTATACCGCGAAGGATCCCTTGCGTTTGCCTCCGCCTTGGTCCACGTAGCGGGCCGTATCGTTGAACACGCGCAGCAACGGAATCAAGCCGTTCGACGTTCCGTTCGTGCCGCGGATGTAGGACCCCGTGGCGCGCACATTGTGAATGCTCAGGCCAATACCGCCAGCGCTTTGCGAAATTTTCGCCGTTTGCTTCAAGGTGTCGTAGATGCCGTCGATGCTGTCGTCGGCCATCTGAAGCAGGAAGCAGCTTGACATTTGGGGCTTTGGCGTACCCGCGTTGAACAACGTCGGCGTGGCGTGGGTGTAGAGTCCGCGCGACATTCCGTCGTAGGTCTCGATGGCGGCCTGAATGTTTTCCTTATGAATGCCCAACGAAACGCGAAGGAGCATTTGCTGAGGACGCTCCGCGATGGCTCCGTTCATTCGAAGCAGGTACGAGCGCTCGAGCGTCTTAAATCCGAAGTAGTCGTAACTAAAGTCGCGGTCGTAAATCACCGTCGAATCCAGGAGCTCCGCATTCTTTTCGATCAACTCCATCACGTCGTCGGCGATGAGTGGCGCAGCCTGGTTCGTCCTGGGGTTGACGTACTGGTGCATGGCACGCATCGTCTCGGTGAACGACTTGTTGGTGTTTTTGTGCAGGTTGCTAACCGCGATACGGGCTGCGAGTTGCGCAAAATCAGGGTGGCGCACGGTCATCGAAGCGGCAACCTCCGCCGCAAGGCTGTCCAGTTCGCTCGTGGTAACTCCGTCGTACAGGCCTTCAATCACGCGAAGTGCAACGGCCACCGGGTCTACCAACGGACTCAGGCCGTAGCAGAGCTTTTGGATACGGGCGGTAATCTTGTCGAATTTGACGGCTTCCTTGCGGCCGTCGCGCTTGATAACGTGCATCATGTGCGTATTCGCTTAGAAATCTGAATCAAACGAGAACGCATCGGCCTTAGACTCGACCTCGGAACCAACACCGGCTTTGCGGTAGTCCGAAACGCGCTTCTCAAAGAAATTGGTTTTGCCCTCAAGCGAAATCATATCCATGAAGTCAAAGGGGTTCTCCTTGTTGTACACCTTGTCGCAACCGAGCTCTGAAAGCAAGCGATCGGTAACGAATTCGAGGTACTGAGCCATGAGGCGGCTGTTCATGCCAATCAGGTCCACCGGCAGCGATTCCGTGATGAATTCACGCTCAATATCTAGGGCCTCCACAATGATTTGGGTAATGCGCTTCTTGGGCACCTTGTTGATCAGGTGGTGATTGTGAAGGTGTACGGCAAAGTCACAGTGCATGCCCTCATCGCGGCTAATCAACTCGTTCGAGAAGGTCAAGCCAGGCATAAGTCCGCGCTTTTTCATCCAGAAAATGGAGCAGAATGCGCCGCTAAAGAAAATGCCTTCCACTGCGGCAAACGCGATCAGGCGCTCGGCAAACGACGGTGACTTGATCCAACGCAATGCCCAGTCCGCCTTCTTTTTGATCGCTTCAAAGGTGTCGATGGCATTGAACAACTGATGGCGCTCCTGGGGATCTTTCACGTAGGTGTCGATCAGCAGCGAGTAGGTCTCGCTGTGGATGTTCTCCATCATGATTTGGAAGCCATAGAAAAACTTGGCCTCGGTGTACTGCACCTCGTTCACGAAGTTCTCGGCGAGGTTTTCGTTCACGATACCGTCTGACGCCGCGAAGAACGCCAAAATGTGCTTCACGAAGTAGCGCTCGTCGTCGGTAAGCTTGTTCTCCCAGTCGGTCACGTCCTGGTGCAGGTCAATCTCCTCGGCGGTCCAAAAACTAGCCTCCGCTTTCTTGTAGATTTCCCAGATGTCGTTGTGCTCAATGGGAAAGAGCACGAAGCGGTTTGGGTTCTCCTTGAGAATCGGCTCGTTAGTGTTCGTAGTGTGGCTCATCGTTCAAATTCTTTTTTCGTATCCTATTGAATAACAAAACATTAGCATTTCGAAGCGAACGGGCTTACCGTGAGGGGCTGTTTTGCGCCTTACAAAAGTTTAAAACTCTACCCTCGCACACAAGGGATAGATTTGAACATTATACCATAGTTTTCAACAAAGCCCTCAGGCCTTGCCGCGCTCTTGCTCGAGCGCCTGGTGCACGAGTTCTGCTTCCTCGTACCACGCTGATCCATAGGCCCTTATGAGCGGATCCTTGAGAAACCGAAAAACCGGAACCTTGAGCGCCTGTCCCAAGCTGCATGCGGGCTCGCAGACCTTCCAGTGGTCCACATTTAAGGCGTCGTAGGCCCGGTACGAAGTGACCCGAATGGGGTACAAGTGGCACGACAACGGCTTGGGCCAATCCACCACACCGTCGCGGTAGGCCCGCTCGATGCCGCAGTACGTGGTTCCGCCCTCAAAAACGACGTAGGCACACTCTTTTCCGTGGACCAAAGGCGTCACCCATTCGCCGTCGGTATCCCTCACGTAGTTCCCCTGTTCGGCCAATGCGGCCAAGCCTTCGGGGCGCAGGTAGGGCGCAACCGCCACCGAAATCCGGTCCAGCACCGCCAGCTCGTCTTCGCGAAGCGGGGCCCCCGCATCGCCTTCCACGCAGCAGGCGCCTCTGCACTTGCTGAGGTCGCACACGAACGCGTGCGAAAAAACTTCGTCTGAGGCCAGGGTCGTTCCAATCGAGATCACCACACAAAAGTAGCGGCTCCACCGCAGCACACTACCTTTGCGCCGTGGTGAATTTTTCAGAAATACTCAGCGTGACCATGGTTTTGTTCGCCGTGATTGACATCATCGGCAGCATTCCCGTCATCATTTCCCTGCGCAACCGCGTGGGCCACATTCAGAGCGAAAAAGCCACCGTTGCGGCCACGGCCATTATGATTTTGTTCCTCTTTGTGGGCGAAGGCATCCTTCAACTCTTTGGCGTAGACGTCGCCTCGTTTGCGGTGGCCGGCTCATTGGTGCTGTTTTTCCTGGCCCTCGAAATGATTTTGGGGGTGCGCATTTACAAAGAAGCGGAACCGGAGTCCGCCAGCATCGTGCCCATCGCATTCCCCTTGATTGCTGGCGCCGGAACCTTGACTACGCTCGTTTCCATTCGCTCGGAGTTTGCGACCGTCAACATCATTGTCGGCATCCTTATCAACGCAGTGCTCGTCTTTCTGGTACTGAAAAACACCAAGCACCTGGAGCATTTTCTGGGCAAAAACGGCATCAATGTGCTCCGCAAAGTTTTTGGAATCATTTTATTAGCCATTTCGGTAAAGTTGTTCACCACCAACTTACCAACCCTTTTATCCTAACTCTGCCATGTCGAACCTCAGTCCCGAAGAAGCTTTTAAGCGCGTCATCGCCCACGCCAAAGAGTACGGCTTTATTTTTCAATCCAGTGAACTGTACGACGGCCTGAGCGCGGTTTACGACTATGGACAAAACGGTGTGCTGCTGAAAAACAACCTGCGCACCTACTGGTGGAAGGCCATGGTGCAGCTCCAGGGGAATGTGGTCGGATTGGATTCCGCCATTTTCATGCACCCGACCGTGTGGAAGGCGAGCGGACACGTCGACGCCTTCAACGATCCGATGATCGACAACAAGGACAGCAAGAAGCGCTACCGAGCCGACGTCCTGGTGGAGGAGTACGCCGAAAAGCTCCGCCAAAAGGCGGACAAAGAGGTAGAAAAAGCCAAAGAACGATTTGGCGCAAGCTTTGACGAGGCGCTGTACCGAAGCACCAACCCGCGTGTCGTCGAGTACCTGAGCAAGGCCGACGCGGCCCTTTCGCGCTTTAACCAAGCGCTTGAAGCGAGTAACCTAAGTGAAGCGCGTCAAGTGATTATTGACGAAAAAATCACTTGCCCGGTGAGCGGAAGCGCAAACTGGACCGAGCTGCGGCAGTTCAACCTCATGTTTGCCACCAAGGTGGGCTCCGTGGCCGAGGACGCCAGCGACCTCTACCTGCGCCCCGAAACGGCCCAAGGAATTTTTGTGAACTTCCTCAACGTGCAAAAGACGGGGCGGATGAAGCTTCCGTTTGGCATCGCCCAAACGGGTAAGGCGTTTCGCAACGAAATCGTGGCGCGCCAGTTCATCTTCCGCATGCGGGAGTTCGAGCAAATGGAAATGCAGTACTTCGTGCGCCCCGGCAGCGAGATGCAGTGGTACGCCCACTGGAAGGAAGCCCGCATGAAGTGGCACCAGGCCCTTGGGCTTGGCGCGGAGCGCTACCGCTTTCACGACCACGAAAAGCTGGCGCACTACGCCAACGCGGCCGCCGACATTGAATTCCAGTTTCCGTTTGGATTCAAGGAACTCGAGGGCATTCACTCGCGCACCGACTTTGACCTGAGCCGCCACGAGGAGTATTCCGGCCGCAAGGTTCAGTACTTTGATCCCGAAACCAACGAATCCTACACGCCCTACGTCGTAGAAACTTCGGTCGGTCTGGACCGTCTGTTCTTGGCGGTCCTCTCCACCGCACTCGACGAAGAGGTGCTTGAAGACGGCTCAACGCGGACGGTACTCCGCCTGCCCTACGCTGTGGCACCGACGCAGGTTGCGATTTTGCCGCTCTTGAAAAAGGATGGCCTGCCGGAACTCGCTCAATCCGTGTACGACGAGCTGCGGTGGGACTTCCAGGTGGCGGTCGACGAGAAAGACGCCATCGGCAAACGCTACCGCCGACAGGACGCGGTAGGTACTCCGTACTGCATTACGGTAGATCATCAATCTTTAGAAGACCAAAGTGTAACGCTTCGCGACCGCGACAGCATGAAACAAATTCGACTGAAAATCAGCGAGTTGAAGGCCGCTTTGCACGAATCTGTGTCGATGACTTCACTTTTAAAAAGATTGATTTAAGTGTACCCTCTTGCATGACTTAAAAATTGCACTACCTTTGCAGTGGATTTCGAAGTCCTAAACAATTAAAAACCAAAACCCAAAATGAAAAAAGTAAGCTTTTTTCTGAGCGCCCTGGCCCTCGTTGCTTTCGCCGCCTGCAACAACGCTGCTGAAGAAGCAGTTGTAGAAGAGACGGTAGATACGACCGTGGTTGAAGAGGTAGTTACTGAAGACACCACCGCTGCTGCTGCTACCGAAGAGGTTGCTGCTGAAGGCGAAGAGGCTGCTGCTGAGTAATTTTTCTCTAGAGCTCTAAAGAGAGAAGCCATCCGGGAGGGTGGCTTTTTTTTATTCCCCCTAATCGAG
>Ga0315907_10001284_pt1 | contig 34240 bp, 31 predicted proteins | sample LakEriMetagenome_3_FD_203525 | JGI IMG/M metagenome (GOLD analysis project Ga0315907, IMG submission 203525) | Freshwater fungal communities from buoy surface, Lake Erie, Ohio, United States - Buoy 12 MA123 | ecosystem: Environmental > Aquatic > Freshwater > Lake > Lake biofilm | place: USA...
GAGGGTCACGCCCTTCCACCGCCGCCAGGGCCGAGCCCTTGACCACCGGAATATCGTCGCCCGGGAACTGGTACGAGCTCAGCAGCTCGCGCACCTCCATCTCCACCAGCTCCAGCAGCTCCTCGTCATCGACCATGTCGACCTTGTTGAGGAACACCACCAGCGCCGGCACGCCCACCTGACGGGCCAGCAGAATGTGCTCGCGCGTCTGCGGCATCGGACCGTCCGCCGCCGAGCACACCAGGATCGCGCCGTCCATCTGCGCCGCGCCCGTGATCATGTTCTTCACATAGTCCGCGTGACCCGGGCAGTCCACGTGCGCATAGTGACGGTTCGCCGTCTCGTACTCCACGTGCGCCGTGTTGATCGTGATGCCCCGCGCCTTCTCCTCCGGAGCCGCGTCAATGTCCGCATAGGCCATCGCCTTGGCACCGCCCACCTTCGCCAGCGTCATCGTGATCGCCGCCGTCAGCGTCGTCTTGCCGTGGTCAACGTGACCAATCGTGCCGATGTTGCAGTGCGGCTTCGTGCGTTCGAACTTTTCCTTGGCCATTCTCTTCTCTCCGTCCCCTGAAAGGGGGCGTTCCTTTAAGTTTCAGGGGGCCCGGGCGGACGACGTCCGGCCGGATTTTCTAGTCGAGACCCGCCGTCCGACAGGACGGCGGGAGGGTTTAGGCAGAATACTTCTTGATCACTTCGTCGGCGACGTGTTGTGGGACCGGGTCGTAGTGGTCGTACTGCATGGTGAACTGGGCCCGGCCCTGTGACATGCCGCGCAGGGTGTTCACATAGCCGAACATGTTGGCGAGCGGCACGAAGGCGTTCACCACCGTGGCGTTGCCGCGCATGTCCTGGCCCTGGATCATGCCGCGACGACCGTTGAGGTCGCCGATGACCGAACCCAGGTATTCTTCCGGCGTCACGACCTCGACGGCCATGATCGGCTCCAGCAGCTTCGGACCGCCCTTTTCGCGCAGTTCCTTGAATGCGGCGCGCGAGGCGATTTCGAAGGCCAGCACCGAGGAGTCGACATCGTGGAAGGCTCCGTCGATCAGGGTCGCCTTGAAGTCGATCAGCGGGAAGCCGGCCAGCAGGCCGTTTTCTTTGGCCGAGGTGAGGCCCTTCTCGACGCCCGGAATGTACTCCTTGGGCACAGCGCCGCCGACGATGGCGCTCTCGAACACAAAGCCCGAACCTGGCTCGCCCGGCTCGAACACCAGCTTGATGCGGGCGAACTGACCCGTACCGCCGGTCTGCTTCTTGTGGGTGTAGTCGATCTCGGCCTTGCGCGAGAGGCTCTCGCGATAGGCCACCTGCGGCGCGCCGATGTTGGCCTCGACCTTGTAGGTGCGCTTCAGGATGTCGATCTTGATGTCCAGGTGCAGCTCGCCCATGCCCTTCAGGATGGTCTGGCCCGACTCGTGGTCGGTCGAGACGGTGAAGGACGGGTCTTCCGAGGCCAGCTTGGCCAGGGCGACGCCCAGCTTTTCCTGGTCAGCCTTGGACTTGGGCTCGACGGCGATTTCGATCACCGGTGCCGGGAACTCCATGCGCTCCAGGATCACCGGCGACTTCAGCGGGTCGCACAGGGTGTCGCCGGTGCGGGTTTCCTTCAGGCCGGCCAGGGCGACAATATCGCCGGCATAGGCTTCCTTGATGTCCTCGCGGTTGTTCGAGTGCATCAGCAGCATGCGGCCGACGCGCTCCTTCTTGTCGCGCGAGGAGTTCAGCAGGCCCATGCCGGTTTCCATCTTGCCCGAATAGATCCGGCAGAAGGTCAGCGAACCGACGAACGGGTCGTCCATGATCTTGAAGGCGAGGACCGACAGGGGCTCGTCGTCGGAGGCCTTACGGGTGATCGGCTCTTCCGTCTTGAAGTCGATGCCCGGGGTCGGCGGGATGTCGACCGGCGACGGCAGGTAGTCGACGACGGCGTCCAGCAGCGGTTGCACGCCCTTGTTCTTGAAGGCCGAGCCGCAGAGGATCGGATAGAAGGCGCCGGTCAGCACGGCCTTGCGGAGACACTTCTTCAGGGTCTCTTCCGACGGCTCGTTGCCCTCCAGATAGGCTTCCATGGCCTCGTCATCGAGTTCGACGGCGTTGTCGATCAGGTACTGGCGGGCGGCGTCGGCCTTGTCCTTCAGGTCAGCCGGGATCTCCTCGTCGCGGAAGGAGGCACCCAGGCCGTCGTTGTCCCAGATCACCGCCTTCATGCGGACGAGGTCGACGATCCCCTTCAGGTCCGACTCCTGGCCGACCGGCAGCTGGATCGGCACGGCCTTGACGCCGAGGCGGTCGCGGATCGACTCGACCGACTTGTCGAAGTCGGCGCCCAGCTTGTCCATCTTGTTGACGAAGATGATGCGCGGGACGTTGTACTTGTCGGCCTGGCGCCACACGGTCTCGGTCTGCGGCTCCACGCCGGCGTTGCCGTCCAGCACGGTCACGGCACCGTCGAGCACGCGCAGTGAACGCTCCACCTCGATGGTGAAGTCCACGTGGCCGGGGGTATCGATGATGTTCAGGCGCTTGCCGTTCCAGAACGCGGTCGTGGCGGCCGAGGTGATGGTGATCCCCCGCTCCTGCTCCTGCTCCATCCAGTCCATGGTCGCGGCACCGTCGTGGACTTCGCCGATCTTGTGGGACTTGCCGGTATAATAGAGGATCCGCTCGGTCGTCGTGGTCTTGCCCGCATCGATGTGGGCCATGATCCCGAAGTTGCGGTAATCTTCGATCTTGTTCGTGCGGGGCATGATACGGGCCTTGGGAGCGTGCCTGAAAGGAAGGTCCGGGCGCCGCGGCGGCCGGTGGGAAGTCGGTCTGAAGGGTCGGATGCGACGGCGCGGGCGATTTAGCTCAAACCGCCCGCGCCGGATAGTGTCAGCTGAAGTCGGCCACGCCGATCACCAGCGGTAGTGCGAGAAGGCGCGGTTGGCTTCGGCCATCTTGTGGGTGTCTTCGCGCTTCTTCACGGCGGTGCCGCGATTGTTCGCCGCATCCAGCAGCTCGGCGGCCAGCTTCTCGGTCATGGTGTTCTCGCCGCGGTTCCGCGCGGCGTTGACCAGCCAGCGGATGGCCAGGGCGCGACGGCGATCCGGACGGACCTCGACCGGCACCTGGTAGGTGGCGCCGCCGACCCGGCGGGAACGCACCTCAACCGACGGAGCGACGTTTTCGAGCGCGGAATGGAAGGTCTCGACCGCGGTCTGATCCTTCTTCTTCTCGGCCAGGATGTCGAAGGCGCCGTAGACGATGTTCTCGGCGACGGCCTTCTTACCTTCGTACATGACGTAGTTCATGAACTTGGTGACGACCAGATCGCCGAACTTCGGATCCGGCAGGACTTCACGCTTCTGGGCGCGGTGACGACGGGACATGGATGTATCCTCTTGAAACTGGTTCGCGCGTGAAGCTTACTTCGGACGCTTGGCGCCGTAGTGCGAACGGCGCTGCTTGCGATCCTTGACGCCCTGGGTGTCCAGCACGCCGCGCAGGATGTGATAGCGAACGCCCGGAAGGTCCTTCACGCGGCCGCCGCGGATCAGGACCACCGAGTGTTCCTGCAGGTTGTGGCCTTCACCGGGGATGTAGCACACCGCCTCATAGCCGTTCTTGGCGAGACGGACCTTGGCCACCTTACGAAGCGCCGAGTTCGGCTTCTTCGGGGTCGTGGTGTAGACCCGGGTGCAGACGCCGCGACGCTGGGGCGAGCCTTCGAGCGCCGGCACCTTGTTGCGGGTAGGCTTGGGCTTGCGAGGCTTGCGCATCAGCTGGTTGATCGTGGGCATTCGAACGCGTCTCTTTCTTCGATCGGGGAGGCGTGTGCCTTTCGGCCGGGGCGCCTCGTGGGCCTTCTTTTCGGACGGCGGACCGTCCCGGGTGGATTTCGAGGCCGGCGGGCCAACCTGCCTCCGGCGCGTGCCGCGAGGCGGTCGGACAATGCCAAACGCCTGAACGCGCGCTTCGGGCGTTCAGGCGGGACACAGCCCGGCGTCGGTTGTCACCCCGGCAGGACGCGAACGCCCCGCTCGAAAGTGCGCGGTCTCTACGCGCGAAGGGCGCCGGGGTCAAGGGCGAGCCGCGGCCCGAAAGTCGCCGCCTTTTGCCGCTCGACTGGCGTCGATCGGGAGGGATGATGGCGGCAGGGCTCAAGGAGCAGGCGGCGCGACGGCGCGCCGGGGCGCTGCTGGCGGCGTCCGTGCTGCTGCATCTGGCGGTGCTGGGGCCGCTCAGCCTGCGCTGGCTCGGCGGCCCGCCGCCGGTCGTGGCGCGGGACCAGCCCCTCATCCTGCTCGATATTGCGCCGCGACCGCTGCTGCCCGACGAGCGGCCGCGCCCGCCGGCCGCCGCGGTCCCCCTGCCCGCCCCGGCCGCGGGCCGGCCCGTGGCCCGTCGTCCCGAAGCGCCCCGGGTGCGCCTGCGCCCGGACGACGAGACTGACCGCGCCCTGCAGGGGCCCGAGGCCCCCGCCGGCGTCGCCGTGCCGCGCGACTGGACCGTCCAGCCGGAGGCCACGGGCGACCGCATGGCCCGCGCCCTGCGCAACAGCGGCGTCGGCTGCCGCCTGCGCCGCGAGACCCTGACCGCCGCCGAGCGCGCGGCCTGCGACGAGGCCTTCGGTCAGGCCGCCGCCCGCGCCGCCCCGATCACCGGCAGCGGCGACGCCCGCCGCGACGCCCGCTTCGCAGCGGAAGGCGCCGCAGCCCTCGCGCAGTACGAGGCGCGGCGTGCGCCGCTGTCCGGCGGGGTCGGGGTCAGCGGGGCCTCTGCGGACTGCGTCGGCAGCAACCTGCGCGGCACCTGCGCCGGGGCGCACCTGCCGGACGTGCCCGGCGTCGACATGCGCCAGGGCGCGACCACCGTCCTGCGCCAGCCGTCCAACAAGCTGGACTGACACCCACGAAAAAGGCCCGGGATCGCTCCCGGGCCTTTCACAGATCGAGCACAAGCCTCGCCGGTCAGCCGGCGTCGGAGTGTTCCAGCTCGGCCGCCAGGTCGGCGGGGAGCGGCTCGACCGCGGCCTCGCGGGCCTGGGTCAGTTCCGCATCGCGCGAGTTGGCGATCTTCTGCAGCGCGCGCAGGTAGGCGCCGGTGCCGGCCGGGATCAGACGGCCGACGATGACGTTCTCCTTGAGCCCTTCCAGCGTGTCGATCTTGCCATTGACCGAGGCGTCGGTGAGGACGCGGGTGGTCTCCTGGAACGACGCCGCCGAGATGAAGCTGCGGGTCTGCAGCGACGCCTTGGTGATGCCCAGCAGGACCGGCTGCATCGTCGCCGGACGCCCGCCGCGCTTCTCGACCTTGGCGTTCTCGAGCTCGGCCTCAGCCTTGTCGACGTGATCGCCCTTGATGAGGGTGGTCTCGCCGGAGTCGAGGATTTCGACCTTCTGCAGCATCTGGCGAACGATCACCTCGATGTGCTTGTCGTTGATCGGCACGCCCTGCAGTCGATAGACCTCCTGCACCTCGTTGACGAGGTACTCGGCCAGGGCCTCGACGCCCTGGATGCGCAGCAGATCGTGCGGATCCGGGTTGCCGTCGATGATGTAGTCGCCCTTCTGGATCAGGTCGCCGTCGTGGACGGAGATGTGCTTGCCCTTGGGGATCAGGAACTCGACCGCCTCGCCCTGCACGCCGTCGGCATTGACCTCCGGCGTGATCTTGATGCGGCGCTTGTTCTTGTAGTCGCGGCCGAACTCGACCCGGCCGTCCATCTCGGCGATGACGGCGCAGTCCTTCGGACGACGGGCTTCGAACAGCTCGGCCACCCGCGGCAGACCGCCGGTGATGTCGCGCGTCTTGGCGCCTTCGGTGGGCAGACGGGCGAGCACGTCGCCGGGCTTCACCTCATCGCCGTTCGAGACCGACAGGATGGCCCCCACCGGCAGCAGGTAGCGGGCGTCCGCCCCCGAGGCCAGACGGGCGTAGCTGTCGCCGGCGATGACGCCCACGGCCGGACGCAGGTCCGAGCCGCGCGGGCTGGCGCGCCAGTCGGAGACGACGCGCTGGGCGATGCCGGTGGCCTCGTCCGTCTCTTCCTTGACCGACAGGCCATCCACCAGGTCCTCGAAGCGGACCGGACCGCCGACCTCGGTGAGGATCGGGGTGGTGTACGGGTCCCATTCGGCCAGACGCTGACCCTTCTTGACCTCGTCGCCGTCCTTGACGCGCAGGCGCGCGCCGTAGGGGGCCTTGTGGGTCTCGCGGTCCTTGCCGTCGACCGAGATGGTGACCACGACGTTGCGGCTCATGGCCACGAGATCGCCGTGGGCGGCCAGAACGGTCGGGCCGGTGACCTTGGCCACGCCGCTGTTGGTCGCCTCGAAGAACGAGGTCTCGGCCACCTGGGCGGTGCCGCCGATGTGGAAGGTCCGCATCGTCAGCTGGGTGCCCGGCTCGCCGATCGACTGGGCGGCGATGACGCCCACGGCTTCGCCGATGTTGACGTTGGTGCCGCGCGCCAGGTCACGGCCGTAGCACATGCCGCAGATGCCGGCCTCGGCCTCGCAGGTCAGGGCCGAACGGACCTTGACCGCCTGGACGCCGGCCGCCTCGAGCACCTCGATCTCCTCTTCCTGGAGATAGGTGTCGGCCGGGAACAGCACATTGTCCGACCCGGGCTCCTTGACCTCCTCGGCGGTGTAGCGGCCGAGCACGCGCTGGCCCAGCGACACGAGCACGTCGCCGCCCTCCACCACCGCCCGCAGGGTGATGCCGCGGGTCGAGCCGCAGTCTTCCTCGGTGACGATCGAGTCCTGGGCCACGTCCACCAGACGGCGGGTCAGATAGCCTGAATTGGCGGTCTTCAGCGCGGTGTCGGCCAAGCCCTTGCGGGCACCGTGGGTCGAGTTGAAGTACTCAAGAACGGTCAGGCCTTCCTTGAAGTTCGAAACGATCGGGGTCTCGATGATCTCGCCCGACGGCTTGGCCATCAGGCCGCGCATGCCGCCCAGCTGCTTCATCTGGGCCTGCGAGCCCCGGGCACCGGAGTTGGCCATCATGAACACCGAGTTGATCTCGGGGGTCCGGCCCTCGCGCAGCACGCGCGGCTGGGCGATCTCGCCCATCATCGCGTCGGCGATCCGGTCGGTGGCCTTGGCCCAGGCGTCGACGACCTTGTTGTACTTCTCGCCCTTGGTGATGAGGCCGTCAGCGTACTGCTGCTCGTACTCCTCGACCTGGGCGCGGGTCTCCTCGACGATGTCCAGCTTCCTGGCCGGGATGACGATGTCGTCCTTGCCGAAGCTGATGCCGGCCTTGGCCGCCTCGCGGAAGCCCAGCGCCATCATCTGGTCGGCGAAGATGACCGTCGCCTTCTGACCGCAGTGCCGGTAGACCTGATCGATCAGGTTGCCGATCTCCTTCTTGGTCAGGTTCTTCTCGAGCAGGCGGTAGCCGATGTTCGGGTTCTTTGGCAGCAGGGCACCCAGCTTCATCCGGCCCGGAGTGGTGTCGATGACCTTCGTCACCGCCTTGCCCTCGGCGTCCAGCTCGGTCCAGCGCGCCTTGATGCGCGCGTGCAGGGTCACCACGCCGGCGTCGAGCGCGGCCTCGATCTCGCCGACGCCGGCGAACAGCTTGCCCTCGCCCGGCTCGCCGTCCTTGACCAGCGACAGGTAGTAAAGGCCCAGGACGATGTCCTGCGACGGCACGATGATCGGCTTGCCATTGGCGGGCGACAGGATGTTGTTGGTCGACATCATCAGCACGCGCGCCTCCAGCTGGGCCTCGAGGCTCAGCGGGACGTGGACGGCCATCTGGTCGCCGTCGAAGTCGGCGTTGAAGGCGGCACAGACCAGCGGATGCAGCTGGATGGCCTTGCCTTCGATAAGCTTGGGCTCGAAGGCCTGGATGCCGAGGCGGTGCAGGGTCGGGGCGCGGTTCAACAGGACCGGATGCTCGCGGATGACCTCCTCGAGGATGTCCCAGACCTGCGGCTGCTCGCGCTCGACCATGCGCTTGGACTGCTTGACGGTGCCCGACAGGCCCTTGGCGTCCAGACGCGCATAGATGAACGGCTTGAACAGCTCGAGCGCCATCTTCTTGGGCAGGCCGCACTCGTGCAGCTTCAGCTCCGGGCCGACGACAATGACCGAACGGCCCGAGTAGTCGACGCGCTTGCCGAGCAGGTTCTGGCGGAACCGGCCCTGCTTGCCCTTCAGCATGTCGGCCAGCGACTTGAGGGGCCGCTTGTTGGCACCGGTGATGACCCGGCCGCGACGGCCGTTGTCGAACAGGGCGTCGACGGCTTCCTGAAGCATCCGCTTTTCGTTGCGGATGATGATGTCCGGCGCGCGCAGCTCGATCAGCCGCTTCAGGCGGTTGTTGCGGTTGATGACCCGGCGATACAGGTCATTCAGGTCCGAGGTAGCGAAGCGGCCGCCGTCCAGCGGCACCAGCGGGCGCAGCTCCGGCGGGATCACCGGCACGACCGTCAGGATCATCCACTCGGGCTTGTTGCCGCTCTCGAGGAAGGCCTCGATCAGCTTCAGCCGCTTGGAGGCCTTCTTGGCCTTCATTTCCGAGGGGTTGTCGGCCAGCTCGCCGCGGTGCTTCTCGGCCTCGGCGTTGAGGTCGATGGCCATCAGCAGGTTGCGCACAGCCTCGGCACCGATCTCTGCGGTGAAGCCGTCGTCGCCATACTCTTCCTGGTAACGGTAGAACTCGTCCTCGGTCAGCAGCTGGTTCTGCTTCAGCGGGGTCAGGCCCGGCTCGGTGACGATGTAATTCTCGAAGTACAGGACGCGTTCGACATCCTTCAGGGCCATGTCGAGCATCAGGGCGATGCGCGACGGCAGCGACTTCAGGAACCAGATGTGGGCGACCGGCGAGGCCAGCTCGATGTGGCCCATGCGTTCGCGGCGGACACGGGCCAGGGTGACCTCGACGCCGCACTTCTCGCAGATGATGCCCTTGTACTTCATCCTCTTGTATTTGCCACACAGGCACTCGTAGTCCTTGGTCGGACCGAAGATGCGGGCGCAGAACAATCCGTCACGCTCGGGCTTGAAGGTTCGGTAGTTAATGGTCTCGGGTTTCTTGATCTCGCCAAACGACCAGCTGCGGATCTTCTCCGGCGAGGCCAAGGCGATACGGATCTGGTCGAAGGTCGGCGTGACCGGGACCGGATTGAAGATGTTCAGGACTTCCTGGTTCATCTTGTCAGTTCCTTCTGCGGCGCAGGGGCCGCGAAAAAAGTAGTGGCGAGTGGCGAGTGGTTAGTGGCGAGAATTCGGCGGCAGCGAGTGACGGGGCTTGCTCGCCACTCGTCACTCGCCACTCGCCACTCAATCACCCGTTCTCCAGCTCCACGTTCAGGCCGAGCGACCGCATTTCCTTGACGAGCACGTTGAAGCTCTCGGGTATGCCGGCCTCGAAGCTGTCGTCGCCGCGGACGATGGCCTCATAGACCTTGGTCCGGCCGGCCACGTCGTCCGACTTCACCGTCAGCATTTCCTGCAGGGTGTAGGCGGCACCGTAGGCCTCGAGCGCCCACACTTCCATTTCGCCGAAGCGCTGGCCGCCGAACTGCGCCTTGCCGCCCAGCGGCTGCTGGGTGACCAGTGAGTACGGGCCGATCGAACGGGCGTGGATCTTGTCGTCCACCAGATGGTGCAGCTTCAGCATGTATATGTAGCCGACGGTGACCGGGCGCTTGAACGGCTCGCCGGTCTGGCCGTCGATCAGGATTGACTGGCCTGAACGGTGCAGCCCGGCCTCCTCGAGCAGGCGCTCGATGTCCGAGATGTGAGCCCCGTCAAACACCGGGGTGGCGAACGGCACGCCTCTGGAAAGGTTGCGGGCCAGCTCGACCAGCTCTTCCTCGGTCTCCGGCAGCGGGGTCTGCGGGCCGTAAATCTCGGTCAGGCGCTCCACCAGGGCGGTCTTCTGCCCGCCGCCTTGCCAGGCTTCCAGCAGTCCGGCGATCTGACGGCCGAGGCCGGCCGCTGCCCAGCCGAGGTGGGTCTCGAAGATCTGGCCGATGTTCATGCGCGAGGGCACGCCCAGCGGGTTGAGTACCAGATCGACCGGGGTGCCGTCCTCAAGGTGCGGCATGTCCTCGATCGGCAGGATCTTGGAGATGACCCCCTTGTTGCCGTGACGGCCCGCCATCTTGTCACCCGGCTGCAGCTTGCGCTTCACCGCGACGAAGACCTTGACCATTTTCATCACGCCCGGGGGGAGCTCGTCGCCGCGCTGCAGCTTCTCGACCTTGTCCTCGAAGCGGCGGTCCAGCGCCTTGCGGGCGTCCTCGAACGACCGCTTCATGGCCTCCAGCTCGCCCATCGCCTTCTCGTCGTCGAGGGCGATCTGCCACCACAGGCCGCGCGACAGGTCGGCCAGCTTCTCCTCGGTGATCTCGCCGCGGCCGAGGCCTTTCGGACCGGATACGGCGGTCTTGCCGAGCAGCAGCGGACGCAGGCGGCTATAGACGTTGCGCTCGAGGATCTTCAGCTCATCGTCGCGGTCCTTGCCGAGACGCTCGATCTCGGCTCGCTCGATGGCCAGGGCCCGCTCGTCCTTGTCGACGCCGTGGCGGTTGAAGACGCGAACATCGACGATGGTGCCGGCGACGCCCGGCGGCAGACGCAGCGATGTATCGCGCACGTCCGAAGCCTTCTCGCCGAAGATGGCGCGCAGCAGCTTTTCTTCGGGCGTCATCGGGCTTTCGCCCTTCGGCGTGACCTTGCCGACCAGGATATCGCCCGGCTGAACCTCGGCACCGATCGCCACAATGCCAGCCTCGTCGAGGTTGCGCAGGGCTTCCTCGCCAACGTTCGGGATGTCGCGGGTGATCTCTTCCGGCCCTAGCTTGGTGTCGCGGGCCATGACCTCGAACTCCTCGATGTGGATCGAGGTGAAGACGTCGTCGCGCACGATGCGCTCGGAGATCAGGATCGAATCTTCGAAGTTGTAGCCGTTCCAGGGCATGAAGGCGACAAGCGCGTTGCGGCCCAGCGCCAGTTCGCCCAGCTCGGTCGATGGGCCGTCGGCGATGACGTCGCCGGCCTTGACCTCGTCGCCCACGCGCACGATCGGGCGCTGGTTGATGCAGGTCGACTGGTTCGAACGCTGGAACTTCGACAGGCGGTAGATGTCCACGCCGGAGCGGCCGGCTTCGAGGTCACCGGTGGCGCGCACGACGATACGGGTTCCGTCGATCTGCTCGATCACGCCGTCGCGGCGGGCCACGACCACGGCACCGGAGTCACGGGCGACCACGGCTTCCATGCCGGTGCCGACCAGCGGGGCCTCCGCCTCGACCAGGGGCACGGCCTGGCGCTGCATGTTGGCACCCATCAGCGCGCGGTTGGCGTCGTCGTTCTCGAGGAAGGGGATCAGGGCCGCGGCCACCGACACCACCTGCTTGGGCGACACGTCCATCATATCGACGTCGGCCCGAGGGATAAGGGTCGATTCCCCGTTGATCCGGCCCGGGACGAGGTCCTCGACGATCTCCCCGGCCTTCAGCTCGATGTTGGCCTGGGCGATAACGTGCTTCGCCTCTTCCATGGCGGAGACATAGACCACCTCGTCCGTGGCCCTGCCGTCCTTCACCCGGCGGTATGGGCTCTCGATGAAGCCGTACTTGTTCACGCGGGCGTGGGTGGCCAGCGAGTTGATCAGGCCGATGTTCGGACCCTCAGGCGTCTCGATCGGGCAGATCCGGCCGTAGTGGGTCGGGTGCACGTCCCGCACCTCGAAGCCGGCGCGCTCGCGGGTCAAACCGCCCGGGCCGAGGGCCGACAGGCGCCGCTTGTGGGTGATTTCGGACAGCGGGTTGGTCTGGTCCATGAACTGCGACAGCTGCGAGCTGCCGAAGAACTCGCGCACCGCCGCCGCCGCCGGCTTGGCGTTGATCAGGTCGTGCGGCATGACCGTGTCGATATCGACCGAGCTCATGCGCTCCTTGATCGCCCGCTCCATGCGCAGCAGACCGACGCGGTACTGGTTCTCAAGCAATTCGCCAACCGAGCGGACGCGACGGTTGCCGAGGTTGTCGATGTCGTCGATCTCGCCGCGGCCGTCCTTCAGCCCGACGAGGATCTGCAGGACCTTGAGCACGTCGTCCTTGCGGAGCACGCGCACCTCGTCGCCGACCTCGGGTGTCTCGAGACGCATGTTCATCTTGACCCGGCCGACGGCCGAAAGATCATAGCGCTCGGCGTCGAAGAACAGGCTCTTGAACATGCTGTCCGCCGCTTCCGGCGTCGGCGGCTCGCCCGGACGCATCACGCGGTAGACATCAAACAGCGCATCCTCGCGGCCGGCATTCTTGTCCACCCGCAGAGTGTTGCGCATGTAGGCCCCGACCGTGACGTGGTCGATGTCGAGCACGTCGATAGTCGAGAAGCCGTTCTCTTCCAGCACGTTGATCGTGGCCTGATCGAGCTCGTCGCCAGCCTCAGCGTAGATCTCGCCGGTCTGGACGTTGACCGCGTCGGCGGCCAGGTACTTGCCGAGCAGGGCGTCCGCGGCAAGCGACAGCGACTTGACCGTCTCGCCCAGCTTCTTGGCGGTGCGGGCGCTGATCTTCTGGCCGGCGGGGGCGATCACCTCGCCGGTGTCGGCGTCGACCAGATCGAACTCCGGCTTCACCCCGCGCCAGCGCTCGGCCTTGTACGGCGTGACCCAGGTATCGCGGCGCTTCTCGTATGGTACGGTCTCGTAGAAGGTCCGCAGGATCTCCTCTCCGTCCATGCCAAGGGCATAGAGGAAAGTGGTCGCCGGCAGCTTCCGCCGGCGGTCAATGCGGACGTAGACGATGTCCTTGGCGTCAAACTCGAAGTCGAGCCACGAGCCGCGGTACGGGATCACCCGGGCGGCGAAGAGCAGCTTGCCCGACGCGTGAGTCTTGCCCTTGTCATGATCGAAGAAGACGCCCGGCGAGCGGTGCATCTGCGAGACGATCACCCGCTCGGTGCCGTTGACGATGAAGGTGCCCTTGTCCGTCATGAGCGGGATGTCGCCCATGTAGACGTCCTGCTCCTTGATGTCCTTGACTGACCGGGCCCCGGTCTCCTCGTCGGCCTCGAACACGATCAGGCGCAGCTTGACCTTCAGCGGCGCGGCATAGGTCATGTCGCGCTGGATGCACTCGTCGACGTCGTACTTCGGCTCCTCGAACTCGTAGGAGACGTATTCGAGCACGGCGCGCTCGTTGAAATCCCTGATCGGGAAGACCGACTTGAAGACCGCCTCGATGCCCTCGTCGGTGCGCTGGCCCGGACGGCCCTCGCGCTGCAGGAACTGCTCGTAGGAGGCGCGCTGCACCTCGATGAGGTTCGGCATGCGCACCGCCTCGGGGATGCGCCCGAACGACTTGCGGATGCGCTTCTTGCCCGTGAACGACGTGGCGAGATCGATCTGACCGGCGAGGGCGAGATCGTCGAGGGTCTTGGCCATTCTATCTTCCCAATGCGCAGGGCCGGGAGCCCCGCGTCCAATGCAGCAGAGACCGCGCCCCGCCCTCCCGGACGAACCGCGGCCTTGATTCTCGGCGTCCACCCTCGACCCGCACCCGGGCCAGGACACCTGGACTTGTCAGCTCCCTTGGGGAGGAGTGCGCCTTCGCACCGGTCGGAGGGCGACAGACCGGGCCTCGGCGCTTTCGCGCGACCTCTTTCAGAGTGTGCGGATCCGATCCGTATACGCGCTTTCGTGGCGAAATAAAGCCCTTCGGCGCGACGGGCCGTCAGTCCAGACGTCGCAGCACCCGGGCGTGAACGCCATGGGCCTCGACCGCCTCGGCGAAGGCCGCGTCGGCGGTGGCCAGCCGACGTCCCTCGGCCAGCGCCATGGCCAGATACAGGCAGGCGTGAGCACTCTGACGCAACTCCAGCGCCAGGGCCTGAGCGGCCTCGATATAGGGTTCGCCCGGCCGTACCAGCAGTCCGGCGACGCTGCGGATCAGGCGCAGGCCGGCCTGGGCCTGGGCGTCGCTCATCCGGCCCTGCTCGGCGCGCACGGCCAGGACGTCGGCGCATTCCACCAGCAGCAGGTCGGGGGCGAAGAGGGCCTTCTCGCCGATCAGGGCCAGCGCGCGCTCGCGCCCGGGCTCGGGCAGGACCCACTTCAGCACGACCGAGGAGTCGACGACGAGACTCACCGGGGTCCGGCCTCGGGCTCCGGCGGCAGGGCGGCGACGAAGGCGTCGAACCGGGCGATCACGGCGGCGAATTCCTGACTGACACTTTCTGCAAGAGCGCGCCTCGCCTCTTCCTCCACCGTGGTGTGGTGGCGGGCCGCGCGCGCCTCGAGCCGGGCGAACACCGCCTCGTCGACGTCGGAAAGAACAAGCTGGGCCATCACAGGAGCCTACGCCTTTCGAGGGATTCGCGGAAAGTCTGCCGGCGCTGTTGTTCCCGCACCCTCTCGCGCATCGTTCGATTGTGACGCAGGAACAAATGGGCCGAGCCGCGCCACCGGAGAGCCGGCGATGCCGTGGCCCCCTCGGGACGCCGCCCTGGCGCTTGAGCCTGCGCCAGCGGAGCGGCGGTTCCTTGAGCGAAGCAAGGCCCGGCTTGTGGCCGGCAGCGGCGCTCGCTAGCGTCCCGGCATGATGCGTTTCGCTCCTGCCCTCGCCGCCGTTCTGGCCACCGCCGCCCTCGCCGCCTGCGCCCCGCCGCCACCGCCCGTTCCGGCCGCGCCGCCCACGGGTCTGCAAACTGACTGGGAGGCCGCCCAGGCAGCGCACCTCGCCTGGAACGCCGAGCGGCGCGGCTGGACCACGACCGCCAGCGGCCTGCAGTATCGCCGCGTCGGTCCGGCCCGCCCGGCCGGCGTCCAGCCGGCGGCGCGGGATACCGTCGTCGTCCACTATCGCGGGACCTTCATCGACGGACGCGAGTTCGACAGCTCCTACGCCCGCAACGAGCCGGCCGAGTTTCCGCTGAACCGGGTCATTCGCGGCTGGACCGAGGGGGTCGGCCTGATGCGCACCGGCGAGACCTTCGAGTTCCTGATCCCCGCAGAGCTGGCCTACGGATCCCGGGGCACCGGCGGCGGCGAGATCCCGCCGAACTCGGCGCTGCGCTTCACGGTGGAGCTGCTGGAGGTTCGCCCCGCGGCCTGAAGACGGGTTGACGCTGCCGGACGGGCGCCCTGATCTGCGGGCGCCGCGCGTCGCGGCGAGTCCGTTCCGGGGTCCTCCATGAAGTTGTTCCTGCCGGCCGGCGTGGCCGCCCTCGTTCTCGCAACGGCCGCCCCCGCGCTCGTCCAAACCCCGGTAGTCACCGCCCCCCGAGACGCTGCCCTGGCCCTGCCGCGAGCCCAACCGGGCATACCGGCCCCGACCCGCGCCGCCTACCCCGGGGTGATCCGCTACCAGGCCGACGTCACCGATCGTGACCGCCGTATCATCAGCGTGCGCCAGACCATCCCGGTCGCCGCAGCCGGGCCCATGACCCTGCTCTATCCCGAGTATCTACCCGGCAACCACGCCGACACGGGTCCGATCCAGCTGCTGGCCGGCCTGACCGTCACAGCGCCCGACGGCCGGCGGCTGGAGTGGGTGCGCGACACCCTGGAGCCCTATGCCTTCCATCTCGACGTGCCCGCCGACGTCGGGGAGATCGAGGTGGCCTTCCAGTGGCTGACCCAGCCGGACGGCGGCCCGTGGCGCGTGGTCCAGACCCCCGGCATGGTCAACATGCAATGGGAGAAGGCCATCCTTTATCCGGCCGGTTACGTCGCCAGCGGGATCACGGTCGAGCCATCGATCCGGCTGCCGGCGGGCTGGGGCTTCGGCGTCGCCCTGGACGAGGTCGGACGTGACGGCGACGTCGTCCGGTTCGCCCCGGTGAACCTCTATACCCTCGTGGACAGCCCCATGTTCGCCGGCGAACATTACCGCCGTTATGCGCTGGATGCAGACGGCCCGTCCCCGGTCCACCTCAGCCTCGTCGCCGACGAGGCGGGACAGCTGGAGGCCGCGCCGGGGTTGATCGACAAATACCGGTCGCTCGTGACCCAGGCCGATCGCCTGTTCGGCGCGCGGCCGTTCGACCGCTACGAATTCCTAGTCGCCGCCACCAGTCGGCTGGGCGGCATCGGACTGGAGCACCATCGCTCGTCCGAGAATACAGTCTCGCCGGACTTCTTCCGCCGCGGGACCGGGGCGTTGGGCGCGCGCCAGCTACTGCCCCACGAGTATGTCCACTCCTGGAACGGCAAGTCCATGCGGCCAGCGGACGAGCTGACCGCCAACTACAATGTGCCGACCCAGAACACGCTGATGTTCGTCTATGAGGGGCTGACGTCCTACTGGGGCGAGGTGCTGGCCGCGCGCGCGGGCCTCGCAAGCCCCGAGGAAACGCTGGCGAGCTTCGCCGAGCATGCCGCCTTCTACCAGACCCAGCCGGGCCGCCAGTGGCGCGCGCTGCAGGACACCCAGAACCATAACCTGCTGGGCTACCGGGTCCCGGGGCAGTGGCCGTCTTGGATGCGCACCACCACGGACTACTATGACGAGGCCCTGCTGGTCTGGCTGGACGCCGACACGCTGATCCGCGAGGGCACCGGTGGTCGCCGCTCGCTGGACGACTTCGCCCGGAGCTTCTTCGGCCGGCTCGACGGCCAGGCAGAAGCGCGCGGCTACACCTTCGAAGAGCTGGTGGACGCGCTGAACGCCGTGCACCCGCACGACTGGGCCGGCTTCCTGCGTCAGCGTCTTGATGCGGTCGGCCCGGACGCCCGCGCGCCGCTCGGCGGGATCGAACGCGGCGGCTACCGGCTGACCTGGGTGGAGGAGCCCAGCGCCCTTGAGAAGAGCATCAGTCCCGGCTGGGCAAGTGACTTCCGCTACTCGCTGGGTTTCACCCTCGCCGCCAACGGCCGCATCGGCGGGGTGGTCTGGGGCTCGCCGGCGTTCGAGCAGGGTCTGGGCGTCGGCTGGGACCTGATCGCCGTCAATGACCGCGGGCCGTCGGCCGAGGCCCTTCGCGCCGCGATCACGGGGGCGAAGTCCGGCGGACCCCTGACGCTCGTGGTGCGCAACGGCGACCGGGTGCGCACCCTCAACTTCGACTGGCGCGAGGGCCTGCGCCACCCGCGGCTGGAGCGGGTGGCCGGCACGCCGGACCGGCTGGGCGACATCCTCGCCGCACGGCGACCTTAGTGCTGCGGGAACAAACAGAAACAGATGCCGGGGAGAGATCTGAATGTCCGAGGCGGAACCACAGCCGGCCCGGCGTCGCTGGTGGCGATGGCGGCCCGACCGCAAGCGTCTGATCGAGCTCGTCATCATCATCTTCGGGGTACTTATCGCCCTTGGGCTTGAAAACAGCGTGCAGGAAGGGCGCTGGCGGCAGGAGGGCCGCGATCTTGAGCGCCTGGCGCGCCAGGAACTGGAACTGAACCTTGCCCAGGCGATCGAGAGGATCGCTGTCGACCGATGCCTGCGGGAACGCGTGGCGTTCCTCGCGGCCGGCCTGGACAAGGCGACCGGAAGCTACGCGCCGCAACCGTTCCCTCATGACGAATCTAACAGCACCAAGCTTGCGCTGCCGCGAGCCTATCAGCCCATGTTGCGCCCGTGGCGCTCGGCCAGCCTGCAGCGGCTTCTGGCGACAGAGGCCTCAAAGCGCGTGTCGCCCGAAAGACTTCTTCTCCTGTCGCAGGTGCTGTTCTCGGTCGAGAGCATAGCGCGCGGCGCCGGCGAAGAGCACATCGCGAGTGGCCGGACCTTGCCCCTCGCCATGGGCATCCCGACAATGACGCCCGAGATCCGCGCGGACCTGCTGGCGGACCTCGGCGAACTTGATCGGGCCCGAAGCGGCGTGGAGCTTGTGGCCCGGCGACTAACAGACAGGGGAGCCGAACTCGGCGTCGCCCCCGACCCCGCAGAGATGCGCCAACGGCTCATTGAACTGCGCGCCACCTGGGGCGACTGCGTGGATATCGCGGCGGGCATGGCCCTGTCACAGCGCCTTTCGGACAGGGCGACCTGACCGAGGATGCGAGTGAAAACGGGCCGGGGATCGCTCCCCGGCCCGTTCAAGGTCTCGACGTGAGGCCAGATTACTTGATCTGGACCTTGGCGCCGGCTTCGGTGAGCTTCTTGGCCACTTCTTCGGCGTTCTGCTTGGAGACGTTCTCGACGACGTTCTGCGGCGCGCCTTCGACGAGGTCCTTGGCTTCCTTCAGGCCCAGGTCGCTACGTACGCCACGGACTTCCTTGATGACGTTGATCTTCTTGTCGCCGCCGTCCAGCAGGACGACAGTGAACTCGGTCTGCTCCTCGACGGCCTCGGCCGGGGCAGCGCCGGCACCACCGCCGGCCGGCATGGCCATGGCCACCGGAGCGGCGGCCGAGACGCCCCACTTCTCTTCCAAAAGCTTGGCCAGTTCGGCGGCTTCGAGAACGGTCAGCGAGGACAGGTCATCAACGATCTTGGACAGGTCAGCCATAGTTCAGTTTCCTTCGGGGAATGGGTGGGTTCAGTTTCGGGAGATGGCGGGTCTCAGGCCGGGTTTCAGGCCGCGTCCTTGGCAGCGTAGGCACCGACAACGCGAGCCAGCTGGGCGGCCGGGGCCTGGATGACGCCGGCGACCTTGGTGGCCGGGGCGTTCAGCAGACCGATCAGCTGGGCGCGGATCTGGTCCAGCGACGGGAGCTTGGACAGCGCGTCCACGCCCTTGGCGTCGAGAACCTTCTCGCCCATGAAGCCGCCCTGGATCACGAACTTGTCGTTCCCCTTGGCGAACTCGGCCGTGACCTTGGCGGCGGTCACCGGATCCGGCGCGAAGGCGATGCCGACCGGGCCCTTGAACAGCGAGTGATAGTCGCTGCCCTCGGGGGCCTGCAGGGCCTTCAGGGCCAGGCGGTTCTTGACCACCTTGTACGCGGCGCCTTCCTTGCGGAGGCGGCCACGCAGATCTTCCATCTCCGCAACGGTCAGACCCAGGTTGTGGGTCACGACCACGGTGCCGGCGTCGGCGAAGACGCCCTTCAGCGTCTCGATCGACTCGGCCTTTTGTGCGCGGTCCATTGCGGTCTCCGTTTACGCGTTCACCGACGGGACAGGCCCCGACGGCGTGTGGCCGCGCGCGCCCCGGGGGACGTTCGCAACCAGTCGTCAATGTCCGAAGGAAGGCTGAACCCGTGCGTTCGCCCCGCGAGCCGCGGGCCGACCGGCCGGAAGTTCATCGCATCCCCATCTCCCCCCGGGGCGGAACGGCCGTTCCGCGCTTATGGTCCGGGTGACCCCCGAACCCCGAAGTTCTCGGACAGGTCCGCACCGGCAGGTCCGATGCGGGAAGCGGGCTCTATAGACGAAGGCGCGGGGAAATCAACTGCTCAGGGCTTTGCGGCCCCCAGGGCCGCCGCCTCGAGCGCGGCGCAGTCGAACTCGCCGCAGAACTTCACCTGCAGGCCTTGCAGCCCCTCGATAGCCGCCAGCATCGCCGCCCCGCCAACCTCAAAGCCGATCTCAGTGGTCTTGCGCAGAATCTCGCGCCCCGCCGGCGTCTCATAGAAGGCCAACAAGGCCTCAAGCTCCGCACGTGTCATGCGATCAGCATAGAGCGGCGCATAGACAGCAGCGATACCCTCGGAGATATCGATGAGCGCTTCCGGCAGCTGACGGCGCCACCATTCCGTCTGTTCGGCCGAAAGGGCCGCGCCGTCGGACAGCATGACCTCCACCATGGCGGTGGTGCTCTTGCGCATGGGCTCGATAACGGACAGCTCCACGAACTGCGCCGCCAACTGCTGACGCTCGGCAAGGTCAGTCGCGTCAACGGTGTCGGGCGCCGCCACCTGCAGCTCGACCAGCGCCGTTGGCGCTTCAGGCTCCTGCGCCCGGGCCGGGCTCGTCAGACCGGTGAGCAGCAGCGCACCGGCAATCAGCAGGGATGTCATCCGGGCCATGTCGCGCCTCCTCGCCACACCATAACAGGCGCGACGCAACCGAGGCACGAAAAAAGGCGGCGATCTCACGACCGCCGCCCCTTGTTCAGACTCGAGACCGGATCAGGCGTTCAGCGACGCCGGATCGACCTTCACGCCCGGGCCCATCGTCGAGGACAGGCTGATGCGCTTGACGTAGGTGCCCTTGGCCCCCGACGGCTTGGCGCGGGTCAGGGCGTCGACGAAGGCCTTCACGTTGGCCTCCAGGGCGTCCTGGGTGAAGCTGGCCTTGCCGATGCCGCCGTGCACGATGCCGGCCTTCTCGACGCGGAACTCCACGGCACCGCCCTTGGCGTCCTTGACCGCCTGGCCGACGTTCGGGGTGACGGTGCCGACCTTCGGGTTCGGCATCAGGCCGCGCGGGCCCAGCACCTTACCGAGACGGCCGACCAGACCCATCATGTCCGGGGTGGCGATGACGCGGTCGAAGTCCATGAAGCCGCCGTTGATCTTCTCGAACAGATCCTCGGCACCGACATGTTCCGCGCCGGCGGCGCGGGCTTCATCGGCCTTGGCGTCCTTGGCGAAGACGGCGACGCGCACGTCGCGGCCGGTACCCGACGGCAGGTTGACGACGCCGCGGACCTGCTGGTCGGCGTGACGCGGGTCGACGCCCAGGTTGACGGCGATCTCGATCGACTCGTCGAACTTGGCCCTGGCGTTGTCCTTGACCAGCTTGATGGCGTCGCCGAACGGCAGCAGCGACTCGCGGTCGCCGGTCCAGGCCTGGATACGCTTGGGTTGCTTGGCCATGTGCTTAGCCCTCCACCACTTGCAGGCCCATCGCGCGGGCCGAGCCCTCGATGATCTTCGACGCGGCGTCGAGATCGTTCGCGTTCAGGTCCTTCATCTTCTTTTCGGCGATCTCGCGCAGCTGGGTGCGGGTGATCTTGCCGGCGAACTCGCGGCCGGTCGCCTTGGCGCCCGACTTGATGCCGGCCGCCTGCTTCAGGAAGAAGGTCGCCGGAGGGGTCTTGGTTACGAAGGTGAAGCTCTTGTCCTGGTAGACCGTGATCACGGTCGGCAGGGGCGTCCCCTTGGCTTCCTTCTCGGTCCGGGCATTGAACTCCTTGCAGAAGCCCATGATGTTGACGCCGCGCTGACCCAGGGCCGGGCCGATCGGCGGCGAGGGCGTCGCGGAGCCCGCGGGCACCTGCAGCTTGATGTAGCCGAGAATTTTCTTGGCCATTGCTCTCTCCATATGGGACCCGGGCGAACGCCCGGGCCGGTGAGCCGTGGTGCGGCATGGCGGCCTCCCACGGATTTGCGCGCTCCGGACGGGTGGCCCGGAACGCGAGCGCGCGGCTATACAGGCTTCCGCACGCGAGGGCAAACCGCATGACCGAGACCGAGACCGCCATCCCTCGTCCCGCCCTGCTGCTGGGCTGGGCCGGCGTCATCCCCTTCGCCGCGTTCGCCTTCGCCACGGCGCTGGAGCTGCGGCTGCCCGGCCTGCGGCCCGAGCCGATCCTGCTGGCCTATGCCGCCGCCATCCTGTCCTTCATGGGCGGAGCCCAGTGGGGGCTGGCAATCGGCGAGGCGCCGGTCGGCGGACAGAGACTGGCGGTCTCGGTCATCCCGGCGCTTTTGGCCTGGACGGCGCTGCTGCAGCCGCTCGACACGGGCCTACTGCTGTGCCTCGTCGCCTTCCTCGGCCTGCTGGCCTACGACCTGCTGACCGTGCGGCAGGGCCGCAGCCCCGCCTGGTACGGCACCCTGCGGCTGCAGCTGACCGGCGCCGTCGTCGGCTGTCTCGCCCTCGCGCTCGTGTTCGACTAGGTCCGGCCCATGTTCCTGCGACCCTTGTTCGTCACCCAGGTCTATGAAGCCTCGCTGGCCGCCGAGCCCGATTTCGAGGACCTGAACGGGGCCCTCGCCGATGTCTGCCGCCAGCTGGCCGAGGAGGACGGCGCCGGCCGTGCCTGGTGCAAGGCTCACGCCTACCGCGGCTACACCTCCTACGGCTCGCTGACCGACCTGCCGCGGCGGTTCCCCGAGTTCACCGAACTGAAGCGCCGGCTGGACCGGCATGCGGACGCCTGCGCGAAGGTCCTCAACTTCGACCTCGCGCGCAAGCCGCGGCTCGACAATCTCTGGGTCAATATCCTCAAGCCCGGCGGCGGCCACACCGGCCACATCCACCCCCACGCCTTCCTGTCCGGCACCGTCTATGTCGAGACCCCGCCGGGGGCCTCGGCCCTCAAGCTGGAGGACCCGCGGCTATCCATGATGATGGCCCGCCCCACGGTGCGGCCCGACGCGCCGACCGCCGAGCAGCCGTTCGTCTATCTGACGCCGCAGCCGGGCACAGTGCTGATGTGGGAGAGCTGGCTACGTCACGAGGTGCCGACCAATGCGGCGAAGTCCGAACGCATCTCGATCAGCTTCAACTACGGCTGACGCGGCCAGCCCTCGAAATCGCCGCGGTTCGCGACTAAATGGCGGCCATGTCGCTCGTCGAGCCCGCCTGCCCGATCCCCGCCATCGCCCCCGCTGATCTCGACGGGGCGGTGGAGGCCGCGCGCGCGGCGGTCGGACTGCCGGTCGGGACGCGGATCGTGGCCGCCATGTCCGGCGGGGTCGACTCCACGGTCGTGGCCGCCCTGCTGGCGCGCGCCGGCTATGATGTGGTCGGCGTCACGCTACAGCTCTACGACCACGGCGCGGCACTCAAGAAGAAGGGTGCCTGCTGCGCGGGTCAGGACATCCACGACGCCCGGCTGGCGGCGGACGCCATCGGCATCCCGCACTATGTGCTGGATTATGAAAGCCGGTTCCGCGACGCGGTCATCGACCAGTTCGCCGACAGCTATCTGAAGGGCCAGACGCCGGTCCCCTGCATCCGTTGCAATCAGACGGTGAAGTTCCGCGACCTTCTGGACGTGGCGCGCGATCTCGGGGCCGAGGCCATGGCTACCGGCCACTATGTCCGCCGGGCGGTCGGCCCGGACGGCCGCCCGCAACTGCGCCGCGCCATCGACCCGGCGCGCGACCAATCCTACTTCCTGTTCGCCACGACGGCGGCGCAGCTGGACTATCTGCGCTTCCCGCTGGCGGATCTGGAAAAGCCGCAGGTGCGCGGGGTGGCGGCCCAGCTGGGCCTGAAGCTGGCGGCCAAGCCGGACAGCCAGGACATCTGCTTCGTGCCGAGCGGCGACTACCGCACCCTGATCGACCGGCTGCGGCCGCAGGGGCGCGAGCCGGGCGAGATCGTACACCTGGACGGCAGGGTGCTGGGGATGCACGGCGGCATCACAGACTTCACCATCGGCCAGCGGCGCGGGCTGAACGTGGCGCTGGGCGAGCCGCTGTTCGTCGTCCGGCTGGAGCCGCAGGGCCGTCGGGTCATCGTCGGCCCGCGCGAGGCGCTGCTGACCTCAGCCCTGATGTTGGAAGAGGTCAACTGGCTGGGGGACGCCCCGGACTTCGCCGCGGCGGCGGTAGCGGGCCAGTCCGTGCGGGCGAGGGTCCGCTCGACCCGTCAGCCCTCCCCCGCCCGACTGGCGCTGATGGACGAGGGACCGGCCGTGGTCTTCGACACCGGCGAGGAGGGCGTGGCTCCCGGCCAGGCCTGCGTCCTGTACGATCCGGTCGATCCGGACCGGGTGCTCGGGGGCGGCTTTATCGCCTCGACACGCTCCCTTGTCTGACGACGCCCTGTCGCTCGAAACCCGTCAGGGCCTGCCCGACGCCCTGAGGCCGTGGCTGGCGCAATGGCCGCGCGAGAGCTGGACCCGGCCCGACCTGCACCCGACCGCGCAGTTCTGGCTGAAGATGCACGATGGCTTCCGCATCCAGCAGGCCGAGATGCGCCGTCTCGGCGAGGCTGGCCGCGCCGCCGGCGCCGACCCGCTGGCCGTGCATCCGCGCCTGATCGGCCTGCTGGGCGGCTTCCTGCAGCACCTCGATCACCACCACCGGATCGAGAGCGGCCACTACTTCCCGCAGTTTCGCGCGCTCGCCCCCGGGATCGAGGCCGGCCTCGCCCTGCTCGATCAGGACCATGACGTCGTCCACGCGCGGCTGGAGCAGCTGCACGCCGCAGGACTGGCCTTCCATCAGGCGGCGCAGGCCCGCGCACCGGCCGCCCGGGACGCTCTGCTGCGGCTGGCCGATGTCCTGGAGGCTGCCGCCCCGCTGCTGGACCGCCACCTCGACGACGAGGAGGAGATCGTCATCCCCCTGATCGCGGTGCGCGGCGGCCCGGCCGCCTGAGCGCCGACGTTTTTTCGGGACAGACTGCATCCTGCATGTTTTCCTGCCGCCTCTACCGGTCAACGGCATCGCACCTTGAGGGACTCCAAATGTACAAGCTGACCGCCGGCTTCGTTTCCGCTCTGGCCCTTGCCGCTGCAGCGCCACTGACTGTCACGCCGGCTCTCGCCGAGACCCCGTCTGCAGCGCAAGCCCGCCCGGCGTACTCGGCCGCCCAGTTCTTCGAGACGACCAGCTATGGCATGGCCAGCGCGGCCGGCCTCGCCTGGTCGCCGGACGGGCGATCGGTGCTCATTTCCTCCGACGTCACGGGCGTCTTCAACGCCTACGCCCTGCCGATCGACGGTAGCGCACCGGTTCCGCTGACCAGCTCCGGCACGGTCGCCACCTTCGCCGAAAGCTACTTTCCCACGGACGCCCGGGTCCTGTTGACCGCTGACAGCGGCGGCGGGGGCAGTGAGCTCACCCACGTCTATGTCCGGGAACTCGACGGGACCGTGCGAGACCTGACACCCGGCGACAACGTCAAGGCGGACCTCGTCGGCTGGGCGCAGGACCGCTCGGTGTTCTGGATCACGTCCAATGCCCGTGACCCGGCGGTCTTCGACCTCTACGCCGTGAACCCCGCGACCTACGAGATGACTCCGGTGTTCGAGAACCCCGGCATGTTCATCTCCGCCGTGTCACCCGACGGCCGCTGGATCGCGCTCGAAAAGCCGGTCACCAGCGCCAATTCGGACGTCTACCTCGTAGACCTGCGGGGCGACGGCCAGCCGCAGCTCATCACCCCCCATGACGGCGATGTGGCCCACGGCGTCTACGGCTTCACCCCCGACGGCTCCGGTCTGATCTACGCCACCAACGAGCACGGCGAGTTCAACCAGGCCTGGCGGTACGACCTCGCGACGGGAGCGCGTGCACCGTACCTCGCTGCAGACTGGGACGTATCGGCCGTCACCTTCTCGCCGAGCGGCCGTTACCGGGTCTCGGCGATCAACGCTGACGCCTCGACCGAGCTGACTCTCCTCGACATGCGTTCCGGCGAACCCGTGGAGCTCCACGGGCTCCCGGACGGCGACATCGGCGCCATCCGTTTCAGTCCGGACGAGTCGAGAATGGCCTTTACGGTCGCCTCGGACACCTCGCCCTCGGACATCTTCGTCGCCGATCTCTCGACCGGCGAGACGCGACGGCTGACCACCGCGCTCAACCCCGCGATCAATGAGGCCGACCTCGTCGAGGCGACCATCGTCCGCTACCGCTCTTTCGACGGGCTGGAGATCCCGTCAGTCCTGTACAGGCCGAAGGGAGCGTCGGCCGACAATCCGGTTCCGGCCATCGTGCTGGTCCACGGCGGCCCGGGCGGACAGACCCGGCGGGGCTACTCGGCCATGATCCAGCATCTGGTGAACCACGGCTACGCCGTGCTGGGCGCCAACAACCGGGGCTCAAGCGGCTACGGCAAGACCTTCTTCCACATGGACGACCGCCGCCATGGCGAGGAGGACCTGCGCGACATCGTGGCTGGCGGCGACTGGCTGCGAGCCCAGGACTGGGTCGCCGACGACCAGGTCGCCGTCATGGGCGGCTCCTACGGCGGCTACATCACGGCGGCGGCCCTCGCCTTCCACCCCGAGGCCTTTGAAGCCGGGGTCAACATCTTCGGCGTCACCAACTGGGTCCGCACCCTGCAGTCGATCCCGCCGTGGTGGGGAGCCCAGCGCGCGGCGCTCTATGACGAGATGGGCGACCCGGCGACCGACGCCGAGCGCCATCGCCGGATCTCGCCGCTGTTCCATGCCGCGAACATCCGGCGGCCGATGCTGGTGGTCCAGGGCGCCAACGACCCGCGCGTGCTGCAGGTAGAGTCCGACGAGCTGGTCGCCGCGGTTCGCGCCAACAATGTGCCGGTCGAGTATGTCCTGTTCCCGGACGAGGGCCACGGGTTCCTGCGCCGCGCCAACCGCATCACGGCCCAGGAGGCCTATCTCGAGTTCCTGAACACCTACGTCCGCAGGTGAGCGGTCCGGAAGAGGCGGCTGTCAGGCCGCCTCTTCCCGGGGCAGAACGTCGCCCACGGTGGGGCGGTTCTCGGCGCGGGTCAGGGCGAGGTCGCGCGGCTTGACGATCTCGCCGCACGCGGCGCAGGCGATGCGCGGCTCCAGCGTGTGACCGCAGCTCTTGTGCACCATGTCGATGCCGCTGTCGGCGTCGCCATAGACGTGCCTGGCGCCCCAGGCGTGCAGGGTGACCAGGACGCCGTACAGATCCTTGCCTTTCGCCGTCAGCACATACTCGTTGCGCGGTGGGCGCTCGGAGTAGAGACGCGGCTCCAGCACCCCGTGCTGCACGAGGCTCTTCAGCCGGGCGGCGAGCACATTGCGGGCGACGCCCAGATTCTCCTGCCACTGCTCGAACCGGGTCACGCCGTTGAAGGCGTCCCGGATGACCAGCAGCGTCCACGGGTCGCCGATCACCTCAAGCGTGGCGGCGATGGAACAGGATTGACGCGAATAGTCAGCGGTGCGGCCCATCTCCGAAAAGTGACCCTGCGTCAGCGATTTGGCAAGTGGGTTGCCATTGCGAACGGAATTGGTCAGTCTTGTTAGACAACGGACCCGCGTCCCCGCGACCGTCGCGTTCCTGTTGACTGGGGCGGATCTCACCGGCATCCGCCCCGCTTTTCGTCCGGAGGGGCACATGAGTTCGGCGATCGAAAAAGCCTTGAGCCTGACGGCCGGCGAGGCCGGCCTGGCCGCACAGCTGGACGGCGACTTCTCCAACGGGCCAGTTTCGCAGCCGCCCGAGGCGGGACTTCCATTCGGCGGTCTGCTGGCGGCCCTATGCGCCCGGGCCATGCGGCAGGGGCTGGGCCTGACCGGGCCCCTGCGCTCCCTGTCGGTCCAGTATCTGTCGATGGCGGCCTATGACATGCCGCTGGTCTTCAGGCCGAGGCTGCTGCGCGGCGGACGGTCTGTCGCCTACGCCACGGTCGAGGCATGGCAGGGCGAGCGGATCACCCACCATGGCCAGGCCACCTTCGGCGCGGACGTCGCCGGCGAGCGCCTCGCGCCGTCCTCGGCACCGCCGCCGCCGCTCGACAGTCTGGATCCGGCGCGGACGCTCGGCGGCCCGATGCTGCCGCGCTTCGCTCGGCACGTGGAGTACCGGTTCGAAACCGGACCGCACATCCTCGGTGGAAATGTCGGGCGGGCTCCGGTCGAACGGATGTGGATGCGGCTGGGCGACAATCGCCCGCTGGATGCGGACGGGCTCTGCTACCTGCTCGACGCCATCTATCCGCCGTCCTGGACCGCGTTCCGCGAGCCGCCTGTGATGACGTCGGTCGATCTGCGCTACGACCTGCTCGGCGAGCCCACGCCGGAGATCGCTCCGGACGGCTGGGCGTTCTTCGAATTCCGCCTGCTGGACCATGGCGGCGGCTGGGCGGTAGACGAAGCCGCCTGCTGGGGGGCCGACGGCCAGCCGCTGGCCGTCGCCCGGCAGCGACGGAAGGTCCTGCCCGCCCGGTCCTGACGGACTTGCGCCGTGCGGCGTGCGGGTCGATGAACACCGCCATACCTGCTGGAGAGTTTCCATGTCCGATCCCGTCGTCATCTGTTCCTTCGCGCGCACCCCGATGGGCGGCTTCCAGGGGGCCCTGTCGGGGGTCAAGGCCACCGAGCTCGGTGCCACGGCGGTCAAGGCCGCGGTCGACCGGGCCGGGGTGGAACCGGACCGGGTCGGGCAGATCCTGATGGGCTGCGTGCTGCCGGCCGGGCTGGGCCAGGCCCCGGCGCGCCAGGCGGCCGTCGGTGCCGGACTGGGGCTCCATGTCGAGGCCACCACCGTCAACAAGATGTGTGGCTCGGGTCTTCAGGCCGCCGCCATGGCCCATGACGCCCTCGCGGCCGGCTCGGTCGAGGTGATCGTCGCCGGCGGCATGGAGTCGATGACCGGTGCCCCCTACCTGATGGCAAAGCACCGCGGCGGGGCCCGCATCGGCCACGATGTGATCAGCGACAGCATGTATCTGGACGGGCTCGAGGACGCCTACACCCCCGGCAAGCTGATGGGAGCCTTCGCCGAGGACACGGCGCGCCAGTACCAATTCACCCGGGAGGCCCAGGACGCCTTCGCCATCGAGAGCCTCGGCCGCGCGCGCGCCGCCACCGAAGGCGGGGCCTTCGTCACCGAGATCGTCCCGGTCGAGGTGACCACCCGCAAGGGAACCGAAACGGTCAGCAAGGACGATCAGCCACTGAAGGCCGACCCGGCGAAGATCCCGACCCTGAAGCCGGCCTTCGCCAAGGACGGGACCATCACCGCCGCCAACGCCAGCTCGATCTCGGACGGTGCCGCCGCCCTCGTCATGGCGCGCGAGAGCGTGGCCCGGGCCCTGAACCTGCCGATCGTGGCCCGCGTCGCCGCCCACGCTGCCCACGCCCACGAGCCGGGCCTGTTCACCACCGCCCCGGTCCCGGCCATGCAGAAGGCACTGAGGAAGGCCGGCTGGTCGGTCACCGACATCGACCTGTGGGAGGTCAACGAGGCCTTCGCGGTGGTGCCGATGATCGCCATGCACGAAATGGAGATCGACCACGCCCGGCTGAATGTGAACGGGGGTGCCTGCGCGCTGGGCCACCCGATCGGGGCCTCGGGCGCGCGGGTCCTTGCCACCCTGCTGGCTGCGCTGCAGGCGCGCGGCGGCAAGAAGGGCGTGGCCTCCCTGTGCATCGGCGGCGGCGAGGCCATCGCCATGGCCGTGGAGCTGGAACAGGCCCGGCAAACCTGACCGTTGCCGGTCGCGTCCCTAGAATTCGGTTGGGCCCAGCTTGACCGCGGGTGCCGCAGCGGTCTTGGATGAGGTGTCGGCCGGGGGGCCGATCCTGGAGGGACACACTCACATGCCGATCACCCGTTACGCTGCGGGCGCCGTTGCGCTCGCCCTGGCCGCGCTCGCCGGGACAGCCGTTGCGCAGGACTATTCGCTGAACGCCATCTCCGGCAGCGTCACCCTGAACGCCGGGTTCGACCCGGACCCCTACCGCATCTCGGTCACGCCGGGCGGCTCGATCGAAGCCCAGTCCGCGGTCAGTTCCTCGTGCCGCGGCTACATCAGCAATGCCCCGGACTTCGAGCTGACCTACAACGCCGGCAACTGGCCCCTTCTGATCAAGGTCGAGGCCTCGGCTGACACGACGCTCGTGATCAATGGTCCCGACGGCCAGTGGTATTGTGACGACGATGGCGGTGACGGCACCAACCCGCTGGTCCGCTTCGGCAATCCGCGGAGCGGCACGTATGATATCTGGATCGGCACCTACAGCGGCGGCCTGTCGTCCGGCACCCTTCTTATCACCGAGCTCGACTAGGGCTCGCGGGCGCGCTTGCACGAGCGCGCCCGTTCGCTTAGCAAGAACAAAAGGAGTACATGATGCGCGAAGACGGCAAGCTGGATTACCTCGAGTTCCGGGGGGGCGACGTGGCGGCGCTCAAGGCCTTCTATGGCGCGGCCTTCGGCTGGCGCTTCCAGGATTATGGTCCGACCTACGCCGCCTTTGCCGAAGGACTCGACGGCGGGTTTGACGGCGATACGCCGCCAGCGCCGCCCCTGCCGGTGCTGTTCGCCGGGGATCTCGAGGCGATGCTGGCGCGGGTGACGGCCGCGGGCGGCGTCATTGTGCAGCCGATCTTCAGCTTCCCCGGGGGCCGGCGGTTCCACTTCCGCGATCCGGCCGGCTGCGAAGTGGCGGTCTGGTCCGAAACCTGAAGCCGCTCAGGAGCGCAAGGCGTCGTCCAGCCGGTTGCCGACCCGCACCTCGCCGGCCAGCGGCGCGGCCATCTTGCCGGCGCTCTCGTCCACATGGCGCGCGCGGTTGGCGAAGGCGGCGGCGACACCCGCCGTGCTCATCGCCGCCAGCATCTGGCCGCCCAGCGACCGCGGGCGGATCGCAATCCATACGGCGTTGACCAGCTGCGCCGCGCCCCAAAGGCGCAGCGCCCCGGCCCGGGCGGGCGAGGCTGGCGCGTTCCAGACCCTGAGCAGCGACAGGCTGGCGGCCGACAGGGCGGCCGGCAGGATCAGGGCCACCGGGCCGCGCGGCCGCTCGGTGATGGCCGGGCCGGCCTTCGGCGGCGTGATCCGGGTCGCCGCCCAGGTCAGAAGCAGCGTCGCCCCCGCGGCCACCGCCAGGCCCGCCGCCACATGGCCGGCGCCGCGGTGCTCCGCATTCAGCGCCGAACGGGTCTTGCGACCCACCTGATCCCACATGCTGACCTCCCGCAATGTCGGGAGGGGGAATGGGTGCGCCCGGCGGAGGTTCCCCTCAGTAGGTCTCGCCGGTGAGTTCGCCGAGGGCCGACTGGAGGTAGTTCTGCTCGCCGAGCTGGGCGACCAGCTGGAGCTGGGTCTCGAGGAAGTCGATGTGCTCCTCGGTGTCGGAGAGGATGTCGAGCACGATCTGGCGGCTGACATAGTCCTTCGCCTGCTCGAACTGGGTGATGGCCGCCACCTGGGCCGTGCGGCCGTCGAGCTCCAGCTGCAGGTCGGCCTCGAGGCACTCGACGCAGCTCTCGCCGATCTTCAGCTTGTGCAGGTCCTGCAGGTTGGGCAGGCCGTCGAGAAACAGCACCCGCTTGATGAGCAGGTCGGCGTGCTTCATCTCGCCGATCGATTCCTTGTAGACGATCTCGCCCAGTCGCTTCAGGCCCCAGTTTTCGAACATGCGGGCGTGCAGGAAATACTGGTTCACCGCCGTCAGCTCGTTGGTGAGGATGCCGTTGAGGGTGCGGATAATCGCCGGGTCGCCGCGCATGGCCATGGTCCTATCAGATGGCGCGCCGGGGGGCGGCGCTCAATTAAGACGCGCAGCATACCACGCGATTCCGCGCGCGGATCAGTTGCGAACACTTTTCAACACATTGAAAGCGCTTCTGAAAATCGGACGCAGCTATTCGGCGACGACGGCGCAGATCGAGGTCTGGGCCTGGATCATCTCGCGCATCTCGCAAACGCATTTGGCGCACTGGGCGCTGCAGCCGTGGCGCTGGAAGACGTCACGCGGGCGACGGGCACCGGCCTCGATGGCGGCGGCCACTTCACGCTGGCGAATGCCATTGCAGTTGCAGACGTACACAGGCGACCCGGAGGCAGATGCGAATGCTTCTCCCTACCACAGTCGCCCGGGATTGCAACGCGTTCTCAGTCTCGTCCGTCGGCTCCTTGCGCCGGAGCGATGAACCGGGCCTGCCGGAAAGCCTCCCACGCCTCGCGGATGCCCCGGCGCGGCTGATCGGTGCCGAGCAGCGCGACCCGCTCCGCCCAGGCGTCGCCGACCGCCCGGACCGTGCCGGCCACCCAGCCGACCGGCTGCTGGCGCGCCCAGCTCTGCAGCGAAGCGGCGTTGAACACCAGCAGCACCACCGTCGCCGTCAGGATGACGCGACCGGTCCAGCGCAGGTCGCGGGCGGCCAGTTCGGCCTCCCCCGGCGGTTCGTCCGGCGGAAAGGCGAAGCGACGCAGCGCCGCCAGCCGCCCGGAGCCGACCGACAGATCATGGGCGTCCGCTCCGGTGTTCCAGTCACTCTGCGGATCCGCGGGGCCGTCTCCCGCCAGGGGCGGAAACGGCGACGACTGCGGGGGTGGCGCGAACGCGCCGGCGGGCGGGTCGACGGGGTCACGCGGGTCGGTCATCCGGTCCTCCTCCCGCTCAGAACTGGAAATAGATGAAAGGGGCAACGCCCTCGGGACGCACCGCCTCGACCAGCAGGATGGCGAGGCCGACGAGCACGCCGAGGGTCAGGGACGGCGCCGCCTGAAGTCGCGCCGCGAGCCCCTCGACCGCCCGCGGCGGCAGCCAGTGCATGGCCAGACCGCCGACGATCAGGGTCAAAAGGAAGGGCGTCAGCACCTCGACCGGCCCGGGGCGCGCCAGACCGGCCAGCATCTCCATGGCCAACGGGAAGCTCTCGGCGCGGAACAGGATCCAGCCGAGGCAGACCACGTGGAAGGTCAGGATCACGCCCAGCCAGTGGGGCACGCTGGCGCGCCCCTCGAGGAAATGGCGCCAGACTCGCTCGATCACCTGAACCGCCCCGTGGAGCGCACCCCACGCCACGAAGGTCCAGGCCGCCCCGTGCCAAAGCCCGCCCAGCAGCATGGTGATCATGACGTTGCGCGACGATGACCACAGTCCGCCTCGTCCGCCGCCCAGCGGCAGGTAGAGGTAGTCGCGCAACCAGCTGGACAGGCTGATGTGCCAGCGCCGCCAGAAGCTCTGCAGGGAGTTGGCGCGGTACGGCTGGTCGAAGTTGCGGGGGAAGGAGTAGCCCAGCAGGGCCGCCGTCCCGATGGCCATGTCGGAATAGGCCGAGAAGTCGCAGTAAATCTGCACCGCGTAGGCGTAGGTCGCCGCGGCGATGTCCCAGGTCGAGTGGGCCGAGGGGGCGAAGAACACCGGATCGACCAGGTTCACCGCCAGCTCCGAGGCGATGACCGTCTTCTTGAACAGACCCCAGGCGATCAGAAGCATGCCATGGGTGGCCATGGCCCGGGTCAGGCGCGGCACGCGCTCGAACTGCGGCAGCAGATCCGAGGCGCGGACTATGGGTCCGGCCACCAGATGCGGGAAGAAGGACATCAGCAGCATGACGTCCAGCAGCGACCGGGCCGGAGGGGTCTTGCCGCGCCAGACGTCGACCACATAGCTGATGCCCTGGAAGGTGAAGAAGCTGATCCCCACCGGCAGGACGATCTCCAGCAGCGGCAGGTCGCGCTCCCAGCCCAGCCGCGCCAGCAGCACCCCGGCCTCCTCGACGAAGAAGCCGTAGTACTTGAACACCCCGAGCAGCAGCAGGTTGGCGGCGACGCCAAGCCCCACGAGCAGCTTCTTGCGCGGCATGTCCTCGCGCGAGAGCAGGACGGCGACGCCCCAGTTCAGCACGGCGCTGAAGATCAGCAGGCCGACGAAGCGCCAGTCCCACTGGGCGTAGAATACCCAGCTGGCCAGCAGCAGGAACATCTTGCGCCGGCCGTTCTCGCGCTCGAGGCTCCAGGCCACGATAAAGACCGCGACGAAGAACAGGCCGAACTCCAGCGTCGGGAACAGCATCTCAGCGCCCCCGCACGGCGGTCAGCAGATCGGCGGCCAGGAGTCCCCCCAGCCAGTCGGCACCTGCTTCGTTGAAGTGGACATGGTCAGATCGCATCAGGGGCTCGGGCCCGAGCGTCAGGCGGTGCGCCGCGCAGCTTCCCCCCATCCGTCCACGCCAGTCCCAGTAGGCGACGCCGTTCGCCGCCGCCACCCGTTGCTGCACGTCCCGCACCAGCGGCAACAGGGCCGGCTCGCGCCAGCGCCCCTCCGGATCGTCCGGACACGTCCCGCCGCCCTCGCCGCGCATGGCTTCGGGCGGGCCCAGCAGCAGCAGGACCGCGTCGGGCGCAGCGGCCTGCAGGCGCGCGATCTCGGCCCGGAGCCGAGCCTCATAGGCCTGGAGGTCCAGCGCGTCGTCGAACCCTTCATTGGTGCCATAAGCCAGAACGATCAGATCCGGTGCCGGGACGTCGGTCGGCAACTGCGGCGGGAGGCTGGCGAGGGTCGCGCCGACCCGGGCCATGACCCTTAGCTCCACCGGTCGCCCAAGGCCGGCCTCGAGCCTGTTACGGTAGGCCTCAGGCAGCCAGCCGGACGCGCTGTGGCTGTCGCCGAACTGGACGATGCGCAGCGGGCCCTCGCCCTGCACGAGGCGGCCCAGCGAGTCTGGCTGGCAGGTCCCCCCCGGGCAGATAGCGCTGACCGGCGACGGCAAGGGAGTCCACAGGCGCTCCTGTGCAGGCACCGTGAGCAGCCCTGCCGCCATCAACCCTGCAGCGAGCACACTCAGCGGCCCGACGCAGGTTGATCCAGCCCCGCGTCGGCGCGCAGGCGGTCCGCCAGCGGCGCGGCGATCCGCAGATAGCCGGCCATGGTCATGTGGATACCGTCGTGGGCCCGCATCAGCCGCGGTCGCCCCCCCGGCACCTCCGGCAGATAGGCCTCATAGCCGCCGTCCGCGCCGACGGTGACGCTGGTGGTCTCTATCCAGGGCACATTCAGCGCCCGCATTCGCCCG
>Ga0315907_10001285_pt1 | contig 34237 bp, 43 predicted proteins | sample LakEriMetagenome_3_FD_203525 | JGI IMG/M metagenome (GOLD analysis project Ga0315907, IMG submission 203525) | Freshwater fungal communities from buoy surface, Lake Erie, Ohio, United States - Buoy 12 MA123 | ecosystem: Environmental > Aquatic > Freshwater > Lake > Lake biofilm | place: USA...
CTACTTCTGTATCAGAAGTACCTTGTGACCAAAGAATTGAGTTATCAAAACTTGAAAATCTCATTACAGCATTTAGAGTTCCAGAAGCATCTATTCCTTTAATGCCATTAGAATAATTGCCTGTATTGCCATTTGTTAAAGTAATAAAATTTTCTGCACTTGAATTGCCTTTAACATCAAGTTTTGTAGCAGGTGTACTCGTACCAATACCCACCTTGCCTGTGTTGTAGTAAATGTCAGAACCGCTAGTTGTCCATTGGCTTGAGCCGCTGCCGCCGTTCTGCCAGCTTGGAGCAGCAGCCGCGCCGTTCGACGTCAGCACCTGGCCAGCAGTACCGTAGTTCGCACCGCCAACACCAAACTGACCAGCAGAGCCGATGCGGAAGCGCTCAGAAGGACCAGCGCTGCCGTCCGGTGTCGTTCCAAACACCAGGTCAGTAGGCATGTCGTTAGTGCCTGGCGTCGCGCTCACCAGCGCGTTGATGTACGCGCCCTGCAAATACTGCGTGCCGTCATAGCCCCTAAAAATCAGGTTGCCCATTACGTCGCCGCTTTGGACGATCGCGCCGTTGCGGTTTTTCTCGAGCACGACATAAGACGCGTTTGCATCCGCAGTCGTGTTGCGCTGAACCAGCTGAGGGTAGTAACCGCTGTTGGAGACCAACGCGATACCGGCTGACGTCACGTTGTCGGGTGTGGTTGTTCCGATACCCATCACACCCGTCGAGCTCACAACAAACGGCGTCGCGTCAGATGCCACGTCCTCGATGTAGAGCGCGTTGCCTGAGCCCGTCTGCGTAATCTTCAATGCGTCGCTGGAAGTGTTCGCGGTGATCGTCTGGTTTGCAGTAAACACATTGGCCGCGGCCAGCTGTGCGTAGCCTGACGCGGGCAAGTACGCAACGACCCAAGCAGAGCCGTCATAGACGCGCATCTCGTTGCTGGTGCTGTTCCAGTACAGGTTGCCCTCAACCAAAGCGCCGCCAGTGTTGTTGGTCGAAGGGTCAGAGGCCTTGCTGCCAAGGTACTGGTTGTCAAATGCGGTGTATGACGCGGCTGCGTTGGTCGCCTGCGTTGTGGCGATGCCTGCTTGGGTAGTCGCAATGCCTGCTTGAGTCGTCGCGATACCGGCCTGCGTTGTTGCCGTGGCAGCCGACGCGGCAGCCGTTGTGGTTGAACCAAAGATTGTGTCGATGTAGTTCTTGGTCGCAGCGTCCTGGGCCAGCGTTGGATCAGCCAGGCCGGTGATCTTGTTGGCGCCCATGGCGATCACGCCTGACATGGTCCCACCAGTCAGGTTGAGCTTGAGTGCCAGGCCGGTGTCGGCGTAGTCCTTAGTAGCAGCGTCAGCGGCATTTGATGGAGCGCCCAAGCCTGTGACCTTGAAGCCACCCATCGCCAAGTTGCCAGTCATCGTGCCGCCAGTTAAGGACAGCTTTGCAGCCAAGAGAGTGTCTGTCTGTGCGCTGGTGTAGGCGTCAGCAATGCCAAAGCCAGCCAATGTGGTGGGGTTTGTGCCAGCAGTCACGCGGCCATACGCGTCAACAGTCACCGACTTGTAGGTCGATGCAGTCACGCCAGTGGTGGCCAGGTCTATGTCGTCAGTGCCGACAACAATGCGAGACGCGGACGCAGTGCCGACGCTGAGAGTGTTGCCAGATTTGTAGAGACCAGCGCCAGCAGTGATCTGGCCAGCGCCTGAGAACTGCTCCCAGGTCACAGCAGTCACGCCCAGCGTGCCGCCAGCAGGCGACGTGCAGACCCAACCAGAGTTGTCGTTGACTGTGCCTTCTTCCACAAACGTGAAAGCGCCCACCAGCTCTGCCCATGTGTCGGCATCACTTGCACGCGACCAGCTGCCGGCAGCCACGACGTAGATGCCGTTGTTGGCTGCCGTTGATTGATCCTTAACCAGAACGCGATCGCCAGCGATGACGGCCACGCCGTCGATTGTCTGAGTGCCAGACAAAGTGATGTTTGCAACAGTTGCTGCGCGGCACGATGCCTTGACATCGAGGCCCTGAGCGACGCTGTCAACGTAGGCCTTTGTGGCCGCGTCCTGGTCAGCTGTTGGAGTGCCCAAGCCCGTGATCTTGCTGGAGCCCATTGCAATCGCGCCAGCCATAGTGCCGCCTGCAATAGCCAAGCGCAACGCGTCTTGAGCGTCAACGTAGGTCTTGTTGGTGACATCACCACCAGCGCTTGGAGCGCCGACGCCAGTCACCAGGTTGCCGCCCATAGCGATGTTGCCGCTCATAGTGCCGCCAGTCAGCGACAGCTTGAGCGCGTCCTGCGTGTCAACGTAGCCCTTGTTGGCTGCGTCAGATGCGTTGGTTGGGGTGCTCAGGCCGGTGATGGTCGCGGAGCTGCCGGCAGTCATGTCCAACGCGCCAGTGATCACCACGTCGTTGAATGTCGATGTGCCAGAGGCAGCCGTCACGTTGCCGGTGACGTTGCCAACAACTCCACCTGTTGCTGTAATCGCACCAGTCACGGCCAAAGTAGAGGCCAAAGTGGTCGCGCCAGTCACGCTCAGAGTGCCGCTTGCGCTGGCGTTACCCAAGACCGTCAAAGCCTTGCCGGCTGCAACCGTAAGACCGACAGTCGAGAACTGAGCGACGTTAACGCCCAGTACGGCCATCCAGGTCGAACCAGATCCAGAGCGATACAGGCCGGTGTTGGTCTCGTTCAAGTAAGACAGACCAGGGCCGCTGACGTTGCCGTCGGCAATGCGGAAAGGCGCCAGCATGCCGCCAGCGCCAGTGCGCGAAAGGGAGTTCGTCAGCGCGTCAGCAACGTCCTCCAGAGTCGTGTTGGCCCAATCGGCCTCGATGACGTCACCAGGCGTGACGGGGTTGCCGCCTGGTAGCGTGTAAATACCGGATGCGTTGCGTGGCATGTGCCTCTCCTATTACTGAGTGTCCATTTGAATTGCTGTCTGCGCCGCGTAGGGACGCAAGATCTCAGCGATCGTTTTCGGGTCCTTGGCTGACATTATCTTTGCAGCCGTCTTGGGGTCTGTCAGAGCTCGAGCCAGAAGCTGTTCTGTCTGGCTTTGAGTCATCTTGAATGGGAAGCCCATCAGGCCAGTGGTAATGCGTCCAATCATTGAATCAGCCGCGGATTGAGGGATTCCCAAGGGGCCAAGGAATTGGCGCACGACGTTCTGAGCGCCCAGGTATTGGGCAGTCGGTGAACCTGGTACGCGGGCAAGCTCTTGAGCGCCGGCATAACGCGCCATGTCTTGGCCGATGCCATTGATCTGGGCCATCTGCGCAGGGTCCATGACGCTGTCCATCTTTGCGCCTTTTAAGCCAGTGGCCTTGCGAGCTGTTGCATCCGCGTTGCGCAATGCGTTGGCGTAGCTGTTCGCGTTAACGCGAGCCAACGAGCCTTCGCTAAAGTCGGTCAAAGCAGGCAATGCGGTGTTGCGAAGCTGCTGAGCGATGTTCATCTGATTGATCGGACGCGACATCTGCTTGAAGGTCTCACGCGCCTCCATGAACTTGGGAGACGCTTGCTCAAGGTAGTCCAGGATCTCGTCCTTGATGTTCATGAGCACGCCCTGGTCGTCCTTGCCCGCTGCGCCGATCTTGTCGTCTAGGGCACGCACGATGTACTGCATCCCGCGCACGCTGCCTGATGGGTCGCCAATGTCGATGCCTTCATTGAGCGCCTTGACGCGAGCCGCGGCGACAGCTTCCTGCACTACAGGCTTCTTCATCAGGTTGGCCGCTTGAGCGTCTAGCTGCTTGGAACTGTTCAAGCCGGCAGCTCTAGCCTGGCCGTAAAGATCGTCGGCAGTAGTGCCTCGAGCGGCGGTGAAGAACTCCATGCGGCCATCGTTTCCAGCCAGGTCATCAAGCACGCCTTTGTAGCCGGCAAACTGTTGGCCTCGAGCTTGAGCCAACGCACTGGCAACGTCAGACGAAGCAGAAGCCGCGCCGCGTTGAAGCTGAGCGATGCCAGGGTCCATCGTGGCCTCGGCCAATGTTGGAGTGACGCCAGGGACGTACTCGACAGGATTGGCTGCAGCTGCACGAACCTTTGCGGGGTCAGTAGCAAAGCGATCCAGCGTGCGCTTTAAGATGCGTTCGCGGCCAGACTGCCACAGGGGCTCCAATGCGGCCTTGCCGCCGCTGTAAGCAGAAGACAGCACCCTACCCCCTACCTCGCCAGCTGTACCTGCCAGAGCGCCCGTTGTGGCGCCACCAGACATGTCTTCTGGGGTTGTTGCTGCACCGATGATTGCGCCTGACCCGGCAGCACCTGCATAAGGTGCAACACCTTTGAAAACGCCTGCAGCTCGAGGAAGCATGCGAGCTCCCGCTTGCACGCCCTTGGTAATTGCTTGGGCGCCCTTCAGACCAGGCACAAACGTCAGTCCTGCGTCAGTGAGGCCTTTGCCCCAAGCGCCGGCACTGGTGTCCATCAAAGGTTTGTCCAAGGCCTCATCGGCTTTGGCTGCTGCCTCGTCATAGTCACCGATGCCGACCATGTTGGCCAAGCGCTTGGCTGAGCGGCCAAGATCCACAAAGGACTTGCCCGCGCCCGCCAATAGTTTGTCGGTGGTGGACATCGAGCCAACCAGCTCCTTGTTCAAGCGATCGCGCTCGGTGTCGTAGTCGATGTTGCTGTAAAACTTTGCAGCGGGGATGTCGCTGTAATACTTTCTGCGCAGTGAGATCAGCAGCTGATCGTCAGACAAGTCCCCATACATGGGGAACTTCTCCCGGATCTCGGAGACTTTAATCTTGTCCATCAGCTAGGCCTCCGCAGACCCAATGGGTCATTGTCGGCAGCAGGCGCTCCACCTGGTGCGTTCTGCGGCAAAGCGCGGCCAGCGCGGGATTGCAACGACTTCATGTAAACGTCGTAGCTGGCCGTCTTCTGTGCAACCAGGCCAGGCTTATCACCCAGCTGAGGCACAAGCTCGCGCACCTTTTGTTTTGCTTCGTACTCATTCATGCCGGCGCCAGTAGCGGCACGCAGCAAAGCCTCGGCCATTGAGCTGCCTGCCTGAACAAACTTTTGACGGTCCTCGGGTCGAAGCTGGTTGGCAAAGTCTTCGCCAACGCCTGGAATAAATCCAGCAGCCCGCTCGCCAATAGTTGGGTACGCGGCCTGAGGGTTCTTCTTGATGACCGATTCCATGTTTCGGCGGGCGTTGTCAGCCTGAAAGAACCAGCCTGCTGCCTTGCGCTCATCTTCGGAAGGTTGTGCGCTGCTGGCACGCGGCAGCACCTGGCCTTGATAGGCCATTGGCTGACCGCTTTGATCATAGGTAAACAGCTGGCCGTTCTTTTGCCTAAAAATTGGCTCGTTGTTGGGGCCAGAACCCACTTGCGTGGCTTGCCCAGCGCCCAGCCCACCACCGCCGCCGGTGGCAACCATGCGTTGCGTGTTCGCGTTCATCAAACGAATTTCGTTGACGATTGCGTCTTGCCCAGCTTGGTAGCGAGCCTTATCTTGTGCTGTGAGCGCTGTCTCTGCCATCTGCTGGTAAGCGCGAGCCTGCTGCATAAGAAACTCAGCTTTCTTGTTCTGAGCAGCTTCAGGGTCTTTGATGTACTGACCGTCTGCCGTGATCATGCCGCTGCCCAACTTCATTGGGTCGCGAGCTGCGGCTGCCTTTTTCAGGAGCTGCTCTTGCACGGGTGCAAAACTTTCGCCGGCATATTGAGCCGCCAACGCGGTTAGCATGTCGCGATCGCCCTGCTCACCTCGCTGCTTGGCAAACGCCTGCAGCTGGCTCATGTCGGGCTCCTGGTCATACAGCTCAGAGCCTTGTTGATACAGCTGGGCGGCTCTGCCGCGCAAAGCCTCAATGGAGTTAGGCAGCATCGTTCCCTGACCAGGCTGCACGCTGTTAGACAAAACGCCGCCAGGAGATTGAATCTTAGCCCGCGCTTTTTGCAGCAGGCCATAGCGTGGCTGCTCAACATCGTTGTTGAACAGTCTGTAATCAGTTTCAAAATCGGCCATGTTCAGGCCTCATTACCGTAGGTTGGCAAGTTGGCGTATGGGTCCTGATAGCCTGCTGACGAAGCGCCTGGGGTGACGCCCATGCCACCTCGGCGGCGCTTGCGCAGCTCCTCAAGAGCCATGCGCTGGCGATCGTTCATGCCGCGCATGCCAGCGTCAACGCCGCCTTGTGCCTGTGAAGCTAAGTAGCCCTGGCCCAACTGTGCAATTGCCTGGCCGATGCCTGGCGCGACGTAGTGCTTGCCGACCATCTGGCCTTCCATTGGCTTGAGAGAGTTGCCGCGCAAGGCGTCAACCATTGCCTGCTTTTTTTTGAGCTCCGCTTCTTCAGGACGCATTTGGCCCATTTGGACCAGGTACTCAAACATCAAATCGTCATTCATCACAGACCTCCGTAATTCACCATCAAATAGCCACTGGCGTGACGCTTGACGAGGTCAGGTCGCACCGCTTCAACTTCTTGGGCAATCACACCGCGTTGCGGAATTCCCATCATTGTGTAGTCATAAATTCCCACGCCAGTCGCGTGAGTGCCAACGCGCTTGATGTTTGACTTCAAGCGACGATCGGAGAACATGAACGCGGCAGATCCAAGCTGCGCGCCGGCGCCCAACAGGTTGCCAAATGCAGCGTTCTGCGCGTTGACCGCGCCCAGCTGCGCGTCGTACTGCGACTGCGTAGCGCCCAAAATGTTGGGGGCTTGAGCCTGGCCAGCAGCGTTAAACGAAGGCATGTTTGGCATCTGCACTTGCTGGCCAGAAAGCAATGCGTTCATCTCGTTCAGGGACATGCCGCGGCGCTGCGCTTCCTCCGCAATCGCCTGCTGGCGCAATTGGTTCTGCGCATTCGCGTATTGCTGATTGAGACCGTACTGCTGAGAGATGGCGTTGTTGCCAGCGTTCATGTTTGCAAGATCCAACGCGCTGGCCTGACCAAGCGCCTGGTTCTGGAATTGAGCCGCCTGCAGGTTCTGGTTGTAGCCCTGCTGCGCAGTGCCCATCTGCATGTTGTACAGGCGCTGTGCTTCATTTCCAGCTGTGTCCAGCGCGTTGTAGCGCTCGGCAGCCTGACGCTGCGACATGTTGTTCAGCTCGCGGTTGTACCCCTCAGTGCCTGGGCGGAAACCCATGTTGGACAGCTTTGTCTCGAGCTGGCGCTGCTGGTATTCATGCACCGGCTGCATCTTGTTCATAAGCTGCGTTGCGACTGTGTCCCTGTAACTTGAGTCAAACTGGGGCAGCGCATTGCCAAAGTTAAACGACGTAGCCAGCCCTGGCGTGTAGTCAGTGGTGGTCGCGTTCAGAGTGCCTGGAGCATTAGCTGCTGTGCGCTGGGGCAGGTTTGCATAGTCGAAAGGCTGCGAGTATTCCTGGCCAACTCGATCCATAAACGAGTTTGCCAAATCGCTTCGCCCTGCCTGAATCGAAAACTGATCATCCAAAGCACCTTGCAGAGCAGGTGCAAGGGACGTGTTTTGCGTCCATGCAGTTACGTTTTGCCCCGTTGCAGGATCAACAGCAGAACGGGTCGTCCAGGTCTGTGACCCAAACGGTGTATTCATCGTTGGCCTGTTGGCAAAGTTCTGCATGTTGAGAGCCTCTTTGGACATCTCCCCTTGCAGTTGTGCTGCGCCGACGTAATCAGGCGTTGCTGGTGCTGACGATTTTCCGCCCATGTTCCTTCTCCTTGATCCAGCGGCAGTCCTCTGCCTTCATTTCAAACATTACGCAGTCAATTGTTTCTGCGATCTTCTTAAATCCCAATTTTTCGTTCATCTTCAGCGCGTCGCCAAGATGCTTTGGTGTGAGGCCGTAAACCGCGTCTTTACCGCAGTGAACAAACGGGTACTCAAATGCCGCACGCCAAAGATTCTTGCTCAACCCATGTGGCCCATCAAACGCGACGTGCATCCAGCACGCATTTTCCGTCCACGCGTTGTATGCAACCGCGCCAGCGATTGTCCCATCGTCACGCATTGATGCCACAGTGCGCAGATCAGACGACCAAGGCAGATTCACCTTGTGGTGCATCCACTGCCAGATGACTGGCGGTTGGCCGGGCTGATCTGTTACCAACTTCATTTGATGCCCAAGTTTGCCAAGTAGGCCAAGTCATCGGCCCCAAGTTTGAACGTCGATGCCAATGAACTCATTGGCAAGTCGTACTGATCCTTAAGCGCGTTGACGGTGTAATAATCACCGGCTTTAAACGCGTTCATGATGTCGGTGTTGGGGTCGTAGAACGACATGTTCTCGTGTTCAGTCAACCAGCTGACGTCCTCAGGAGTCAAATCAAACTGATCAACCGCCTGGTCCTGAGTCACTTTGTTTGACGTGATCACATTTTGCAAAGCAGACATGTCGTTTGCTTGGTTAGCGTCTACCGCCTGCTTGCCCCAATTTGTGTAAAAGTCCACGTCGTAGATGTCGTCGAGCCAACGCATGTCGTCATCATTGAGGTTGTATGTGCTTCTAGCCTGGTCTGCCGTAATCTGTTTGTCCACAAGCATTTGCTCAAACCCGCCCAAGTCAACATCGGACATGTTGGTGGGTAACCCCGTAACTGGATCTGACTTAATTCCCAAGTTGTTCCAGTCCTGTGAAGCCTGCAGTCCAAGAGCAGATTTAAGCGGCGGCGCAGTTCGAGGCACATACGCCGTGCCTGAGCCTTCGCCAGCAACGACTTTGTTTAGACCAGCTGCTGGACTCTTGACCCAATTTAAAGGGGCCGCGTTGGCCTTATTTGCCCATGTCTTAAAGCCAGTGTTTGGGTTCACCGTCTCGGTGCTTCCCCTTAACGATTCGATCAGACTGCTTGCGTACTCTGGAGTTGCAGCCGCCCCTTGGTATCCTGTGACGCCCTGATTGTTCAAGTACGTCAAGTCTTCAGGCAGCAAATTGAAGTAAGACGAGACGTCTTCAAGCCCCAGCTTGTTGCTGTTCAAAATGTCTTGCGTCTTTCCAAAGTCGCCAGATTTGTAAGCGTCATAAACGCCTTGCAAAGTATTTGTTTCCATTACATCACTCCACCAATTTCAGTCATCACATTGCATGAAGTGAAGACTGTTTGTGGCAGGCCCCGCACTTTCATGCGCAGCGAGCCGTAATACCCAAGGCCAGTTGTGCCAGCCCAACCCTGGTAGGTGTTTGTTCCCACCCAGGTTGACGTGTTCCAAATGCCCTCGTCCCAAACGGCTCCGCTGTCCTTGGTAAAGAACGGCGAGCCGCCTACGGGTGTGAGCTGAAACTGCGTGTTCATTTGCAGCTTGATTGCTGGCGCAGCCGTCGAGATAAACGTCGGACGCACCATGCCAAACTTCTTCAGCTGGGCGGGCGTGTTGAACGCCTGGAAGGACGTCTGCACGTCTCCCTCGACATAGTTGCCGCCGTCGCCGTTAACGTCTGCGCCATCTTTGTCGCCTGTCAGACCTTCGCAGACGTAGCCGTCAACCGTTCCAAACAAGAGGCGGCCACCGATGATGCCGGCGCATCGCATGGGGATGCCGACAAACTGACACCAGGCGCCTGTGATCACGTTCATCGCAAACTGGCGATACGTTCCACCGTCAGCCGGCAGCTTGATGACCATCACGTCGGAAGACGGGACGACAAAAACATCGAAATACTTTTCGTTGATAAGTCTGCGCACCAGGGGCGCAAAGACCGACTGAATTTTGGACGCGGGGCCGATCTGCTGGTCTTCGGTGTACTGGCCATTGACGAGCTTGGACATTGGGACCAGGCCTAGCTCGGAGACGATCATTACGTCACCGCCAAACGGGGTGAAGAACGTGCCGTGCTTAGGCACGGGGCCGACGTACCAGACGCCCTTCAGGCTGAAGGTGTCGGCGCTGGTGGGGTCAGTGCCCTGCCACACGCCGATGTCGCCCTCTGTGCCGACCATAATCAGGTAGTCATCGATCGAGAAGCCGGCGTCCATCGTCCAGTTAATCAACGCGGAAACGTAGCCGCCGTTGCGCAGGTTTGAGCCCATTGCAAACGATGTGCAGCTGCCGGTGACGACGTCTACGGCGTCCAGGTAGTAGACGTTCGAATCACCTTCTGCGGTGAACCAAACGCGCTGCTTCCAGACGGCCACGGTGCGCACGGTCGTGGGCAGGCCGGTAGTCGTCGCCGTGCGATCGACCCAGCCAGTGCCTGTGCTGTAGGTCCAGTACCCGGCGCCAGGCGAGACGGCCAACAGAAAAGTGTCGGCAGGCGTGGAGAACTGAGTCGTCCACCACTCGTCAGCATCACTGCCCGTGCCTGTTACAGCAAGCACGGGGGCGCCGGGGGCAGTCACGTCATAGATGTTGCCGTTGGCTGCAATGAATCGCTTGTCGTCATCGTTGACGGGCGCCTTGTAGCCAAAGACAGACTCGACAGAGTCTTCCAAAGGCGTGGTGTATGAGAACCAGCCTTTGCGCAGCTCCACGCCCTGTTGGCGCGGAATGAAGTTGGTCAACGCAAGCGCGTCCAGTGGCGACATGGCCGCGATCGGGTCGCGGTAGTTCAAGCCACCAGTGGGTGCAGGGATGACCTGGACTTGCGCTGTTTGAGCGGCGTAGGACCTTCTAGAGACACGCGGAGATTGAAGCGGCAACAGAGGCATGATCAGACTCCATAGCCGGTGTCTGGCGTGTTCGTCAGAGGCTGGATGTACGGGAATCGGAAGTCACGCGTCATGCTCAAAACAGGAGCGCCTTTTTCTGCGCCCTTGCGGTTCTCAAACGCGATCTGGAAGTCGCGCATAGCCGCGGCAGTGTCCAGGCCCTTCATCTCGAGCCACTTCACGCGGGTGTACAGCGTGATTAGCGTGGGATCGAGCAAAGCCTTGTCACCGTTCTTGGTGATGCGGTTTTTGTAAAGAGTTGGATCGTCCTGGTCTTGAACCCATGCCTGAGACAGATAGAACACGTTCATCGTCTGGGGCGAGTTGGGAGGCGCCAGGACATAGATCAAGTTGTCGCGCACCTGCCAGTAAAACGACAGCACCGGCAGCGTTGTGCGGATCAGCAGCTGCTGCCACATCTGTGGCGAGACAGGGCCGAGAGACGGGAACTGCGTTGTCGCGTTCCAGTTGGTCTGATCAATCCAATCGAAAAAGTCTTCAGGCAGAGGGAAACCTTTTTCCTTCTGGTTGGTGTAGTCGGACTGAATCGGGATCACATAGTTTTTAATCAGCTCCTGCCAGTCGTACATGGTGAGCAGCTCAATGCCGGCCATGTTGGCGGCCTGAATGAACTGCTGAACCGTAGGATCTGGATCGCCTGCAGGGTCTTGGGGGACGGGGAAGGCCACCATCGAGGCCACGTTCTGCACGATGGCCGAGAGGGTCGATTCGTTAACGATTTGAAAGGCCATCCCCTGCTCCTAATTACTCGACGTCAGCTGTTGCTGGCGCCACGTTGCGCTTGGCGGGCTTAGCACTGGCTTGCAGTGCCTCGACCATCGTGCGCAGGTTTTCGATCTCCGCGTCGCGCTTTTGCAGCTCGGCGTTCATCTTCTCGATCGGGGCGTTATTAGCCGCGACCTCCATGAATGCCTTGGCGCGCTGCTTGTCTTGCTGGAAGGACATGAACTTTCCGCCCAGGTTGTCATTCGCGTCGGCAAGCTGCTCGACGGTGATGATCTTGAAGAATTTGTATTCCTCAACCTTGGACGCGTTCATGCCTGGCAAGGCGCTTAATGGAGTGCCGGTGACAGCTTCTTCCTGGCCGGCCTTCCACTTGTTGTAGCGGTCCTGAAAGCGAAAGATGTCCTGCTGACTCAGAGGACGCTCAATCACAGAGGACTTGTCGCCCGGCACATGAATGCGGACGTAATCGACTTCTTCGTACACAGCGCGGCCAGCTTCACGGCTCTTGCCGGGTTGCATGACAGGCTTGCGAAAAAACTCGATGTAGAGCTTGTTATCGGCGGCAAAGCGAGTCTCGTCCGGTTTGGAAAAGTCGCTAGGCTCGTCGAAGATGGTTGGTGTCGTGGGTTGCATCTCTGACCTTTTTTTTTAATTAAGCGTTGGTATCGATCACTAGATCAGTACCAGGGGAGCCACCGATGCGAGAGCCACCGATGGATGCACCGTCAACGCCTGTCAGGCCAATGCCTTCACAGACTGCGCCGGTGGATTGGGATGCAGCCGTGTCAACGACTGCGGGAGCGTTTGCGGAAACTGCGCCGCTAAATGTTGCTGCCATGATTTATTCCTTCCGTTAAAAAACCCGAGGGGTTGTGGGTCTCCCCAGTCCCTCGGGAAAGGGAGACCCACGACGGCCCACCAAAATTAGTTTTGGATACGACCTTGGAACTGAGCACCAGAGGTGGTCAGGTTGCCAGCCCAAGCCAAGATCTGAACTTCAGCGTCCTGGTTGATGGCGTAGCGGCGGTTAGGCGACAAAGGAACCATGTTGCGGTCCTTGTGAGGGCGCCATTTGATGTACTTGCTGTTGAGCATGAAGCCGGTGTTGGCAGGGCAATAGCCGCCGATACCGCCGTCCAAAACAACGTCAGCATCCATGAACTTCAATGTGGGGAAGCCCAAATTGCCAGTCTCAGGAGATGTGAAACGCTGCTGAGCCTGCAAGCTGCCCATGTAGTAAGACCAGTAGTTGTTGTCCAACACGATCAAGTCAGGACGATCAGTACCGCGAACCAAAGAGGCCCACAGACTGTTCAACGCGGCCTGCATAGTGCTCGCGCTAGGTGTCACGCTTTGAGCGCTGAAGTCATACAACTTGGAGCGCCAGAACGTCCATGTTGCGCGGTTGATGCCACCGTAGGTGCCAGTCGTAGGATCGGCAGGCACAGCGGCGTTCAAGCCGGTGACTTCCTTACCGCCAGAGCCAGTGCCGTCTGAGTAGATGGACTGAGCAAGCTGGTTCACCATCGTGGATTCGGCCACGTTCAAGCGAGCTTCGAGCAAGTCGATGAATTGCTCTTTGCCACTGTTTTGCAACATCTCGAGGCCAGACATCACGACGGGCACTGCGTACTGCTTGATTTGGAATTCAGCAGCAGAGATGACGTCTTGAGCAGCCACAGGCAGCAAGTCGTAACCAGAGTAGAAACCGCCGTTCGCGTTTTCAGCGAATGAAAGTTCTTCAAAGATTGTGTTACCACCAGAGATGGTTTTGACGTTGCCGCGTGTGTTCAAACGGGACAACAGGGCGTTGTTTTTTGTAACGTTGTCAGCGATCTGACGTGTGCGTGACTGGATCGTCGTTGCGACGATGTCACTTACATTTGGAAAAGACATGATGACTCCTTCATCTGAGTTAAAACGAGCTTGCGCTCACCTTTTTCAGATGCGCCTACGCGAACCTTTCACAGTCCGACTTCGTCGTAGGTGGGACGCGGAGCGTCTCCTAGGAGCATGCGGTGGCTGGGGTGCTTGGGCACACCAGTCGAGATTTCTCTCAACGTGGTGTGATTATCGCATTACCTTGTGGTCATTGTGATGGCCGCCTCAATTGCAGAGCGCACGTCGGTGCTTTCTTGCCTCAAGGCGCCCATTGGCGCAGAGCCGGAGACCTGCACGGCAGCCGACCTGGCCTTTTGTGCTGCGGTCGTCGTCTGCTGAGCGCCGCGAGCTTTGGCGCGCTGAGAGATCACAGAGCGAACGTTGTCATTCATCAGGCAGGCCTTTTTGTAAGCGTCCTGCAAGGTAATGTTTTGGCCACGGCGTTGCGCTGCCTCGATGATGTCGGCCATGTCCTCGCGCACGTCCTCGCCAAACTCGGCACGCTCCAGGAACGTAGACACCTCGGTCTGCGCGGCCTGCGTGGCCTGCTGCTGCTGCTGATACTGGGCCTGCTGAAACTGCGTGAGCATGTTCTGCATGGGGGCCAGGCGCTGGTTCAGCACCTGCTCGATGGCCACTTGCTGTGGGTCCTGGCGCGGTGTTTGACCAGCCAGGGCGCTGTCGAGCATCTCGATGAAGCCATTGCCAAAGCGGCCAGTGCCAAACTGGTTGACGATGCCGGCCACCAGCTGCGCGAGCTCGGGCGCCGTGCCAGTGCGCAAACGCGCTGCCGTTCCCATAAGGTTGTCAATCGCCTGCAAGGGGTTGCTGTTCTCGGCCTTGATGAACGCCTGATACGGCTCAATCGTCTTCATCACGGCCTCGGCAGTCTTGCGTGCCTCGGCGGTTTCTTGCAAGGTGCGTGCGACCTCAGTCTCGCGGCGCTGGATCTCAGCACGCACTGGCTCAGGTAGTGAGCCCCAGTGCTCGCGAATGTCAGGACGCCATGAAGCTGGCGCCCTTTCGCCTTGCTGACGCGGCTGGGACTTGGGTCCAGCCTGGACACCCTCGGGTTTCTTAAATTTTCCTTGCTCGTCTCTTTCCGGTTGTTGAGCGAGCTCGTTATCGGCTGGCTTGTCCTCAGAAAGTGCATTCAAATCCTGCGATGCGGCGGGATCTCCTGTGGGCTCGGAGGATGCTGCGACGGGCTCGCTAGACTCAACCAGGTCCGGGGCTGATACGGCCTCGGGTGCTGGCGCAAGCTGCAACGGCTCGTCTGCTTTTTCGAACGCGGCCTCAAGGGCGTCGCGCATGGTTGTCGTGGGTTCTGACATGGGTTATCACCTGTTTTGAAGTTTATGAATTGCGCGCTCTATGTCGGCACGCTTAAATGAACCGCCCTCGGTCATGTACCGCTCGCGGCTTTCTTTGGCTTTCGCCCAAGATCCTGTGAAATCGTCCATCGTTGTGAGGCCCTTGGCCTTCATGTACTCACGATGCTTTGTGCGCGAGGAGATGTCAGTGCCATCCGGCGCCTTCATGCCCGCGTAGCTGCTGTCGCCCCACAGGGCGCCAGAGTCGGTGCGCAGCTCAGGTTGGTAGTCATCGGTGATCTCGATCAACTCGCCTGTTTTTCTGTCTTGAATCCAGCGTCTTCTAGTCATGATGGTGATATAATCTCAACATTGATTGATTAACAAAATGGAGGATTTATGAAACCCCAAGTGATCATCGTTACCGGCGACCGCGTGTTGCGTGTCTCCCCGAAAACATGGGCCGCTTTTTTGCAGGCTGCCGCCCTGGTTGTTGACACCGGCGACATGTACCCGCACCTGCAAAAGCAGCTGGGAAAAAAAACCCTGGATGACGTCAAGGCCATGAAAGGCGAGCTTGACGATCACTGCATCTCTTCCTGACCCATTGACGCAGCACCTGCGCCGACCAGGCCTGCAGCGCCCACGCCATACAGTGGATGCGTGCGACGCACCAGGCTGTCTCGCACCACTTCTTCAGGCGTCTTGCCAGTGACTCGAGCGGTGCGCTCGATCGCCTCGTTAACGTGCTGAATCATTGGTTTCCCGCTAGTGCCCTTTGCGCCTGCCCAGGCCACGTCCTGGAAGTTGACAGGCTTGACGCCTTGGGTCTTGGCCACGTCGTTCAAGACCTGCTCCATCACGCCGTAGGAATCACCAGGCGGCACAACCATTCCAGGCTTGTACAAACCGCTCATTTGCTCGTCAATCGTCGGACGATCGAGGTGGCCCATGAAGTTGGATGCAAAGTTGAATCGTTTGGGCGTGTCAGTCGTTAAGCCGGCGCCCTGGTTAATGACCTTGTCGTACATGGCCATGTTGCCGCTTGCATAGCGGCCACCGATTGGGTACGGCATTTCATGCGCAGCCTTCGGCATTTGCTGGCCGTTTTTGCGCAAGAAATTGCCGTAGTAAGACATCAGCAAATTGGCTGTCGGATCAGCGCCGCCTGTAGTGGCCGCCATCGCTACAGGGAATGCTTCCTTGTATTCGGCGCGGCCAACTTTGGGGCCGTACTCTTTGATGAATTCCTTCTCGAGCTGGCCGGTGGCGTACCAGTCTTTTGTCAGCGGGTCCTTGTTGCCGCGAAGGAACGCAGCCCGCAAGTTTTCCCTGATCTCTGGCGTGTCAAATTCCTGCTTCCACTTGTCAATCGTGGCTTGCTTTTTTGGCAGCGCGTCGGTGACAGTCGCGCCCTGCAATGGGTACTTGCTTGCATCGGCGTAGGTTCGTTTTGAGACGTCGAAATAAGGCGTGTAGTTACCCTTGTCGATTTCCTTTTGAGCGGCCTTGCGAACCTTCTCAACGGCAAGCGCCTCGGCAGAATTTTCTTTCTGCAAAAACTCTTTGCCTGTCTTTTTATCTTTGGCCAGCACGGCAGGCGCTGTGTCTGGGTATTGCTTGGCAATCTTTGCTCGGTCATAGCCAACATCGTCGGCCTTGCTTGCCGCTGCCTCAAGGGCCTCGCGTATTGATGGCGTCGCCTCCTCGGCAGCCTTGCCGCCCTTACGCAGCTTGTTGACGCCCTTGGTCACACCGCCAACGACGGGGATCATTCCTAGACTGGACAAGGCCATGCCCAGCTTGTCGTCTTCACGCCTGGCACGCTCAAAGTCGCGCCCTGATGTTGCCGTGCCAACTACTGGCACAAAGCCCGAGGCGATGTCGATGGCCGTGTCGGCCAGGTCACCGTCTTGGGGAGTGTCTAGCGATGTGAATTTCCGCGCACGATCGCGCAGGGCTTTGACAATCGTTTCGTAGTCCATTTTTTACTCCAAAGTCAGCGTGTATTGCGTGTGCTCGTACAGTCGCAAGATCTCATCGATCGTGTTCTGCAGCGACGTCTCGTCCTTCTCGCAGATCTGATAGCGATACATCTCGATCCACTCGCAGCGAAAATCAATCAGGTCGCGGATGTCGCTGTCGTCACCGTTTTCGCGCTTGATCGTCATGCGCGTTTTGTAGTAGCCCTGGTACTGCTCGACAAAGCCGTCGATTAGCTCGAGCAGCTCGTCATAAAACTCATTCAGTGCCTTGTGCTCAGCAAAGCTCTTGGTCTTCCAGTGCGCGATGTGCGCAGCGTCACGATCAAATAACGCTTTGCTGACAAATTCTTCTGCTTTGTTCATGTGTTACCTCACTGCATTGGACCGCCGGCTTGCGGCATCTGTGGGACGGGCGCTGGCATCTGTGGCTGCGCGGGTGGAAGCTGTGGCTGTGGCTGCAAAACGCCCATTGCACGCAACTGGGCCTCTTTGCCAAGCGCGTCCATTTGGGTGTCTTTGGCCTTGGCCATGCGCTGTGCGGCTCCGGCTTGTTTCTCGGCCACCTCGGCCTCTTGCAGAGGGTTGGGTTTTGGCTGAGGCATACCCTGCTGCTTGAGCGAGGAGATGGCCTGGTCCAAAACGCTCTCGATCTGCGTCGAGACGCGGAACTTGGAGACGCTCCACTGCAAGAGTGACATCAAAACAGGCGCCGCTTGAGGCACTTGCTGCGCCATCGGCGCCACCTGAGAGATGAACGCGCCAAGGCCCTGCATGAACTGCACAGCTGCGTCACGTTCTGCTGCCCAGTCGAGTGCGGCCATTGAGTCGGCCTCGATGTTGATGCGGTACTCGTTCATTTCCTCGTCCTTGAGAAGCTGAACGGCCTGCATGGCCAGCGGTGCATCAGGCGTGCGCTCGATGTTGCTTCGCTTGATGATCGTCTCGGGCTGGAAGTGCTTGCAAATGATCTCTGCCTTGATGCGCAGGGCCTGCGTAATCCAGTCAGCAATGTAGAACTGCTTGAGCTGAATACGCGTCGAGCCAAACTGAGCCTTGATCTGCTGGGCAGCCGCGGTCTCAGAGGCCTTGGAGCTGCCGCGCATGATGTCGGAGACACCCAGGACCTCGTAGATCTGCGTGACTTTGTCTTGACGGTATTGGCGAAGGTGATCGATGGCGTTCACCACCTGGTCGATCGGTGCAAAGTCAACCTGGCCCTTAACACCGCCGCGCTCGGCAAACATCGCCCAGTTGTCCACGGGGATCAGCTGGTTTTCGGTGGTCTGGTTGTAAAGCCTTTGGATGCCCTCGGCGCTCTTGTCATAGACGCCGGCCACACGCGCAGCTCGAGTGAGCCAGGTGATGCGGGTGTTGATCTCGTCTAGCTCATTGAACTGATCCTGAGCAAAGATGTAGTCGGCCCGAGGCATAAAGTTGCTCGAGGTGACGTTCGCGGCCAGGGGTTTCGGGCAGGGGAAAAAGCCATCGAGACCAAGTGGGTCGTCTTTGACGTCCAGGATGATGTCGCAGCTCTTGGCGTACCAGTAGACCTTGCGTTTTTCCTTGCACCAGATCTCGAAAACTTCTGCCTTGCTCCAGGGGTCGTGCTTCGGTGACTGGTCGTTGACTTGGTCCTTTTTGCTGTAGTTGCCAAGCGGCACTTGCGCAGCGATCACCTCGCCAAAGCGGGCCACCAGTTGGTCTTTGGTCATGAACACGCGGCGGGCAACCCAACGAACTTCGTGCCAGGTGCGTGCGGGGGAATAGAAAAAATCTTCCCAGTAGATGTAGTCGCAGGGGGCGTCTTCGTTGACGATGCGCTCAGCCTCTTGCGCAGGGCTGAGTTCTTGGCCGTACTCGTCAAAAACCGCAGGGATCTCGTAGGGCTCGGTCGTCACCTCGTAACGCAGCCAGATCTGGCCACATCCGACAACAAGCCAGTCCTCGATGCCCTGGCGAACTGCTGAGTCCCACGCAGAGACGTTGTCGTCAAAAGCGCGATTGAGCAAACGCTGCAGCATCGTGCCGGAGACGCGGGCGACGTCGTCGTCATAGTCCTGGAAGGAACGCGCCACGTCAGCCTTCGGTGGCCGGGCGTAGAGCATGGACAGCAAGACCTGCATCGTTGACCAAAACAAGTTGACCTTGCTCTCGTCTTTGGCATACGCGTCGCGCTTGTCCAGGTAGCGCTGCGTGATGCGGTTCGCGTCCTGGTGAAACTTCAGCAGCTCCTGCTGCGAAGCCTGAATCTCGGTCTGCCACTTTTGGGCCAGGCCGTTCGGCGTATTCGCGAAATCGCTTTCGCTGTTAATCGATGCGCTATTACTCATCATCCAACCCTTCCAGACTGCACCGCTTGGCAGTCCCAAATGTCATTAAGTGCAAAGGCGTAGCTCGCGCCACCTTTGGGCAGTGATGAGATTGTAGTAACACGGCTCGATTTTCTCGACGTTGGGCGCGCAGCAAGAGCCAGGTATCTGAACGAGTCAGACGCGTGTGAGTGCTGGTCGTGCTTGGGCCTGTTGCGGTAGGTCTGCGTCTTCTCATCCCACTCGCGCATGTACGCACGCAGGTGCTCGAGGCCCTCGTAGGTCTTCTCTTCGTCGAAGTAGCACGTCGGGATCGTGAGCCTTGCCGCCTCGATGCCGTCTTGCAATGACATCTCGGGCACCAGGTTTGGCCGGATGCCGTTGGCCAGGAATTGCTCGATGATCGACTTGCCGGTCTGCAGCGACTTGGCGCGTGCGTCGTGCGGCAAAAAGATGCCTTTCGGGTTGACCAGGTATGGCCGGCTCTTGACCCAGTCGATGTAGTGCTGGATCGGCTGGTTGTCGTCCTCCATGAAGTCAACGATCCGAATGCCGTCACGCGTCTCCTGCCAGCCCCACCAGGAGCAGCTGTCGGTGTAGCCAAGGTCAGCGACCAGGTTCACAGGGAACGCGGGATCGACGGGGTGCTTGCCGATGCGGCCCTCGTTGTAGGCCTCACCGATCTGCTTGGCGAAGTAGGCGCCTGGCACGGCAGCGTCAAAGCTGCACTCGTACTCGACCAGGAACGCCTCCTCGGTCATTTGCGCCTTGGCGTCGCGCAGCTCGTCGGGGTGGATGATCCCGGTCTTGCTGGCCGGCAGCTCGAGAAGCAGGTGCGTCTCTGGATTCATGCGGGCTTCTTCGCGCAGGTTCCAGAACATGTTTTTACCCGCGGGCGTGCCGGCAAAGATTGCCCAGCCGCGTCGATCGGAGAGCGCCGGCCTGAGCACCTTGTACCAGGCGCTCGGTCTGATCTGGCCGACCTCGTCCAGCACAACGCCGTCGAAATACATTCCGCGGAGGGCATCGTAGTTATCGGCGCCAGCGACGTAGATCGTTGACTCACCGCCGTGGCCGTTGTTGATCGTGATCTTGAGCTCGGACTCGTTGGGCGGTTTTGACCACATCGGACGCGTCAGGTCCTTGAGGTAGGTCCATGCCACACGCTTGGCCTGGTCGCGCTGCGGAGCCATGTAGGCAAACTGTGGTTTTGGCAGTGCCGTCTCGAGCGCCCCGATCACCAGGTCAGCGCACATGGCCACCGTTTTGCCGCAGCGGCGATGCGCCACGACGCAGACCCAGCGCTTGTCGCGGTTGTGCAGCGGCGTGAATACGCTGCGGGGGACATACTCGTTGAGGTTCACTTGGTGAGCCTCTCGAGCTCGCGGTCGATGTACCAGCGCGCCTTGCGCAGGTCTTCCACCGGGCTGTTGCTCTTGAGGCCTGCGCGCCAGATGTACTTCATCGCGTTGCCAAGGCAGAAGTTCATGTGCTCGGTCACTTGGATGCACTCGACGCCTGAGGGGTGCTCGGTGTAGTGCGAGGGGTGGTTGACGGGGTCGTGTTGAGAATTACTCATAATGTCTTTTTTGGTTGGTGAATTTTGGGGCGGGGCCCCTGCTCGCGCCGCCCGCCCCCCTGCCGATCGATGGGGGGTGGGGGTCTGGGAATTCCTGGCCCAAGATCGGGCCCAGGCTTGCGCCAGATCCACGCAGGAGACGCGATCGCCTGGCGGCCAAGGGCGTGGTAGCGTCAGTCACCTTGCGCGCCTCCTGCGGCCTTTGGCTCCTGCCCCCCGCCGCCGTCTGCCTGCCCTGCCGGCGTGTCAATCGGATCGATGATCCGGTACTTGCCTGCCGAATCCCTTTGCATATCAATGACTTGCGTGACCGGCTCTGCAATTTGTGTCGTTGTTGCGCCAATGTTGCGCTGGCCAAGCCAGGATAGCTGCACCTGAATGCCGCCCTCTACGTTGGCGTTGATCTGAGTCGGCAGCACCTTGCTCACCAGTCCGACGAACGCGGCGCGGTCTGAGCTGTTGCCTTGAGCGAGCCTGGCCAGATACGCGGCGCCGCCGACCTCATCGAACGCCTCGAGCACGGCCTCGCGCAGGTTCGTCAGCCGGTTCTTGACGTTGCGCGGCCTCCCTGGGCCCGCCGTCCCGTCTCCGACGCGAGTTTTCTCGGCGTTATTTCCGCCATTTATGTGAGCATCCGCTAACGTTGGAATGTGAACGTCATCCGCCGGCATTGCAGCCTTTAAGACCGCGTCTTGCAGCTTCTGGCCAATGTCATCGTGTGTCTTTGTTTCCATGCTTCGATTTTCTCATCACGCATTGCCCGCGATTGCCGCGAACAACAAAAACACCAGGAAGCCTTCCCAGCCTCCAATGGCCCAACCAGCGACCGCGGCGCAGATGTACAACGCCAAGGCCAGCTCATCTTTGGCCTGCTCGGCCTTCACTGCTCTGAACTCTGTTTCTGACATTTCCTCAATCCTTTCCAAATTTGCACCGCACCCCACCCCTATATATCTAAGTGAGTGCGGTGCACATTTTTCACACTACAGGTAGTGCTTTTGCACCGCACCCCTTGGGGGGGTGCAGTGCATGCATCTCACTGCTCCTTACCCTGCACCTTACTTGCGGTGCAGTGCGGTGCAGATGGCACTCGAGCAGGGCAATCTCTGCCCTGATTGCAGTTGCCGTAGCATGGTGGGCAGGTCTTTTTGAAGATCTTGTCCCAGTTGTCCTGGTAGCCATTGCCTGGTCTGCGGTCTGACCCTTTGCCGCCGTCACTTGATGCCATTGCGTTTCTCCAATCGTTTCAGTGCAGGCGCAATGAGCTTGGCCACCCACCACGCTGTTTTGTTTTTGATCTTGATCCTGACAAGGTGCAGGTGCTTGCGTTGCCTGACTTTCATGCTTTGCCCTCCAGGATCTGCAGCGCTGCCTGGAAGCCAGCCAGGCCTCCGACGCGCTGATCCCCGATAAAGATCTGAGGCATCTGCCTGGCTTCTGGATACTCGGCCATGAAGTTGGCCCTGCGCTCACCGACCTCGATGTCCACCTCCTGGACCTCAAAGCCTTTGACATGCGCCAGCTTCTTGGCAGCCACGCAATTGGGGCAGTTGGCCTTTGTGTAGATCGTGACTCTCATTTCTTTGGTCTCCTTGTTGCTCTATGCGTCCAGCAGGCTGCGCAGATCCATCTGGCCGCGCTCATCTGCACACCGCCCTCTGGCGGCTTTAACTCTTCGCACTTGTTGCACAGCTTGAACTTGTGCATGTTCTTTGATGACTTGGGCATCTCGATTTGGTTTTTCACAAAGCTCATGCGTCAGCCTCCTCACGCTGTGCCCAGTTGGGTGGAGCTCCAGATCCAATGGCCACACGCGTCTGACCTGATTGAGTGAGCACCACGCGCTGGCCTGACATGCGGTTGGCTTTCTTGTAGGTCTCGAGAGCCACCAGGCCCTCACGCTCAAGGTCGCGCATGATTCCAAAGAAGGCTTTGCGGTCCAGGTGGTTGGGGAACTCTGTGTCGTCTGCCAGGACGTTGTAGATGTTGGAGCGCGGTGAGTTGCTGCTCATGGATAGGTTGACGCCTGCTGCCACTGCACGACCGACTAGTTTGAGAATCGCAGCGCGTTGTGTATTTCGCACCAGTGATTGCGCAGCTTTTTGGCCTGGAATGGTTCCAAAGCGCTTGAAGACTTTGGCGACTGAGTCGAACTCAATGCGCAGCTCTTCTTGCAGTGGTCCCAGGTTGCACTTTTCATGTCTGAGCACAACGGTGTCAGCATCACGCACCATCGCCCAGCGCGAGCGAGCTGAGTTGTTCCAAGCTGTAGATCCTGAAAACGTCGTGTTGCTATCGAGCCCTGCCCCACCGCGCACGCTCGCCTTGTCAACGTGCGCCAGCAGCAGGACCGCTGCGCGTGTGACGTTGGCGATCAGGTTCAGAGCCCGCATGAAGCCGCGGACCTCTGTTCTGTCGTTCTCGTTAGACGCAAAGACGTCAGAGGCGTTGTCGATGATCACGACGTTGGCCTTGCTGGCCACAGTCACATCGGCCAGCCACTGCATGCGCTCAGTTATGGCGCCGTCCTTCCACAGAATGCAGTCAGCCTGGGTCAAGTCATAGACGACCAGGCGATCGCGCAGCTCTGACATTAAGATGCCAAGGTCTTGGCAGATGTTGGCCACGCGAAAGTGCACGGTGCGTGCCTCGTCTTCGCCGGAGAGGATCAGCACCTTGGATGGCTTTGTCTCGATGTCGAACAGGCTCATCCCATGAGCCATTGCCACGCCCAGCTGCAATGACAGGTTGGACTTGCCCACGCCGCCGTTGGCGCTAAGCAAAGTGACTGTGCCCTCGGGCAGCCAGCCCTCGTAGCGCCAGTTGGTTGGCTCTGGCTGTGTGTGCTCAAGCACGCCCCAGTCCATCGGCTGCAGGTCGCCCTTGACCTCTGGCACTGGCTCATCAGCTGAGCCACCAGGCATGGATAGATTGACAGTGATGCTCGGCGGCTGGCGCTCCTCGGGTGCGAACTTCTCAGCACTCTTGACTGCGCGTGGGATCTCGGCGCGTCTGGTTTCCCAGCGACGCATCTCCTCTGGATCGCCTGGCCGGTTCTCATCCATCAGGCTGTAGAGAAAGTCCACAGCTGCACCAGGGAACATGCCACCGGCCACAAGAGAAGCGGCCAAGCGCGTGATGCTTTCGTGATAGACGCGGGCACCTGGGTTGGGATCTGTCAGGCCGGCGATCATCTCGCCTGCATGAGTTGTCGCGCCAGTAGTTGAAGACTTGGTTGTCGGCAGCTGTGCAGCAATGCGCAGACTGTCTAGGTCAATTCCGATGGCCGCGCAGGCATCGTCCAGGCTCCAGCGAATGTTTGGCTGCCAGACCTCGAGCTTGACTTTCCACTCGCCGGCAGCGCGTGGTTTTGTGTTCATGCCATTGGGCAGGCGAACGTATCGCACGCAGGCATTGCCCGAGGCGTCATTGCTCCTACCGCGGGCGGCCAAAGCCGACATAAGACGGTCGATCAATACTTTGTTCGAGGTATCAGCGTCTTCCCCGTCGAGGAATATGCCTACTTGAAACTTGCCTGGGCTGGTTTGCAAAGCGTAAGAAAAGCCTTGCACATCAGACAGTTGGACGTCGTCTAAGACAAGCACCGCGAGTCGGACAAAAGCCGACTTGTTTCGAGCAATTTCACCGTCTGGTGTTGCCGTCAAAACTGACGTGCAGAAGTAGGTGTTGTCTTGGACAGAACGATCGATCAGGGCCGCTTGATTAGGCAGGCCCTTGTATGCGCGGCCTGACCACACTGCTGGGGGCGCGTTGTTTGGATCAGCGCGGAACGAGCACACCCAGCCGTGGGTGCCTGGCTCCATCTCGCCATAAATTTCCGCAAGGAAGTCACTGTTGGTCATTGTTGATGCCTCAATGACCATCTCAAACCTCAACGGCGGCAAGCTCCTCGAGAGTGATGTCAACGCCTTGCTGGCGTGCCATCACAACCAATGCGGACCAATACCGCTGCGGGATCACGCCGCCAGTGCCACCAGGCTTTGGCTGACACCAGCGCGAAAGGGTTGATTTATCAAGATTTAATGATTCGGCCACACTGGCCTTGCCACCTAACTTCTCGATGACACCGAACGCCGGCTCGAGTGTGTGAATTGTGGGGATGCTCACCTGATTTCTCCTTTTTGTAATCATCAATTGAGATTGACTCATCGTGGAGTTTATGTCACTATGCATTCCCCTTAACAAGAATTCGGGTGCAGATTAGAAACAGTATGGAAAACACGATGAACACACAATGGTTCAAAGACCGACTTAAAGACAAACAAATCTCACAGAGGGGGCTTGCTAAATTGTTAGATATTGACCCTGCAGCGGCCTCTTTGATGCTGCGCGCAAAAAGAAAAATGACAACGCACGAAGCGCATCAGATTGCAACAATATTGGGTCTGCCACTCAATGAAATTATGCGCAACGCTGGCATTGAAGTGATTGATGATGTACGTCGTGTTCCGATCACGGCCTACATGGACGAGCATGGTGTTGTCTCTCTCATGCCTGCGCGCACACACGACACAGTTGTTGGCCCTGCCGACTGCCCCATCGGCACTTACGCGATCCAAGTGCGCTCACCCGCAACGATCAAGGACGGCTGGCTGGTGTTTGTAAACCCGACCCAAGCGCCAGCTGCGGACAACATTGACAAGCTGTGCTCGACGGCTACAGCTGAAGGCAAGCAGATCGTTGCAGTGGTTCGCCGTGGTTATAGGCGCGACACCCACAACTTGATTTTGTGGCCCAGCATGGAAGTCCTGGCTGACTGCAATGTCGCCTGGTCATCCCCAGTTCTCTGGATCAAACCTTAATTTTTTAAGCATTAGGGTTTCCCCTAGTGATTTTTGTTGATCTTGTTGTTGTGATTTTCGCATCATTGATATATATTCACAACATGTTTGATTTAACGCAACAGCAAGAAAGAACGCAAATGCTTAAACCCAGCCACTTCCAAACCCCCCGCACCCTCGCTGACTGCACCTTTCCGGTCGGTTACGCAGACAAAGAACCCGTCCTCGAATCAATCCTTGGCTACTGCCTGGCACTGGCCATCGGCGTTGGCCTTGCAGTCCTCCTCGTTGCCTGGTGGAGCAGTTGAACTGCCCAAGATGCGGCACTTGGACAGAGGTTCTGGAAACCAGAACTAAGCAGGACAACACCAAGCGACGCAGATACCAGTGCGCAAACCTGCACCGATTCACAACGATAGAACTGATCAACGAAAAAGTTTTCCCTGAAGTACCCCAAAAAAAGAAGCAGTAATTTTTTAAACCCACGACTGGACCCACAACTATGAACACAGACGAACTAGCAACAAAGTGGCGAGAAGCCAAACAACGCGAAGAGGCGGCCCGCAATGACCGGGTTGCCATTGAGCAAGAGATCATTGAAATGCACCCTGCTAAAGAAGAAGGCGCGGTCACAGTGCACACAGCAGGTGGGAACAACATCACCCTCACCGGCAAGTTAACTTACAAAGTTGACATCGAAAAACTGACAGCTCTCACGGGTAGCTGGCCAGCAGAGATTCGGCCCCTCAAGACCAAGATTGAGGCCGACGAAACCAAACTGAAAGCATTGCGCAATGACGTGCCCAAGCTCTGGGCTGAGATTGCGGCTGCTGTAGAAACCAAACCCGCGAAAACTGGGGTTGCAATTAAGTTTAAAGAATGAGCAGCGGTGAACAGCTGCGCGACCAGGGCATCACGCTGGTCCTCGACAACGCTGCTGACTGGGCCCTGGTGTCACAAGTCAACTTCACCTTCTGGCTTGAGCATGTGGCTCCCACAGAGTTCAGCATTGAAGACTTCCGCATCTACGCGGCCAAGAATGGCATGCCAGAGCCGCACCACCCCAACGCATGGGGCGCGATGAGCAAACGCTTTTCTCACCTAATCCAGCCAGTTGGCTACACACAGAGCCGGCGCCCCGCTGCTCACTCTCGTTTAACTCGTACTTATAGAAGGGCCTGATCATGGCATTCGATCTCTCATCCATTTCGCGCACCAAGCGCATGCGCGCTCCCAAAATTGTCATTGCCGGCCCAGGCAAAATTGGCAAGACAACCTTTGCTTCCCAGGCGCCAAACGCTGTCGGCATCTTGACTGAGGACGGCGCTGACGCGGTCGATGCTTCGGCCTTTCCGTTGTGTTCTTCGCTATCCGATGTTTATGCCGCAATAGGAACGCTGCTCAAAGACAAGCACGACTTTGAGTCTGTGTTCCTGGATTCCCTCGACTGGCTTGAGCCATTGCTGCACCAGCATGTTTGCGAGGCCAACAAGTGGGCATCGATCGAGGCGCCTGGTTACGGCAAGGGCTACATCGCTGCAGCTGAAGAGTGGCGCACGTTGCTCTCAGGCCTGGAGGCTCTTCGCGCCCAACGCAACATGGCCATCATTTTGATCGCGCACGACAAGATCAAGCGCTTTGAGTCTCCCCTGCATGAGGGCTACGACCAATACACATTGAAGTTGCACGACCGCGCTGGCGCTCTTGTCCAGGAGTGGGCAGACGTCATTGGCTGGGCCAACTACCGCGTCGTCACAACTCAATCAGACGCCGGCTACGGCAACAAAGAAACAAAGGCCCGCACCACGGGCGAACGAATCCTTCACGTCGAACCGCACCCCGCTCACATGGGTGGGAACCGCTTCGGTTTGAAGAATATGCCTCTCAGCTGGGAAGCATTCGCTGCTGCACTTGCGGCCAACAACTAAGCCATCAACCAGGAGAAACCACATGGCCTTATTCAACTTCAACGCTGCCACTGTCGAACCAATGCAGGCGCGCTCCTTCGAGCCGCTGCCCAAAGGCGACTACGAAATGATGATCGTCAAATCAGACGTCAAGCCAACGCAGGCCGGCACCGGTCACTACATTGAGCTCGAGATGCACGTCCTGAACGGTGAGCACTCAGGCCGCCGTCACTGGGAGCGCTTAAATGTCGACAACCCAAACAAGACAGCGCAAGACATTGCCAACGCGGCCCTGGCCTCTCTTTGTTATGCCATTGGCATCGAGGACATGACAGAGACAGAGCAGCTGCATGACCAGCCGTTTGTTGCGCATGTGGAGATCGACAAGAAAGATCCAACTCGTAACCGCGTCATGGGATATGCCACCGCAGGCGCGCCAGCAGCTAAAGCAGCAGCGCCAGCAGCACGGCCCGCGGCTGCAGCTCCAGCTAAGAAGCCCTGGGGTTGAACATGGCGCGAGTGCCCGAGTCACAGCACACAACGGCCACCGCCATCGTGCGGTGGTACGAGAGCAAGCCACAAGAGCACCGCCCACACATGGGCGCGTCGCTGATTGGCCACCAATGCAATCGCTACATCTGGCTGACATGGCGCTGGGCGCTCAAGCCTGAATTTTCAGGCCGCATGCTGCGCCTGTTCAGCACCGGCCAGCGCGAGGAATCACGCCTGGTCGAAGAGCTGCGCGGCATCGGCGCGACTGTGTGGGACCGTGATCCAGACACTGGTGATCAGTTCCGCGTATCGGCCTGCAATGGCCACTTCGGTGGCTCACTTGATGGCGTTGGCAAAGGTTTGCCAGAGGCGCCCAAGTCCCCATGTGTGCTCGAGTTCAAGACACACAACGACAAGTCATTCAATGACCTGTGCAGCAAGAAAGTGCAAGGCGCAAAGCCGCAGCACTACGACCAGATGACGGTCTACATGGGGCTGATGGAGATCGATCGCGCCATGTACATGGGCGTGAACAAGAACAACGACGACGTCTATTGCGAGTGGGTCCATTTTGACAAGGACCACTTTGCAGTGCTGATGGATCGCGCACAGCACCTGATCGAGCAGACAGCATCACCAGAGCCATTGAGCCGCGACCCAAGCTACTACATCTGCAAGATGTGCAGCTTTCACAAACACTGCCACGGCGGCATGGCTGCCGAGATGAACTGCCGCACTTGCTGTCATTCCTCACCCGTTGAGAACGCGGCGTGGCAATGCGTCAAGTTCAGAAAGCAGTTGACTGACAAAGCGCAGCGCGCAGGCTGTGAGGCTCACCTGATGATCCCCTCGCTGATCCCCTACGCGGAAGCAATCGACGGCGGCGAGTCATGGATTGCCTACAAGCACCGTGAGACTGGTGCGACGTTTGTGAATGGCCAAGAGACGATTCAAGAGTACGGCCAGAGCTTCTCGAGCAAAGAGCTGCAATTGTGTCCAGGCACATTGATCTCTGAAGTGGCCGCGCTCAAGGAACAGTTTCCAGGCAGCACGGTTGCAAGCGGAAGTCTTCTAACAATTTTTGATGACCTGGCCACGCATCCTGATGACATCCCAGTCAAGAAGGACAACCCAACCAAGGCAGAAACCAGGCGCAAGACAACCGCTGCAGTTGAGGCAATGAAACGTTTCGGAGAGACGCGATGATCAAGAATGTCTGCATCTATGTGAGCCTGTGGTGTGCCAGCCTGGTCATCATTGGCTTGATTGCCAAGGCCACTTACTACGTCTTCATGTTGGGGTGGAACGCGCTGTGACCATCATCGACATGATCAAAGAACGCACGATTGAGGTGGGCGATTGCTGGGAGTGGCAAGGCGCTTTGCAGGCGTGTGGAACAACACCCACGATTCGTCACAAGCAGCGGACCATGTCTGTGCGTCGATTGATCATGGAGGTGCAGGGCTATTCGCTTGAAAGCAAAGTTGCCACATGCACATGCGGCAATCACTTGTGCGTCAATCCTGAGCATGTGGAAATCATCACCAGGAAAAAACTCACAAAGCGAGTCGCATCACAAATCAGGCGCTCAGTCAGCGTGATTCGCATGGCCAAGATTTCATCAGTGGCGCGTCAACACGCAAAGCTCAACGAGCAGTTGGCTGAAGAGATCAGGCAGGCCGATGGCACACAGCGCGAGATCGCCAAACGCTTTGGCGTGAGCCAGGCCACCGTCAGCGTGATCAAACGCGGCAAGACCTGGCGCGACTACAACAACCCTTTCGCTCAGCTTATTGGAGCAAGTAACAAATGAATTTTTTAATTGGTATTGATCCAGGCGCGTCCGGCGCCGTTGCGATCCTGGAGAAGAGCGGAAAGCTGGTCCATGTCTTTGACATGCCATCAGTCGAAGTCATGGCCGGTGGCAAAGCCAAAAAGCGCGTGAGCCCTGAGATGCTGGCCGCCGAGCTCAAGCTCTACGCCGACCAGGGCGCCACAGCTGTGGTCGAGCAAGTGGGCGCGATGCCTGGGCAGGGCGTGAGCTCCATGTTTGCCTTTGGTGAATCGTTTGGCTTGGCCAAGGGAGTCCTGGCCGGCCTGGGCATCCCGACCAGCACCGTGACGCCTGGTAAGTGGAAAAAAGCAATGGGAGTCAACGCAGGCAAGGACGGCAGCCGGGCCAAGGCAGCGCAGCTGTGGCCAACCCAGGCAGGCGAGTTCAAGCGCGTCAAGGACGATGGCCGCGCCGAGGCAGCGCTAATTGCCGAATGGAGCCGTCTTAACTGACACATGTTGACATTTCCGATGATAGTTGAGACAATCTCATCATCAAATTAAGGAGTCCCAAAAAATGGCACTTATTCTCAGAGGCGAAAACTATTGGATGGACGTCCAGATCAATGGCAAGCGGTTGCGCGAATCATTGAAGACTGGCGACAAGAAGCTGGCCCAGCAGCTGCACGACATGCGCAAGGCTGAGCTCTGGCGCGAGGGGGTCCTGAAGGAGAAGCCCAAGAAGACATTCAAGGAGGCCTGCGCACGCTGGGTGGTCGAGCGCGCACACAAGCGCTCACTGCCTGATGACGAGCTCAAGATCAAGTTTCTCCTTCCAAAGATAGGCACTGTCCTGCTGTCTGAGCTCACTCGAGACAAGATCGAAAGCGTGCTGCCCAAGGAGGTTGCAGGCGCCACCAGGAACCGCTACCGCGCCCTGATTCGGGCCATGTTGCGTGCTGCTGAGCGTGAGTGGGACTGGCTTGACCGCGCCCCTATCCTCAGAACAGAGGCAGAACCAAAGCGCCGCGTCGCATATCTGACACGCGAGCAGGCCGAGGTTTTGATCGCTTGTCTCCCGGAAAAGTATCGGATGCCAGTCCGTTTCGCTTTACTCACCGGGTTGAGAAGATCGAATGTTTTTGGCTTGACCTGGGAGGCTGTGGATCTGGACAACAGCATGGTGCATGTGGCCGCGGAAGACGCCAAAGCTGGCCAGCGCATCCTGGTCCCGCTCAACAAGTCGGCCAAGGCACTGCTGGAATCCTTCCCTGAGCCCCGCAAAGGGCGCGTGTGGGGCGATATGGACCGCGTCTGGGCCAACACCTGGACAGGCGCCTGCAAGCGCGCTGGCGTGCCTGGCTTTCGTTTCCATGATCTGCGCCACACCTGGGCGTCCTGGCACGCTATGGCAGGCACTCCCCTGTCGGTGCTCCAGGAGCTGGGTGGCTGGCACTCGCATGAGATGGTGCAGCGCTACGCCCACCTGTCGCCAGAGCACCTGGCGAATGCTGCTGAGCGCGTTAACTTTTGAGGGGGCTGGGGTGGCCGATGGGACTCGAACCCACGACCGCTGGAATCACAATCCAGAGCTCTACCAGCTGAGCTACGGCCACCATTGCTTTGAATCTACGACACAAAAATGTCACAACAATTCAAAAATCACAACTGGGAAATGCCGAAAGCCTTGATTCTATTGGGGTGGCTGATGGGGCTCGAACCCACGACAACAGGAATCACAATCTGAAAATACCAAAAAAAGCCCCCAGTTACGGGGGCAAAGGTGCAGATGGCAACTGCTCTGTCACAAACTAATGGCACAAAAATGTCACATTTATTCTTCCTCGGTTTCCATCGAGCTGAGGAACAAGGCCTTCTCAGCCTTGCGCCGCTTAACTAGGCCCGGCAATTCTTTGCCGCCGCCGCGAGTCCACTGCATGAAAGCCTCCGCAGCGCCCTCCCAATCCTCACGTCCGATCTTCATCCGAATAGTGGAACGCTGAAAGTTTCCCAGCCCGGCATTGAACGCAAAGCTGGTACACGCGTCAAAAGCGCCTTGATTGCCAAGTAGATTGGGAGCAAGTCGTAGAACACCACGCTCAAAACTAGCGACGTCACTTGCGAATAGCGCATCGATCTCTTGTTGACTCCAAACACGGCTGTCCTCCGGTCTCAGTGGGTACTCCTTGCGGATCACGGGGCTGTGGATCTCCTTCACCCGCACCATTGGCAGCCTGATCTGCTCCTGGTAGAGCACATGGCCCCAGCCGATCGTCCAGATGTGCGCGGGGCATAGGTAGGGCCGGTTTCGGCAGCCCTCGTACTGGTGCATGAGATCTGCACCGGCCTTGCTCAACTTCACTTCTTGCTCCAGCTGCGTGAGCCAAACCAGAAGCCAATGATCCCGCCCAGCATGGCCATCTCGTCAGAGCTGAAAATGATGTCCGAGAGGCGAATCAGGTCGTCCATGTTGATGACTAGGCCAGGGTGCTGGTAGACGTAGAAGGCGATCCAGGCGTTAATCGCGCAAAGCTCAAGCACGAAGATGTAGGTCACGACTGGCCGCACAGTGCCAACGAAGTTGACGACCCAAGTGCTGGCTCGCTCCAAGACCTTCTTGTCGTGGTCATACGCGGCCACAGTCATCTGCGCGTCGGTCTGCATGGCGATCTGATCTGTGCGGATCTCCTCGACCCTCTGCTGCGCTGCAAAGCCCTTGGCCGCCAGCTCGAGCTCGCGCTCTGTCTGGACCCTGGCCAGCGCCAGCTCATGCTTCTGGTCAGCTTTGTTCTGGAAGTAGTCCAGGAGCTTAGGAAGGCCTGAGATCAGCAGGCCGCCAAGGGTTGAAAACAGAGACAGCATTTTTAAAGTCCAATCTTTTCAAGCAGTAAATTCACGATCTTGTTTGACAGGTCGTCAGGCAAGAACTTCAGGAAACCCAAAAACCACCAGGCCGCGCAGCCGTAGCAAATGATTTTGCAGAACAGGTTGAATTGCTTCTGGTACTCATTCATCGACCACAGCGGCGTGTTGTTTCGCAGAAGTCCATCAGCTCAACGACGCCGATGAAAACCAGAAGCACAACGAACGCGATGCCGCCAATGAGCGCGGCCATCTCCATCTGCTCCTGCTCTTTTTCCTTGCGCTTCTTTTCCTCTGCCTTGAGCTTGCGTGCCTCATGAGCGTCGTCGGCGTCCATCTGTGCCTGGCGCTGCTTAATCTTTGCCCAGACGTCGGCGCGGCCAGTAGCCTGGAACAGCATCATCAGCTCAGCTTCAAAGCGCTTGGCCTCGTCCAAGGCCATCTCGATTTGTAAGGCTGTGCCAAGGTTTGATTTGTTGCCGGATCTCTTTGCCTCCACCATCGCCTTGGTGGCCACGCTCTTGGCGTCAAACATCTTGCCGATCATGGGCGCCAGGCCGCCTAGGTCATTGGCGACCTTGCTGGCCTTCTTGACCATGCTGATGGCTTTTTGTAGGCCTTCCAGGGCGCTGATTGGATCGATCACGATGGGAGCCTCCACTGGAAGACCATGACGTAGACCGACCACAGGATCAGGCCGCACATGGCGGCTGCAGAGATGAAAGCGATCAGCCAGTCTTTCATGGCGATCACTTAGGCAATGAGTTGTGACCAGCCAGCCACATAAACAGGCCAATCACTGCTGCGCCTGTGAGCCAGGCGAGCTTCTTTAAAACTGATTTACCGACTTCGGTGTAGACCTTGTTTAAGGCGACCTCGGCAGCACGCTCCGCGATCGCCTCGATCTGGTCATCAGTCAGTGGTACTTCCTTCATCGCCCGCCCCTTCAGAGTGCTTTGGGAGCTGCACTTCTGCCTGGGCGCGGATCTTGGCCGCAAGCGGCCAGACGTTTGTGTTTGTGGGCTGTGCGCCCATCATGTCCAGGACCGCGTTGACTTCGTTCAGCTCAAGTTTGAGAGTGATTTCCATGTTTATTCCTTGGTGGTTGTCGTGGGGTTTCTTTTTTACTATCGCGTGGCGATTATCGCATCGCCTACTTCAAGCAATTAGGCCTCTGATGTGAGAGCCGCAGCAGCCGCAGCCTGTGCCGCCTGATAAGCCTCAACAACCTCTGTTGTCCAAGCCGCATTGCAGATTGCAACAACATTAGCGGGAACTCCAGTTAAGTCTTGCGCTGGTGTCAGACTATTTCGATGATAAGTTTTGCTGATTTCGTTACCATCTTCCATGATGCGAGTTGCCTCACGATAGAGAATGATGCCGTTTTCTTGAACGACAATTTGGTCAACAGTTGTGATTTTAGTAAGTGACATAATGATTTCCTTTGGTTAGTGTCCGACTACGCTAATCTGGCGTAGTTAATTAAATAGAATATGTAAGAGAAAAGTAAAATCTTGTAGCTGTTGCTGAAATAGCAGAGCCTGCGTAAACAGAAGTAACGGATGCACCGCAAATTCCTAAGCCGCCTCCGTTATTATCTTGCATCCCTCCTGCGCAAAATAAACCAAGAGCTGCTGTAGTAAATGGCAGATTACTCGTAATAATTGCTTCTTTAGCGCAGGTAAGAGTTGAAGCTGCAAGTACTCCTTGCACAAAAACTTGTCTACCAATTTTTGTATAAGTTCCTGCTGAAGCGAATGTTCCTGTTACCGTCAAACCACTACCTTGGTTTGGTGTCCAATCGCCTTCTTCATAGTCATCTAGCGTATTAGCGTTTGTAGATGCTGATTGAGTTGCGGGGAATGTGATGCCTGTGCCTGATGTTGTGGGCGTTGCCGCACCAAGACCAAGATTTTTTTGAAGGCTTAAATTTCCACTTGCGTTAAATCGTCCTACTTCTGTATCAGAAGTACCTTGTGACCAAAGAATTG
>Ga0315907_10001289_pt1 | contig 34190 bp, 27 predicted proteins | sample LakEriMetagenome_3_FD_203525 | JGI IMG/M metagenome (GOLD analysis project Ga0315907, IMG submission 203525) | Freshwater fungal communities from buoy surface, Lake Erie, Ohio, United States - Buoy 12 MA123 | ecosystem: Environmental > Aquatic > Freshwater > Lake > Lake biofilm | place: USA...
TGTTCAATCCATTCCGACTCTTCGTCATACCAATACCCCTTTCTCTTGTTGTTCTGGTGATCATACACAACAACATACTTTTCATTTTTGACTGCGAAGGTTTCCAAAGCCGTCCAAAACTCAAAGTCTGCCATATTCATCGATTTGTAATGAAACCATATGGCATAAGAATCTTCCGGATCTGAATCATCAGGTTGAACAATTATATTGTCCGGCTCGCCAATCCAATTCGGAATAACTCGCATACATTTATTTTTAAGCTCGAGTTCATCCGTGGAAAAGATATCAAACGTAATCGTTATCATAAGGCATTGTTTTTTTTTCTGTTAGGCCAAATTAGTAATTTTCATTATTTCATCGACTGAATACTCAACGCATTTCAGAGGTAAGTGTGGTAGACAAAGACTTTAGCAAGTAGAAAAGAGCGTTCCGCAATCGGAACATATCCCTGTAAACATTTATAAATAAAAATCAAAATGTCTACGAAATTTAGGGCAATTGCTGGGTAAGAAGTAATTGTATCCATATTCGATTTTTTCCGGATTTGTTTACAGAATTAGTAAACATTTTTAGAAAAAAGGAAAAATGTTTACAAGGACAGTAACTCTGAATAAACCCCAGAAATCTATGAGGCCAACTCCTAATCCCCAAAACAGGTAATATTCGGGGAACATAATCCCCAAAAACATATACCTTTTGGGGAATTCAATGTGATGCGGGCCGTGACAGGCAGCTCCTAATCGCCAAATTCATTGAAATTTAGCGAACGTGTTAGCTGAATTTCCTGGAATTTGGCCATTAGAGAAAAGTAATGCGCGAACTCCTTGTCCTCAAACAATTTGAAATCAATAAATTATAAGTTCCATTCGACACACGTTATCATAACCAATCCCATGTAACCAGCACAGCAGCATGATCCGAGAAGTGGTTATCCTTATTCTCAGGAGAAAAATGAGCCCCATCGGCGTGAGGTAAAAGTAACTGAACCGATGATGGAATTGCTTTGGCCCCTGAGCTTACAAGCCCCTTCATTACAATGTAGTCTAACTTTTCAGGGTGATTCGTATTGACATTTCTAGCCGTAAAATCCAACATCTTCGTGGCTTCGCTAAACTGTAATTGCTCTGAGAAATAGTTGCTCATGAAGAAAGTTAAATTGGTGTTAGTTTCCGGATTGTCCGTGTTAAAATCACCGCCAACAACAAAACTACCATCTGCAACCAAATATTGATTGTAGGCTGCTGCATGAATAGAAGCCTTACCCCAGGGAGCGTGAAGATTTATAACCGTCAATTCACGTTCGGCAGACAGTGATCGAAGCTTCCCGACTAACAAACCGGCCTCTGAATCCGAAGCCCAGTTTCCTAAACTCCTAAAGGATGTCGACCTCCAGGCAACAGCCAAACCTGAACTCCAGCATTCGCCAAAAACCACTTCGTAGCCCAACATTCCTAAATTAGAATTGAGCGCTTCTCTCCAAGCCGGATCTACCTCCTGCAACAATATAATATCCGGCGCCTCCGCCCTTATCAATTCCAAAAAACGTAATTTTCGAAATTCAAATTCTAATCGAGCGGTTTTACAATACTTACTGTAAGGTTTTTCAGCAAGTAAGTTTGAAGACATGATAATCATAGTGCGCTTTTAATTTAACTATACATCGCTTTGGCTGATTACCTACGAATGTAATCACATTACTACATTCGCCCGCAGAGCTCACATACATTCCCAACCATGCCCAACATCCCCAAGTCCTTTCTAAAATCACTCGACGAAATCGCTTTGGCCAATTTCTATGAAGCCAAGCAACGCTACATCCTGCATCTGGGAGAAAGCCTCATCATGCACCTCAGCTCCTTTGTGCTGGCGGAATACCGCGACTCGGGGTTAACGTATTTGAAGGTTGAGAAAGATATCTTCAACATGAAGAAGTCGTTGTCGCTAGGTATATACGTGGGCTGGATACGCGATACGGCACAGTTCCTTGCCAAACACGACAAGCCTTCCATTCTGAACGAATACCTGACAAAAACACGCCCGAACCCCGAACTTTCACTGTTCATCATTTCATACGAAAACTTCAAAAAGGTGCTGGAGTCGGAACAGCCCGAGCCACTCTTCGAGCAGGCACAAAAACTCATGAAAGGCTCCACCCTGAAAAATGTTTGCCTCAACGACTTCTTGAATGCATTTGTTCAGCTGCGCAATAAAATTGCCCACCCTATCTACGAAATCGATAATAAGAAAGGCAAAGGGAAAATGATCAGCTGGCCCTTCAACGACGATTACTACCGCTTTATACTTCCCACACTGGAAGCTGCGATCAAAAAAGTAATGGAAGACCTGCGCGAACTGTGGGAATATGATCAATGCGTGGTGAGCGAAGTTGAAAAGAATACACTTGTGGTAAGCGATGAATCGGGCACATCCAGTCGATCGCTACCCCTACCCCGCCCGATTTCCGAAGAATTAAAAGTACTGCTCAACAGCAACAACCACCTGCTCATCAACGATTGGTCTGAACTACTCAAGCCGAAAGAAGAAGCCATTGCCGAAATACAACGGGAGCAGGAAGAGTTGCGCAAGATATCGAGTATCAGTGAACTGAAAAACAACATCACCCATTGCCTCGACGACGGTCAAATTAGCGTTGAAGAATTCAAGTTTTTAGAATCCATCACAAAGGCGAAACTGGGGATGAGCAGCGATGAACTCCGAGCACTCATCGTTCAGACGGCCAACGAAATGGGAATTGAAAATCCATTTCCGGAAGTCGACAATCGCTTTGTAGAAGCCATCGACAAAGCCATTAAAGGGAGGTCGTTCAACAGCCTTGTTTTGAAATTGATGGGTGAGCAATATGGCGTATCGGCCGATGCGTTTGAAAAGCTGGTCGACTCGCGCGCTTATGCACTGGGTGTGTCACCGGCAGATGCACGCAAGTCAGACTATCATCAGTTCGACACACAAGCACTGAAGTTGTATCAGTCGCTCGCCATGTCGCGCATGTGGCTGATGGGCATTGCCAAATTGAACACCGGCGAAAATTTCAAGATTGACGGTAATTCCAACGATGCCGGCACCAAAGAGTACTGGCATAAGTTTGCCTTTAAAACGCTGCAACAATTTGCCGATTATAAACTGAAAAACCTACAGCAAGAAGGTGGCTTGCAATGGACCACCAAGCAAAACCAATGGCAAATTGGAAACATGACATCTTATGCCTGGTGCAGCATGTTTCCACTTAATGCGCCAACGAAGGCTGCACTCGCTTTGCATATCTCGGCCTACTCTTCGGGCGATGTCGCCATCGGGTTTCTGCCCGATTGGAAAGACCAGCGCGACATAGAACACTTCGGTCTGCTGCAGTATCATACTCGCAAAAACCTGCGTCGATTTTTCGATAAATACCTTTCCGAGTTTTACAAGTACCCCGATCTGGTGCTGTGGGACCGCATGACAGAAACGGCGTTTGCACCGGTAACTGAGGTAATCGAAAAACACCCCTGGTATTTCGAGGCTGATTACAGTTTTGAGCAAATCCAATTTTGCCAAACGTTTCTGCGCACCATCGAGAATCCCGGTTTGCTTTCGGAGTCGTTTGATATCGCCTTCAACCTGTTCAACGCGTTGATACCGGAAATAACACAAGACTATTTGCTGGCACTACCCGAGTTGAATGATGTGCTTGCGCTACAGGAAGCAGACATTGTTCAGGTAATAAAAGAGGCCAAAGCTATCTTCTCTGAATACACTAGCAATAGTTCAGACATTGAAATGGAAACCGAATCCAAACGCGGATCACTTGGTTTCTATTTGCAAGAAAAGAAAGACGGTGCACCACTCTTCTTCCAGCTGCGCTTCACTGCCGATTATAATAAAGCACAGATTCACTGCGACTTTAAAGTGCGATGCAGTCATAACCGCCAAGAGCTGCACGTACTCATGGAAGAGCAATTGTCGTCACTTTCGCTCGAGCACCTTCCCTTTGAAAAGCTCTATCGCAAAAGCTGTTTGATATTGAGACGAACGATGACAAACGTGAATGCTGAAGCCACTATTATACTTGATTCCCTGAGAACTTTCTTACAATCGCTCACCGAACGTTTCGCCGCTTACAATATTCAGGTTCTCGGCCTGAGACCTGTGGTAGAAGAAGGTGAAGCGTATATGGCCTTGGCCAATGAAGTGTTGGATGCGTTGCTTGCTTCCGAGCAAAGTCACTTTTCAAACAACTTGAAAAAAGAACGCAACATCAGCAACCGACTGATGTATCTCGACTATAACAACTCTAACAAAAAGCATGGCAACCATTGGTTGGGCTTCGGCATCGACTGGAGAAACACCACAGAACCCCGGTGGATAGTAATGTTGCATCTGCAGAACACGCTAACAGGAGCTGCGCTGGCCGCCAAGATGGAATCGTTTGCCGCCACGCATGGATATTCATTGAACACTACCGCTATAGCACCGGAATCCAAGAACGCAACCTGGCGCATAGAACAAGCTGCAGACGAGCACATCACCGCCTCGAGTGAATACAATCGAAACCATGCTGCACGATTAGGTAGATTGCACAGCGAGCACAAATACGCCAACTGGAGCGCGCGCACGTGTGACGACCATCAATGGATACAGTTAGACCTTCAAAAGCTATCGCACGTATGGGAGATAGCTGTCCAAGGGCGCTTCAATCGGGAGCAATGGCTGACGCGCTTTGATGTGCTTACTAGTGAGAATGGTAAAGATTGGCAAGCTGTAGCTGAAAATCGTCCGGGCCCATCGGGTTGCGACGACATCGTTTATGTCGTATTTGATAAGCCCATTGCGGCACGTTACGTTCGTATCCATGCGCGCGAATGGCATGGTTGGATCAGTTTGCGCTTCGATGTGAAAGCAAGTGATATTGAGCCCGGTCAACTGACCATTGAAAAGCGATGGACCATGGAAAATCAAACAGCGGAAAAGCTTACTACCCTCACCAAGGGAGAACTTACGATTGTTTATGGTGCATTTGCCGGGGAGTTTAGCATCAAATAACCACAGCCGTTTAATTCCTGACAGATATGCGCAACCTCATCATCATCATCCTTCTGGTACTCGTCGTAGGCGGAATCATATACTTCCTGACCCGTCCGAGCAAACGAGCACACTCGAAGAAACAGCACCAAACGGAGACGGTCGAATCCAAACCGGCAGAGGTTAGCGATTCGATAGAGATATCCTCTTCATTGTCGATTTCCACTCCCCACCCCGAATGGCCAGCGGTGAGTGATACAGGAAGTGTTGTATCCTATACCGGATTTTCGCTCGTGTATGACGAAACACACGAGCAAGCGCGTTGGGTGGCCTATGAGCTTACCCAAGAAGAGACAGGCAATGAAATAGAGCGAAGTAACCACTTTATGGAAGACCCACACATTTCAACTCGAAGCGCAACGAACGCAGACTATGCGAAATCGGGCTACGACCGCGGCCATTTGGCTCCCGCCTCCGATATGGGCTGGTCGACCACATGCATGGAAGAGAGTTTTTACTTCAGCAACATGAGTCCGCAAAACCCGAGTTTCAATCGCGGCATTTGGAAGAAGCTGGAAACCCAGGTGCGCAACTGGGCCAATGAGCACGAGGCCGTTTACGTTGTTACTGGGCCTGTACTGAGCGATGGCCTGCCCACAATTGGACCGAATGAAGTTTCGGTGCCGAAGTATTATTACAAGGTGATTCTCGACAGCACCGAGCCAGGCATGCACGGAATTGGCTTCATCCTTCCAAATGCCCCATCCAAATTGCCCCTATCCTCCTTTGCCGTGAACATAGACAGTGTAGAAAAGATTACAGGATTGGATTTCTTCCCTGCGCTTCCGAAGGGTTTGCAGATGTTGGAGGGCGAGAATTGTTTTGAGTGCTGGTGAGAGAGGGACGACGGACGAGGGACGAAGGGCCCCAAAAGCCCATTATCCTTGTTAGTACTCTTTTAGCATACTCTGCAATTCAGCTTTCCTAAATGCATCTTTCTCACCTATCCACGAAAGTGCTTGCTTGGCAATGTTGTTCGCACCTTCATGTTTCTTGAGTTCCATCAATCGTTTGCCTGCGATGTAGAATGCTTCCACGGGTGAATCGTCCAAATCGTTTAACTTAAGATGCTCGGCCTGCTGATTAATTCGATTACACAAATCAATGATAATTTCTCCATCTGATGCAGACTTCTTCATGCATACGTCCATCAATTCAATATTCAACATCCAGCTATATTCCTTTTCTGAAAAATCCTTTTTATCCATGGCTAAAAGCTCCTGCTTAAGCTCCTCCCTTTCCGAAATATCCAACAGTGTATAAGCTCTGTGAATCGTCGCCAGTAAAGTTCCCCTTTCCTTTAGCTCACGCTTAATAACGATTGCCTCTCTGAAATTTTTCAAGGCTTTATCACTATCACCCTGCAACGCAAACATCACCCCTAAATTATTGAGCGTTATCCCAATGCCTTTCTTATCACCTAACTCACGTTTAATTTCTAAGGCATCCTGCACGAATTGGATAGCCTCAGCCATCCTCATCAATAAACTCATACAGTTTCCTAAATTATTCAGCGTTTGGCTTATACCAGCTTTATCATTAAGCTGCCTTTTCATTTCCAGAGCCTCTAAATAAAATGCAACCGCCATTTCGACCTTATTATCGGCTCTATATAAGCTAGCAAGATCTGACAAAGAAATGGCAATTTCTTCCCTATCGCCCAGTTGACGATTTATCTCAAGTTCCTCACAATATACCTCCTCAGCTTTTTCATATCTACCTCTCTTTTTAAACAATCTACCCAGATCACGCAAAGATGCTGAAATCCCTTGTTTGTCTTGTAACTCTCGCCTAATAACCAAAGCATCAATATAAAGCTTCTCAGCTTCCTCATATTTCTGCTGTTTAATCTTAATATCACCTAGAGCCGACAAGGGGTAAGCAATTCTCCTTTTATCACCAAGCAATCTTAATATCCTCAGCGATTCTAGATACATAGGTTCGGCATCTTTGTAACGATTTTCTTTCGTTAAAATATTTGCTTTATTATGTAGTATTCTCGCCACTCCCGTTTTATCGCCTATTTTATTGGCAATAGCAAAAGATTCATCATACAATAAAATAGCTTCTTCTATTAATTTTTTATTTTTCTTAATAATAGCCATATTATTGAATAATTCCGCTTGTAAGAGCATAAAATCATTAGACTTTGCGATTTCTAATGCCCTTTGATTGTGGATTTCACTTAACTCTATATTGCCTTGCGCTTTCTCAAGTTTTGCAATTTCAATAAGAGCTTTGGTAAGCCCATATTTTTCTTCGATTTTATTTTTTTCATCTATTACTTGATTTAGTTTTTCCCTTGCATTTGGATACCTTCCTTGCAGCATATCATACTGAGCAGCGTTCAATAGCAAATCGGAAAGAACCTTTTTATTATCTAAAAGATCAGCCTCATTAGTCGCAATTGCCAAGGTCTTCTCGAAGCCACTTAGATGACCAGTAAGATATAACCTATCCAACAGTTCTTGTAGGATTCGCAAATCCATCTCACCGGGCTCTTTCGGAAATTCATTGATTACCTCATCAAAAACAATTGGATATTCATTGCATAAAACCACCAAAATCCTAACGGCTGTATCCTTCACCAGGGTTTTCACTACATCATTCTCATTGTCGGCCAAGTCGATTAACTCAACTAGTTGTAAACTTTGATTATTCAAACAAAAGCGAACTAAAATGATTTCGATAGCCCCTTGAAGAATTTTAAAGGAAACCGCACGTTTGCAAATGGCAACTAACGATTCCGAATCATTGATTTTAGGCCAATGAAGCTCAGCCAATAAAAACTCCAAGAATTTGTCAAAGGCAAAGCGCACAAAACAATTATCGGCTTCCCATTCTTCCATCAGCACTCCGAGCTCGAGAAGCTGGATGTATGCACTATCACGTTGGCTATTGATTAAATATGGCCGGAGCAGATTATTCTGCATCAAATTATCACGTTCAAGTCGTTCAGCATTTTGTTTGTCCAGCTCCGACACTAAAAGTGTCAACAACTTTTTTCGCTCCGGGAAGCCTAAAGAATCCTCGGACTTTTCCAAAACAATATTGTCATGATACAATCGCATGGCATCATCGTTGGTGAGTTGCTGTGGAAGTTTGGCCCGATGGAAAGATTGCATCACCAGACGTGCCATGAGTGGGCTGCGAATGAGCTGGACGGTGGATCCTTCGACGTCCAACTCATTGAATGTTGTCAGAGGTCGGAAAATATAATAGCCTTCACTATCCGTGTCAGCATTGTCTTTCCACTTATAATCTCGATAGGCGTTATATAATTGCTCCACAAAATCTTTCGATACAGGCTGAAGGCGAATGATGTTGGTGCGTACTTTTTCTCCACCCCGTTCCTCCTCCACTGTGTAGTATTTAGTCTGCATCAACTCGCCAAATCGGGCACTAACGCGATTGTATGCGCTATCGCGAATACTTACAATCAGCTTAAACCAAGGATAATTAGAAGCCTGTGCAACGATATTCTCAGCTGACTTGATGAGTTCATTTAAGTCACCCGCATACTCATTAAGCGCATCAACGATGAGGTAGCACTTCTTATCGGTTTGCGCGAAAATCGGATGCACCACACTGAGAAAATCCTCAAGATAACCGACCTTTAAGGCACAGTCCCGAAGGAACTTATTGGCAATATCACTTTGATTAAGCGAACTTCCGCGATAGAAAGTCACCATATGTCCAGCAGCTTGCCATTCCTCCGTCTTTTGAGCAAGTAAGGTGCTTTTGCCGATGCCACTTTCACCACCGAGCACGAATCCGTTGAAAGCACCATAGCTAAACGAATCGAGCATTTCATCGAGATCCTTTCGTGGTATCGTCGCTTCTCGTAAATATTTTGCAGATGCAATCAGTGCTTGAATACCTGCTGCACTGATATGCACTCCAATAGCGTGCAGAATTTCCGGTGTGAGATTTTTGGTATCAGCTAGTTCAACCTCCAATTGTTTCTGAGCCAACAACTCCTTCCAATGTTGAAAGCGAGTCGACTTCTCCAAATGCTCTCCACTCGAAGAAAGATAAATCACGGTGCTCTTGGTACTTCCTTCAAAAACGAATACATCCTTTCCTATTTCAGGCAATCCTGTTTCACTCGCTTCATCCACATCGAAGAAGGCATACAGTGGCAAAATCTCGCCCGTTGCATCGTTAATAAGAAAGAGCGGTGACACGGCCGGATTAACACCATCTCGATCGAAATCCACTTTTTTCATGGATGGGTTGGCCCCCATTAGTCGAATGCCATTCACGCCCTCTCTACTCGATTCGACGTGCCAAAGCGTGTAACGAGAAATAAAACGTACCTCTTGCAGAATATCACAAAGCAGCGGATAATACTCCTCAAATTCATTTTGCGCTCTCGTTTGACTTTGGTTAAATCCATGGGCAAGTCCATTGCGATAGTTTATCAGCGCCTGAATCTTCCCAAGCTTTTTCGTTTTCTTTTTGATCTCTCCGTTTTCGTCGCTGTAACTCTGTTCAACCAATTTTGGATCCTTACATTTTGCTTCCAGTTTCTCATAGGCATCTTTAAGCTCCGGAGAAAACAATTGGACACCGTGATCCTTCATTACAGGCAGACAGCGCGCTATTAAAAGATTCCAGGCCGATATAAGAGGCCGGGAAAGGTCCTTCGTCAAGGTTTGATGCACTTGTAAATCCTTTACATCCTTTGCGCGGATGTACTCGCTTGCAAGTTGTAAAGCGAGGTATTTCAACACGGCAGTGAAGGTATCCACCATCAACTTGCACTTCACGCGTGAATCCGTTTCTTTAAGAAGATCCGAAAATGGCTTGGCGATTAGATAGGGATAAGCAGCAATAACTTCACTTTCAAAAGGTGATAACTGATTCGATGGTGCGGAAGGAGTTGCACCGAAACTTGCGGCGGCATTGGAAATGGTCGCTACAGCTTCCATTGGAATATTACTGCCATGTGCAATAAAGCGAACCTCGCCTGAATGTGTATCGAGCACATAGAGGCCATGTGGGGCCAAAAAACCTTCGTAGCGTTTTTCCATAATTAAATATACGTCTGACCAATTTACGGCTAAATTCCAAGAGGCAATAATCGGAGTTAGAACAACATTGGACTATAGTAAAATTCTTGATAACAAATAGTTTGATTAAGAATATAACCCAAGCAATTCATGCGCATATTTTAGCCATTCAATTATTATGACTATGACATTCTTAATCGCATCCTTGGCACCCGGCGTCATTATCATGTACCTCATCTACCGCCATGATCTTGAGAAAGAGCCGATGCGCATGCTTGTGAAGTCCTTTTTCGGAGGAGTTCTGTCTGCATTTTTATCGCTGTGTATTTCAATACCATTGGGGATGCTTTTCAATCCCGACGGAGCTGAGTCTGCCACCTTCTCTGCATTTATGGGAGCAGCCATACCAGAGGAGGTTGCTAAGTGGATCATCTTCTATTGGTTGGTTCGCAGGAGCAAGCATTTCGACCAGTATTACGATGGCATCTTGTATGCGATTTTCATATCGATGGGCTTTGCGCTATTTGAAAACCTACTCTATGTCTACGAAGGAGGTCTTAATGTTGCGCTCGTTCGAGCCGTGCTAACCGTTCCCGCACATATGCTTTTCGCCGTGCCCATGGGTTATTACCTCTCCCTTTCACGCTTTGAAACCGATGGAAAGGCCAATATGCATGTTGCCATGAGTCTAGCGATACCCATTCTTTTGCACGGTGTTTTTGACTTCATTCTCATGTATTCAAATAGCATTGGCGATAGTAACCCAATACTTACCGCTCTGCTTGTCGTCGCCTTCGTTGTATTTGATATAGCGATGTGGCGGTATGGGTTAACCAAGATAAAAAAGCACTTGCTTGAAGATAAATTGCGCTAGTGTGATTGCGCATTCCTATGCAGAAACAACACGCGGTTGGTAAGGCTTGGATGGCTTCGCGAGTTATGGTCGACTGCTGTATGCTCGAATAATTGGGGATGTTGATTGTTGAGGAGATTCTCGATGAGTAAATCATATTCCTCCTTTTCAATTTTACCATTGACCAAATGCGTATCAAAAAGCGACCAATCTACCAGCGTCCGATTGACAGGCACCAATATGCTCTTCAGAATCTCCTTGCGCTTTTCATCCTCATTTACCACATTTTGACGCGCTACCTCAATGAGCATATTAATCGTTGTCAAATTCCCGGTGTGCTTTGCTGCAGTCAGGTCGCATAAATACTCCAGTATATGATTGTCATAATTCTCTGCTTTACGGACTTTTTGAAAGAGATACAACAGAACCATTAACAATCCGATTACAAAAAGGGACTTCATCCAGAATCCATGAAAGAAAATGATAAACGAAAAAGGCAGAATCATGAAATAGAACAAATTCAACCCCAGCATATTTGACTCTGCATACATGTATTTATTGAAATGTCCCATCTCATGGTAAATCAACGCCTTTAGCTCCTCCTTGCTCAAACAACTGAACGACTTGTCGCCAATGTATAATGCATTCGCCATTTTTATAAAGTTCAACAAATAGACGTTTACGGCCATGGCATTAACTGCGTCAACCTTCATGATATAGACCTCAGGCCGCTCATGAGTAGCAGTTGCATCAAGAACCTCATTCACTATTTCACGAATCTCATTAACATCAAAATTGCCCAAGCGAGCATCCTTTACATCTGCCAGCCTCACCGACAACAAGCGATATACAACGAGTTGCTTCAATAAATTAATGAATAACCAGAATCCTGTTGCATATAAAAAAGCACGAACGATGGCTTGTTTCAATACCTCATTCGAGGTAAGGAAGTGCAATGCAACGAATGCTGAAATCCAAAGCAAGGAAAAAGCTAAAAATTTGCGAGAATCTCGAATGGACTTTTGAAACAGTTCTTCCATTCTTTCTGCCGATAAACTCGACATAGTATTTACGTCACTCATTTGACTCTTTAAATTAATATCGATTTAATTCGAATCTTATCCGCTCTTGAATCAACAACGCCCTTATACCACCATCAGAAGCAGATTGCTCGAAATTAATGATAACCTTCCAGGTAAAATCAAATAAAAATGAATCACCATTTGAAGCTCTTGTTTAACACTTTGCCGTAAGTGAGGTTAATGCCTATCTTGCCTAAAAAACTCGAATGAAAAACATAACTACCCTTTTTGCCCTAGCCGTAATAACGGCGTTCGTTTCGTGCTCTTCTGGACCCACTGACCGAATCGACAGCCTTGAAAAGAAAGTCAATCGCATCGACACGCTTCAATCACCCAGCGAAAAGGATTGGGACGAACTCATTCGAGAGGCAGATGCGCTGGAACATGATCTGGATTCAAACAGAACCGCTTATACACCGCAGGAAATTGAACGCGCCAATAAATTAATCGGCCGAAGCTCTGTGCTTAAAATGAAACGAGGGTTGCACGAATTCGAGCAGGAACTGAAGGATGCCGGTCAGCGATTGGAAGGTGCTTTAGAAGGCCTGCTAGGCGACACCACTGATCAACAGCCGTAATAATCATTCGAAGAGTGGTTCACCTCTTCGCAATCTCGATCGCATACGCACGATTACATCGGTTTCGATTCGCACATATTCCGATTGTACAATTTCTTTGTAAACCCTCGATGAACGGTACCCTCTTACCTCACCCAGGGTTATACCTAAGATCAGAATATCCTGAATGACTCTTCTTGCTTGATCTGAACATTCATTGCATCGAATCACAAATGCACCGGTGGAGGTATTGATAGGTTCATTTCTGCGCCACGCGGTGTTTATCTGTTTGCCCAGTGTAACTAAATTAGGATGGTAGCTTCTGCGCATCATGAACACCTGTTGGGTAGCCTCATGGAACAGTTGAATCTCCTGTTGATTAAAGGAAGTGTTCTCCCATCTGCGGAGCCAATCGCGCAGCACATACTCACCCATAAAAGCTATGCGCGCGCTGCGCAATAAGCGCCATGTGGTGAAGCCATTCCAGAAAGCGTAAACGGGAACACCGGCTAAATCGAGCACTTCACGAACGGCGTAGCGCCCCATCACACGAAGAAGTATCACACGCACAATCAAATTACTGACAACGGCCTTTATCAGAGATAACACACCAATCAAATAAACACGAACCTTACTCATACCGCTATATGGATCAAAACCCATAGAACGAATATCCTCGGGCTTTTGCTGCATCGCAATGGCCGAAATTCTTTCGGCAATACCATCGTCGGTTCGTAGCACATTCCAGGATGCATATCCCGTGTTAAGCGCTACATTTCGAATGGCAGCCAGATGCAAGAACTGCAGCAGCATGAGTTCCAGCACGATGAGGAACAGGCTCCACCCCAGGGTGTAAAGGTTTAGATTTAAATCTAAATCGAATACGTTCCAGGTGACAAGTCCCTTCGTAAAAAAATCGGATAGCAACCACTGAGGAATGACCAGAAAAAGAACCATAACGCCACCGAGAGCCGCTGACCGCATTACGGAAAGTCGGGCATTTCTGTTCAGTTCCTTCCACTCAGCTGAGCTCACCACGTCTACACGCGCATCACCCGAAAAAGAGGAAGTTCCCGCATCTCTTCGGATGATTCTGAAATAAAAGTGTCGGTGAATGAAGCCCATCCGGAAAAATCCAATTATTTGATATTACTACTCAACTCACTTTCAAAATAGAGCTTTATCCAGGTATAAGTAGGAACCAACACCCAACGGTCTTCACCAATTAGAGTATCCAGCAAACCGGGGCTAGCAACGTCCATGTACTTCGTTCTCAGAAGTACATGCATTTGTGTGCGATTTTTATATTTACGGGTGAAGTGTGAAGCCGTCTTGATGTTGACCTCCTCATCATTTGTTGCGAATATGCAGAGGGTATTTTGACCCAACTTTTCATTGAGAGACAGGTTCGACTCAACCATTTGATTGGCATCTTTATCGAAAAGAGTGGGTGTTAGCCCTTCAACTTCCGGGTGTTCAAGACAATAATTCTCCCAATTTTGGTGTGCAGCACGGTCGATGATAACGACCATTGAATCGGGTTTGAGGACCTTATGTTCCCACAATTTATGGAACACAAATGCCGAAAATGATCCAAAGCCAAGGAAGATAAAACAATCATGAGGGATTGCAATCCACGATTGAAAGCGATTGTAATGCAGCTTATAATGCTCAAACACCTTGTCGTCAGTGTTTTTATTGTAATCATCAAGTTCCTTCGGCGACTGAAACAACAAATAGGGCGTTACGGCATGCACATTCATGAAGTGATTTGCCGGCCAAGCATTACCATCGAACTCAGCATTTCCATCTGTTTCAACACCCAATCTTCGGTGTAATTCCAGAGACCGAATGCGGGTGAAGCCGTCGATGTGCTGAAGATTCTTTTTCTTGAGAGTATCTTGAATATCATAATACAACCGCAAGTTCAGCAGTTCCTGATCGGTCAAAATAAAAACACCTTTGCAACGGGGAGTGATGAACTTTCGCACAGCATCTGTATCCGACACATTCCTTTTGAGAAAGATGGAATGCTCAAAAACAACAGAGAAACCGTTTTCCGACTCATTTACATCTCTATCAAGGACGATACAATAGGTTTTCTTGCCCATTTTAATATCAATAGCTTCCAAGGCCGACTTCCCCACTCGTCCATACCCCAGAACGAGATAGTAAGGTCTATAACGTAAGATATAGTTGAGGAACATGGGCCTAACTGCCGAGAGTAAATCGGCCATGGCGATCAAGGTTATCATAGGGGCCAGAAAGAAGAACAACCACATCAGCTTCTGCAGTAACCATGGGCCGGCAATGGGAGCACCGAAGTCCTTTGCACCGAACGTAAAAAGGGAGACTACATGAAAGAGGATGATAGAATCCGGTTCCTTTCCAAGTTCGTGTAGTTTGGAAACGACCACACCGTTACGGATACAATAAATGGCGCCGATGATAATAAAGATTGGCAGAATGACGCGAATAGTATTGGCTTTCATAGGCAAAGGTGATTGGATGCAAGGTAAAGCATTTTCCACAATCCTCTTGATGCTGTAATTTCGCGCGCTGATTCTTCATATGGGAACAACCGTAAAGCGCGATTCGGGAATAGACAGCATGAGAACGTTGGCAATACTAATCATGTTAGTAGCCAATACTCTTCCCTACTCTGAAACAGTTGTTCCGCCCGATTGGCTTCGTTTATTTTGTTCACTTGCTGCACCGCTGTTCATTTTTCTTTCTGGTTATTCAGTGCACCTCAGCAAAGTTCGGTTTGGGTGGGCAACCTATATTCCGGCCATTGCGGTTCTCTTAGCCGCCGTTTTTGTTGATGTTGTTGCTTGGCGGATTGTTCCGTTACTGGAGTTCGACGTATTATATCTTATATCTGCAGGCCTTTTCGTAAATACCGCTTTGCGCAACTCGCCGCAGGCAACAGCAGCCATAGCAGTTATGCTATTGGTGATTGCGCCTTTTACAGCAGCACAGTTTCCTTTTCGATTTGAAATGGACGAACTTCCCCTTTTCACCTCATCCGCGACCATATCAAGTTGGTTATCTATGAACCCCTTGCTGAGATTTCTCCTTGACGGCTGGTTTCCGGTTTTGCCATGGATTGCATTTGCGCTCCTAGGCAGCGCATTCGCACACTATAAAGAAAGGATACTGGTATATCGCAAATCAATCCTCACGGTTGGAGTCTTAGGCTTTGCATGTCTTGCGGCGATTCAATTAAATGGCAGTTTACCTCCCATGCGCGATGGATACGTAGAGATTTTCTATCCATTGGACTATATGCACTTGCTTATCTCTATTTGTTGGATTGTCGTTTTATCCTTGTGGTTTATGCCACAATCCGCAAGCAAATTCAGCACTAAACTCAACGTGTTAGGGCGCAAAAGTCAACTGGTTTACATTACACATGCCTTTTATTTGGGGTGGATCATTGAAGGGATTTATCAGCCAGACACAATGGCTGAACTTACTTCTGCCATAGCACTATTATTTGCCGCAGTGCTCCTTGTAAGCACATTATCAGAACATCCGAGCATTATATCAGGAACAGACCGGCTACCGATCCTTTTAAAGCGTGTCTTTGGACTTTGATTTAGACCTTGATAATATACATAAAGAAGAGTATGAATGTCAGGGGGAAGAGGTACCTGGAATGCCATTCAATACGCTCTGACAATACTTGAAGATTTTCTTTTTTTGTTTCAGACATATTATAAGTAAACACCGTCTGAGCCATAGCATAGAAAATATAGAAGTAAACCAAGTAGAAAATTTTATCGATCATGGTTAAATAGGACACCTTCGGTAGCGAATCGTTTAGGGTCCATTGAAAGGCAATGGCAGCTAATAGCGCGGTTACCGTCAGACCAGAGGCAGTTCCTATTTCATGATCAGGAATGAAGAATACGAGATAAGAAAGAATTAAAACAACCAATAACGGTAGTGCTATTTTCTGCAAAATACCCCAAGGATCCCTTTTCACATCAACCGCAAAAATGAGTCTCGAATACTCATCAAAACCTTTTATTGCAGGGTCTCCAAAATTAGTAGTATAAGTATAGTCCGTCGATTTCATTACCAGATCCTTCACGCTGTATTGGTCACCATTCAGGAACTCGATGTTATTCTCCGAAATATCGTTGATGTTCTTAGTAAGATTATCAGGTATATAACGTACGACATCATTGTTATAGACCGTATTCTCAAGAGAAATTGTTAATGCCTGAACATCGAAAGGAAACTTAATAAAATTAGCCTTGTATGGGATATTTGCTTTGCAGCGACCGGCAACATAATAGAAACGATTCAAGGTATCAATTACCTCTGTATGCTCCTCTGTATCCGACTCAGCGTTAACGAACTCAATCGTTTTGACATGGCTATAGTCCTTGGTAATATCTATCGAATCGACGCGCAGCCAATAATAAAAAAGCACGTCAAACGTCTCCTCCGACTGATTAATTCGTATAGTTTTCACATAGTAACCAACTTTACAATTGATTACCTCTTCGGGAGCATTTTCGGTAGTATCAGCAACAGGAACTATGGTTTGCGACAACCCTGTGTGCAGACAAAGGTAACTTACAACCAACGCGGCAATGACAATGCGAAAGAGAGACATCAAAGATTTATTTATAGACCCAATTCGGAAGAAACTTTCGACATGAATTCAATTTCCTTGGTATAGCGTTCGCCATCTCCTTTGACGATGGTTTCACAAAAATGCATGATTTCCTTTTTCTCTTCTGCTGTGCATGTGGCGATAACGGCCATGGCAGATGAATAATTCAAATGACCTGCAAGCACTTTTGCTTCGATTCCTGACGCTTTTGCAGACTTTAAGTGTAATTTATATTGACTGATTTCCTCCAGATCCATGGACTCATTCACACTAAAAGTTCCGTCCATTTTACCTACGTGAGACACTAGCCACACGATTGCTTCCGATTTCGTTATTGTCATTTGGTTTGTATTTACATTCGTCACAAATATAGTGTTGACCTTGAAATAAACCTGCATGCTACCACTCCAAACTAAAACACGCATCGTCACAGGCAAGTTGCCCATCCATATCCTATTAGCCCCAGCCTTATTAATCATGCTGACTCTTGTGCAACCTATGCCGGGATTTTCACAATCAGATTTAGGGACTTGGAACATTCTTAACGTGAAATACTCCCTCAATAAAAAAGTAAGCTTTTTTGGAGAAGGTCAGATTCGTTCACTCTCCACTTACAGCCAATTTCACTATCACGAATACAAATGCGGATTTAACTATAAGCCGTCGCCGCAAATCATGTTTACTCTTGGCATTGGCGACTATGACACTTACCGCGAAGGAGGGAATTTCGAATCACCCAAAAACAATGACGAGCGAAGGTTATGGCCTCAAATCACACTATACCAAACCATTGGAAAAGTGAAAATTGAGCAGCGATATAGATCAGAATCGCGCTTTTCACCGGGTATTTACCGCAATCGTTTTCGTTATCGAGTTGGTATTTCTATTCCTTTCGGAAAAGAGAAAGAAGGAACCAAACCATTTCAGTTTATCGTCAATAACGAACTTTTCTTTACAAACACAGCACCCTACTTTCAACGAAACCGCTTTTTGGTAGCAACTCAATATCGAATAAATAAATACCTCTCAACACAAGTAGGATACCTTAGTCAATTCGATTATAAAATCAACGACGAAACAGGAAGACAATTCCTTCAAATCGGTCTATACTTGGATCTTCATAGACCGGAGAAAAAAGAATGATTACTTCAAGAAATCCTGTTCCATCCGTTTAACAAAGCGATCAATTGGTTTTAGATCTACTTCGGTGTCACCTGACGTTGCATCGAAAGGATCATCGAGTCCAACAATCAGGAAGTACAGATATACGAAAACAAACGTGAGGCACAGAGTAACGAAAATGTCGGCAGTAGCGGTTTTAAACTTTGTAATGAGCAGAAGCACAATGATAAAGAACAGCAAACCACGTAAAAGGGTGTAAGCGGGAGCAACGAACGATGTTCGCGCAATAGTATATGCTCGTGTAAGTTGCTTTCGCATGGCATTGGTGTTTTCCTGGACACCCTTTATCGCCTCCTTGTCCACTCCACGTTCAGCGAAGTAGTAAGCGATTTTGTTGAATTCGCGAATCATCGGGAAAATCTTCCAAGAGTCTTTGTCGGGTGAGTTAAACCACTCCACGATTTTGCGGCTACCATTGTGCAGTGTAGTGCGCAAATATTCCGGGTCAAGCGGCTCCTTTGCCAAATCAGTAGAACCCGATCTTGGAGCTCGAAAAGCCAATAAGATCCAATCTTGAATTGCTTCCAAGTTTGCGGCAATCTCACCCGGAATCTTTTCACTCTCCTTGAAGTCGGTCATGGTACCGGCTAAAAGCATACCCATAACGAAGAAAGCACCTGTAAAAACAATGCTGATATCAGATATTTCAATCAGCGCGCTAACGGTCGAATCACCGAAGTGTATGTTGGCCAAAAGAAACAGTTTGATAAGAACCGCCACCGCTGCAATGGGTAGCGCCTTAAGAAGTATTTGAAGTGATTTCATAAATAGGAAAGGATATTAAGACTGTTTATCGAAGTGATCAGCAATGTGCATAAGGGCGTTCTCCGCAAAAATGAGCTTTTCAATGAGCGACTTAGCGTCCTTTACCACCTTTGTATGAGGATAATAATCACTACCCAGATGCTGTTTAATCTGAGTCTGATTTAACCCGAATAGCTTCCCGAGAATCATCATCTCCTCAGTGGACAAACCGGGATCTTTAATATCTCCAATTTGACCAATAATGTCACTCATAGCATAGAAACCACCACGCAAAAATGTAATCGGATGCTCTACTTCCTTGGCCGAGGGCAATTGGTTAAATTTATACGACTGTCGCTCATTCGTCACGAATTGTCTCAATTGCTCTGCCGCAGGAGAATTGCTCAGTTGTACTTTTCCTAGCAGGGCACTCGAATAAATCCCAAGCCAACGTAATTTTCTTCTGAACTCATGAATACCCAGTTCGATGTGATCTAAATCGATCTCGCCTTCTTCAATTTTTTCATGAATTTCGAGAGCCTCATCGCGAAATAACTCCGCCAGTTTTTTTGCTTCCTTTTCCGGTTTATACCAATCTGCTTTTTTAAGTTGTTTGCGGAAATAACCCATTGCCTCTTCAGAATAATGATAACCCTCCAAATCACGGGTTATCCAACCCTGTTTAATCATTCGCTCCTCAAGAACTCCCAAATAGAAACTGGCCTGTTGCTCGAAGTAGCTTTTTATTGGAGCGGGAAATTTCCAACGCTTGTTGTTATCAAGCATGGCTACCCAATAGTCATACTTCCCAAGGGCGTCTTCGATTTGCTTATAATCCAGTAACCACTGCTCTCCCTTCTCATCATTTTTCCCTGATTTAGACTCAATTCGAGCCAGTCCTTGCAATTGAAAGAATGGGGTCCTGGCATCAGTGTTATGCAAAATTCTCCCTAGAGGCTCCAACGGATTTTTAGCATTTTCTTTTAAGCCTGCTTGCAGTTTCTTATTGAAATTTTGCAAGTGAAAAATATATCGGTCTTGAGGATTATTCCCGTCCATAGCATAAATAGGTGTTAGTTATTAGAAGAACGAATATACAAAAATAGACAACCCCATTGTTACTTGAATGAACGCATTTCTATTATTCTCTTTTAAATCCCATCCCGGTTGCAGAGGTATAGTAAAAGTTAGGGATATCAATTACAGGATTCGTGTCATACATAGAACTAAGGTTGAATTGAAATTGAAAGCGTTTAGAAACCTGAAATGAGAAACTCAATTGATTCGCAATTCTAATTGTATTTGTCGGATTTGAAAATGGAAATTGGATGTAGCTCACCAAGCTCAATTCAGCATGATTGCCTAATTGCTTATAGAGTCGAAATACGTTATTCGATTTCAGTGATTCTCGAACGCGTGTTCCTTGCGAAGCATCAATCGCCCCGGAGATGTTCCATGTCTCGCGCTCGAGCATAGCACCCGTAACAAATTGGAAAGCGAATTTCTCACTTTTAAAAACTTCTGCTCTTACGTTCAAGGCTGTTAGAACTCGCTCTTGCATGCCCCGTCCAAGATCGCTTTGATGCTGAACGACCCACTGTGGGGCAATACGCTGGTGAAACCACGGGGTAATTCTAACAAAAACAAAACCTCCGTTAATTAAGTCTCCCAAATTACTTCCTGTTCGAAAATACTGGGCATTGAGTAAAACTTGGTGGCGATCATTGCGGTGATAGGTCGCTTCAGCCAACAACGAGGCATCATACACAAAGAGACTCTGCTTACTGATATTTCCATTGAGTCCCATACCCCACTTCACGTCATTCATCTTGAGCGAATCGATAGAGACAGTTGGATCTTCGATATTAAGCACTTGAGCGCTTACATAATTTACACAGAGGAAGAGAAAAAGCACAATATACTTTGAGCGCATAGGCTGTGGTTTTAATTAGGTAAAGTTGAAGTGTGGCGGTAAAAGTATTAAAGGCAGATAGTTTTGAAAATTCATATAGCACATTATATTTGCTACACCTCGGATAAACCTATGTGCTATACTAAGTATTCTGTTCTGTGCTTTGTTTTTGCTGCAATTATCATTGTCGGTTGTGGAAGCAATCCTCCGCAGAATAAGAAAAAAGCTTCCGGGCAATCATCCGCCAATATATCCGTAGCACAAGGGGCTAGGGTACTTTCCGATAAATCGGACTCAGTTCAAACTGTCAAAACGTGGAGCTGGGAAGATTACAATCGCAAGGTTCAGAGTATTGAAATCAAATTGAGTAAACAAGGAATTTCCGCTTCAGCCGAAAACCGTAAGCGCTTGAAAATCTCGCCGATGGTGAAGAACTGTCCCGATTATTTCATGCTGCGTGAATTTGACGCCCCTTTGCTAAAGCCACTATCGGATGATCTCTCTAAGATCGCTGAAGCTGATCAATTAGACCAACAAGAAACAGCAGCGTTGGTCATTACCATGGTCCAAAATATTCCATACACACTCGTTCATCCTTACACGCATGAAAAAATGGAAGAAATCGATAGTAAGAGTGGGACAGGTTTCATCAAACAATATCACAGCGAAGAAAGTCACTTACCCTTGAATCAAAGCCCATACGGGGGATGTGCAGATGACGTTGGTCCTGCCGGCATTTATTCTCCGGTTGAGTTTTTATCCGGGTTTCGAGGCGACTGCGACACTCGCACTGTAACCATTCACACCTTGCTCAAAAACATGGGAATCCCGTCTATTGTGACCAATGGGCCCGGTCATTCGATGCTGGCATTGCCATTCAAGCCCTCGAACCCTGCTGCCCCATTCCTAGTGCATAATGGGGTTAAGTATTATTTCCTCGAAACAACCGTATTTTATAATAACCAACAAGGAACCGGACCTCGATTGGGCGATGTACCCAAGAATTTTGATGCATCACAATGGTTCCCTGTACTTTACTAATCAATCATGAATACCCTTTTACTTCCTACCATTTACTTTCTTATTAGCCTATTACTAGGGCTTTCACTAGTTGTTCTTTCCCATAAATTTTTGGCGAAAACCCTCAAAAAGCGATGCGGCCTGGGTGCAGACTCATTGCCTTTTAATATCCTTGCTTCGGGTTTACTTCTTTCACTTGCAATGCTCATGTCAGAGTCAGCTCGACCTATGATTTCTCTGATAAACTTGCTCTCGAGAGCAGAGAGCTCGAATTGGCTTCTGACAGCTGGTGGCTACATTTTCGGTTTTTATGTAATGGTAATTGTGCTTGCCCTCGGAATCATCAGCGGCAGCATCACATTCTTCCATCGCATGACAGGTGATTTGGACGAAATGGGAGAACTTCGCAAGGGAAATATTGGGGTTGCACTTTTGCTGGCAGTGGTAATAGTAGCGATGACCATCTTTCTGAAGGCCCCTTTGGTTTCGGTTTTCGAAGCTATGATTCCTTATCCCGATTTTTCATACTAAGCCATACCTAACACTCTTAATCCAATGGATGAGATTATCTCAGGAATATTTACAAGCGGTTCCCTTAGCAAAGAAGTTCGTCCTAAATTGAAGGCTGAACTCGAGAAAGCTACGCGAACGAGTAAAGCAACTTCGATTGTTCACTCCCGTTTTTTTGAACACGCTAAGGAACACATCGCCAAAGGAAGTTCTGTCAATTCCATTCTCGATGTTTTGGCAGACCTTACTCGCATGTTGCACGGCCAAGAGGCCGAAAGCCCCATTAAAGCAATCGGTTTTAGTCCTGGCCCATCGTGTAAAAAGATAATCACAGATCATTTGCGCAGCGCAAAAAAATCTCTAGACATCTGTGTCTTTACTATTAGTGACAACGACATATCGGCTGAAATTAAAGCTGCTCATCAACGCGGGGTTAAGACCAGAATTATAACGGACAACGACAAATCGCTCGACGAGGGTTCAGACATTATGCTCTTGGCCAATTTCGGAATCGAAGTGAAAGTGGATATGACCGATAACCATATGCACCATAAGTTTTCGATTTCTGATAGTTGTGAATTGATTACCGGATCGTTCAACTGGACCAAATCAGCCGAAGCACATAATCAGGAGAACATTATCTCAATCAGCGATACTGTTTCCGTCAAAGAATATGGAAGTGAATTTGAAAAATTATGGAAAAATCTGAAAGCTTATTGAAGCGCTGCTTTGTCTTCATAGTGTGCGCGACTTCTCTAATGGGTTGCACCTTCACATCTTCGGAGTCTCGAACGACGGTATATACTAGTAAAAGTGACAGCTCAGGATTCTCGATTGAAACAGATTCACTTTCAAGCGTTACATCTACCGCATCATTTGCCGCAAGCTCGATTCGCGACAGTATTCGAATGAATGTGCGCATAGTAAAACTTGGGCATCATATCAACACAACTCAAAGTGAATACAACCCTTGTCCGACCTCTGATGGAGGATTAGTCTTCAGCGGTATGGACAGAACCGGATTTTTCGATTACCAGATTGACTTTACTCAGAACCAGAATGCAGGAGGTGAAGACATTTTCAAGAGTCAAATGAATTCCGGTTTGTTTGATGACGCTCGACCGCTTGCCGATTTCAATACTAATGCACACGAGGTCATAACTCAGGTTTTGAGTGGAAATAGATACCTTATCGTTGGTAATTACTCTGAAAACATGGGCCCCAAGGGCGATAATGCCGGGGTTTTGACTCCTGATATTTTCCTTTTCAAAAAGTCGGGTGAAAAATTCCGAGCAATGCATTTGCCGGAACCCGTCAACAGTATGTATGGCGAGTATGACGCCTATATGCCCGACGAAAACACCATCCTGTTTGCATCGGACAGACCCGGAGCAGTGGGTGAATACCACAAGAAAGGTTGGAGATGGAATGAGAATCTTTGGGGAAATACAGATATTTATGTTAGTGTGAAGCAAGGAGACTTTTGGTCGACTCCAATATCATTAGGCAGCTCAGTTAATACAGGAGCGGCAGAACGATCGCCCTATTTGACGCCTGATGGTAAGAAGCTATATGTCGCTTCAAACGGTTTTCGCACAGGACGTTTCGATTTGGATGTTTATGAATATCGTAGAGTAAATGCTAGCGATTGGACAATATGGGATGGCCCTTATTTGGTTAGTGAACTCAGCTCTCCCGGTGATGATTGGTTCTATCGTGAATCGAATGACGGCAGCACTGCTTACTTCAGTCGATCCACTCCCCTTCCCTATAAATCGAGTTTACCAACTCGTGATGGAGACGCTCATATAAGGGAAACAAATTTCAGAACAGGTTACGCTGTAGAAGGAGCTCAATCAGCAGCCTTGAATAAAGAATATCAAACCGATATCTATCAAATCGTTCGGGCACAATCGCCTGCTGTCATACTACCTGATTTACTTTTCGAATTCAACGCTGATCGCCTTTCGACAAAAGCGTCACCTACGTTAGAACGACTATGGGATTTTATTGGTCAAAACACATTTACACGCATTGTAGTTGAAGGTCATACCGATAATGTTGGTCAGTCGGGCTACAACAAGGACTTATCCACACGCCGCGCAGAATCTGTTGGCAAGTTTCTGTTAGAGCAAGGGCTACCAGCAGAAAAGATCAAGACTATCGGTTTTGGCGACACTCAGCCCAGATTCGACAACGGTTCAAAAGAAGGACGTGATAAAAACAGAAGGGTAGAAATTCGATTTGAATGATCTGACATACATAACAAAACAAAATACATATATTCGCCTCAACTAATTACTTAAATCACATTATGCGATCTACATTTTACGGTGCAAGCGCACTGCTTATTGCAGGTACTATTGGTCTAACAAGTCTCAGCTCTTGCGGAGGAGACAAGAAAAACGCTGGCAGCTGCTCGCTAGACCCGAACAAGCATTATAACGTTGAAAAACTGGAAGCGCTCAATGTCCAATTGACAGGCGATACGGTTCAATGCGATGCCTCTTACGATTTGTACTTCGACTTCAGCAGCACCATGAAAAAGTCATTGAAAGACCAAAAGTTCAAGGAGTTAATTGAAAGCGCAGTTTACAAAGGTGGAGCCGAAGCTAACTGCTACTCAATTGGAGAAAACTCCTCGCTTACTCCGATTGCAGGTGATCTCGACGCTCGTAAAAATGAAATTTTATCGGAAGCTAAATACACTCAAGCGTTGACTTTCATGACGCCCAATCTCGACAATATTGCGGGGAACCTGAAGCGTCCGGCGTTTATGTTTACAGACTTCTCTGTAGACGAAGGTAAAGAGACCACCAGCATGAGCGACGGAGTTAAATCAACCTACGTGCGTGGTCCCCAATACAAAGGTCAATTGCTTGCTTGGTTGAATAGCGGAGGTTCTATTCGCATTTACGGTAAGCAGCTTAGCGATGGCGGTTCTAAAAGTCCTATCTACGTAATTGCATTTCTTCCAGCCGGTTTCAAGAATGACCACAAGGCTCAAGGAATTGTTGACTTGCTTGAGCGTGACTTGAAGACAGACATCTATCTGAATTACCATCCGAACTTTGCTGCAGTGACCGGCGGTAACAATGAACAATTCAGCGATAGTCTTGGCTGGACCATGAGGAACAAGAGTCAGAAGTTCGCCAACGGCAAAGGAGAATTGCACATGTACGATGGAGCCAAACTCCTCGAAAATGTGAAGACTAAGGGGAAAGAAGCTGAAATAAGTCTCTACCACGGTATTACATATACAACTGATTCCACCTCGTATCTTAAGAACCCTGTATTTGTTAATGCAGCAAATGAATATCAATGTGATGGCAAAGACGCGTTGAAAAACACGTTTGTCACAAAACCATTGAACTTGTTTGGCGACCTTCAACAGAATGCATCAGCAGGCTCACTCTATCTTCCTCTCAACAATGCAGTAGCTAACAAGGACGCCAGTTACAATGCACATCACTTCTTCAGAAATGAAATTATCTTAAAGAGTGGTGAATTGAATTTTGATGATTCCCGAGCTGCACAGTTGCTGCAATATGATTTAAAAGCCGGTGGAAAAACAATTAAAAACAACTGTTTGTATCAGAGTCTGAAAGAAGCATTGTCGCAAGCCGCAACCGATTACAAGCCACGCACCGTTTACTCGGTGAATGCGTTCGTCAAAGACTCAACCAAATAATAAGACAACCCTTAACTCAAACCTATGTTACAAGACTTTCTGGACACACTCTTCAGCATTATCAAGGAGATTGATTGTTGGGACATGGAAGATCCGAACTGCGTGGATGGTGCCACTGAAGCACTAGCTGCGATTCAATCATCCTTTTTGCAGTATTCACTCATGTACAGCATCCTTTTTATTCTGCTGGCACTTCTGCCGAAGTACAGCTTCAAGAAGCGCATGATAGACGACATTCTTCAGCGTCGTCTTATCTTCTTTACTGGATTTGCTACTACAATCTTTACCATGCTGCAGTTTTGGGGTACCTTAGAGCTATTGGCAGCCACTCGCAGCGACAGTGACGTTGCCGGCGAAATTCTCAGCGGCATTGGGATGCAGTGGAGCATTATAGGCATGGCCATTTATCCGGTTGCTTTTCTGATCGCAGCCATTCTTTTAAACATGGTTAAGAACAGAAAACTGATGACCATTTTCAAATCAAACAACAAGATTTTCGGACTAATCTAATTCTGCGCAACTATGAGCACTGCACACACAAAAACATCCAAGAATTTCTTAATAGCCGCCGGCGGTACCGGCATGCGCTGTCTTCAGTCGTTTCTCAACATGTGCGCTATGGGAATGTATTCCGGAGAGAGCGTTGACATCTTGTTATTGGAAACAGACATTGAAAACGGTGACAAGAAAAACAGTGAGAATTTATACAACTGGTACAAGACATTAACTACCGGCAATGGCAAAGGAGAATACTTCGGGCCACACATCAATTTCTACACATTCGTTCCGGATTATTCCAAAGACAATCAGCGTCGATTTACCCTTATATCACGCCTCGAATCAGGTGATGCGCATGTAAACCGAATGCTCAGTGACCTTTTCTATGAAGAAGGGGTTCAGGAGTTTGATTTGATGCACGGTTTCAGAGCACAAACTCACGTGGGTTCTTACCTCATGTATCATGCGTTCATAGAAGAAATACGAGCCGCAGTTAGCAGCGATATTATTCGAAACAAGAGCCAGCTCTACCAATTCATCAATAGCATTAAAACACAGAACACCAACGGTGAAGCACGTATATTCGTCTTGGGTTCTACCTTCGGTGGAACGGGAGCGTCTTCCATTCCTGTAATGGCACGTGCTATTTCAGACGCAGCGAAGGTTATATCAGGAGGAATGATTCAAATGGAAAACATGTACTTCGGTGCTGTAATCCTAACGCCCTACTTCTCATTCAAATCGCCGTCGAAAGAACACAAGAAAGCAGAAAAAGTTATTGCGGATTCGCAGTTCTTCGCGCACAATTCTGCTGCGGCCTTGATGTACTACATCAAGGACAACACTATTCTAAGCACCTATAAGCGCTTCTACATGATGGGTTGGCCGTTTAAGTCGCTCGACATGGATAAGTACAAGGCGATGATTTCCGGTGACAACAGCGGCAAAACCATCACCGGAGGTAAGTCACAGGAAAATCCCGCGCATCCTGTTGAACTCATGGGGGCGTTTGCTGCAGAACATTTCTTCAACACAACTGAGAAGAATGTACTTAAAGAAATCTACTCTACAGAGGTCAAGTTTAAAGCAATTGAATACGAGGCTAAAGGCGAAGAGAAGAGTGCTTACCTTCATTTTGACGATCTTATCGATGGTGAATACAACGCCAAAGCAGGAGACTCTAGCGGAAAATCCGGCGATGAGAAAGGTAATAAGCAGAAATATGCTGATTTAGCAGGTTGGAACATCACCGGAATGTATTACCTCAATCTCCTCACTCAGCAAGTATATGGGGGTGACTTCGGCGGCATGTTGAGAAATCTCTCTCGCTACAACTATGACTATTCCTTCAATCAAGAAGAGTTGGAGGCGATGAACAAATACGCACAATACTTCACCTACCTTAAAGATGATAAAAACGTGAAGCCAGGTTGGTTACCACAGATGTACTACTCCATGGATAAACCTACCAACGGTGAACTCTTTTCATACGTAGGTGAAGCATTGGATGTACTGGGAACAGGAGGTGATGCACACCGAAATAAGCTCTTCACTAAGGGTAAGAACAAAGAAATGGCTGTTAAGGGCCGTCCTAGTCTTGCTCAAGAAGCAGAGATGTTCATGAAAGCCTGGACCCAAGTGAACAAGCCCGTGAAGAAAGCAACGAAGAAAGACTTCTTCCTGGATTTCCGCAAAACAATTAACACATTCAGCCGAGTGATTCATAAACCAGCATAATCCGAAAAGCCATGTCAGAATCAAACAATAACGAAACAAGTAAGAAGCAACGCCCTCGTTTTGCGTTGCTATCCAAAAACGACAAGCTGGCCGACAACCAACTCAAGGCCAAAGACAGCTGGAGCTCGATGAATCAGATCACAGCCTTCGTTGAAGGCCTGGAGCTTCCATCAGTCGATACAGATTCTTCAGGTATTTATTCCATTATCACGTCGGTTCCATCTCCTTGGGCGCGTGCTTATATGATGAATAATGCCCTGAAGATTACCTATATCCCGATCCATCAAAAGGAGCACATCAAAGGGATGAACACGTTGTACTCAGCTCTTCAGGATGAGTATAAAGGGCTTCTCACCACCATGGCGCTCTACAACAGCAACATCAAGGTGCAGAAAGTAGATCTTCAGTACAATCAAGATCTACCGGAAGATCAGCTCAAGCAAGCATTGTCATTCGTAGATAACATCTACGAAGTAAGCGGTGCGTTTGGAAATATGCTTTTCGAAGACCGTCCATTTTGGTCGGATCCAAAGCTTAAGAAGAAGGAATATGGTGCGCCTTATTTTCAGCTTATCACCTTCGACGATGTCATTATTGGCGCAACTTCGCCATTCAGCCTGGTTTATCCTGCAGCGAAATATGATTTATCAGACAAAACCATTCCCTACTACAAGAATGGCCGTTTTTTGAATCCAATCAGCGAGCTATCACCAAAGCAACTTGAAAAGGTGTTTCACTATGCGAGTTACATCAAGTCAAAAATAGAATTATTCTCCTCGGATTATAAGTTCTCGAAAATAGAACCCATCATGGTATTGGAGTTCTTCCGAGAATGGATACAGGAAATTCGCGAATACATCACCGAACATCATCCCAACTATGAACTTCGCGAGCGAGGAATTTTGGACTACTGCGATAAGTTTGATAAGCCTTTTGACAAATTGTTCAACGTAGATACAAAAATCTACCGTACCAAATCAGGCAAGTATTTGTTGGACAAAACAGATGACTGCGAAGAGTTCAACCCAGATGTACTCTTGTTGCCAAGTGACAAGTCGAAACTGGTAATGCTCAATAAAGCGAATGGTTTCAATCCGGATTTGTCGACAGTGCTTCAAGCAACAATTACTACGGATGAAAGCAAGACAGAGCGAGAATACTTTACTTTACCTCTCTCCCCTCGCGGTCTAACCGAATTCTACAATTGCCTGGATGAGTTATTAAACACGAACGCACCGGGTAAATTACTGATTGGAGAATATAATCCGGAAAGAAATACGGTAACCGTAACTCTAGAATTGGAAATCAGCGGCATTCTTACGCCCTTCTCAAAAACGTACGACGTTTATCAAACGGAACAAGGACTGGAATCGAATGTAGTGCTATGGCCAAACTTCATATCTCCCAAATGGAATCGCTACTTCCTCTACTCCGACTTGCTGCATAATGATGATAAATTGAAGGCTTTCCCGATTATCGCTAATCCTGAAAATCTCAACGACTTGCTTTATGACAACAGCGATAGCAAACTCTATTACATCACCGAAAGCAAGAATAAGCCTAAAGGTGTTGATACCGCGCTGAAAGTTTATTTCGATCGCGAGAAAGTAAAGCAACGCAATCTGAGATATGAAATTTATGAGTCTACGGTTCCATTCAAAGGTATAGAACTGCGCATCGACAGCGGCACTGCTGAAGATTTCAAAGCCGGTTACATCCTCATTGATATCAGTAAATACGATGAGCACAACGGAATCATAGATCATACGCATGACCGCAGTGATTTGGTTCCGGTGAATGTTGGTATCGACTTCGGAAGTACCAATACTTGTATTTCTTATCAAAATACGCGCAGTGGCGAATATAAATTACTTGGCATTAACAACAGACGCCGTTTTATTTTAGGCAAGGAAAACAACCGCAACTTCGGTGATTACGCGAAAGCTCACGAGTTGTTCTTCTTCCAAAATGACAATCAGCACGGCATCATACGTTCAGCCCTTTTGCTTAACAATGAACTTCGTATCGGTGATCCGATAATTGAGAAGGCCAATGCCATTACCGGTGGATTCCCATTGTTCGAGCCGAATATCGAAATTACGGATGGCGACAGCAGCATGCTGAACATCAAAGTTCAAGGCGAAACTGAGAAAATGCTTTACGACTTGAAATGGAAGCGTGAAGACAAATTCTTGATGAGCAAAAAAGCTTTTGTAAAAATGCTATGGCTCTATGTGAACGCTGAATTGTATGATATGAATATGAGACCAGTCCAATTGAATTGGGCATATCCATCATCGATGCCGAAAGACTTACGCCGCACCTATGAATTTGTCTATCGTGAAGCGTTAAGTAGCGAATCACCTATTGCAGATACAATAACTCGTGTTGCAAATGTCGAAGGGGAAAAAGGTGAGACAGGAATTGCCATTACGGAAAGTGAGGCTGTGTGTAATTTCGCCCTTTCGCGCGGAGGAATCAGTCTAAACGACAACACCATCTTCCTCGGCTTCGACGTTGGAGGTGTTACATCAGACATTCTACTATTGGTTAATGATAGCTCGCATCAACGTGCTCGACTGGCTAAACAGTCGTCAGTTAAAGTTGCCGCTGACCGCATTTCGAATGCTGTGAGTCTATCGCCGGACATTCAGCGTGTGTTGAAACATTTCTGTCACAAATTCAATCAAGGTATTGGAGCGATGGACAGTATCAACAGTAACTCTTCATCTTTCCTATTGAACATTCTGTTTGATAAGATGGAACAGGATCCAAGACTTGAGCAACAATTGTACTCGCAATTCTGGGCGCCGGAAATTGAAGAAATCAATCGCAGCCATACACGTGGTATCATGGCCGTGGCAGCCTATGTTACGGGAATGCTTATGTTCCATGCCGGTCAAATGGCTCGGACGTATATCGAAGAGGAGATTGCAAAAGATCCAGCCAATAAGAATAAGAAGTACAACATTCGTACTGCTTATTTCGGAAAAGGCGGAAAGCTCTTCCAATGGATACCAAAAGCCATTTCAGAAACAGCCGGTCTGAGCTATTACGAAGAATGCTTTACAGCAGGCTTAACCAAGGAGTTGAATAGTACCAACATATCTTCATTCGTTCTTGAAACCAAGCAAGAATATCTGAAATTAGAAGTTGCTTACGGACTTTCAGCTCCTCGAAGCATTCTCATAGACGATGTTTCCGAAACAGAGATCATTGGAGAGGAAGGTTATATGTACGACGGCAAGCCAATTAAATGGAATGAACGAGTTAAACCGGAGCACATTTTTGAATTCGGAGAGAAACTGTCCCTTCCAAAAGTCGACAGCGAAGAAAGTGTTTATGATTCCAATGGAAATTACGTCGCATATCCGAACTTCAATAAATACCTCGATATCTTCTTCAATTTGATCAAAGACTGGGATTTGTTTGATTACACTGTCTTGCAGCACCAGCGAATCAAATTTGCGACAAAGAGTCTCGAGAACTATGTGAAGTCTGATGAGGATTGGTTGGCATCCAGCTCACTGATGAATCGCTCGCAGATACCGACAGATTTCAAGTTTTCTTGTTCGCCGTTCCTTTATCAAGGTGCATGCTTCTTGGATGAAGTATTCATTAAGAAGATTTTCACAAACAACTCTGAGATAGTTTGACGCAAGAGAACCAACATAAACAACACCCCAACTACAGGAAAATCCTCCTGATAGTTGGGGTGTTTTCATTACTTGCGCTTGGTGGTCTTGTTTACAGCCTTTCACAAGCTAATAAAACTATTGATCAGCTCAATAAAACCGCACAACTTGACAAATCGAAATCTGCTCAAGATCTAGCATCACTTCAAGAACAACTTTCCAACTCGAATTCGACTCTCAGCAAGACTCGATTTCAGCGCGATTCCGCCTTTACCATACTAAAACGAATTGAAGATTATTTCCCATTTATTGGCATGCTTCAATACAGAGACAGCGTATCAGCTGCTCTACCCTATCAAGTAGGCGATATCGTTCTCATTAAGCCGGATTCGGTTAAAGGAGTCATTACCGATATAATAACCGGTGGCACTTCGTTTTCACAATCAGTTCAATTCAAAGTAATGAGTAAAAACAAGGAGGAACGCATTTTAGACTCCTCCATGCTTTGGCCATACAAACAAAATTAAATGAACAACCATGAAAAAATCTCTCATCCTCCTGGTAACTGTAACATTTTTTTCTCTTCTAACATACTCCTGCGCATCCGGAACTAAGAAGAAGGATGCCGCATTGAAAAAAGCTGAGAAGGCGGTAAAAACGGATGTCACAGATGTATTCAACACTGTTATCTCGGCTTCGACAGGAGGGCTTGGCAATGTTATAATGGATATGGCTATGACAAAAGAGAAGCGTGACTCTATCATGTATGATCCACTCAAGCCAATCGTACACACGGAGCTATCAAAAAAGACGGATGCTGAACTCAAGGAAATCGCTGACAATAAAACCGCGCGCGTAAAATTCATTGCACAATGCATTTCAGCCAATCAGGAGAAAATATCTTCAACTGCATCGGAAACATCTCAGTGGATAGGAGCTCTCTTGGAGAGATACAATGAGCAGGCCGCTCAATAATCTCTTTACTGTTAATTCAGACGACATCAGCGCTGAAGACTCAAAATAGGCGGCTCGATGGACTTAAAGGTACCAATTGGCTCTTTGAGCCGTTTCGTCAACAACATATGGATAGCACGAAAACAAGTCACTAAGGGATTGTTGTTTTTACTTTCGAGAAAACTTACTTGATTACTTACTATTATCTCATATTTTTGGTAACACCGAAAGCGGAAGTTTAGCGTATTCCTAAACTACTCAAAGGGAAGTTCCTCCCTTTTAGAATAATCTCACCTACTTAACACTAGTAACTTACAGACAACCTAGCGCTATCCAAGCGCACAAGAGATGTATTAAGCTTGAAATCTCTAATTTCGCCCTCTCATGATCACCTACAACCCCAAAGACTGGTTCACCTTCATTTTCAGAATTCACAAGGCGGAAACCTTTAGGCAATTGATGCCGCTCATGATTGGCGTTGCCATTTACGCCGGTGCAATTGGATACTTCGAATTTTACACGTTCTACAGCGATGAAATGCGAGAGCTGACCAAAGCGATTTCAACTATCTATTCAATTCTCGGTTTCACTCTCTCACTGCTGCTTGTCTTCCGAACCAACAGTGCTTACGATCGCTGGTGGGAAGGACGCAAATTGTGGGGCGAGCTTACCAATAATACACGAGCATTCGCAAGTCATATGAATGCCGTATTATCCACAGATGACAAAGAGGCGCGCAGCATGCTCGGAGTCTTACTCACAACATTTCCCTATGCCTTGCAAGCGCATCTGAAAAACGAAAAAATCGATGACAGCTTCTACGAGAAACACTGGCAGTCTCTAATAAATCATGAATATTACAAGCGCATTGCTTGCGCATCTCACCAACCACTGGAAGTCTTTCGTTGCCTCATGGAATTTGTTGCACAACTTTCAAAAGAAGGTAAGCTAAACGGACAATCCGTGTACCATTTCAAAACCGAACTCAACAAACTCATTGATGTGTGTGGTGCATGCGAACGGATCAAGAACACCCCCATACCCTTTTCATACTCGGTGTTCTTAAAGAAATTCATTTTCTTTTATGTCAT
>Ga0315907_10001294_pt1 | contig 34069 bp, 24 predicted proteins | sample LakEriMetagenome_3_FD_203525 | JGI IMG/M metagenome (GOLD analysis project Ga0315907, IMG submission 203525) | Freshwater fungal communities from buoy surface, Lake Erie, Ohio, United States - Buoy 12 MA123 | ecosystem: Environmental > Aquatic > Freshwater > Lake > Lake biofilm | place: USA...
GGGATCGACCTGGGCTTGGTGATTCCCGATGGCACGCGCACGCTGCAGGGCGGTGCAGTCAAGCCCTGGCAAACCGAGAGCTTCAAGGAGTGCCAGGCTGATCTGACGCGCCACGCCAGGCTGCACGGCGTGGCCATGGATATTCCCTGGAAAGACCTGCCCGAAGCGCACCGGCAATGGGTCATCGAGGGCGGTCCGGAATGGACCGGCAACTGGAACAAGCAGTGGTATGGCATCAGGCGCTTTTTCGACTGGCTGGAGTCGAAGGCTTACAAGATGCACATCCGCGTGCTGCTGTCGCGCTACCGTGCCTACACGCCCTGCACCGTATGCAACGGCGCGCGGCTGCGCCCCGACGCCCTGCTCTGGCGGATCGGCTCGCAGGCGGATGCCGATCTGGCCTTCGCCGACGGCAAGGATCGCGGGCGCTATCAGCGCTTCATGCCATCGGGTGTGAACTGGAACGCATCAGTCCTGCAGTCCATGCCTGGGCTGTGTGTGCACGATGTGATGCTGCTGCCGATCGAACGTGTGGCCGCACTCTTCGCACACCTCGAATTGCCCGCCCCGCTCGACGAAGCCACTGCACTGCTCCTGACCGAAGTGCGGGCGCGCCTGCGCTACCTGATGGATGTGGGTCTGTCGTACCTGACCCTTGATCGGCAATCGCGCACGCTCTCCGGTGGCGAGGTTCAGCGCATCAACCTCACCACGGCCCTGGGCACCTCCCTGGTCAACACGCTCTTCGTGCTGGACGAGCCCAGTATCGGGCTGCATCCGCGCGACATGAACCGGGTCATTGGTGTCATGAAGCGGCTGCGCGATGCGGGCAATTCGCTGGTGGTCGTCGAGCACGATCCGCAGGTGATGTTCGCAGCCGATCGCATGCTCGACATCGGCCCGGGCCCGGGCGAACGGGGCGGACAGATCGTGTACTGGGGCGAGGCTGACGGACTGAGGCAGGCCGATACGCTCACCGGCGATTACCTCAGCGGACGCCGTACGATTCCTGCCACACAACTCGCTCCGGTGACCGCGTCCACGCCCAAGCTGGTGCTCGAGGGCGCGCGCGAACACAACCTGCGATCGATCAATGTGGACATCCCGCTGGGTCGGCTGGTCTGCCTCACCGGCGTATCGGGCAGCGGCAAGTCGACCCTGATGCAGGATGTCCTGCTGCCTGCCTTGCTCAAGGCGAAGGGCAAACCCAGCGAGGCGCCCGGTCGGCATGATCGGCTGCTGGGCGATGACTGGATCGAAGACGTCGTCTTCGTGGATCAATCGCCGATCGGGAAGACCACGCGTTCCAATCCGGTGAGCTATGTCGGCGCCTTCGATGCCATCCGCAAACGGTTTGCCGGAGCCGATGTCGCGCGCGAGCGCGGCTATACGGCTGGCACTTTCAGCTTCAATTCCGGTGACGGGCGCTGCCCCACCTGCGGCGGCAACGGATTTGAGCATGTGGAGATGCAGTTTCTCTCCGATGTCTATCTGCGCTGCCCCGACTGCGACGGCAAACGCTATCGCCCCGACATTCTCGAAGTGCAGATTCGCGGCAGCAGCGGCACGCGTTCGGTCGCCGAAGTGCTGGAACTCACCGTGCACGAGGCCCTGAGTTTCTTTTCTTCGGACTACGAGATCACCACGCGGCTGCAGCCCCTGGCCGATGTCGGACTCGACTATCTGCGGCTGGGGCAACCCGTGCCCACGCTGTCGGGTGGTGAGGCGCAGCGCCTGAAACTCGCAGGCTTTCTGGCCGAGGCTGCCAGCAAAGGCTTGGACAAAGCCCGCGGCAAACGGGGCACTCTTTTTCTTTTTGACGAACCCACCACAGGCCTGCACTTCGAAGACGTGTCGCGCCTGCTGCGGGCTCTGCGCAAGCTGCTGGCGGCCGGCCACTCGCTTTTGGTGATCGAGCACAACCTCGATGTGATCCGCGCCAGCGACTGGCTGATCGACCTGGGCCCCGATGGTGGTGATGCCGGCGGCGAAGTCGTTGCTACGGGCACCCCGCAGGACATTAGCGATCACCCCACCAGCATCACCGGCCAATCGCTGCGCGAATATGCCGAGCAGCGGACGCAGTGGGCCCATGGCGCCGTGATCGCCAGCGATGCCACCGTCGCGTACTCGGCAGATGCCGACCCCGGAGCGCCACTGCAAACGCTGCTGCGCAAGCGGGCACGTGATGCGATCGTGGTGCACAACGCACGCGAACACAATCTGAAGAACATTGACGTCGAGGTGCCGCGCAACCGGTTTACGGTCATCACGGGCGTATCCGGAAGCGGCAAATCCACCCTCGCTTTCGACGTGGTGTTCGGAGAAGGGCAGCGGCGCTACCTGGAGTCGCTCAATGCCTATGCACGCCAGTTCGTACAGCCAGCGTCGCGTCCCGATGTGGACGGGGTCTTCGGCATTCCGCCCACGGTGGCCATCGAGCAGCGCACCAGCCGCGGCGGTCGCAAGAGCACGGTCGCCACACTGACCGAGATCTATCACTTCCTGCGACTGCTGTACGTCAAGATCGGTGTGCAGCATTGCCCGACCTGCGACACCCGCATCGAGCCCCAGTCATTCGATGCGATCGTGGCCCGCCTGATGCGCGAGCACCGTGACCAGCGCATCGGCCTGCTTGCACCGCTGGTGGTGAGCCGAAAGGGCGTGTACACCGATCTTGCGAAGTGGGCGTCGGGCAAGGGTTTCACGCACCTGCGGGTGGATGGAGCGTTTCTGCCCACCACGCCCTGGCCGCGCATCGATCGCTACATCGAACACGACATCGACTTGCCGATCGCCGACCTGGTGGTCTCGCCGTACCGTGAGCCGGAGCTGCGCGATGCCCTGCGCAGCGCGCTCGAATATGGCAAGGGCGTGGTGAAAGTGGCCACCGGTCTGGACGCCCTGGAGGTCGCCATCGCGGGGGGTGACGCCCGCGGCACCGGTGCACCGCTCCACACATCGATTCACTCCACGCGGCGGGCCTGCGGCACCTGTGGCACCAGCTTTGCGGAGCTGGATCCGCGACTGTTTTCATTCAACTCCAAGCACGGCTGGTGCACGGCCTGTCTGGGTGCAGGCCTGGAGACCATCGGGCGCATCCGCACCGATGAACTCACACCGGGCATGGAAGGCGCCACTGATGCCGGCGTGCAATATGGCGACGCGCCCTGCCCGTCCTGCACCGGCCTGCGCCTGAATCCAACCGCGCTGGCTGTGCGGCTGCATGAGCAATCGATTGCCGCGCTCACCGCCATGCCGGTACAGGACACCCGACAGTGGATCGACGGGCTGTCGCTGGCCGGGCGCGACGCGGAGATTGCGCGTGACATCCTTAGCGAAATCCGTTCTCGTCTGCAGTTCCTTGCGGATGTCGGCTTGGGCTATCTGTCGCTCGCTCGCGCCGCACCGACCCTGTCGGGCGGCGAGGCGCAACGCATCCGACTGGCTGCACAACTCGGCTCGAACCTGCAAGGCGTGTGCTACGTCCTGGACGAGCCCACCATCGGCCTGCATCCACGCGACAACCGCATCCTGCTCGACACGCTCGAGGCGCTGCGCAATCGCGGCAACACGCTGCTGGTCGTCGAGCATGACGAAGACACCATTCGCCGAGCCGACCATGTCATCGATATTGGCCCCGGAGCCGGCAGACTGGGCGGCGAGATTGTGGCAACGGGTCACCATGAAGCGCTGGCGAAACAGCCGCACAGCCTGACCGGCCGGTTCCTGGCCCATCCGCTGCAACATCCGCTGCAGCCTGCGCGACCGGTCAATGCCGAACTCCCGGCCATCGTGGTCCGGGGTGCCAGGTTGCACAATCTGCAAGGGATCGATGCCCGTATCCCGCTGGGTCGACTCACCGTCGTGACCGGGGTTTCCGGCTCAGGCAAGTCCACCTTTGCGCGCGATGTGCTGCTGGCCAATTTGCAGGCTGTGGTGACACTGCGCAACAGCGGCAAGGCCGGTGCGCTGGCCGCAGAAGACCGGCTCGCTGCGCCCACCGGATGCGAGGCCATCGAAGGCACCGAGCCGATCACGCGCGTCCTCGAGGTCGATCAGACGCCGATCGGCAAAACACCACGCTCCTGCCCCGCCACCTACATCGGATTCTGGGACGCGATTCGCAAACTGTTTGCCGATACCACCGAGGCACGGGTGCGGGGCTACGACGCCGCACGGTTTTCGTTCAACACTGGCGCAGGTCGCTGCCCGGCCTGTGAAGGCCAGGGCGTGCAGACCATCGAGATGAGTTTTCTGCCCGATGTGAAAGTGCTGTGCGATGTCTGCAACGGCCAGCGTTTCAACCGGGAGACCCTGCAGGTCACGATGCGCGGCAAGTCGGTCGGGGAAGTCCTGGCCATGAGCGTGGATGAAGCCGTGGTGTATTTCGAGGCGCATCGCAGCATCGCGCACCCGTTGCGACTGCTTCAGGATGTGGGCCTGGGGTATCTCACGCTGGGCCAGCCCAGCCCCACCTTGTCAGGCGGTGAAGCGCAACGCATCAAGCTGGTCACCGAACTGGCCAAGGCGCGTGAGCCCGGGGCCGGTGTGCGCGGGCGCGGTGGTGATGTGCACACCCTGTACGTTCTGGATGAGCCCACGGTCGGGCTGCATATGGCTGACACCGAAAAGCTGATTCGCGTACTGCACAGGCTGGTGGACGCGGGCAATACGCTGGTCGTGATAGAGCATGACATCGACCTCTGGGCGGAAGCCGACTGGATTCTCGATCTGGGTCCGGAAGGCGGAGACGGCGGCGGGCGTCTGGTGGCCAGCGCACCGCCGCTGGAACTCGCGCGGCGCACCGACAGTCATACCGGGCGCGTGCTCAGCGAATTCCTGGCAGGCCGGGCGGCAGCACACCCTCCAGCGTAAGCAGATGCGTTTTACGCGGCAGGCCGCCTGCGTAGCCGGTGAGTGACCCATCGCTGCCCAGCACCCGATGGCAGGGCACGATGATCGACACCGGATTGCGGCCCACAGCCGCGCCCACAGCGCGGACCGCAGCGGGCGATCCGGCCTCCTGCGCAATGCTGCGGTAGGTCGCAGTGTGTCCATGTCCGATACGCAGCAGCGCCGCCCACACTTTCTGCTGAAAGGGTGTGCCGTGAAGCTCAAGCTGCGGAGTCGTCTGCATGCGTTCACCGGCGAAATAGCGCTCAAGCCAGGCGCCCGTTGAACGCGCCACGGGATGCGCATCATCGCGAGGCGCCTGCACCACCGCTGCAGGCTGATGCTTCTGACCGTCGAAATACAGGCCCCAGAGCGCTTCATGATCGAAGTGCAGCAGGATGTCGCCCAAGGGGCTGTGCAACCGGGCATGGTTCATGGCGTTGCTCCATTCCACAGATGAATGACCGCATAGGCGCGCCACGGCCGCCAGATTTCGGCGGCCCGACGGGCCTGCGCAGCAGTCTTGACTCCGAGCGCCTTCATGACGCCCACGTCGGCCGCAGGAAAAGCGTCCGGCCAGCCCAGTGCGCGCATCGCAACGTACTGCGCCGTCCAGTCGCCGATGCCGGCAATAGCCATCAGCCTGGTCAGGGTGGCCGGCACATCGACATCCGGCTCCAGACGAAGCTCGCCCTGCGAGACCGCACGGGATAGCTCGATCAGGGCACTCGACCGCGCACGCAACAGTCCGACGCTGCGCAAATCGTCCGTGCTGCATGCCGCAAGCTGTGCCGCCTGCGGAAACGCATGTGTCAATTCAAGCCAGGGCGTTGCCACGGGCTCACCAAACTGCCGTACCAATCGCCCGGCCATGATGCGGGCCTGCTGTACGGTGACCTGCTGGCCCAAGATCGCACGCACTGCGATCTCGAAGCCATCGAAGGCACCTGGCAAGCGCACCCCTTCGCGCCCGGCTGCCAGGGGACCCAACACCTGGGCCACTTCATCCGGTCGCGCGCCCAGATCGCACACACGCCGTACCCTCGCCAGCACCGCGGGAATCGCTGCAGATAAGGCCGGGTCAACACGCACTCGCAGCAGATGCCCGGCTGCAGCACGGGTGGCCAGACCACTCAGTTCGATCCATCCGCAGACCGGCGCACCCCGCGGCGTCGGAACCCGGACAATGCGGCGATAGACCGCCCCCTCGCCTGACGAGCCCGGTGCGCGGCGACGCTGCCCCATGCCCATGGCCTCCACACCCTCAATGCAGCGATGCGCCAGGAACGAGGTCAGCGTCGGCCAGTCCAGTGGCGGTCGATAGGCCAGGCGAAACAGGAGGCCTGGCTGATCATCGCCGCCTGACTGGGAGGATGCGGCAACCGCCACGCGCCGCAGTGCTGAAGGCGCCATCCGATAGCGCTTTGAAAAACTGTCGTTGAAGCGGCGCACGCTGGCGAACCCGGCAGCGTGCGCCACCTCGGTCACGGGTAGTGGCGTATCAGTCAGCAATCGCTTGGCCAGCAGTAATCGCTGGGTCTGCGCATACGCAATCGGTGTCACGCCGAACTGGGCCATGAACACGCGGCGCAAATGGCGATCGGTCACCCCAAGGCGCTGTGCAAGATGCGCCAATCCGCCCTGCTCCAGAGCGCCATCCTCGATCAGTGCAGCGGCGCCCTGAGCGAGGCGGGCCGGCGCATCCACGCTCGCATGACCTGGCGCCAACTCGGGTCTGCAGCGCAGGCAAGGCCGATAGCCTGAGGCTTCGGCACCGGCTGCGGTCGAATAGAACCGGCAATGTTCGCGCCGCGGCGTGCGCGCCGGGCAGATCGGCCGGCAATAAATGCCGGTGCTCGACACCCCCACAACAAAGCGGCCATCTGCACGGACATCGCGTGCACTCAACAGCGGCCAGCACAGCGCTGCGTCCAGGAGCGGCACCGATGGATCCGAGTGTGGCAGCATCTGAGGCATGCCGGCATTATCCGGCTGCCCCACTTCTTTGGCTCGCCATTTTCGGACATGACAGCACACCCAGCGGATCCAGGCCTGACCCCTGCCACCTGTGTGGCCACGCTGCGCCAGCACGCTGATCGCTTCGCTTCCCTGCACCTGCGTGAGCTGATTCATGACGATCCACAGCGCAGCCAGCGGTTGTCCTTGGAAGTTGGCAGCGTCTACGCTGATTTTTCCCGACAGCGCCTCGACTCAAGCGTGCTGGAAGCGCTGCACGCATGGGCGCAGGTCTGTGGATTCGACACGGCCCGCCAGAGGCTCTTTGCGGGCGAGATCGTGAACCCCACGGAGGGGCGGGCAGCACTGCATACTGCCTTGCGCGGTGTCGGGGGCTCTGCCGACGTGACTCAGGCAGTACGTGAGCAACGCGCTCTCATGGCTGAACTGGCCAACAGCCTGCGCGCAGGCCGTCTGACCGGTTTCTCGGGTGAACCGATCCAGGCGCTGGTCTGCATCGGCATCGGTGGCTCCGATCTGGGACCGCGTCTGGTGTGTGATGCACTGGCACCCGCCCCGGGGGTGGATGTGCGTTTCGTAGCGAATGTCGACCCAGAAGACCTGGACCGTGCCCTGGTGGGTCTGAACCCTGCACGCACGGCCTTTGCCATCATCTCCAAGACCTTCACCACGCGGGAAACCCTCGCCAACGCACAGGCAGCCCGCCATTGGCTCACGGCGGGCGGTTGTCCGGCAACCGACTGGCCTGCCCACATGATCGGTGTGACTGCAGCCCCGCAGGCGGCGCTGACCTGGGGCATTCGCGCAGACCGCTTGCTGCAGTTCTGGGACTGGGTCGGCGGACGGTACTCGCTGTGGTCGACCGTCGGACTGGGCGTGGCGGTGGCCTGCGGCCCGGCGGTTTTTGATGCACTCCTCGCAGGTGCAGCCGACATGGACCGCCATTTTCGCGACACGCCCTTGAGTGCGAATCTGCCGGCCCGCATGGGGCTGGTGTCGGTCTGGAACAGAGCATTCCTGAGCCTGCCTTCGCAGGCACTCATTCCTTACGCTGAGCGCCTGCGCTTGCTGCCGGCCTGGCTGCAGCAACTGGCCATGGAGAGCAACGGCAAATCGGCTGCACTCGACGGCCACCGCGCTCTGCTCCCCACCTCACCAATCATCTGGGGCACCTCGGGCACCAATGCCCAGCATTCGTTTTTCCAGCAACTGCATCAGGGCCCGGACTGTGTGCCGGTCGACTTCGTGCTAGTGCGCTCGCCTCGCCCGGGCCTGTCCGAGGTTTCGGACGATCGCCATCGCATCCTGCTGGCCAACGGCATCGCGCAAGCAGCCGCCCTGGCCCTGGGCAAACCGGCTGCGCCGGGCGATCTGCATCGCGACTTCCAGGGCAACCGGCCCAGCACGACGCTGGTGCTGCAGCAACTCGATGCGCACACGCTGGGCGCGCTGCTCGCGTGCCATGAGCACGCCACGTACACCGCGGCCACGGTATTGGGCATCAACCCCTTCGACCAGTTCGGAGTGGAGCTGGGCAAAGTGCTGGCCAGCAACGTGGAGCGCGCACTCGCCGGTCAGGGTACGGCCGAATTGGATACGGCTACCGCGGCACTGATCGCCAGGCTGCGCTGAATCAGCGGGTCACTAACTCATTCGCAGTGGCAACTCGCGCATCCGCGTACCCGTCGCGGCAAAGACGGCGTTAGCCAAGGCTGGCGCAACCGGCGGCAGCGGCGGCTCGCCCACCCCTTCAGGTGGCTCGCTTGAGGCGATGATCTCGGTCTGAACAGGCGGACATTCCGCCATCTTCAGCACACGGTAGTCGTGAAAGTTGCCTTGCTGCACGCGCCCGTCAGCAATCGTGATGTCGCCATGCAGTGCCGCACTCAGGCCATAAACGATCGCACTGTCGACCTGCTGGGTAATCAGATTCGGATTGACTGCCTGACCACAATCGATGACGCAGACGATGCGATCCACGTGCAGTGCATTCGCAGCATCGATGGACACCTCCACCACCTGCGCCACGATCGACCCGAATGACTGATGCAACGCCACGCCACGGCCGCGTCGCATGCCATCGCGCGGCTCAAGCGGAGTGCCCCATCGGCCCAGGGCCGCTGCGCGCTGCAGCACCTTCAGATGCCGGGGATGGTTGGCGAGCATGGCCGCACGAAACGCGACCGGGTCCTGTCCGGCTGCACTGGCCACCTCGTCGACAAAACATTCCTTGAAAAACGCCTGATGCGAATGCCCTACCGAGCGCCAGAAACCGATGGGCACCGGCAGCTCGACTGCAGCATGCTCGATACGACAGGCTGCAAATTCATAAGGCTGATCAAAGGCCCCTTCGCTCGTGGTCTTGTCGGGACCAGGCACGCTCAAGCCCAGTACACGCTTGGCATAGGCGGGGATAATCGCCTGGCCTGCCGTGCGCAACTGCCAGGCGATGGGTCGGCCCTGCGCATCCAGCCCGGCCTCGAATCGCGCGACACACGCCGGGCGATAGAAATCATTGGCCATGTCGTCTTCGCGCGACCAGATCGTCTTGACCGGCACACCACGCATCGCCTTCGCAATAAAGCTCGCCTGGGCAATGAAGTCGACATCAAGCCTGCGGCCGAAGCCGCCGCCCAGGAACGGCACATGGACGGTGACCCGCCTGGGTTCCAGACCGGTGACCTGCGCCACCGTTGCACGGGCCAGATCGGGCACCTGGGTGGGCGCCCAGACCGTCGCCTGATCACTCTCCACCTGCACCGTGCAGTTCATCGGCTCCATCGGCGCATGGGCAAGGTAAGGCGCGCGGTACTCGGCCTGCACGCGGCGGGCGGCCTGCTGCATCGCAGCCTCAGCATCGCCCACCGTACGAAACGCATGGGCGCTGCCCGACTTGAGTGCAGCCTGCAGTTGCGTCATGACCGACGCACTGCTCAGGCCGGCGGCGGGACCAGGCTGCCAACGAATCTGTACCTGATCCAGGGCACGGCGCGCCTGCCACCAGGTGTCTGCAATGACCGCGACCGCTCCGCTGCCGCCATGCGACGCAGGCACGCTCAGCACAGCCCGAATGCCTGGCAGTTTCTCGGCAGCGGCGGCGTCCATCGACCCGACCTGCCCACCCAGGTCTGGCGCCATGCGCACGGCGGCCACGCGCATACCCGGCAGCTGCGTGTCGATCCCGAACCCGGCCAGACCGTTGGACTTCGCAACACTGTCCAGACGCGATTGCGGTGTGCCGATCAGCTTGAACGCCGAAGCCGGCTTGAGAGGCGGATCCTGTACGACCGGGAGGCGACCTGCGGCCTGTGCCAGTTCGCCGAATCCGAGACTGCGCCCGCTGGGCGCGTGGCTCACCCGGCCGGAAGCCACCGTCACCTGTTCCGGTGATACACCCCATTGCTGCGCCGCTGCGGCCACCAGCATGGCGCGAGCACTGGCGCCGGCACGCCGCATGGGCAACCAGAGATCCTTCAGGCTGGAAGAGCCCCCGGTCATCATCACACCCACTTCGCGCATGACCTTCGCGGTCATCCATCCTGCAAACTGCTTGAGCAGACCGGTGTCATCCGGATGAAAGGGCAGACCATCAACGACGGTGGCCACATTGTTGTAGATCGGATCGATCGGCGCTTCACCCATGCGCACGTTCGCCCAGTCGGCATCGAGTTCTTCCGCCAGCAGCATCGCCAGCCCCGTGTGTGTGCCCTGCCCCATTTCGGACTTGGGCATGAGCACTGTCACGATGCCCTGACCATCGATGGCCACCCACCCGTTGAAGGGCACCAGGCCGGAAGGCACGGGCGGCGGCGTGTGACCGGTCAGTCGTTGTCGCACCGGCAGCAGCGACCAGCCCACCGCGAGCCCGCTGACGGCAGCCAGGCTGCCCAGAACGATACGTCGTGTCGTACCCACCCGCGGCGCTCCGGCTCAGGGCGCCACGCTGTAGCCTTCCTCGCGGATGGCCTCAGCGATGCGCGGACGCGGCTGCGTGGAGTTAACCGTCACGGTGGCGGCCTTCAGATCGACCTGCACGGCAGCCTGCGCATCGAGTTGCTGCACGGCGCGCGTGACCGCGCGCACGCAATGTTCACAGGACATCCCTTCCACATGGAACTGCTGCTGCATGGTCGCTTCCTTTGATCCAAGTCCAATCGGGCGTTCACCGCAAGGGTACACTCGACCGCATCATGAGCGATTCCGCTGTCCGTACGTCTGCTGCGGTCTCTGACTACGCTCAGGCCGGCACCATGCTGAGCCTGCCCGTGGAAGGCATGACCTGCGCGTCATGCGTCACGCGGGTCGAGCGCGCCCTGCGCAAAGTGCCCGGGGTGAGTGACGTCTCGGTGAACCTGGCCACTGAAGCAGCCACGGTCAACGGCACTGGCCTGGCTCGCGAAGCGCTGGTCAAGGCGATCACCGATGCCGGCTACGAAGTGCCGGCTGCACCCGAGCCGACTCAGACCCCTGCACAGCCACAGGACAGCGCAGCCCCGGCAACCCCACCACCCGACCGCATTTCAACCCGTCTGGCGCGCGAACGCCTGATGCTCATTGCCGCGATCGCGCTGGCCGCACCGCTGGTGCTCCCGATGTTGCTCGCGCCCTTTGGCATCCATGCCATGCTGCCCGCGTGGGCGCAGTTCGCCCTGGCTACGCCGGTGCAGTTCATTCTCGGCGCGCGCTTTTATCGGGCGGGCTGGAAGGCCTTGAGGGCCGGTACCGGCAACATGGACCTCCTGGTCGCCATTGGCACCAGTGCAGGCTGGGGACTGTCCGTGTGGTTGTGGTCCCGGGCTCATGATGGCCATGCGCCACACCTTTACTTCGAATCGTCAGCTGTGGTCATTGCGCTGGTGCTGCTGGGCAAATACCTTGAATCGCGCGCCAAGCGTCAGACGACCGAAGCCATTCGGGCACTCCAGTCGCTGCGCCCGGACACTGCACGCAGGCTGGTGGGAGGGATCGAGGCCGATGTGTCCCTGAGCGCCGTGGCGGTCGGCGATCGACTGGTCGTGCTCCCCGGCGAGCGCATTCCTGCCGATGGCATCCTGCATGCCGGTCACACGCAGGTCGACGAATCGATGCTCACGGGCGAACCCTTGCCGGTCGAGCGCGGGCCGGGTGATCGCGTCGTGGGCGGCTCCATCAATGGCGCCGCCCGCATTGAACTCAATGTGTCGGCCGTCGGAACCGAAACCGTCCTCGCGCGCATCGTGCGCATGGTCGAGGACGCGCAGGCAGCCAAGGCCCCGATCCAACGCATTGTCGATCGCGTCTCGGCAGTCTTTGTGCCAGTGGTCATCGGCATTGCAGCCCTCACCTTTGCGGGCTGGCTGCTCAGCGGTCATGGGGTGGAACCCGCCATCATCGCCGCCGTGGCGGTGCTGGTGATCGCCTGCCCCTGTGCGCTGGGTCTGGCGACGCCCGCGGCGGTCATGGCCGGCACCGGCGTGGCCGCCCGGCATGGCGTGCTGATCAAGGATGCACAAGCGCTTGAACTGGCGCATCAGGTCAAGGTCGTGGCATTCGATAAAACCGGCACGCTCACCATCGGGCATCCGGTGCTCACCGATGCCCTGGTGGCTGAGGGCGAAACGCGTACTGACATGCTGGCCGACGCCGCAGCCTTGCAGCAGGGCAGCGAGCATCCGCTGGCGCATGCCACGCTCTCGGAGGCGCGCGCCAGCAACGCCCCGATCCGACAGGCCTTCGAGGTGCGTGCGCTGCCCGGTCGCGGCATCGAAGGTCAGGTAGACCACCGAACCATCACCATCGGTAGCCCGCGCCTGGCAGCTGAACGCGGTGTCGCGGGTGCTGATCCGGGCACCGGCGCAGATCCCGAACTGACACGACAGGCCGAAGCGCTCCAGGCTCTGGGGCGCACCGTCTCGTGGGTGATGGCATCACGCCCCGACGGATCGGTGCGCGCAATCGGGGTGCTCGGCTTTGGGGATGCACCCAAGCCAGGCGCGCGTGAAGCGGTGCAACGGCTATCCGAGATGGGTGTGCGCAGCGTGATGCTGACTGGTGATAACAGGCAGGCGGCCCTGGTGATGGCCGAGCAGTTCGGGATCACCGAGGTCATCGCCAACCTGCTGCCCGACGACAAGGCCCATGCCTTGACCACACTGAAAACCAACACCACAGGTCGCGTGGCCATGGTGGGCGATGGCATCAATGACGCACCGGCACTGGCTGCGGCCGATGTGAGCATCGCCATGGCCACAGGGACCGATGTCGCCATGCACACCGCTGGCATCACGCTCATGCGCGGCGACCCTGGTCTTGTGCCAGCTGCGCTGGAGATTTCCCGGCGCACGGTGCGCAAGATCCATCAAAACCTGTTCTGGGCCTTTGCCTACAACATCGTCGGGATTCCGCTGGCTGCCCTCGGGCTGCTATCCCCAATGATTGCAGGCGCCGCGATGGCCATGAGCTCGGTGAGCGTCATGACCAACGCCTTGTTGCTGTCACGCTGGGCACCCCAGCCCACGTCGCCCAGTCAAGCCTCCAGCACTTCAGGTTCGGTCGCTGCACAGCCCGTGCAATCCAAGCCTGCCGCCTGACAGCCCGCTGGCCCCTCACTGGGGTACTGCAGTCCATCCCTCTTAAAAAAAGGCCGGAAAACGGCCGCGCTTCAGACCGTCCGTCTGATCCAGGGTCACGCGCAACCCGGATCCGCGAGGTCGTTCTCCGCTCACGCTAACAGAATCGGTTCACAGATTGCGTGATCGGAGGTCACCGATGGAATCCGGATTCAGCCACAGTTTTTCAGCGTTCGGCGCAGGCCGCTCCACCAATGTTCCCCATCCGAATGCAACGCTTGAAGCTGCATTCGAAGGAGACATCCTGGGCCGATTCAAAGCCCGATACGAAGCGCAGCAGGAAGAGGAATACTCGCTGCAGGAGTACCTCGATCTGTGCCGGCGCGATCGCAGCGTTTATGCCAGCGCAGCCGAGCGCATGCTCAGCGCGATCGGCGAGCCGCAATTGCTGGACACACGCGCCGACCCCAGGCTGTCGCGCATCTTTTCCAACAAGGTGATGAAGGTGTATCCCGCCTTCAGGGACTTCTACGGGATGGAAGAGACCATTGAGCAGATCGTCTCGTTCTTCAAGCATTCAGCGCAGGCATTGGAAGAGCGCAAGCAGATTCTGTACTTGCTGGGGCCGCCTGGGGGTGGCAAATCGTCTCTGGCGGAAAAACTCAAGCACCTGATGGAGCAGGCGCCCTTGTATGCGCTCAAGGGCTCACCGGTGAACGAGTCGCCGCTTGGTCTGTTCTCGCCAACCGAAGACGGCGCCGCGATTGAAGCCAAGTACGGCATTGCGCGCCGATACCTGAGCCCGATCATGTCCCCATGGGCGGTGAAGCGCCTGGCCGAATACGGCGGCGACATCAGCCGCTTTCGCGTGGTGAAGCTCAAGCCGTCCATCCTGCAGCAGATCGCCATCGCCAAGACCGAGCCGGGCGACGAAAACAATCAGGACATTTCGTCGCTGGTGGGCAAGCTCGACATTCGACAGCTTGAACGGTTTTCACAGAACGACACGGACGCCTACAGCTATTCCGGCGGCTTGTGTCTGGCCAACCAGGGCTTGCTGGAATTCGTGGAGATGTTCAAGGCGCCGATCAAGGTCCTGCACCCGCTGCTCACTGCCACGCAGGAAGGCAACTACAAGGGCACCGAGGGATTCGGCGCGATTCCCTTCGATGGCGTCATCCTGGCGCACTCCAATGAGAGCGAATGGCAGGCCTTTCGCAACAACAAGCACAACGAAGCCTTCCTCGATCGTATCTATATCGTGAAGGTGCCCTATTGCCTGCGCGTCTCGGAAGAGGTGCGCATCTACGGCAAGCTGCTGGAATCAAGCTCTTTATCGCAAGCGCCCTGCGCTCCTGGCACGCTGAAAATGATGGCGCAATTTGCCATCCTGACGCGGCTCAAAGAGCCCGAAAACTCCAGCCTGCTCTCCAAGATGCGCATCTACGACGGAGAGAACCTCAAGGACGTCGACCCCAAGGCTAAGTCTTTGCAGGAATACCGGGATTTCGCCGGGGTGGATGAAGGCATGAGCGGCCTGTCGACACGGTTCGCCTACAAGGTGCTCTCCAAGGTCTTCAACTTCGACCACGGGGAAGTCGCCGCCAACCCGGTGCATCTGCTCTACATGATGGAGCAGCAGATCGAACGCGAGCAATTTGCACCCGAGACCGAAAAGAAATACCTCGCCTTCATCAAGGAGCATCTTGCCCATCCGTATGCCGAGTTCATCGGCAAGGAAATCCAGACGGCCTATCTGGAGTCGTACTCCGAGTACGGGCAGAACATCTTCGATCGCTACGTCAGCTTCGCCGATCTGTGGATTCAGGATCAGGAATTCAGAGACCCCAACACCGGCGAAATTTTTGATCGAACCCAGCTCAACGATGAGCTCGAGAAAATCGAAAAACCTGCAGGCATCGCGAACCCTAAGGACTTCCGTCACGAGATCGTCAACTTCGTCTTGCGTGCACGGGCCAACCATGCGGGCAACAATCCGTCCTGGACCAGCTACGAAAAGTTGCGCAGTGTCATCGAGAAAAAAATGTTCTCGACGACCGAAGATCTGTTGCCGGTGGTGTCCTTCAATGCCAAGGCTTCGGCCGACGAGCAGCGCAAGCACCAGAACTTCGTCGATCGCATGGTCGAAAAGGGCTACACACCCAAGCAGGTGCGCCTGCTGGTCGAGTGGTACCTGCGCGTGCGCAAGTCGTCCTGAGCAGCGGATCAGGCCCATCCAGAGGACCATGCGATGTCCGAGATTATCGACCGCCGCATCAACGGGCGAAGGAAAAGCGCGGGCAATCAGCAGCGCTTTCTGAAGCGCTACAAGGCTCAGGTCCGTGAAGCCGTGGCCCGCGCAGTCGCCCAACGCAATATTGCCGATACCGATCAGGGCGGAAACATCACGATCCCCGCCCGCGATCTGAAAGAGCCGAATTTCACCCTGGGCTCTGGCGGTCTGCAGGAACGCGTGTTGCCGGGCAATGAGCAGTTCGGCACCGGTGATCGGATCCCGCGGCAGCGCTCCGGATCAGCCGGTGGCGGCGGTGGTGGTGCGGGTGACTCGGGCGACAGCGAAGACGCGTTCACGTTTTCGCTCAGCAGAGAGGCCTTCCTGGAGTTCTTCTTCGAGGAGATGGCCCTGCCTGATCTGGTCAAGACCCAGCTTACCCAGATTCCGCAGACTCGCCTGCGCCGCGGTGGCTATCGCAGCGACGGCACCCCCGCCAACCTGTCGATGACGCGCACCATGCGTGAATCACTGGCTCGCCGCATTGCGCTGGGCGTGCCACACCGTCAGCAGTTGGCGCAGGTCGAGGAGCAGATCGCGCGCTTAAGTCACCAGACGCGCATGCCTCTTGGAGCCCCTCCGGAGGGCGTCGCCGACGCTGATCTGGCTGACCCTGCGCAGGACAACCTACTGGACCTTGCAGGTCTGCAGGCCGAGCGCACACGGATCCTGGGGCGCATGGCACGCGTGCCCTTCATTGATGAATTCGATCTGCGCTACAACAATCGGGTGCCTCAGCCCCAACCGGTCTCACAGGCCGTGATGTTTTGCCTGATGGACGTTTCGGGCTCCATGGATGCGCATCGCAAGGACCTGGCCAAGCGATTTTTCATCCTGTTGCACCTGTTCCTCACGCGCCACTACGAACGAATTGAGCTGGTCTTCATTCGTCACCACAGCGTGGCAGCCGAAGTGGATGAGGAGGGGTTTTTCCATTCGCGTGAATCAGGCGGCACCGTGGTGTCCAGTGCGCTGGAACTCACGCTGGCCATCATGAAGGAACGCTATCCGACCGAGCTGTGGAACAGCTACGTGGCGCAGGCCTCGGATGGCGACAACTGGGACAGCGACTCGCCACGCTGCCAGGCCTTGCTGATGCAGGAACTGCTGCCAAGGGTGCAGTACTACTGCTATGTGGAAGTGGATGCCGAACAGCCGCAGGTCTTGTGGGAACACTTCGAATCGGCACGCGCCGTGTCCCGTAATCTGGCCATGGGGCGGATTCTGAATCAGGCCGACGTCTATCCCGTACTGCGCGAATTGTTCTTGCGCAAGGAGCTGAAGTCCGCATGAATGCCCTGTCGCCTACACGCTTACCGGACGCGAAGACCGATGCACCGACGCGTACCGCGCAGCAGGCACTGCCCGGCGGATCGGAGTGGGACTTCGAGCTGCTGGCCCGCTATGACCGTGAGATCGCGCGCATTGCAGCCGATTTCGGCCTGGACACCTACCCCAATCAGATCGAGGTGATCAGCGCCGAACAGATGATGGATGCCTATGCCTCCCATGGCATGCCAGTGGGTTATACGCACTGGTCCTATGGCAAGCACTATCTCGCGACCGAGCAGACCTACAAACGCGGCCACATGGGATTGGCCTACGAAATCGTCATCAACTCGAATCCGTGCATCGCGTATCTCATGGAGGAAAACACGCTGCCGATGCAAGCGCTGGTGATCGCCCATGCCTGCTACGGTCACAACTCGTTTTTCAAGGGGAACTATCTTTTTCGCACCTGGACCCATGCCGATTCGATCATCGACTATCTGGTCTTCGCCAAGCGGTATGTGGCCGAGTGCGAACAGCGCCACGGCGAAGACGCGGTCGAGCGGATCCTCGATGCCTGCCATGCGCTGGCCAATCTGGGGGTCGACCGCTACAAGCGGCCGAGTCGCCGATCATTGGCACAGGAACAGGCACGGCTGAAAGAGCGCGAGGTCTATCAGCAGCAGCAGGTCAACGATCTGTGGCGCACGCTGCCGCGTTCGATGCGCGCAGCAGACGAGGAGCCTGCCCGCAGCTTTCCGCGCGAGCCGCAGGAAAACATCCTGTACTTCATCGAGAAGCACGCACCGCTGCTGGAGCCCTGGCAGCGCGAGCTGGTGCGCATCGTGAGAAAGACCGCCCAGTACTTTTATCCGCAGCGCCAGACGCAGGTGATGAATGAGGGCTGGGCCACCTTCTGGCACTACACCATTCTGCAAACGATGTATGACGAAGGCCTGGTTGGCGAGGCCCTGATGCTGGAGGTCTTGTCCTCGCATGCCAATGTCCTGACGCAACCTGCCTTCAACAGCGAGCGCTTTGCCGGCATCAACCCCTATGCACTGGGGTTCGCCATGTTCCGCGATATCCGGCGTATCTGCGAGTCGCCCACCGACGAGGACCGGCGCTGGTTTCCGGACATTGCGGGGGCAGACTGGCGCAGCGCTCTGGATTTTGCGATGCGCCACTTCAAGGATGAGAGCTTCATTGCCCAATATCTCTCACCGAAGCTGATCCGGGACTTTCGTTTGTTTTGCCTGATCGACGATGACACCGACATGAGCCGGCGCATCGGAGCGATTCATGATGACGCCGGCTATCGCGCGGTGCGCGAGACGCTGTCCAGGCAGTATTCGCTGGCCGAGCGCGAACCCAACATTCAGGTTGTAAGCGTGGATCTGGAGGGTGATCGTTCACTGACCCTGCAGCACTTTCAACACAAGCGCCGGCCGCTGTCAGGCGATAGCGAAACTGTCGTTCGACACCTGGCCCAGCTGTGGGGCTTTACCGTGACCTTGCAAACGCTGACCGAGGAGGGCGAGATCGTGCCGGTGTGTACCTGCCCGATTGAACGGAGCCCACGTGGGGCAGGTCGGCGAGTCGATTCGAGCGTCTGACGAAGCACCCGGCATGGACCGGGTGCGTGCGCGATCAGACGTCTTCGATCAGAGCGCTTGAAGACGCCGTGGCCAGGAGCACGCCCGACACCGCATCGAACAAGCTGGCATCGAGAAAGGCCACGCGGCGACCCATGCGGGTCACTCGGCCTTCGGCCACCACCTTGCCCGGACCCACTCGGCGAAGAAAGCTGACCTTCACCTCCAGGCTGGCGACCCCCACCGGGCGACCTGCATGCAAGCGGGCTGCCTGCGCCATGCTTGAATCCAGCCAGGCGGTCACGAAACCGCCCTGAACAATCTGCCCATTCGAGTGGCAGAACCTGGGCAGCGCATCGAATTCCAGTCGGACGATGCCGGCCTTGCGATCGGCGTCGAGCAGTCGGCTGAACCCCATCGAGGCGAACATGTCGCTCGCCGCGTTCAGGGATGCGGCCAGCTCGGCCGCATCCGGATTCAAGACGTCAGCCATTCACCGCTTCGCGGGTGCACTTCTTGACGTGGCTGTTGCGTGCAGCGCCGTTCAATTTCTTCTCGTCTGCGGACAGCTTGCAGGCCGATGAAGCGTCTCGCTCGCACTTCTTCATGAAACTGTTCTTGGCTGCGCCAGAAAGCTTCTTGTCCTTGGCGTGCTCTGCACAGCTGCCATGGTCAGCATGAGCCGAAGCGGCAAACAGCGCCAGCGCAGCTGCGATCAACACATTTTTCATCGGAACACTCCTGGTCAGGGTCATTTTGAATGGGAGCGAACGGGGTGAAGGGCCCGCGTTCACGGTGCAACACAGCAGTCAAGCGGGACGATATTACCCGCCCGATCGGATGATGCCCAGCCCATCAACGGTCCTTGTCGACTTTGGGACGACAGCGTGTCCGTCAGCGGAACAAATGGCGCTGCCGTAGCGTCAGCCGGTGCAAGGCGGCCCCTGCCGCGAGCGCGCACAACACGAACCACAGGCCACTCCAGACCTCGAATGGCAAGCCCAGCAGGGTGGACTGTGCGGCATCTGCACACGTTGCTCCGACACGAAAGAGCGACGGCCAGATCGCATCGAACTGCAAGTCCAGCAGGGTCCGGTCGGCCCAGGTAAATGCACAGGAAAGCTGTTTGGCGGCGACAGTGTGCTGGTGCCAGGCGGCCACGGCGCCACCGGCTGACAATCCAGCCACGAGCGCAGCGCCCACCGCCGGCGCGGCGCGCGGCAACACGCGCGCCATCAGGATCGCAACGATCGACACCACGGCCACGAGAATGACCGCCATGCGCTGGATCACGCACCAGGCGCAGGGCTCCACACCAAACGCATGCTGGGCAATCAGGGCAACCGCGAGCGCAAGCAGGCTGCCGAGGCCGGTCAGCATCAGCATGCGGCCTGCCCAATGGGCTTGCTGCGCCACCTGAATGGACGGGGAATACTGCATGGTCATGGCGCAGATCATAGCGGTGACCAGGCGAGCTCGGCCTTCTTGCATGGTCAGTCGGCCGATTGAGCCGGATCAATGTCGCTGGGCAGAAGCCGTTCAGGATTCAGCATGAAGCGGGAACCCATCGATGACCGGCTGGCAAGCGGCTTGCCATGGGAGACGCTGTCCCCGCAGTCTGGCAGCCGCGCCGTGCTGACCGAGAAATACCTGCGGCCCGGAGAATGCACCCCGCATCAGGTGTTTGAGCGGGTCGCCAACGGCCTCGCTCAAAACACCGTGCAGGCCAGGATTTTCCTGGATGCCATGCAGTCGGGTCTGCTACCCGCCGGACGCATTGCCGCCGCAGCGGGGACGCCTCTTCATGCAACCCTCGTGAATTGTTTCGTGCAGCCGGTTGGCGATGCATTGAGCGGCTCGCATGAAGGTGTTCCGGGAATCATGCTCGCCTTGGAGCAGGCCGCGACGAGCCTGCGACACGGCGGGGGCGTGGGCTACGATTTCTCCGCGATCCGACCGCAGGGCGCTCGCATTGCGGGCAGTGAAGATCATGCCGCAGGGCCGGTCGCATTCCTGCGCGTCTTCGACACCCTGTGCGGATCGATCGCTTCACCCGGTGGAAGACGGGGCGCGCAGATGGGCGTGCTGCGCTGCGACCATCCCGATATTGAATCGTTCATACAGGCCAAGCGGGTGCCTGGCGTGCTCTCGCGGTTCACGCTGAGCGTTGCAGTGACCGATGAACTGATGCGGGCCGTCGCGAACGACACCAGTTTTGATCTGATCCATCAGGCAGCCCCGGGTGGCGGACTGCCCGCAGCGCCGCAGCGCTCAGACGGGCTCTGGATCTGGCGAACGATGCGAGCACGCACCCTATGGGAGAGCATCGCACGGGCCGCACACGCCGTCGGTGAGCCGGGCGTGCTCTTCATCGACACCATCAATCGCCTCGACAACCTGTCGTACCGGGAAACGATTGCCGCCGCCAATCCGTGCGGTGAACAGCCCTTACCCCCATGGGGCGCGTGTGCGCTGGGCTCGGTCGACCTGGGCCGCCTGGTAGACCACCCCTTCACCCCGCACGCAGCGATCAACTGGACTGCATTGCGCAGGCTGACCCGTGCTGGCGTGGAGATGCTTGATCGGGTCATCGATGTGACCCGTTGGCCGCTGACCGAACAGGCAGCGTCTGCACGGCAGACCCGACGCATCGGCTTGGGGTTCCTCGGGCTGGCCGATGCACTCACGATGCTGGGCCAACGCTATGACAGCGCGGCGGCGCGCGCCACCGCCAGCAGCATCGCCCGATTCATGTGTCACACAGCGTATGAGCGCTCCATGGAACTTGCTCGGACGCTGGGGACCTTTCCTGCTTTTGATGCGACGCGTTTTCTTGCGCCACCGCGCTTTGCCTCGACCTTACCCGAAGCCTTGAAAGCACGGATTGCAAAGACGGGCCTGCGCAACTCGCATCTGATGTCCATTGCACCGACCGCATCCATCGCCCTGGCCTTTGCCGACAATGCCTCCAGCGGCATCGAGCCTGCCTTTGCCGCGGACTTCATACGAATGCATACTCAACTCGAACGCGCGCCGGAGTCGATCCGCCTGACGAACCGTGCCGTGCGCCTGTGGCGCACCCTGCCTGCCGGGATGCGGACGTCTGAGAATCCACCGGCCTTCATGGGTGCGGCAGCGGTGTCACCCCAGGCGCAGCTGGCAATGGTGCAGGCCGTCGCCCCCTGGGTGGATGCGAGCATTTCCAAGACGATTCACCTGCCGGAACAGGCTTCAGTGAGCGACACCGGTGCGCTGCTCACTCAGGCCTGGAGCGCGGGCGTGAAAGGACTGAGCCTCTTTCGCTCGACAGCCGCACGCGCCGCCGTGCTGATTGACACAAGCCTGAGCAGTCCGGGGTGCACGCGATGGGATCGCCCGGGCCACGTGTAGACTCCTCGCCGGTCAATGGACCTGCTCCACTCGGTGTCACGGCCTGTTCCGTGGCGTTTGCCCGCCCTCATTCTGTGCCCGCCTCAAGCTCTGCCACTTCCGCGCCAGATTTGCGCACCGTCGAGCTAGCCAATGGCTTGACGGTGGCAAGCGTGCGGCTGAGCGGATTTCGAACCGCGGCGGTCGGCGCGTTTGTACGAGTGGGTTCTCGCGATGAACCGCCGTCGCTCAACGGGATCTCGCACTTCTTTGAGCACATGGCGTTCAAGGGCACACACCGCCGTGACGCGCGCAGACTCTCGCTCGACATCGAGCGGGTGGGCGCCTCCATGAACGCCTATACCGCCAAGGACCACACCGCATATCACACCGTGCTGCTGCCCGAGCACATGCCCGTGGCACTGGATGTCCTGGCCGATGTGATTCGACACTCCACCTTTCCGGTCGACGAGATCGAGCGCGAACGGCAGGTGATCCTGCAGGAGTTAGGCGATTCAGTCGATGATCCGGACGCGGTCACGCAAGACGAATTCGATTTGAAGGCCTTCCCCAAGCAGGCGTTTGGCCGACCGATCCTGGGTACGGCACGCTTTGTTCGCAGCGTGGGCCGGGACGATCTGCTCGAGCATTTGCGCGCGCATTACACCGCCGACCGGATCGTTGTCGTTGGTGTCGGACATCTGGAGCACGAGGCCTTCGCGGAACAGGTCGCTCGCCAATTTGGTGATCTGCCTCGTGGTGTCGGACTGGTGCGCGAACCCGCCCGCTATGTGGGTGGGTTCAGGCATATCGACGACGATTATGAGCAGACCTCGGTCGCCCTGGGCTGGCCGGTGCCAGGCCGGGCTGACCCGTCATGGCCGGTGTTTGAACTGCTGGGCGAGTTGCTGGGCGGCGGCATGTCCTCGCCGCTCTTTCAGGCTGTGCGAGAAGCCCGTGGGCTGGCTTATCAGGTGGACGCATGGACCGAGGGGCATGATGATTGCGGGATCCTCCAGGTCAATGCCGGCGTAGCGCCCAAGAACCTCAAGGTGTTCTTCGAGGTCGTCTGTGACGAACTGCTGGCCCTCAGCCGCGGCGTGCAGGCCGACGATCTGGAGCGCACCCGCAATCAGCAGGCGACGCACCTGGCGCGCAGCCTCGAGCGACCGATGGACCTGGCCGAGTCCGTGGCCCGCGACCTGCTCTTGCATGGGCGCGTGCTTACGCCCGATGAACGCATTGCCACAACGCTTGCCATCAGTGCAGACGATCTGAGCGCTGCGGCCCGCACGCTGCTGGCCAGCCCACCCACCCTGGTCCTGGTGGGCCGCGGCGGGCGCGGTGATCATCACGCCGCCATCCGCCGCCGCCTGAGTTAATTGGTTAATTGGGGTCGGATCACTATTTCATAGTGTCATGGCGACCGCGTAGACCTTCTGAACAATCTGCCAGCGTCCATCGATATGAATCAGGCTGAGGTAATCGGTGAAGTGACGCGGCGGGATCTGGCACTTGACCTTGACGAAGGCCGTCGTGGGACTCGAGTGATCCAGCAACAGGATGCCGTCGTCGCGCGCCAATTGTTGCGACTTCGGTGACGGGCGCTCGCGAACAACCTTCAGCCACGCGTCGCGAGGCAGCACCTGCAGCGCGCCATCCTGCTCCCAGGTCAGCGCGCTCGTGGGATGAAACACGTGAGCCAGCTTGTCGGCATCACCCTCGTACAAACCGTCGAAATAGGTCTGCATCGTTTGTTCAACGCCAGCACGATCAAAGTGCGATTTTTTGTTCATGGACTCACCTTTCTGCCTGCGGGGAATGAGCGCCATGGTGCCACGACTGCCCGGAAGGGCGGCCATTGACGTGCACGATCCGGTTAGACTCAAAACGGTCCCGCGTTTTTCGGCCGCGCGGCATGCACTCAGCCCGGCATAGCGTGAGCTGCGCCATGGTGCGCAACCGTCGCAGCATTCATTCCTTTCAACGATGATCATCGCCACTGCAGGACATGTCGACCACGGCAAGACCAGCCTGGTGCGCGCACTCACGGGCGTCGATACCGATCGGCTGGATGAGGAGAAACGTCGCGGCCTGACCATCGACATCGGCTTCGCCTATGCCGACCTTGGCGGCCCTGTCCCCACAGGTTTCGTTGATGTGCCAGGACATGAGCGCTTCGTGCGCAACATGCTGGCTGGTATCAATGCCATTGACCTCGCCCTGCTGGTCATTGCAGCGGACGACGGGCCGATGCCGCAGACGCGTGAGCATCTGGCCATCCTGGATGTGCTGGGTGCGACATCGCTGTGCGTCGTACTGACCAAAATCGACCGCGCCTCTACACAGCAGCGCGACCTGTCGCGTGCGGCGATCTCATCCCTGCTGGCGCCCACGCGGTTTGCCGATGCGCCGGTGTTTGAAGTCGATACCCCCGCGGGGATCGGACTGCAGGCCCTGCGCACGCACCTCGCCGAGCGGTCAGAAAAATGGGTGGCACGCGAGGCCACGGGTGGGTTTCGCATGGCGATCGACCGCGCATTCACGGTGCCGGGTGCAGGCCTGGTCGTCACCGGCGCGGTGCTCAGCGGGGTGGCGAACACTGGCGATCAACTGATCGTGTCGCCCCTCGGCCGTGCCGCGCGCGTGCGCCAGATTCATGCCCAGGGCTTGCCCGCCGAGCACGCCCGGGCGGGACAGCGGTGCGCCATCAACTTGGCCGGCCCCGACCTGGATCGCTCGCTGATCGGCCGCGGTCAATGGCTGGTCACACCCTTTGCGCATGCGCCGACTCAACGCATCGATGTCACTGTGAATGCGCTGGCCGATATCGACCAGCCGATCCGTACTGGCATCCACGTCCAGATTCATGCGGGTGCAGCCCATGTGTCAGCACAACTGCATCTGATGCAGCAGCGCGAACTCACCGCCGGCGCCAGCGCATTCGGGCAACTGGTCCTGGAGCAAGCCTTGCCACTGCTGTGGGGAGATCGACTGGTCATCAGGGATCCGGCAGCCAGGGCGACGCTGGGCGGTGCAATCGTGATCGACCCGCAGGCCCCTGCGCGCGGTCGCAGCAGTGCGTTGCGCCAAACGCGATTGGCACAACTGCGCCTCCAGGATCCCGAGCAGGCGCTGTGCGCTTTGCTCGATGCGTCGCCATTGGGCATTGAGCTCGATGCCTTTGAACGCAACCGAAACCTGACGGCCATCGCTGCAGCACAGCTTCGTGCAGCCTCGCAAGCACACCTGGCCGTACCGAGCGGCAGCGCCGATCGCGAGGACATCGGTCGGCCAGTGCCGGGCATTGGACTGTCACCCGCGCATTGGACGCAATGGCAGGCCACCCTGATCGATGTGCTGAGCCAGTCGCACCTGGACCATCCCGAGCACATTGGACTCAAACCGTCGGAACTGGCCCGATCAAGCGGGCAGACCTATCTCGCCCGATTCGAAACAGAGCGGGATGCAGGCGTGCGCCGTGCGGATGCCATCGCTCAAGCAGCCCTGCGGGCCGTGATGGCGAAGGGGCAGATCGTGCGGGACGGTATCCATGTACGACGCCCGGAGCATCGCCCAGTATTGTTGCCCGAGCATCAGGCGCTGCTTGAACGCGTGCAGGCGGCGCTGGCTCAAGCGGGCCTGCGCGCTCCGATTGTGGGAGAGCTCGCAACCGCACTGGGCATGGAACGCGCCACCCTGCTGAATTTTTTGCGCGAGATGGCGACGCTCGGGCACCTGCTGCCGGTTGCCCCGAATCGGTTTTACCTGCCGGGCACCCTGGATGAACTCGCTGCGATCGCGCAAAGGCTGGCAGGCGATTCAACAGATGGCAGCTTCGATGCCGCGGCCTACCGCGACGCCTCGGGCATTGGCCGAAATCTGACGATCGAGGTCCTGGAATTCCTGGACCGTGCCGGAGTCACCCGGTTCGCAGGCAACCGACGCATGATGCGGGCCTAAGCCCGCATCGCGTCCGTTCGACCGTCAGTTGGTCTTCATGCCGATCGCTTCAAAGTTCTTTTTCTCGTCGACCCACAGCCGCGCGGCAAGTTTCTGATAGTCCTCGCCGCTCATGTAGGCGTCTTCCAGGTCATGAAGTTCCAGAAGCTTCTTGTAGGCCGGATCGGCCAGGGCGGCTTTCATGGCGTCGTGCCAGGCACGCACCGCTTTCGGATCCATGCCCTTCGGGCCGACCAGACCGATCGGGCTGATCGACACGATGTCATAGCCCGACTCACGCGCCGTAGGCACATTGGGCAAACGAGGGATGCGTTTGTCCTGGAAGGTCATGACCACGCGACCCTTACCTTGCTTCTCGATCTGCGCCCAGCCCCCGTCGATGACCGCATTGATATGCCCGCCGACGAAGGCACTCAGCACCTCGGCGCCACCCTTGAAGGGCACAAAGGTGAGGTCGGTCCCGGACTTCTGACCGAGCATGTGAGTGGCAATGTGCCCCGTACTGCCTGAACCGCTGGCACCAATGCTGACCTTGCCAGGATTGGCCTTGGCCCAACTGATGAATTCCGGCACGGTCTTGATACCCAGGCTCTCGGCCAGCACTAGCGAAAATGTATAACCCGAAAAATTCATGATGAAGGTCAGATCCTTCATCGTGTCGTAGGGCACTTTCTGCAGATGCGGTATCCGAAAGATCGTTGCAGGCGCAATCGCTACGGTGTGACCGTCAGTGGCCGACGATTGCGCCATGGCTGCGGTCGCCAGCGTGCCGGCTGCGCCTGCGCGGTTCTCGACCACCACCTGCTGACCCAGTTGTTTGGCCAGAGGCACAGCCAGTGCACGCGCCACCGCGTCGGTGGCTGCACCCGGGGGGAAAGGCACCAGCAGCGTGACGGGCTTGGACGGGAAAGGCTGCCCCTGCGCCAGAGTGGTAGTAGGCAGCACTGCAGCTGATGCGGCCACGAGTGCCCCGGCACCAAGGAGTGCACGGCGCGCGCGCGAGCGCGACGACACCAGGGCGGACAAGCAAACAGTCGACGAAAACAAGAACATGAATGGTCTCCAGCGTGTGGTTTGACAGCAGCCTGCGCGCGGATCACACGACCTTGTCGCGCAACACCTGTGCGGTGGGCACTGTCTTGATGAATGACTCGCGTTGCGAGTGGCGCTCATAGTAGCGCGCCAGGTCAGGATGCCTGGTCGACCAGTCGATGTCGGGGGCTCGCACCTTCAGCCAGCCCAGGGGTGCTGCCACCGAAATATCGGCCAGCGTGAAACGGTCGCCCACCGCGAACATACGCGTGCCGATGTCGCGCGCCAGCGCTTCCAGGCCTCGATCGACTTTGCGCAGTTGCCTTGCCATCCAGGGCTCGCTGCGGTGTGCAGGCTCACGCAGGCGCTCAAAGAACAGCAGCAATGCGGCATCGCAAATGCCGTCGGCGAGCACCATGTATTGCCGCGCTTCGAGGTAAGCGTCACGGTCGGACGGCATGAGCGCGGGTTGCGGATGCATCCGCTCAATCCACTCCAGGATGTAGGCCGATTCATAAAGAGCACGGCCATCGTCCAGGATTAGCACCGGCAGCTTTTCCAGCGGGTTGTAGGCAGGGACCGTGGTGTCATCATTCCAGGGCACTTCCGTGACGAGCTCGAACGGCACGCCTTTCTCGAGCAACTGAATCCGCACTTTGCGTGCATAGGGGCTGGGTGTGGCACTGATGAGTTTCACTGTTCAACTCCGTGGGGCCTGGGGGGATCGACAAACGGATCGGCAGAAAATACCCTGAGACGGGCTGCAACCCTGCGGCACGCATTCCGTTCCTCACCCTCCTGGATCCCTCATGAACCGTGATGCCTTTGAAAATGGACTGAAAACCCGCCGCGCCGTCCTGGGTGCCGAGTATGTCGACGCCTCGATTGCGAGCGCTGACGACTTCAACATGCCCATGCAGGAACTGGTGACGGAGTACTGCTGGAACGAAATCTGGAATCGGCCAGGCCTGGATCGAAAGACCCGCAGCCTGCTGAACCTGGCGATGCTGACCGCACTCAACCGCCCGCACGAGCTCAAGCTGCATGTCCGCGGCGCGCTCAACAACGGGGTCACTCCCGCGGAAATCCGCGAAGTGTTCCTGCAAACAGCGATCTATTGTGGCGTGCCTGCCGCCATCGACAGCTTTCGCAATGCGAAGGAAGTCTTCAAGGAAACGGGCACCAAGCCGTGAGCGGGTCAGTCGCCTTCATCGGTCTGGGCAAGATGGGCCAGCCGATGGTCCGTCGATTGCTGGGCGCTGGTCATCGTGTCACGGGCCAGGACCTGAGCGCCGCGGCTGTCGCAGCATTGAAGGAGGAGCCAGGCTTTCAGAGCACAGCCAGCGCCATCGATGCTGCGAAAGGGGCTCAGGTCATCATCCTGATGCTGCCCGACAGCCCTGCGGTCGACACCCTGTTGTGGGACGCCGGTTTGGCTGCGTCCCTGCAACCTGGGCAACTGGTGCTGGACATGGGTTCGTCCGACCCTGTGCGTTCTCGCGACAATGCTGCGCGCCTGGTTCAATCAGGCATTGCCTTTGTGGATGCCCCGGTTTCGGGTGGCGTCAAGCGTGCGGTCGATGGCAGTCTCGCGATCATGATGGGCGGTGAGGCCGAGGCCGTCGAGCGTGTACGCCCCCTGTTGCAGGCCATGGGCAAGACTCTCGTCCATGTGGGTGCGGCGGGTGCAGGCCATGCGGTCAAGGCCCTGAACAACTATGTGTCGGCCAGTGGCCTTCTGGCCGTCTGCGAGGCCCTGACCGCTGCCGAAGCCTTCGGGATCGACCCGCACAAAGTCAATCAGGTTTTCAATGCATCGACTGGCCGCAACAATACGACCGATGTGAAAGTCGAAACCTTCATGCTGTCTGGTGCGTTCAATTCAGGCTTTGCATTGGCCCTGATGCGCAAGGATCTGCAGACCGCCCAGGCGTTCATCGACCGGATGGGCACCGAGGACAGATTTGCGCAGGCCTGCCTGAGCGCCTGGAAGCAGGCCGAAGACGGTCTTGACCCCGGGGCCGATCACACTGCGATGTACCGCTTCATCCGCGGGCGCTGAGCGGGCGCTGAATGCACGCCGGCGCTGCGGTCATTCACACACAAGAAACGAAAGGAGACACGCCATGAAAGGCATGGTTTTCAAAGGCAATCGGCAGATTGAACTGATGGAGTTTCCGGACCCCACGCCCGGGCCTGGCGAGGTCGTCCTTGAGATCAAGGCTTCGGGCATGTGCGGCAGCGACCTCAAGTTTTATCGGGCCGCCGACGCCACAGCCGCACTCGGGCTGGGCGCCATCAGTGGCCCACTGATCGCAGGTCATGAGCCTTGCGGTGTGGTGGCAGCGGTCGGGCCGGGCGTGTCGCCCAAGCAGGCCCGCGTCGGACAACGCGTCATGCAGCATCACTACCGCGGCTGCGGCGCGTGCGATCACTGCTCCACAGGCTGGATGCAGCTGTGCGTTGAAGGCGTCGCAGAAGTCTATGGCGCCACCGGACACGGCGCGCATGCGCGCTACATGAAATGCCCCGCGCGCACGCTCGTGCCCTTGCCTGATGAACTGAGCTTTGCCGCCGGCGCTGCGATTTCCTGTGGAACCGGTACGGCGTGGGGCGCACTTCAGCGCTTGGCACTCACAGCCGATCAGACGATTGCGGTATTCGGTCAGGGGCCAGTCGGTCTGTCGGCCACCTTGCTGGCCGCGCAGATGGGCGCGCGCGTCATTGCGCTGGATGTGAACGATGCCCGGCTCGAGCGGGCGCGTGAATTCGGGGCTCAGGCGCTGATCAATCCCACGAAGACACCCGATGTAGTGCAGGCCATTCGGGACCTCACCCATGGGCGCGGTGCCCACGCCTCACTCGACGCCTCCTCATCGCCTAATGCACGTGCGCAGGCGGTACGGTGCGTGCGCACCTGGGGCAAAGCCTGCTTTGTGGGTGAAGGCGATTCCGTGACCCTGGACGTGAGCCCTGACCTGCTGCGCCGGCAGGTGACGCTCATCGGTTCCTGGACGTTTTCCACCGTCGGTCAGGGCGCCTGTGCGGAATATTGTGCTGACCGAGGTATTGATCTGGACCGGCTGTTCACGCATCGCTGGACGCTGGATCAGGCCGTGGAAGCCTATACGCTGTTTGACCGTCAGTCTGATGGCAAGGGCGTGATCGTCCCGTCCTGATGGTGATCAACACACCCCTCTGATCGTTGAACGGAGTCTTCAAACGCATGTCTGCCATCGCGCCATCCTCTTTCGCTGCCACTCAGACCTCCGAAGCCAGCGGCCCGGGCGTTGCCGCCGCTTTCAGTCGCACGGAAGGCTCGGTCACCGCGCCGTCCTCAACGCCGCCCGTGGGTACGCCTGAAGCTGCAGTGGCGGCCACACGCTGGCTCGCCGCCCTGGATGAGGCACTCACGCGCACCGATGCAGCGGGCACTGCGGCGCTGTTCACGGCATCCGGACATTGGCGTGATCTGGTCGCATTGAGCGGCACCATTTCCACGGTCAGTGGTCGTGAGCCCATTGCACAGGCCCTGAGCGCCTGTCTGGCACGCAGCCGCCCCACCGGGGTGCGGCTGGCGGCAGGACGGACGCCACCGCGCTGGGTCGCGCGCGCCGGTCAGGATGTCCTGGAAGCCTTGTTCGAATTTCAAACCTCAGCAGGCGTGGCGTCCGGTGTGCTGCGCGGCGTGGCCGACCCCACAGGCCCGGGCGGTGTGCGTGCCTGGATCGTGGTCACCGCATTGCAGGCGCTGCATGGCGATGACCGACGTGGACTAAGCCGCGACCAGGCGCTGGACAGCAGCCGTGAATTCGGTGTCGAGAACTGGCTAGATCGGCGGGTGCGGGCACGGCAATACCTCGACCACGATCCCCAGGTGCTGGTGATTGGCGCGGGACAAGCGGGGCTTTCCATCGCAGCACGCCTGAGCGCAGACGGGGTGGACACGCTGGTCATCGACCGGGAAACGCGCGTTGGTGACAACTGGCGCAACCGCTATCACTCGCTCACCCTGCATAACGAAGTGCATGTGAACCACCTGCCCTTCATGCCTTTTCCGCCGACCTGGCCGACCTTCATCCCAAAAGACAAACTGGCCAACTGGTTCGAGTCCTATGCAGAGAGCCTTGAGCTGAACTGCTGGACTCGCACTGAACTGACCTCCGGACGCTGGGACGAAGCCTCGCAGCGCTGGACGGTTGAACTGACACGCGAAGATGGCAGTGTGCGCACCATGCGACCCCGCCACCTGGTCTTCGCCTGTGGTGTGAGCGCCATTCCCAAAGCACCTGAAGCGCCCGGCCTGGACGCCTTCCAAGGCACCGTACTGCATTCGGGCGACTACACCGACGGTCGGGATTGGCGCGGCAAGCAGGCCTTAGTGCTCGGCACAGGGAACAGTGCACATGACGTGGCTCAGGATTTGCGCGCACACGGCGTTCAGGTCTCGATGATCCAGCGCAGTCCCACGCATGTGGTGAGTCTGCGCCAGGCACAGCGTGTGTATGCGCTCTATACCGAGGGCATGCCGATCGATGACAGCGATCTGCTCGCCACCGCACTGCCTTACCCGGTGCTGATCGATGCGTACAAGATCTTCACCGAGCTGTCGCGGCAAGTGGATCAACCGCTGCTGGACCGCCTGGCGGCGCGCGGATTTCGCCTGACGGCTGGAGAGGACAACACCGGCTTTCAAATGATGTATCTGCGTCGAGGTGGCGGCTACTACTTCAACGTCGGTTGCTCCGACCTGATTGCAAACGGCGAGATCGGTCTCATCGACCATGCGCAGATCGACCATTTCGTTGCAGAGGGTGTGCGCATGAAAGACGGCAGTGTTTTACCGGCCGATCTGGTGGTGGCCGCCACTGGGTATCACAACCCGCAGGAAGTGGTGCGTCGCGCCCTCGGCGACGCGGTGGCCGAACGGGTCGGCGAAGTCTGGGGGGTCGATCACGACGGCGAAGTGCGCAACATGTGGCGACCCACCGGACAACCTGGCTTGTGGTTTACCGCAGGCAGTCTGGCGCAGTGCCGGATCTACTCGCGCTACCTGGCGCTGCAGATCCGGATGAGCGACTCAGCGCGCTGAGAATCAGGTCAGGGCCGGGATCAGATCTTTCCGGCCCGACCAGTCCCACGCGAAGCCTGTGCGCGACACACCCAATAACATGCCGTGCAGGCTTTTCGGATGCACCCACATGTTGTCGCGCTCGGATGCGATGTCGTCGCCGCGCGGGGTCAATGAGGCGCCGGCGGCCAGCATGTGCTGCTTGAGGCCTTCGAAATCGTGCGTCTCGAGGTAGCACATGTAGAGCGCATCACCGCCGCGCCGCTCGACGAACCGCCGCATCGCACTCGGCTTTCCGGCAAATGTCTGCGATAGCTCGATGCGATCAAGGCGTGCAGGCGGATCGAAGAGCGTGAGCGTGCCCTCGTAACCGAAGCGCGCACTGTTGATCGGACAAAAACGCGAAGCATCCAGACCGAACAGATCGGTGTAACGGGCGCTCACCACTTTCCAGTCCGTGTTCAGCGCATTGGTCGCCTCGTAGAAGAACGATACCCGGCCCAGCCTGGGACGTTGCACGAAGCGCGAGATGACCATTGGAAACCCAAAGGTGCTCGTGCCCGGTAGATGAAGCTGATCGGCCTCGCGGGTAAACGCCACGCCACGGCTGCGCAAACGCTCCTCAAGTGCATCGAGTTGCTCCGTGGCATACCCCGCCGCAAAAAGACCCTCACCCCAACGGTCCAGATGGGCCTGCACAGGGCCAGGACCGCGCGGCTGTAACAGCTCGACCTCGCTCTCGCCCACGCGCATGACGGTGCACGTGGCATTCAAATGCTCGATGGTCGATTCACGATCGGTCTGCGCGCCCAGTACCTTGGCAAACGTTTCGGCGGCGCGAGAACGGTTCTGCACGGCCAGTTGCATACGGTCGACTCGATTGAGCATGGACGATCTCCTAAGGATGAGTGGAAGGACAGACCGGCAAAGGGTCAGGCCTGCATTGTGCGCGCGAGTCCACCGGGCGCGGTTTCAGGTTTCACGTCTGAGCCTCCCCCTGCAGAGCCCAACCGAAAGCACCTGCGCGCCAGTCAGGTGCTTTCAGCCCAACCCCCGCCTCAGCCCACCTCCACCATGTCGAAGTCAGCCTTTCGACGATCGCCCCATTCGTCTTGCCTGAGGTCATGCCGATCTTGCGCAAAAAATTCCCCGGGCTGCAGCTGGCCTTGCGCGAAGACCTGACCGCGCAACTGATGACGCGTTTGCACAGCCGCCAACTCGATTTCATTCTGATTGCGCTGCCCGTCGAGACCGGTGAACTCCATGTGCGCCCGCTCTATGCAGACAAATTCTGGCTCGTTGGACGCAAAGACGACTCGGCTGTGTCCGGCCGCGCCATCCGCTTGAACCATGAATGGACCGAACGGCTGCTCCTGCTCGAAGAAGGCCACTGCCTGCGGGATCACGCCCTGCAAGCCTGTCAAGCCGCAGAGGTGGGCCACGCAGAGGGGATCGAAGCCACCAGCCTGCTGACCTTGATCCAGATGGTGGCCTCAGGCATGGGCGTGGCACTGTTGCCCGAGATGGCGCTCAGACATGGTCTGATCAAACATCTGCCGTTGCAGGCGCGCCCTCTGGCAGCGCCTGCTCCACAAAGAACGATTGCACTGGTGACGCGTCCGACCTCTGCCCATATGGCAGCCTTTGAGGCGATCGCCCAGGTGATTTCAGCGGAGCACGCGCGCCGCAAGCGCAATCTCGCCTGAGCACGTCATCTGAGCGCGTCATGGTTCACCTTGACCTTTGAGCACTCACGTCAAAAGTGGTGATGTCCGTCTAGTCTCGCTCGTGCGGTTACCGGGAGGGTGATGGAAGTGTTGTGCATGGGCGGCGTCGTGCGGCATGCAAAAAAAGGCCCGGAGATTATCCGAGCCTTTCAAAATTGGTGGACCGAAGGAGGATCGAACTGGATCAGCAAACAGCCAAAAACAAGTGGTTTTCTTTGGGTTCCGTCGGGCCGATTCTCAGGATGCCCCCAAGGATGCCCCCATGAGTTGATTCGGGCAGGTGTTCAGCGGTTCGCTTTGCGCAGATATTCGACGGCCTCACGCTGCCG
>Ga0315907_10001297_pt1 | contig 34034 bp, 19 predicted proteins | sample LakEriMetagenome_3_FD_203525 | JGI IMG/M metagenome (GOLD analysis project Ga0315907, IMG submission 203525) | Freshwater fungal communities from buoy surface, Lake Erie, Ohio, United States - Buoy 12 MA123 | ecosystem: Environmental > Aquatic > Freshwater > Lake > Lake biofilm | place: USA...
TTTCAGCATGATCCCTGCTAGAACTCGCAAGCTGCTAGACCAGTTCGACGGGGCAGCAGGATTGGCGTAAGCGACCAATAAATCGTAGATTTGGCTGCGCCGAGCGATAGCGTTGACCAATATTCCCGGCGGTTCTGGGCGTGGGCTGGTGTCGTTTTCGTATCTGTTGTTCCAAGCGGTGACGGCTGCTTCGTGGATTTGGGCGGCCAGGGTCAGCTCCGCAGTTTGTTCATCGAGGATGAATTTAAAGTCGTACTCGCTCTTGGGCACCGTGATGCCCCAGCTGTTGTTTTCAAAGTAGCCTGTGATGGCTTGTGGCGATACGCTGCCAGGGCCTGACTTCTGGGCGATCTCAACCGCTTGGCGTAGCTCTTCCAAGGTGACATGGTGCTTGACCACATAAGCGGCCATGGCCTGCGGGCCGCTGGCGGCGTCTTGGCGGGGCTGGCTGATGCGCAGCCAGGTGGTGGCGATGTTTTGCAGGCGTTGGTCTTGGGTTTGCACGGCAGGCACGCCCACGGCCGGGCCACCGGCGGCGGCGGTGGCATCCCGCATGAAGCGCCGCGCCATGGCGGCGGTCAGTTCGGGCGCCTGTTGGGACTGCGCGGTGCTCGTGCTGTAGGCGGCCATACCCAAGCTGCTGGGCAGGGCGGCCGGGTCGTAGTTGATGCGGTCGATCTCGAAGCGCTTGAAGTACTCGTGCACCACTTGCACATCCACCCCATGGGCGGTGGCCAGTTCGGCGGCGGTGATGCCGTACTGCAGCATCACGGCGGCCAGCGCCTGGGGCTCATTGGTGGCACCAGGTACGTTGGGGTCAAAGTTGGCGTGGCGTTCGGTGATGGAGCGGATGCTGTTGAACTCGCCCATGCTGCGACCCAGCACCCCACCCACGTCAACGGCCTGGTCCAGGTCGAGCAAGAATGAGTCTGGGATGGCGCGGTAGGTGATGTCGTACTCGCTGCGGCCCAGCCCATTGTTTTTCATGAAGAGGTCTACCAACGACGGCAGGATTTCCCTTCGGGGCGCTGCGGCAAGCGCGATGTCTTGCGTGGTCAGGCGCAGGTTCACCATCAGGTTGGCCAGACCACGGGCATCGCCTTTGACGAAGAAGTCGACGATCTGGTCTTGCACGCGCTGCGAGACATCGGGGTTGAAGACCTCGGCACGTTGTGCAAAGTCGTACTGGCTGGCGTTCAAGCCGTGGTTGTGGAAGTAAAGCTTGAGCCTGTCCATGCTGATGCCGTTGGCCTCGGCCAGCTCCTCGGGCCGAATGCGGAACTCCAGCATGATGCGCGAGAGGGTTTGTGGGCGCAGCAGGTTGGACTGCATCAAAAGCACGAGGCTGTCTTTGCGCGCCTGGCTGGTTTGCAGCCTCTCGGGGGCGGCCACAGCGGCGTATTCAATGTCGTAGTCGTAGTCGGCGATGCTGTTGGACTGGCCGCCGACACCACCACTGGGTTGGTTTTTGTACTGGTTCTCGAAATAGTTGACCAACCAGGAGCGGGTGGGCACTTGGCCGCCATTGACGATGCCCACGGCCTGCGCCAGCTCACTCAAAGTGATGCGGTTGCGCTGTACATAGGCGGCCATGGCCATGGGGCCGGTGGGGTAGGGCCTGTCGGTGCGCAGTTCACTCAGTTGCGTCCATGCGTAGGCGATGTTGTGCGCCCGCTGGCCCAGTGCGTAACCGGGCACGGCCAAGGCCGCCCCAGTGATGCGGCTCGGTTCACCCGCACCGTACATGGCCCGGTGCCAGGCGGCGAACTCCTCCAGGCCCATGCCCTGGTTGTTTTGTTTCCAGGCTGCGTAAATGTCGGGGTTGAAGAGCTGGTAGGTTTTGGCGTCGAAGAGAACATCCTGGTTTTGCCAGTTCTCGCCCATGTCCAGACCCGAACTTGAACCGACGCGGAAGCTGTTGACGCTGTCCACCTTGACCAGGCGGCCCATGTAGTCGTAGCGGTTCTCATTGCCCTGGTAGGCCACACCGTTTTCACTGGTGAGTTCCAGGGTGCGCTGGCCCGCAAGGTTGTAGTCGTAGACAGTGGTTTTATTTCGGCTGTTGCTCACACCTGTGTCTTTGATGCGCACCAGCTGACCGGCGGCGTCGTAGGTGTAGGTGATGTGTACACCGTCGTCAATGGCGCGGACGCCATGGACCAGGTATTGGTTTTTATTGGTGGCCCAGTTGTCTTCTTTTTGTTCGATCAGCTGGCGTGCGTTGTCGTAGCTGTAAACGAACTTGGCACCGCCCAGGTCGGTGCGGCTGTGCATTTGGCCGAAGTAGTCCACCTCCCAGGTCATGCTTCGGTTGTTGGCGTCGGTTTCTTTGGTTTTTTGATCCTGGTTGTTGTATTCGTAGCTGGAACGATCACCGGTTTGCAGTGCGCCCGGGCTGCCAGCGGTGCGCCAGGTGGTGATCAAATTGCCGCGCAGGTCGTAGCGCATTTCGGTGGTGCGGGACTGACCTTGGTCCCAATTGGCCGGGTCCAGCGGGTTGGCGCTGGCGCTGATGCCCTGGACCTGTTGGACCAGGTTGCCCATCTCGTCCCACTTCTGGGTTTCCACGATGTAGCGCTGGCCCAGGCTGGGCACACCAATCAGGCGTGGGTGGAAGCGGAAATTGTTGTCATGGACTTCGTTCACCTCCACAGGGGCATGCACCACGGTGGTGGTGCGGCCCAGCATGTCAACAACGTACTGGGTGGTGTTGCCGTTGCCGTCGGTGCTGGCCACGGCATTGCCAAAGGTGTTGTACGCAAAACGCTCCACGCTGCCATCGGCATGCAGTTTTTCCAGCAACTGGCCGGTGGCGCTGTAGAGCTTGGCCTCAACGTTGCCATTGGCGTCGGTGGTGGCCACTTCTTTGCCGAGTTTGTCGTAGTGGACTTGGGTGGTGGCGCTGCGAACCGTATTTCGGTTTTGGTCCAGCTCTGCCACGGTTTGCATGACCACCTGGTTGTTCTGGTTGTATTTAAAGCTGGTTTCGTACTGCGCGCCGCGCGGGTCGGTGATGCGGATCACATTGCCCCATCGGTCATAGCGGCGCTCCACCGTCGGGGCGGCCAGGCGGGAGAGCGTGGTGTCCACGGGCCTGGACAGCACAGGGGTGCTTTCTGGGGGGCCGTCCAGGGCCTGGATGCGGTCGCTGGTGAGTTTGTAGCCGTACTTGGCAAAGTGCTCACGCATTTGCTGGGCGGTGAAGCCCAGGGCATCGCCCATTTCTTGCAGGGTCCAGCCGTATTTTTCGGCCCACTCAAAAGCCTGGGCGGTGGCCACAATGTCTCGCGCGGGGGTGCCCCAGTCCATGGAGCGCAGGTAGTCGCTGATTTCAGCGACGGTATGGCGCTGGCCCGCGCTGAGGGCGCGCGGCACGGCAATCAGGGTGTAGCCGTATTTGGCAAAGTGCTCGCGGATTTGTTGGGCCGTAAAGAAGCCAAAACCCGAGGCGATGTCCTGCAGCGTCCAGCCAAACTCTTTGGCCCAGGCGTACATTTGTTGTGTGCTGGGGCCGTCCCATTGCGGGGTGCCCCAGTCCAGGGTGCGCAGCAAGTTGCCGATTTGTTCAATGGTGTGCTTGACGCCAGAGGTGGCAACGGTGCCTGAGCCTTGATAGCCCTGGGCTGCGGTCCAGCCCGCAAAGCCATCGCTCGCGCCGTTGGCCAGCAGATAGCTGCCCACTTGGCGCAGGGTTTGGCGGGTGGCAAAAGCGAGGTCAGCGGCATCAAAGCCGTAGTCGCGCATGAGTTGCATCATGAACGGCGGATTGCTTTGGTGGTCTCTCCACACGGCTTTGATGGCATCCCACTGTTCTTGCGGGCGCTGGCGCGGTGGCAGCACGAGCACGGCGTCCATGGAGCGGCCGATGGTGGCTCCATCAGCCGTGCTGCCTGCAGCTGCTGTTTTTTCAGTGGCGCTGCCACTGCCTGCACCACCCAAGGTGGAGGGTGTGGCAACTGTTGCGGCGGGTGGCGTGCCGGACGAACCAATTGAACCACTGCCGCCACCCCAGGAGAGTTGGCTTTGAGTGGCGGGCGCGTTGGCCGCGTCCCGTGCAGCAGTGAGTTCGGACAGCCGGCTGGCCGCAGCAGAGGCTGGGACCATGGCTTGCCGATAGACATCGCTGGCGGCGGCCATTTCTGCCGCAGTGCGCGGCACATCGGCCGCGATGATTTGGTAGTCGCTCTCGGACCAACCGGTGGATGCGTCCAGGGAACCGTGGGTTTCCAGATGCTCTTGGCGCATTCGGTTCCAGATGTCCAAGCAGATCACGGCGTAGTTGTACGCTGAGGCGGCTGAGTGGTAGGTGGTGTAGGCGTAAGAGACCTGGGCTTGCAAGGCGTAGTACTCGGCTTGAGCCCGTTCGATTTCCGCATCCAGTGCCGCATTGCCGACCGGCAGGGGCGCTGAGGGAGGACGCATGTATCCCGCCGCAACGGCCCAAGCCAATACAGCAGCGGAATCGCTCACACCGGCAGGTGGTGATACGACTGGGGGGGTGCCTGTGGTTGTGGTGCTGGAGCCGGTGTTGCTGCTTGTGCTTGTACTTGTACTTGTACTTGTACTTGTACTTGTACTTGTACCTCCGCCGGTGCCGGTGCCGGTGCCGGTGTTGGCGTTGTTGCTGGTGCCGGAGTTGTTGCTGTTACTGGTCCCGGTGTTGCCAAGGAAGACCGGCAACGTGGATCGTTGGGTGTCGGGGTTGACCAGGATTTGCGCGGAAGCAGCCTCCTCGGCAGACACCACACGTTCCGGCTGGATTTCTTGCTCCACGCGGCCCAGGGCATCGAGCACATAGTTGGTGCGGCGCACATCCTGCAAGGCGGCAATGGCCTGGATGCCGGTTTTGCTGGCGTCGTTGAGGTCCAGGTTGAGGCTGAAGTAAGCCTCGAGGTTGATGTTGCCCCGCCCGACGCCGGCGCTTTGGATTTGCGCGGTGCGCTGGCCTTGAGCGTTGTAGAGGTAGGCCTTGACCTGGCCGTCGTCGGCATTGGTGGCGATGAGCCGGCCGGCGTTGTCGTAGCGGAACCATTCTTGCAGCTCACCGCTGTCCTGGGTGCTTTCCCAGCGGCCGCTTGACCCCAATTTCACCTTGTCTTGCGACTGGTTTTTGCCACGGCCGGTGACTTCGCCAAAAGCGTTGTAGCGCTGCTGGGTGAGCACGACATTGGCATATCCACCTGAGCCCAGGTTCGCCTGGAGTTGGTTGGCTGGTGGTTCGATGGTGGCGGTGAGCCGGCCTAACGCGTCGTAGTTGTAAATGCGGAAGGCCGTTTTGAGACCTTCATGCGTGGACACGCCTTGCCACTCTTTGGCGACTTTGCCTTGCGCGTTGTAGGAAACAAAACGGTTGATGCCCAGGGCATCACTGCTTTGAATGGCCTGGCCTTGGCGGTTGTACCAAGTCAGGCTGGTGCGGTTGGCGTTGTCAATGGGGGCTTTGGCCAGGCTGGACGGATTGCTGCCCTGTTGCAGGGCTTTTTGGAGGCTCTCTATCTCCAGCTCGGTTTTGTTGCGCAGGTCGTTGGCGCCTTGGGCAAATTCGGTTTGGCTGACGACGTTGCCAAAGGCATCCCGCTTGAAGGTCACCAGGGGTGTGGCCTGCTCGTCGGTTGCGCTGTTGAGCACGGTCTTGGGCGCAGCGACCGCGAGTGTGCGGCCCAGGGCGTCGTAGAAGGTGTAGGTAATGCGGCCCACCGAGGTTCGTGTTTTGCCCTCTTCGACTTTGGTGAGATTGCCCACTGCGTCGTAGTTGAATTCGGTGATGAGGTCCTGTGGAAGATCAAAAGTGGTTCGGTTTGCAGCCAAGGCGTTTGCTGCAGCACTTCCATCGCCGTTGGCCTTGGCGATGGTGCGCCGGTCGTTGCCGTTGACAGGTTGGATGGTTTTGATCTGATCGTCGTAGGTTTCCAGGTGCGCACCCAGCCGGATTTCACGCGTCTTGCGGCCCGACAGGTCGTATTCAAAACGGGTGGTGCGGTCGTCGTCGCTGCCTGAAGGGTCGGCCGGCAGGGTGTCGGCACTGGCTTGGCTGCCGTTCCATCCCGCCAGGGGATTGGCAAATTCCTTGCGCTCTATCAGGTTGCCTGCATCGTCGAACTTTTGGGTGGTGAAGTAACCCAGGGCATCAACGCTGGCGATTTGCTCGCCGCGCTCGTTGTAGTAGAAGTTTTGCGTCACGGCGGCGCTGCTGCCTACGCCTGAAGAGCTCTGCACGCGTTCCAGTTCACCAAAGGCGTTGTAGCGGTTGATGGTGACTTTGCTGGCGGTGGCGTAGGTGTTGGTATTGGCATCAAAAACAAAGGTGGCAGGTTCAGTGACCCGCACCACTTGACCACGACCGTTGTACTCGCTCACGAGTGTGCGGTCTTCTTGGCTCTTGAGGCTGTCGGCCACGGCGCGCACTTGCTCGGTGTTTTGTGTTTTGGCAAAACCTTCGTTGCTTCCGCCCAGGCCGCTCGCCTTGGCATAACGCGTGAGCGTGATTTCGTTACCAAAAGCGTCGCGTTCATGCTGGGTGAGGTAACCCAAAGCGTCGATGTCAAAGGCCACGCGGCCTGTTTTGTCGTAGGTTTTGTAGCTGAATTGCCCGGCCGTGTCCCGGTGCGCCACGGCATTGCCAAACACGTCGTAGAAGGTTTCGGTGTAAAGCGGCGTGACGGTGTCGGGCCGCGCCAATGCGGCGTTGACGGGGTCGGCCAGTGTCGACGGGCTGTCTTTGAGTGGGTCGTAGGTGCCCACCGGTGGCAGGATGGTTTTGACCTGGCGGCCCAAGGCGTCGTAAGCGTACTGGGTGCTGCGCGCCTCCAGGCCGGGGCGCCCCACGGCTTCGCGGCGTTCGGTGAGGTTGCCCAGCGCGTCATAGCTGAACTGGGTGACGACGGCTTCAAATTGGGTGGCCGCTTCCTTGAGCTGGTTGCCGAGGTTTATCAGGTTGGTGAGCTGAACCTGGGGTGAAGTTTCCTGGGTCAGCCGCCCGGCGGCGTCGTGCGTGTAGGTCCAGGTGGCGCCGTTTTTGTTGGTGAAGCTGGTCTTGTTGCCCAGGGCGTCGTAGGTGAAGTGCTCGCTCTTTAGCAGGGCATCGGTGCTGCGGGTCAGGCGGCCGGCCTGGTCGTAATCGAAGGTGTCGATGCGGTTGCTGCTGTTGCTGGCGCTGCCACTTGCCAACGTGATTTGGCCTTGCGCATCCACGGTGACTTTGTCTGCCAGGCGCGTGGTGGCAATGACCCGCCCGAAGGCATCGATCTGGTGGCGGACGGCATAACCTTCACCGTCTGCGCTGAGCTGGAGTCGGCCGGCCGCATCATAGTTGTTGGTTTGAATGCGGTTTTGTCCGGCGGTATCGACTGCCAGGCGGCTTCGGATGTCTTGTGCGCGGAACTGTTGGGTCAGGCCGCTGGTGTTGAGCGGGGCCGCATGCTGGATGGATTGAATCACGGCACCGCGTGCATCGAAGCGCTGTTCGGTGACGGCGTTGCTGGCGTCCACCATGAAGACCTGGCGGTTGGCGGCGTCATAGGCGTAGCGGGTGACGCGGTTGCTGGCATCGTCAGCGGCGGCGTTGATGGCGCTTGCGCCGAGTTGGCTCTCGATGTCGCTTTGGCGGTAGTGCGCGGTGCCGCCGAAGGTCGTGCCAATCTGCGCGCTCGGGGCCGTGACCGTGCGGCTGTGGGCCACTTGCTGGGTCAGGTTGCCATTGGCGTCGTAGATGAACTGCTGGACTTGGCCCAGGGCATCCACGGTGAAGGTGCGGCGGCCGGCGTTGTCGTAGATGAAGTCGGTTGCGCGGTGGGTGCTGCTGTTGGCGCTGTGGGTGATGGCGCCGCTGTGGACCAGTTGCGCGAGCTTGCTGCTTGCGTTCTGGGCGTTGGCGTACTGCACGGTTTTGACGAGGTTGCCGACCTTGTCGTAGGCCATTTGGGTGACCGCGCCTGTGCCGTCCATGCGCCATTGCAGGCGGCCTGCGGCATCAAAGACTTGTTGGGTACGCGCGTCTTTGGCGGCGTTGGCCATGGTCTGCAGGGCGACATCAATCGAATCCCCATTCAAAACGCCTTGGCCCACAACGCTGCTGTCCAGTGCCGTTGAATAGGCAATGCGGTCCACCACGTTGCCATTGGCATCAAACACCTGTTTAACCACCGCCCCGGTGCCATCAACCTGGTGGGTGGCACGGTTCAGGGCGTCGTAGACGGTGCGGGTGCGCGCATCCCGGCTGTCGTTCAGCGCGGGTGAGGGCTGGCTGCCGATGCTCCATGCGCCATCACCCACCAGTTTGACGCGTTCGGCGTGGGCGCGGCGCTCCAGCACATTGCCGTTGGCATCCAACACCATTCGGGTGACTTCGCCTTCTGTGCCACCGTTGATTTCGCGCACGGTGGCGGTGATGCGGCCATCGCGGTCACGCACCATGTGTTCGGTGCTGTCTTTTTCGGCGCTGGCGCTCAAGCGTGCGGCCACAAGTTGCCGCAAGCCGCTGCCCACCACGATACGGGCGTTGCCAACGAATCCGGCGGTGCTGCTCCAATTGGCAAATCCGTCTGCCGCGCCGTTGTTCATCAGGTAGTTGCCCACCTGCGCCATGGTTTGGCCGGTGGCGTAAGCGAGGTCGGCCACGTCGAAGCCGTACTGAACCATGAGCTGCATGAGCAACTGGGGCTCGTCTTGACGGTCGTCCCACACGGCTTTGATGTCGTCGTACTGACGTTGTGGCCGGTCGCGGGGCGGCTCCAGCAGGCGCTGGTTGTTGGGGTTGTTGCTGCCGGACAGACTGAAAACGACGTCCAGCCCCGCTGTGCTGATGGCGTTGGCGAATTGGGTCACGCGGATGACGCGACCTTGCGCGTCGTGGTCTTGCTTTTGCGTATGGCCCAGGGCATCGACGGTGTAGACCAGGCGCTGCTCGTCGTCATAGGCGTACACGGTGGCGCTGCCGTTGGCGTCGATGCTGCGGACCATGTTGCCTGCGGCGTCGTACTGGTAGCGGCGCGTCAGGTTGAGCCCGGTGTAGCCGGGGGCGGAGGGGTCCAGCACCTCTTGAATGCGGCGGCCCGCGTTGTCATAGGTGTAGTGGGTCTGGATGCCGTTGGCGTCCATGGCGACGAGAGTGCGGCCTTGGGCGTCGTAGCGGTATTGGGTGGTGAGGTTCATGCCACCCACGTCCTGGGTGATGCGAACCGCCTGGCCTTTGAGGTCGTAGTCGGTCTGGGTGAGCACGCCATTGGCGTCCAACACGCCCACTTGGTTGCCCTTGGCGTCGTAGGTGTAGCGGGTGACCAAGGCCAGGCCTGTTGGATCGACGGTGCGGGTGAGCACACGGCCGACGGCGTCGAACTCCAGTTTGGTTTTGATGCCGCGTGCGTCGGTGGTTTCGATCAAACGTCCTGTGCGATCGTAGGCGTTGCGGGTGGTGATGCCGAGTTGGTCTTGGGTTTCGGACAGCAGTTGACCGTTTTTGTCGTATTGGTAGCTGCTGGTGTTGCCGCGCCCGTCGCGCAGGCTGATGGTCTGGCCGTGGCGGTTCTGGGTGCTGACGGTTTGAATGCCTTCGGCGGTAGTGACGCTCAGGCTGCGTGTTTGGTCGTCATACCGGTACTGGGTGGCTTGGCCGTTGCCGTCGACCTGGGTGAAGACGCGGTCGAAGGCGTCGTAGGTGGTGGAGCGAACCACGTTGCCTCGGTCTGTGGTTTGCACCACGCGGCCCAGGCGGTCGTAGTCAAAGCGGCTGCTTTTGCCCAGGGCGTCGATTTGTTCGGTGACGCGGCCAAAGGCGTCGTAGCGGGTTTGGGTGCGCAGGTTCAGGCCATCGGCATCGACCAAGGTGCTGCGCTGCAGGCCACGCTGGTCGTATGCGGTGCGGGTGGTGGTGGTTCTTGCGCCGTCGATGTTCTGCGTCAGCTCTACTTGCTGGCCGAAGGCGTTGTAGCGGCTCGCGCTGTAGTTGAACAAGGCGTCCATGCGGCCCACAACCTGACCGCGTTGGTCATAACTAAAGCGGTTGACGCTGTGGTTGTACAGGCCCATGACCCACTGACGCAGGCTGGCGTTGTGCGCGTTGCCGCCGTTCCATGTGGTCGGTGAGTCTGCTGCCAGCGCGGCAATGTCAAGCCGATTTTCGTAGGCAACAACGTGGGTGAGTTCGCCGAGCACGTTGTAGCAGTTCTCGGCCACTTCACCCAGGGCGTTGACGGTGTAAACGAGCTGGTTGTCGCTGTTGTAGAAGAAACGGGTCACAGCACCGTTTTGGTCTGTGGTGGTGGTGCGCCGACCTGCAGCGTCGTAGGTGTGGGTCAGGCCGTACTGCTTGAACAGATCGTTGATCTGGGTGCCGCCAAACACCGCGCCCGACAAGGAGCCGCCCCCCAGTGACTTGAGCACTTCTACACCTTGTGCAGTGAGTTCCCCCACCACGCGGCCTTGCAGGTCGTAACGAGACTGCAAGCTGCGCTGCTCTGGGGTGCCCAGGGCTTTGTCCGTCTGGATGAGCTGGCCGACCTTGTCGTAGGTGAACTGCGTGACGGTGCCGTCGGTGTCGACCTGGGTGCTGACCTGGTTCAGTGCGGTGTAGGTCCAGCGGGTGATTTGGTCCTGGTGGGTCGGGGAAGTGGCTGCATTGGGGCGCACCTGGTCCAGCAGGGTCTGAGCGCTCAGATTTGCTGGCTCAACCCAAGACTTGTTGGCCCAACGTACCGTCAGTGTTTTGTTGCCGCGTTCGTCAAAACGATGCTCGGTCAAATAACCTTCGGCATTGAGTTCACCGATGCGTTGACTCTTTGCGTCGTAGAAAAACCATTGGTGGCTGTCACGCGCATCGGTGCCGATGTGGGCCTTGATGCTCGCCACGGTGATGGACGCTTCGGGCAAGGTGGCGCCGAACGTCAGGGCGTCGCCGCGCGCGCGGTACTCGGGGCCTGCGAGGTTGGCGTAGGCCACGGTGTGAATCAGGCGGCCCGCGCCGTCGTATTCGTATTCGGTAAAGGCACCGGCGGCGTCCAGGGTGCCTTGCAGGCGGCCGTCACTGTCGTAGAGGTTGCGGCTGGCGCGGTCTTCGCTGGGGTTAGCGACCACGGTGGCGTAAGCCGCCGTGGGACTGGCCCCTAAGGGTGAAGACAGGATGTTTTGCGCGAGGTCCGTTTGTTGCTGCGCATCCAGCGCGTTGGCATACCGCACGGTGCTGGTGACGCGGCCGGCGCCGTCGTAGCGGTTTTCTGTGACAAAACCGAGTTCGTCCACGGTTTTGGACAGGCGCCCGGCCTTGTCGTAAAGGTTGAAGGTGACGCGGTCGCGGGTAGCGTCTGCGGTGGGCCGCAGTTGGGCTATGGTGACGGTGTGGGTGCGCGCCGCGATGTCGGCCTGCAGCGTGGCGAGCTGGGCATTGCTGACCGCATTGGCATAACGAAGGGTCTGCACCGCTTGGTTGTTGGCGTTGTAGCGGGTTTCGACCAAGGTGCCGTCGGCTTCGATGGCACCCACTTGGCGGCCTGCGGCGTCATAGACGGCGTAGCTGCGGTAACCCAGGCTGTCCTGGCTTTGGCGTAGGCGGCCCGCGTTGTCATAGAGCTGGGCGGTGGCACTCAACGCAGTGGCCGCATTGCTGGCGGCGGCTTGCACGCTGCCCGTCATCTCGCCAATTTGGTTGTAGCTGCGGGTGGTGGACAAACCGTTGGCCAGGGTGGTGGTGACGCGGTTGTTGGCGTCATCAAACTGGGTCAGCGTGGCCACGCCCAGGCTGTCGGTGAAGCGGTAAACGCGGGACAGGCCGTCGTAGGCGTATTGGGTGACTGCCCCGGTGGGCAAACCACTGGTAACCGGTCCACCGCTGGATTCGATGCTTTTGAGCAGCTGGCCGGCGGCGTCATAAATGTAGTGGGTGGTGCTGGCGCTGCTGTCGGCGATGCCGTTACCGCCGCCATCGAGCCGCTCGTAACGTGTGCTGCTGGCGAGTTGGCCGCGGAAGTCGTAGCGGTTGTCGATGCGGGTGGCGCTGGCTTTGTCGATCAGGCCGCTGCTGCTGGCGCCATCACGCCAGGCGTCCATGATGGCTTCGGTCACGTTGCCGGTTGCGGTGAAGCGGTCGCGGCTGTACTGGATGCTGGCCACTTGCTGGCCACGGTCGTTGCTGCCCGTGCCCCAGCGGTATTCGCTGACCCAGCCTTCGGCACTGATGGCGTAACGCAGTTTGTTCTGGCTGTTGTAGACGTAACGGGTGGTTTCTGCCCCGGTGGGCTGGGCGGCACCCGCGCCATCTGGATCGGCCACGGCGTAGCGGGTTTGGGTGAGCAGCTGATTCAGTGCGCCATAGGTGCGTGTGGTGGTGTTGCCGGCGGCGTCACGCACCAGGGTTTGGTTGCCTTGGGCGTCGTAGTCGTAGGTGGTGGTCAGGCCACGCGCATCGGTATGGCTGCGCAGTTGGCCGGTGGCGTCATCGTATTGGTAGCGGGTGATTTGGCTGGCACCGTCCACCTGCGGTCCGCGCACTTCGATCAGGCGGCCTTTGGCATCGTGGACGAGTTGGGTTTGTTGGCCCAGCGGGTCGGTGATGACCACCGACGTGGCACCAGCAGGCAGGTTGGCAAAGGTGCTGGCGGGGATCACCGGCGCCGGTGCTGTCGGCGCAGCCACCACCGCGAGGCTGTTCAGCGTGGCCTGCTGGGTAACGCTGGTGGTGACGTTCAGATTCGGTGGCGGCGTCAGCACCATGCCGGAGACCAGCACGGGGTTAGACAGCGCCGCCTTCAGCGCTTGTACGGCTTCATCGCTGCTGAGCCCATACAGGGCCTGGGTGATGCCTGACCAGCTCGGGTTGAGCGGAACCACATAACCTTGTGCTAATGAGGTGACGTTGTCATTGAGCTGCGAAGGCGGGGTGAGTTTGAGACCGGAGGTGAGGGCGACGTTGCCCATGGCCACGGCCAGTTCATCGGCGACATTGGCGCTGCCATACAGCGCCGTGGCGATGGCTGCCCAGGTGGTACCGCCCGACGGTACGGTGTAGTAAGGCGCAACGGTGACCGTGGCGCTGAAGTTCAGTTGTGCTGGGAGGTTGGTGAGCTTGTTTCCGACCGTCAGTGGCGGGTTACCCAAGGCTGCTTTGAGTGCCGCAACCGCAGCCGCATCGCTGGTGCCGTAGAGCGTGTTGGTGATGGCAGCCCAGGTGGGATTGGGAGGAATCAGGAAGTAGTTTTGGACAGCTGCATTCAAGCGGCTGCCGTAGACGCTGCGAACACCGGAGGTGTCCGATTGGTTCCACGCGACCAGGGCATTTCCAGCCGCGTCCATGGTCGCTTGCATCCCGCCCGTGCTGGTGCCGGCAGGGTTTTCTAGCTGCGTGGCCGTGGACCAGGCGCCAGCAGAGAACTTGTTGACCAACACATGGGTTTGATAGGGACTGGAGGTCGCACTGTGGAATGCAACGACCGCCTGCCCAGCGTTGTTGATGGCGGTGCTGATCTCCTGTGCTACGGGCGACCAACTGAATTGTGAAATTTGACTCGTGCCCACGAACTGAGCTGGCCCTTGCCATGCTCCTGATGAGAAACGCCGGGCATATATGTTCGAGCCATCACGCCAGGCCACAACAGCGTTGCCATTGCTGCTCATGCTCAAGGAGGCGAGCCCCCATCCAGCAGCAATGTTGCCAATCGTTTGGACCTCGCCCCAGGTGCCCTGGTTGCTGGCGAAGTTGCTGTTGCTGGTGGAATAGGTGCGTGCAAAAACTGTACCGCCCAGGGTCCACACGGCCAGACCATTGCCTTGCGCGTCGAACGCGGTCTTGGGAACGATGTTGGAGTTTTCGTAGGGTACAAAACCCAGTGTTGGCGCGGACCAAATGCCTGCCCCGGCGGCGTTGTACTGTGAGACGTAAACGGCAGCCCCCAGCCCAAGACCTTCCGGATCAGGTTGGTACTGCGACCACATGACCCGTGCGTTGCCCGAAGCGTCAATGGCCACGCTGGGCTGGGAGTCGTAGGGGATGGGGCTGCTGTTCCAGGCGCCCCCTGCGTCGTCGATTCTTGACGTGTGCGTCCAACTGCTGCCATTAAAGACACTGGCGGACAGGCTCTCGCCCAGCCCCTGGTCGTAGTGACGAAACACCACCAACGCTTTTCCAGCGTCGTTGATGGCCCCAACTGGCAGGCTGGAGTTGATGCCGGTGGCACTCAGTACAGGAATGTTGGACGCATTGCTGTCCCACACGCCGCCGACCAAACGACGGGCGTAAACCTTGGAAAGAGATGGGGAATCGGGGGTCGTTTGCGACCAGCTCACCAGCATGTTGCCATTGGCACTGCTGGCCAAATGGACTCCCGTGGGCGGGTTGGAAAAAGTGATGCTGTCGTTGAGCGAGATGGGTGTCGTCCAGGTATCGGTCGCTTTGACGTACTGGCGCACCATGACCTTGTAGGCCTCGGTCCAAACCGCCAGGCCGTTGCCGTTGCTGTCAAACTGAACTTGTTGCTCTCCGGCGTGGTTGACAGAGTTGTTCTCTAGCACTTGAGCGGCGGACCAGCCGGCGCTGGAAACGAGTAATACAGCCGTGCGCAACGATTCAGTCGTGGCTTGCGTGCCAGTGGTGGACAACGACGTGCTGGCAGTGTTCAGCGTGTAAGCAACCGCAGTGGTTTGACTGATGCTGGTCAGCGCACTGGCGTTCAGTGAAGTGGTCGTATTGTTCGCCGTGACGTAGGACAAATTCTGCGGCGGTGTCAGCACCGTCCCCGCGCTCAAGACGGGATTGCCTAAGGCCGCCCGCAAGTTGGCCACCGCCGTGGGGTCGGCTGCCGCTGGAGCACCGTACAAGGTTTGTGTGATAGCCGCCCAGGGGTTGCTGGCGGCCAGGTCGGCCGCTTTGACTGTGTAGGTGCTGGGACCTGTTGTTGCGGCGCCTGTGCTGCCACTGCCCGACACCGTGGCGGTTGTGGTGGCCGTGGCAGTCGCTGCCGTGCTGTAGCTCAGGTGGGTGGTGCGTCCACCGCCTTCGGTGAACTGGGTGACCCGACCCTGAGTGTCGTATTGGAAGGTAACGCGCGCCCGGTTGCTTTCGGTGATGCTGGCGATGCGCTTGGAGTTGCCGTCGTAGGTGTAGGTGGTGCTGTAGGTTTTGCCGTCGTTGGGGTTGGTGCTGCCCGTGGCATTGGCGCTGTTGTCTTCGGGGCTGAGGTCGGTGGTGACGCGTTCCAGCCTGTTGTTGCCGTCGTAGCTGTAGCGGGTGCGCGTGAGCACCTGGTTGGTGTTGGTCTCGGCGTTCCAGGCGGTGGTTTTAAGCTCCAGCAAGTTGGCGGTGCGGCCTGTTGTGCTGTCGTAAACCAGCTCGGTTTGGTTGGTTTGCTGGTTGCTGCTGTTCTGGGTGCTGACCTTGGTCAGCAAACCCGCGCCGCTGTAGGTGTAGGTGACGGTGTTGCCATCAATGTCCTGGGTGCTGAGCAAACGGCCGACGGCGCCCATGCCGAAGCCGGTGTATTTCTCCACCACGCGGCTGTCGCCGTCTGTCCAGGTCCAGGTGTTGTTGGCGGCGCTGTAACTCAGGGTGTCATGGGCACCGGTGCCGTCTTGGTTGACGTAAAGCGTGCCGTTGAAGGTGTAGGTGCGCTCGGAACCATCGGCCTCGGTTCGCACCAGGCTGCTGCCGGTGCTATTGACGGGGCCAGTGAGTGAGGACACCTGGCGGTAAAAACCAATGCGCCAGTTGTCGTTGTTGTCACCGTCAGCTTGGGCTTGGCTGTTGTAGGTGCGCAGAACCTGGGCGTCGGGGCCCAGGCCAACGAGCAACTCGTCGGTGCGTTGCACCACCAGGTTGCCGGTTCGGGTGTTGATGTAAAGGCTCTCACCCGAGGTGGTGCGGGCGGTTTGGCCCACCACACCTTGGCCACCCAAGCGGTCCAGCGAGGAGCCGGTCAGGCCGAGGTCGTTGCTGCTGACCAGGGCGACTGCTTTGGGCAAATAACCGTCGACGTCGGCGGCACCGCCGGGCAGCGTGGGCGTCGGGGTGGCGGTGTCCGCCGCCACTGCAGCGGCGACCTCGAAACGAACACCGGCGGGCAAGGTGGGTGCTGGGGCCGCTGTGAGTGTTGCGTTTGCGCCGGACCCTGTGCGGGTTGTTGTGCTGGAAACAATCGGGGTCGCTGATGTTGGTGCGCTGCCAATCAGGTTGTTGATGGTTGCGCCTGCGACCAGGCTGCTGACTTCAACCCAATTGGGTGTGCTGGCGCTCCCGTTTGGCACCGCGGTTTGGCCATACCCCATCAAGGCCATGGCCAACCGGGCTGCTTCGGGGTCTTTGATGGGCGCCTGTGTCAGACCAGACGTCGCGCCTGTACCCAATACGTCACCGACCTGGTCGCTGACGGCGGCCGTTATGTTGGCCGGGAGCGCTACAGGATCATTGGCGTTGTAAAGGAAGTTGTAGTTCGGCTCGGCCAGGGTGTTGCCGATCGAGACGCTGTTGGCATAGGTGATGGCGGCGCTCGCCACCGCCTCACGCAGCAGGGGAACAGGCGGGTTGATTGGCGCTCCGCCAGAGGAGACAGCGGGGTTCAGGAGGTCCGTGGAAACACTGTCTTGAACATCCAGGGTGGTGGTTGGTGCTGCGTCGGCGCTGCCCAAGACAGGATTGTTGAGGATGGAACTCATGAGATCACTCCCGAAATACTTTTTTTGTTAGATCAAAAATCAAAAACAGCGTTGGTGGCCCACTCTTCGTTGGCCATGCAAGCGCACAGACCCCGGCTGGCCGGGTTTAAACGAGCGGTGTGGTGGGTGGCGGACTGTGGTCTGCGCCAGCGTTGGGCGCGGCGCCAAGCCAAATTTGAGACCCTGTCAAAAGCGCAGGCCCACGGGCCAAAAACGCCTGCTGTGGGTGCGTGTGATGCAAACGCATGCCAACTTCCTCCCAATACCCTGTTCGTGTCCGGGGCCAACCCACAAACGGACCCGGGGCTGCTGTCGGCGGCTGTTTTTTGTCACACGCTCTGCACGAAACACCCAAACTCATGATGCCAGCGCACTTTTACAGAAAAAGTGAATCTGTGAGATAGGACACAAATGTCACATGTGGTTGCATATGGTCGGGTTGAGGTTGATGGGACCGCCGAAAGTTGTTTCTGACGCAGGTGGGCCATGTGCACCAATGGAAATAAACCGCTGGAAGTTGATGGGACCACAGGGGGGTTTCAAGCTGCGCTCTTGGAAGCACAATCCGGCAGCAATCGGGTTTGCAACAACCTTTTAAAGCACCAAATTAGAAAGTCAGCATGTCATTCGCCATGGCCAACGAATCTCTTGAACTCCCTCAAACGCTGACGCGTCTGGAACAGTTGGAAAAGTTTCTTCTGGTGGATCCGACCAATTTGAAGCTGCGGCGAGATACCTTTGACGCAGCCTTACAGATGCGTAACTGGGAGCGCGCAGCACACCACCTTGGCGTCGCACAAGACCAAGTCCGCACGTCCGAGCAGGCCCATGCGCGGCTGGAGTGGGCCCTGAAGGAAGGCGATTTTTGGTTGGCCCAAAGAGAGTGGCTTCAAGCCAAAGCGGTGTTGCATGCGTTGAGTGAACAGCCCGGCGCACCGCAGTCTTTCAATGACGCGGTTCTCCACAACCTGGCCTATATCGAGTTGTCCCAAAACGATGCCACCGCTTGCGTGAACCGTTTGGCCCCGCGCTTGGAAGCCTCGGTACAACCGCAGCCCATCGAGCTTCCACCTGCGGGCGGCAAGCTGCAGCAGCTGTGGTTGCGTGCTCTGCACAGCAGCGGCCAAACTGCCCGTGCCTTGCAATGGGCGCAAGCGGCGCAGCAGGTACAACGTCTGGATGTGCTGGCCGCCGCCGTGGCCAGCACCGTTGCATTGGATGAAGAAGCGCTGGACCTGGCGCTGCAATGGTCCGGTGCCGCGTTGAGGCATTGGGAAGAAACCTCGTCTACCCAGGTGCGGCAACAAGGGGGTGCACACCCACCACTGGAGGCTTTGGTCACGCAGGCCTGGCTGGCGCTGACCCAAAGAGACGGTGCTCGCGCCTCTGACTTGGCGCAGCGCGCTTTGCAGGTTCAGCCCAACGAGGCCCGCGCGTGGTCCGCATGGGGCTACGCCGGTTTGCTGCTGGGTCAGCCGCCGGCCCAGGTGGAATCGCATTTCCAACAGGCGGTGGTGTTGCAGCCCGATGTGCTGGACCACTGGAGCGGCCTGGCCTGGGCGCAGCTGGCGCAACAGCACACTGCGGTCGCCATAGAAAGCCTGCGCAAAGCATTGGCGTTGGATGCCGAGTTCGCTGAAACCCACGGCACCTTGGCGCTGGCCCATGCGGTGCAGGGTGAGCGCGAATTGGCGACCCAGTACCTCGCCAGCGCGAAACAGCTTGATCCTCAATGCCAGTCTGCACAACATGCGCAGTACCTGCTGGACCACCCGGACGCTGCACTGTCACTGCAGAAAACCCTGAGCGAGATTCATAAGTTCTCGCACGGATCATCCACACGCCACTGAACCAACTTTCCCATGAGCGCCAACACAGCCCCCACTCCCGACACAAAACAGGCCGATCTTTTGTTGGCACAAGGTTTGGCTGCCAGCCAGGCCGGGCAAAGCGAGCAAGCCATCACCCTGTGGCAGCAAGCCAGCAGCCACGTGCCCCATGCGGGCATGCCGCATTTTTTGATTGGCTCGGAGTACGCCGCGCAAGGCAACGTCCGCGCCGCTGAAACAGCCTTCGCCAATGCGGTGCTGTTGGCTCCCGGGCTTTCGTTGGCGCGTTACCAATTGGGTCTGTTGCTCATGACCACCGACAGAATGGCCACAGCACTGGTGATTTGGCAGCCCTTGTTGACGGTCAGCGAAGCCGACCCCATCACGCCGGCGCTGGCACAGTTCGTTCGCGGCCACGCGGCGCTGGCCCAAAACGATTTCGCTCAGGCGGTGGCACTTTTTAATGCGGGCATCAAGCTGAACACCACACATGCGCCAGTCTCCGATGACATCCGTCAACTGATCCAACGCATTGAGGCTGTTCAATCTCAACCGACAGGCCCTAGTCCTGCTGTGTCAGTAAGACTAAGGTAACGCCGCCCGACAAGCCGCAATGAAATGGCTGGCGGCGGCAGACAACGCGCCGGGGTGCAAAAACATGGCCCGCACCGCAATGTCTGCTTCTGGTTCAATGCCCAGTACCTGCAACGTAGGTTGAAACTTTTGGGCGCTGATCTCATCGACCACGGCCACGCCCAAACCGCGTGCGGCCAGTTCCAACGCCACCTGGTGGGTTTTAACAACCAGAGGTGCTGGAAACGCCCACTCATAGCGCTGCGCATAGGTGGCCACCAAGCGGCCCACGGGGTCGGTCCCCAGCAACTCAATCACGGGCATGCTCGACAACGCTGAGGCATTGATGGTTTTGCCTTTGCGGTATTTGCCCAGCAGTTCGGGCTGCGCTGCGCACACCAAACGACACCGTGCAATGTCTTCGAAACCGACTGCCGGGTGGCTGGCGGGGTCGAATGCGATGCCGACATCAATCTCGCGCAGCAGCAACCATTGAATCAGCTCGTGGTGATGGCCCGTAGAGAACTCGCAGCGCAGTTTGGGGTGCTGGGCGTGCAAGGCCTGGTAGGCATCGGGCAATAAGCCTGCCATGGCGGGAACGGTACCCACTCGCAGGCGCGCCTGGGGCCGGCTGCGCAGGTTCACAGCGGTGCGCCGCACGTCATCAAAGCCTGCGTAGGCCTGCCGGATGGAGGGCGCCAACTGCAGCAGTTCTTGGGTCGGATGGAGTCGACCCGCATGCCGGCGGAACAGCTCATAACCGATGGTTTGTTCAGCGTGCTGCAGGTGTTTGGTGGCCGACGGTTGCGAGATGCTCATGAGCCGTGCCGCGGCGCTCAGACTGCCCGTTTGTAAAACCGCGTTGATGACTTCGATGTGGCGCAATTTCATGCAGATGGATCTCAAGTGAAGTACCGCGCCGCCGATATGTCTGTTGTCGTACCCGGAAAAAGAGGGGGCGCAGGGATGACGCGTGAATTGTGTGCGTGTCCATGCTGTTGCAGCAAGGCTCCGCCTTTTTTCGCTCAAGCGGCGGAAAAAAAGCTGTGCCGTGCATAGGCCACGGCTGGGCCCGTGCAGGCATGCCAAAAGCTGATACCTTGGTTCAGCAATGGCATGGCTGGTGTGTGATGCGCTGTCTAGACTGGCCCGATCGATCCTGCTGGCCTTGTGACTGAACAATGGAGTGACTCATGAAATCGAAAAACTCGCTGATTCGCCTGGCCCGCGCAGGTTTTTGGGGTGGGATGTGTTGGGGCGTGGCCATTACCGCAGCATGGGCCCAAACACCGGCAGCCACGGCGCCTTCTGCTGCCGCCGCGCCCTCGGCCCCGCCTGCAAAGCCCACGCTGGAGCGAATTCAAGCGCGCGGCAGCGTCATCATTGCGCACCGTGAGGCCTCCATACCCTTGTCTTACCTCGCCGACGGCAAGCCCGTGGGTTACAGCATTGATGTTTGCCACAAAATCGTCGAGGCCATAGGCCGCCATCTGAAGATCAAAGACCTGAAGGTGGAATATGTGCAGGTCACCTCCGCGTCTCGTTTTGAAGTGCTGGAAAAAGGCCAGGCAGACATGGAGTGCGGCTCTACCACCAACACCGCGGCAAGACGCCAGCGCGTGGCGTTCACCATTCCCCATTTCATTGCTTCGTCACGCATCGTGGTTCAAAGCAGCAAACCCTACGAACGAATTGAAGACCTGGACGGCAAAACAGTGTCGTCCACCACAGGCACCACCAACATCGACTCCTTGGCACGCGAGGCGCGCCTCAAAACCATCAACATCAAGGTTGAACCCTCCAAAGACCATGCCGAAGGGTTTGGCTGGGTGGTCTCAGGCAAGGTGGAAGGTTTCGCCATGGACGATGTGCTGCTGTTCGGCTTGCGCGCCAACTCGCCCAAACCGCAGGACCTCAAAGTCATCGGCAAACCCATCACCATCGAACCCTACGCCGTTGCGTTTGAGCGCAACAACCCTTCCTTCAAGGCCGTGGTGGATGCCGAACTGCGCCGCCTGATTGCCAGCAAAGAGCTGCACCGCATGTACGACAAGTGGTTCACCAGCCCCATTCCGCCCAAGGGCATCAACTTGGAAATGCGCATGCCGCACCTGCTCGTCGACTCGTTCAAATACCCGACGGACTTCGTGCCAAATTGAGTTCTGGGCTACACCTTGTCGTCCCAGTGAAACCGGTGCAACACCCGGTGCACGATGGGCGTGAATATCAGGGCGGCGGTCACGATAAAAACCAGCCCGGCATAAAGTGCATACAGACCCGCAAATAACTTGCCGCCCGAGGTGAGTGGCGGGTTCACCGGCCCCATGCCGCCAAGCAGCATGGCGGCATTCAGGAAGGCGTCCATCCAGCTCAGGTGTTCGATGTGCACATAACCCAGAATGCCGATCAACAGGGAGAACACCAGCAGCAGTGCGGCAGCCAGCAGATGGCGCCCAATGCGGACGACAAAATTTTGCCTTCCGATCGGGCGGGTGTTTTTTGACTCGTACAACGGCGCGCGTTCGTGCAGGGGTTTCACAGCGCCGCCTCAGCCCGTGGTGCGGGTGTCTACCAGCATGTCACGCCCCACCGCCTCAGCCACTTCAATGCCGTCGACCCCCGCCGACATGATGCCGCCGGCATAACCTGCCCCTTCGCCAGCGGGATACAGCCCTTTTGTATTGAGGCTTTGATGGTCGCGACCGCGTGTGATGCGCAGCGGCGAGGACGTGCGCGTCTCCACGCCTGTCAGCACGGCGTCTGGCATGGAGAAACCTTTGATCTGACGCTCGAAGGCGGGCAGGGCTTCACGTATCGCTGCGATGGCATAGGGCGGCAGGCTTTCAATACCTGCTTGTCCCAGGTCGGTGAGCAAGACCCCGGGCTTGTAAGACGGCAGCACGCTGCCCCAAGCCGTTGACGCGCGGCCTGCAATGAAGTCACCTACCAACTGCCCCGGGGCCTCATAGGTGCTGCCCCCCAGCACATAGGCCCGAGACTCCCAAAACCGCTGGAAGGCCATGCCATCGAGTGGGTTCACAGGACCCTCGGTCTTGCCATCTTGCCGGTAGTCCTGCGGGTTGATGCCCACCACGATGCCTGCGTTGGCGTTGCGTTCGTTGCGTGAATACTGGCTCATGCCATTGGTGACCACCCGGCCCTCTTCGCTGGTAGCGGCCACCACAGTACCGCCGGGGCACATGCAAAAACTGTAGACCGAGCGGCCATTGCTCGCATGGTGCACGAGTTTGTAGTCGGCGGCCCCGAGGATGGGGTGGCCAGCATTCGGGCCATACCTTGCCTTGTCGATCAACCCCTGCGGATGCTCGATGCGAAAGCCGATGGAAAACGGCTTGGGCTCCAGGTACACGCCACGTTCATGCAGCATCGCAAAGGTGTCGCGGGCGCTGTGGCCCAGGGCCAGCACGACGTGGTCAGTGCGAATTTCTTCGCCCGAGGCGAGCGCCACACCCCGCACGCGGCGTTCACTTGGCTTGCCCTCCACCAGCAAGTCGGTGACGCGCTGCTCAAACCGAATTTCACCGCCCAAAGCTTCAATGTCGGCGCGCATTTTTTCCACCATGCTCACCAGGCGGAAGGTGCCGATGTGGGGTTTGCTCACAAAGAGAATTTCTTCCGGCGCACCCGCTTTGACAAACTCGGTCAGCACCTTGCGGGTGAGGTGGCGGGGGTCGCTGATTTGGCTCCAGAGTTTGCCGTCGGAAAACGTGCCAGCACCGCCTTCACCGAACTGCACATTGGACTCGGGGTGCAGCACTTTTTTGCGCCACAAATCCCAGGTGTCTTTGGTGCGTTCGCGCACTTTTTTACCGCGCTCCAGCACGATGGGCTGCAAACCCATCTGCGCCAGCACCAGCGCCGCGAAAATGCCGCAAGGGCCAAAACCGATCACCACGGGGCGGTGTTGCTTGCCCTGCTGGAAAAAGTGGGTTGGTGCTTGAGCCACCAACTGGTAGCGGGTATCGGGCGCGACTTTGATGTGGGCATCACCCGCGTGCCGGGCCAGCACCGCGGCCTCGTCACGAAGCTGACAGTCGATGGTGTAGGTCAGCACCACGGCCGTCTTTTTTCGTGCGTCGACACCGCGTTTGAACACGGTGAAGTCAATCAAGTCGGCGGCCTTTACCTTCAACCGCGTCAGGATGGCCGCTTTTAAGGCGTCCTGTGCATGGGTCAAGGGCAGGCGCAGTTCGGTGATGCGGATCATGCGCAGGACAAATTCATTTTTTCTTGACGGGTCGCTTCCAACCGGCCAGCGACACCTGCTGTGAGCGGGTCAACGACAACTGCCCCGCCGGCGCGTTTTTGCCGATGGTGGAACCCGCGCCTATCGTGGCGCCGTCGCCGATGGTGACCGGGGCCACCAGCACGCTGTTGCTGCCCACGTGCACGTCGTTGCCAATCACGGTGAGGTGTTTGTTGGCACCGTCGTAGTTGGCGGTGATGCTGCCGGCGCCGTAGTTCACACGCTCGCCCACTTGCGCATCGCCCAGGTAGGCGAGGTGGTTGGCCTTGGCACCTTTGGCCAGGGTGGAATTTTTCACTTCGACGAAGTTGCCAATGTGCACTTCCTCGCCCAAGACCGCGCCGGGACGCAGCCGCGCGAAGGGGCCGATCAAGCTGCCTGCGCCCACCGTGACACCGATGGTGTCGCCATCGATGTGGGTGAAGGGATGAATGACCGCGCCCGTACCGATGCTGGCGTTTCGAATCACGCAGTTCGCACCAATGCGCACGCCGTCGGCCAAAGTCACGCAGCCTTCGAATACGTTGTTGACGTCGATCTCCACATCGCTGCCGCACTCCAGCACGCCGCGCACATCAATGCGGTGCGGGTCGGTCAGGCGCACGCCGGCCTCCATCAACTTGACGGCGTTGCGGTGTTGAAAGCGGCACTCCAAGTCGGCCAGTTGCACCGGGCTGTTCACACCTAACACCTCGATCTCGTCTTTGGCTTGGGCCGACACCACCTTGATCCCTTGCGCCACCGCCGCAGCCACCACATCGGTGAGGTAGTACTCGCCCTGGGCGTTGTTGTTCTTCAAGTTTGCCAGCCAGTGTTTCAGCGCCGCCGTGGGTGCGGCCATCACGCCGGTGTAGACCTCTTTGACCTCACGTTGGGCGGGCGTGGCGTCTTTGTGTTCCACGATACCGGTGATCTGGCCTGAGGCATCTCGCACGATGCGCCCGTAGCCCGTGGCGTCGTCCAGCACCACGGTGAGCAAGGCCAGGTTGTCGCCAGCGCTGGCTTGCAGCAGGGCTTGCAGGGTGTGGGCCTCGATCAAGGGCACATCACCATTGAGGATCAAGGTGGTGCCGGTATCGTGCAGCGCGGGCACCGCCTGCTGGACAGCGTGGCCAGTGCCCAGTTGTGGCATCTGGCGCACAAAATGCAAGCCTTCCGCTTTGACCTGGGTTTCAACTTCATCAGCTCCGTGGCCGGTGATGGCGATGGTGCGATCGGCCTTGAGTCCAGCAGCGGTATCCAGAACATGCTGCAATAGGCTCTTGCCCGCCAGTTTGTGCAAAACCTTGGGTTTGCTGGACTTCATGCGGGTTCCTTTGCCCGCGGCCATGATCACGATGTCGAGTGCCATGAACACATCCTTTGTTTTTTCTGCTGGTTTCAAGCGCCTGATTATCGGCGCCTTGTTGACCATCTTGTTCGTGGGTTGCAGCGCCATCCGCCTGGGCTACAACCAGGTTCCGAGTCTGGCTTACTGGTGGCTCGATGGTTATGTCGATTTAACCGCCTCGCAAACACCCACACTGGAGCAAGACCTCTCCCAGTGGTTGGACTGGCACCGCCGCACGCAACTGCCCACCTATGCCAACCTGTTGGCGCAGGCCCAAGCACAGGCGCAAGAGCCTGTCACGGCAGGCCAAATGTGCAAATGGAGCGGCGAGGTGGTGCAGCAGATAGACGCGGCTTTTGAGCAATTTGTGCCCGGGTTGGCACGCCTGGCGGTGAGCCTGTCACCGGGGCAGATCAACCACCTGGAGCGCCAATTTGCCAAAGCCAATCAAAAAGCCGCAGACCAATACCTGCTGGGCACGCCGCCCGAACGCCTCAAGGCATCCGCCAAACGGCTGGAAGACCGCGCGGTGACCTTCCTCGGCAAACTCAACGAGGCGCAGCGCGAGCGCATCCAGCGCAGTGTGGCCGAGGCACCCTTGACGCCTGCGTTGTGGCTGGAAGAACGCAAGAGCCGCCAACAAGACATCCTGCGTGTGCTGCGCCGGGTGCACAGCCTGGCGGCGAGCCCGGTCGCCAGCGAAAAAGTCAAAGCGCTGGACGAGGCCCAGGCCAGCCTGCGCGCCTTGGCCGTGAGCGTTCAACGTTCTCCCCGCGAGCCCTACCGCCAGCTGCAGCAACGCTCACTGGACCATCAGTGCCAACTCGCGGCCGACCTGGTCAACATGGCCACACCCGCGCAGCGGCAGGTGTTGCTGGGCAAGCTCAAAGGGTGGGAAGAAGATGCCAGGGTCTTGGCAGCGCCATGAGGGTGATGTGCTCAGACCCCCGAGCCGCATGCGAATCCTGGTTTTCAAACAGAACTACTTTTCCTGTTCGCTCCAAGGCGAACAGATATCAATCAGGCAGCCGTTGGGATCCACCGTCAAGAAGCGGCGTTGCCCGTAGAACTCATTCCTCGGCTCTTGAATGATTTTCAAACCCATCGCAAGCGCTTGGTCGTACACCTTGTCAACCTCGGGCACGACAAAGGTGACATACATGCCGGTTGGGGCATGGCGGTAAGACTCGGGAACCAAGTCGCTCTTTCTGTCGATGATGCCGAACTCAAGCTCGGCATTGCTGGGGCAGCGCAGTTGCACATACCAATCGCTGTCGTAGTTCACCTCAAACCCCAGCAGCGCCACGTAGAAGTCACGGCTTTCGCCGAGGTTGTCGGAACAAATGTTGGTCAGGATGCGGCTGAAACCCATGTTGATTGACTCCGATCAGAGGGGGCTCACTTGGCCAGAGGTACCGTCACCACCTTGGTCGCCGACAAACTGCGCGGAAACTCGCTCATCGCCGCGTTGAACAGGGCGGGCAGCCAGGTGCTGCTCGCACTGGCATAACCAAAGTTGGTGGCGCGGGTTTCGTACAGCACCTTGTTGCTGGCCGCGTCACGGATCAAGAGTGTGACTTCGCGGTCCACTTGCTGAGCTTCCAGCGAACGGTCCCAGGCATGGGTCCAGTAAAACCCAGCGCGAGGCGCGCGGTAGCGGAAGTGGTAGTTCAGTGCGGGATGCCAGTAGAAGGGGTCGTCAAAGGGCGAGCGCTGGGCCGCGGAAATCCGGGCACCGAGTTGGATCAGCACGTCGGGCTTCTGGCCAGCTTCCACCGGTTTGAACCCGGCACCCTGGACAGCCGCCAGCGCGGCCTCCTCCAGCGCTCGTTGGTTTTCTGCCCGTACTTCTTGAGACGGCAAGCGGTCGAAGGCGTAGGTGCTGGGTTTACGGCTTTCAGGCCATTGTCCGAAGGTACTGACTTCACTGCGCATGGTGTTGAGCGAAGCACAGCCGCTGAGCACGGCGGCACCCAAAACCAAAGTGATGAGGGACAAGCGGCGTTTCATGGGGCCTTCCTGGTGTCGGTCATGGTGTCGGTCACGGTGTGGGTTGCAAAAAAATCGGTCGAATGCCATCGGCGTCGGCGTTCACGGGGTCGCTGGGACCGCAGGTTTCGTCTTCATCAAAAGCGCGGTCACCATTGGCGTCGGGCACCCCGGTGGCTTGGAGTGTGGTGAAGGGAAAGAGGTTCCGGTCCATCATGTGCGACGGCACGATGTTGCCCATGGCTTTGAACAAATTGTCGACGCGCCCTGGAAACTGTTTGTCCCACTGGCGCAGCATTTTTTTGATTTGCACACGCTGCAGGTTTTCCTGGCTGCCGCACAGCGTGCACGGAATGATGGGGAACTCTTTGTGCCGGGCCCAGGCTTCCAGGTCGGTTTCGGCCACATAAGCCAGCGGGCGGATGACGATGTTTTTGCCGTCGTCGCTCACCAGTTTGGCCGGCATGCCCTTCATCTTGGCGCCGAAAAACATGTTCATGAACCAGGTTTGCACGATGTCGTCGCGGTGGTGGCCCAAGGCAATTTTGGTGGCACCCAGCTCCCCCGCCACGCGGTAGAGAATGCCGCGCCGCAGGCGTGAGCACAGGCTGCACATCGTTTTGCCCTCGGGGATGACCCTTTTGACGATGGAGTAGGTGTCCTGGTTTTCAATGTGAAAGGGCACGCCCAGGCTTTGCAGGTAGTTGGGCAGCACATGCTCGGGGAAACCGGGCTGTTTCTGGTCCAGGTTGACTGCAATCAACTCAAATTGAATCGGCGCACGTTTTTGCAGGCCCAGCAGGATGTCGAGCAGGGCGTAACTGTCTTTACCGCCCGACACACACACCATCACCTTGTCGCCTTCTTCAATCATGTTGAAGTCGACGATGGCCTGACCCACCTGGCGGTGCAGGCGTTTGCTGAGTTTGTTGGCTTCGAAGGCGGCTTTGTCAAACGCCTTGCCGCCTTCCACCTGGAGCACGGCGGCTTTTTCGTCGTTGATTAATGCGCCCATCACAACTCCTTCATGCCGAACACTTCGCAGCCCACGGCGTCGCAGTCGGGGTAAACATCGGGTTTTTCGGTGGACACCTGGGCGGCGCGCACCCGGGGGTGGGCCAGCATCAGGCGCAGCACATCGTCACACAAGGTTTCTTGCAGATGAATGTGGCCACGGCTCACGCGCTCGGCAATGGTGCGGCGGATGAAGTCGTAGTCCACCACTTCATCAAGTTCGTCTTCTTTGGGTGTGGACAGGGCCAGGGGAATATAGAGGTCCACATTGATGAGCACCTTTTGTTCGCCGCGTTTTTCGAACTCGTGCACGCCAATGTTGATCCACACCTCGTAGTTGCGCAAAAAGAGCCGTCGGCAACTCATGAGACTCGGGTGGCTGAGCAGGCTTTGCATGTCAAACTTCCTTGGAAACAACTTTGTCTGGGTTGGCGAGAAACATCACATCGCGGCCCTGTGCCATCAAATGTTGGCCGCCGTCCACCAGCAGCGTGGTGCCGGTGATGGCCGGTGACTGAATCAAGAACCGCACGGTGCGTGCGATGTCTTCGGGGGTGGATGAGCGCTTCAGTGGTGTGAGCACGTGGGATTTTTCAAATTCGTCTGGGCTCATGGGCCCTGAGACCAAGGTCACACCCGGCGCCACACCACACACCCGAACCTGCGGTGCCAGCGCTTGCGCCAGCATGACGGTGGCGGCTTCCAGTGCCGCTTTGGACAGGGTGTAAGAGAAGTAGTCAGGGTTCAAGTTCCACAACTTTTGGTCCACCAGATTGACCACGCAGCCGACTTCCGCGCAGCCTTTTAAGTGGTCAAACAGCGCTTGCGCCAAAAGAACGGCTGGACCGGTGTTGGCGCGCAGGTGGTGGTCCATGGCGGCATAGGTGAAGCTGCCGGGCGCGTCGTACTCAAAGGTCGACGCGTTGTTGACGATGGCATCCAGGCGCTTGAAGTGCGTCACCACCGCAGGCACCAAGGCGCGGCAAGCCGCTTCGTCAGACAGGTCGGCGGCAAAAACCTGGGCCTCTACGCCCACTGCCCGAAGGTCGGCCGCCGTGCTGTCGGCCTCGGCGCGTGAGTGCCGGCAGTGCACCGCCACATCAAAGCCGTGTCGAGCCAAGTCGAGTGCGATCTCGCGGCCCAAACGCCGGGCAGCACCGGTGACCAAGGCCACGGGGCGAGAAACGGAAGTATCGGAACGGGTGGTGACCATGGGTTGGAGGTGGTGTTGTGCGGAAGAACCAGGGCCTGGCGCTTAAGATGCCGGCATGTCTCTTGATTCAACCGCATCCAGTGTATCGGCCCCGCGCCTGAGCCCTTTGCAGCGCTTGATCGCCAAACAAATACAAACACAAGGTGGCTGGTTGCCTTTTGACCGTTACATGGCTTTGGCACTTTATGCGCCGGGCCTGGGTTACTACAGCCGGGACAGCCGAAAGTTCGGCAGCTTGCCGTCTTCGGGCAGCGACTTTGTCACCGCCCCCGAATTGTCACCCCTCTTTGGCCGCTGCCTGGCAAGGCAAGTAGAGCAGGCCCTTCTCGCTTGCGGCAGCGGCGAGGTGTGGGAGTTCGGCGCGGGCTCTGGGGCTTTGGCATTGCAACTGCTGGATGCACTTGGGGATCAGGTTCAGCAATACACCATCATCGACCTGTCTGGCAGCTTGCGGGAGCGCCAGAAGACGGCGCTGACGCCTTACGCCCACAAAGTGCGCTGGTTGGACACCTGGCCTGACCGCTTCCAAGGGGTGGTCGTGGGCAATGAGGTGCTCGACGCCATGCCGGTGCAGCTGTTGCATTTTGATGGACAGCAGTGGCTGGAGCGCGGCGTTGTATTACAAGCCGTGGAGGGTGCCGAGTCACTCGCGTGGAGCGACCGACCCACCGACTTGCGTCCTCACTGTGACGGCCCCTTTGTCCCGGGGACTGTCACCGAGATCCACCCCCAAGCGGAGGCTTTCATCACCTCCTTGGCCGAGAGGCTCACACGTGGCGCCGCTTTTTTCATCGACTACGGTTTCCCCGAGGCCGAGTACTACCACCCCCAGCGCACCGGCGGCACCCTGATGTGCCACCGCGCCCACCTGGCCGATGCCGAGCCGCTGGAAGCTCCGGGTGAAAAAGACATCACCGCCCATGTGAACTTCACCGGCATCGCTGTGGCGGCGCAAAACGCGGGCCTGGATGTGCTGGGTTACACCAGCCAGGCGCGTTTTTTGATGAACTGCGGCGTGATGGACATGCTGCAAGACGCCGACATCAAGTGCCGGATCAACACTCAGAAATTGCTCACCGAACACGAGATGGGTGAACTCTTCAAGGTGCTGGGCTTGGCCAAAGGCTGTGATGCTGTTTTCAACCAAGCCCCGCTCGGATTCGCGCAGGGCGACCGGACGCACACGTTGTGAGTGAAAGCTTTTTCAGGCGCAAGAACAGGCCTGTCTACCCAGTTTCCTACCTCGGCCCGTCATTCCCGCGAAGGCGGGAATCCAAGCCCAAGCCCGTACTGGATTCCCGCCTTCGCGGGAATGACGGTGATGGTGCGGTAACCCTGGCCCGTCACACGCCCAGCACGCGGGGCACCCCATGTTCCGCTGGCTGATCGTCGTCTTCCTCGCGCTGGTCATCTTCAGCCGCTTGCAAGAGTGGCTGGCCAAAATTGGTTTTGGTCGCTTGCCTGGCGACTTTCGATTTCGTTTGTTCGGCCGCGAGTGGTTCATCCCATTGGCCAGCAGCGTGGTCATCAGCGTGCTGGGCATGTTGATCGTGCGTTTGTTTTGAACCTATCACCCCCGCGCGGGCCAGACGTCGGTCAGCTTGACGCACACAAATGCGGCCTCGGCCGCCGAAAAATCCCACTGTTCGATGACGCAGCAACCCGGGCGTGAAGCAAGGCCCCAGCGCAGCAGGTTCACCGAATTGGGCACGCCGGGGCGCACACGCCTTGACACGGCCGTGCCGGCTTGCACCGCCCAAAGAGGCCGAGCCAGTCTGGGTAAGGCCATCACATAAGGCAGGTGAATGTGCCCGCCCAGCACCAGATCGACGCCAGCGGCTGACCAGCGGTCAATGGCCAAACGGTGGCCGCGCAGCAGGTTGGGCGCTTCAGCTGGGAACGGCACCGCCACGGGCTGGTGTACCACCACGATACGCAGTTGATCGGGTTTTGCCTCGGCCACCATTCTTGCCACGCGGTCCACCTGGGCCAGCGACACCTCGCCGTTTTTGTGCCGCCAGGCACGGGTGGTGTTGACACCCACGACCATCAAGTCGGGCGAGGTGTAGACCGGTTCAAGATCGGCCCCGAACACGTCGGTGTACCGGGCATAGGGACGGCGCAGGCGTGCCCACAAGTCAAACAGCGGAATGTCGTGGTTGCCCGCAATGGCCAACACCGGCGCGTAAAGCTGCTGCACGAAACAAAACGCGGCCTGGAACTGCGACGGCAGCGCGCGCTGGGTGATGTCACCGGACAGCACGATCAAGTCGGGCTGCTGCTGTTGCGCCAACCGCGTCAGTGCTTGAACCACCGGCGTTTGTTCGGTGCCGAAATGGGTGTCGGAGACATGCAGCACCACACTCATCCAGGCGCTCCCTTGGTGTCAAAGGGTTCACTTGGGGCGCTGGGCTTCAGGAGGTACAGCGGCTGGTCGAGCACACGGAAGTCCAATGGTGGGCGCAAACGTGTCACTTCGCCATCAAATGCCACCTTCACACCCCGCCTGCCGTGCGGAAGGCGGGTGGTCTTGACCACCATGTGCTGGAACTCGAAACGTTCCACACTCTGGGCTTCGCCCAAGGTGCCCATGGCGCCGTGCAGCATCAGCCTGATCATGGCCAGCGTGCCGATGGGCCGCAGCATCACCGCTGTGATGCGACCGTCCATGGCGCCGGTCTCCAACGGCTGCTCCGACCCCACCCCCAGTTGTTGCAACTGCAGTCTGTTGTTGCCAATAAAAAGGGTCAAGGCATGCACGTCGTACACCGAGTCGCCCAGCTCAATGTGCAGATCCAGTCGGCGCTGTGCACGTAGCAGCGTGAGCACGCCGGCCATGAAAGCCACCCACCGGCTGCGACCAAAACGGGCTTTGAAGGCTTCGCGGTCTTCCAGCAAATCGGGGTAGAGCCCGAGGCTGGCGTTGACCAGGAACACACGGTCGTTCACCGCGGCCACCTGCACCGGCTGGGGTGTCCAGCCGAGTAACTGTTGCGCGGCTTGGGCGGCGTCCGCTGGAATGCCGTGCGTGCGGGCAAAGTAGTTGAACGTGCCCTGGGGCACCACGCCCATGGGGCATCGTGCTGCATGGGCGGCTTGTGCCACGGTGTTGATGGTGCCGTCGCCGCCCACTGCGACCACGGCGGTGCCACTGGCCTTGGCTTTGGCCGCCGCTTCAGATGCCATCCGTGACAGTTCAGTGGCATCACAGAACAGCAGCTCACCCTGGCGTCCTGCTGCATGCAGCGCGGACTCAATGGCCTCGCGTTTCTCATCTGCCCCCTTGCTGCCGGCTGCCGCGTTGATGATGAACTGAAGCGGCGACGCCGTGTTGATCTTGGGCGCGGCGGCCCGCGTGGGGTCGCTGTCAATCATGGCGCAGCAAGTCACCAAAAACGGTGTACTCGCCGTCTTTGCGGTCCGCGCCGGGTGCGTCGTAAAGCACGAGCCAACTGGGCTTGCGGCCCGCCATGTCCGGTGGCAGGTCGCACAGGGCTTCGGCGCGGTTGGTGCCCCGTCCATGGGGCAGCGAGACCGATTCGGTCAATGCCGACTCGAAACGCACCGGCTCCCGGTTGGCCGCCAGCATGGGCTTGGCGCCTGGCCACTTGAAGACACGAATTTCCCCGTTGAGCACCATGGTGGGGCCGGCCAGGATGTACAGGTCGTCGCCTGAGAAATGCAGGTCGCGCACGCCCAGGCCATCCAGTTGCAAAAAATGCTTGCGGATCAAGACCCCGCTGTCGTCCAGAGGTGCCAACCTGAGTTGACCGCCGCGGACCTCGACCGATATTTCCAGCATCGCCGACCAACCCCGCATCACGGGGCCGCGCAGGCCCAGCAACAGCCTTCGGCCATCGACCGCGAGCCCTTCGATGTCAAAGCCGTTGTCCTTGCCCGGAATGGCCATGTAAGGACCCAAGTGGGGGTCGTCAGCCAGCGCCCGGGTGAGCTCGTTGTGGTGCGCATCACCTTTCAGGCGCAGCGCCTGTCGGCCATCCTGGGCTTTGCGCACCAGGCAGGGTTCCCCGTTGGCATCGGGTTCAATCGGCAAACAAGCCAACAAGCGCCGGTTGCCGTCCAGTGCCACCTTGGCCAGCCGTTTGGCGTTCTCGGCGTGGCCACGCTCGGGTTTGGCGTTTTTGCGTTTGAGGCCGTGCGAGCCCACCACCCAGAGAAAACTGTCGGCCACCGCCATGCCCTCGAGGTCGGCCTCTTCATCCGCCTCGCCGGGCAAGTCCAGCAGGTCGGCCAGCGGAAAGTCGCGCACCTCGCCAAAACGCAAGGACTCTTTACCTACTGGCTCCAGCCGACGCAACCTGTCCAGGCCGCAGGCTTCGTCGCCCGCCACCCAGAGCCAATCTCCGGTGAAAGCGGCTCCCGAGAGGTTGGAGTGCACCAACGACCCTGGAGCGAATTCCAGACGTACTGCGTGGGAGGTTCTTGTGTTGGGCATGGTTGGGTCTCTCCAAGAAAGCGAAGGCGATCAACAAATCCTAACGTCGACCCCTGAACTCCATGCGCCCAGTGTGGCGAAGGTGGGCGGTATGGATGTTTGTGGCGCAAGCTCAGCCCAGCGTGACCCCATCGACCAGTTCATTGACTGGCGTTTGCCCTTCAGGAAGCGGGCAGTGGGCTCGCAGCAAAACGTCCACCTGGTCCACCGCCTTGAGCAAACCGGCTTCAAACCGACCCGCCTGAAACTCCGAGCGCATGGTCTCCAGCACCGCCTGCCACTGCGCAGCCGACACATGGTGGTTGAGCCCCCGGTCGGCGACGATTTCTACTTTGCGTTCGACCAGCAACAGGTAGATCAGCACGCCGTTGTTGCCTTCGGTGTCCCAGACTTTGAGCTTGCCAAACTGGGTGATGGCCCGGTCGCGGGACGAGGCACCGCGCCAGAGGTAACTCAAGGGCAAACTCGCTTCCACACAAACGCAAATCTCGCCGGCGTGGTGCTGTTCGCTTTGACGCACGCGTTCCTCAATGCGGGCCAACGCGGCGGGGTCCAAAGCACGGGCCGCATCGGTTTCATCCCAGAGGCGGTGTTGGATCAAACGCAGCAGTTTGTTCATCACCAGTTCCCCGAGGCGCCGCCGCCGCCAAAGTCGCCACCACCCCCGGAGCTGAAACCACCGCCGCCCGAGCCCCAACCGCCACCGTGGCCCCCTCCTGTCCAGATGACAAAAC
>Ga0315907_10001298_pt1 | contig 34027 bp, 28 predicted proteins | sample LakEriMetagenome_3_FD_203525 | JGI IMG/M metagenome (GOLD analysis project Ga0315907, IMG submission 203525) | Freshwater fungal communities from buoy surface, Lake Erie, Ohio, United States - Buoy 12 MA123 | ecosystem: Environmental > Aquatic > Freshwater > Lake > Lake biofilm | place: USA...
GCGGCCGGAATTGCGTCGGGCGCATGCCCGCCATCCGGCGTGGCGTCGCTGTGACTTTGTCATCGGCCTTTCACATCCTATATAGTGGATGCCTGCGGGGTGATGTCGCCGTTCGGCCGGCATCGCCCACGGGTGGAACCGGACACCATCGACCGTTTCTTGGAGCAGGGCCCGACGCCGGACGACGTGGCGGGGGTCCGCCTTGTCCATTGATCGCCGCCGGGCCGTCAGCGCCGGCCGAATCGGGAGCGTGAGAGCCAAGGATGTCGCACCAGCAAAACGAGTTCTCGCCCGGTGACTATGTCGTTTACCCGGCGCACGGCGTCGGTCGGGTCGAAAGCATCGACACGACCGAGATCGCGGGTTTCCAGGTGACGCTGTACGCCATCGTGTTCGAGAAGGAGCGCATGCGGCTCAAGGTTCCCGTCGCCAAGGCGAAGGCGGCCGGCCTGCGCCGCATCTCCTCGGCCGACCGGATCAAGGTGGCGCTCGAGACGCTTCAGGGCCGCTCGCGCATCAAGCGCGTCATGTGGAGCCGCCGGGCCCAGGAGTACGAGGCCAAGATCAACTCCGGCGATCCGGTGTCGATCGCCGAGGTCGTCCGCGACCTCTACCGCCCGAACGACCAGCAGGAACAGTCCTACAGCGAACGGCAGATCTATCAGGCCGCGCTGGAGCGCCTCGCCCGCGAACTGGCGGCGGTCGAGAAGATCGACGAGGGCAAGGCAACCGAGCGCCTCGCCCAGGTGCTGTCGAAGGCGGCCTGACGGCCCGCACACGGTGGGCGTGGACACGGCAGGCGTGGACACGCGCGAGAGTTGAGGATAGGGTCCGTCATCGCATGTGACCTGACGGGTTTTGGTGGCGTGAAGACAGACCGGCACCGTTTCCTCGCTCTCGCGTTCGCCAGCGCCGATCTGATGATCGAGATCGATTCGAAGGGTCGGATCACCCTTGCGATCGGCGCGACGTCCGGCCTCTCGCGCCTGACCGACGTGCAGCTTCCGGGACATTCCCTCGGCGAACTGTTCGCGCCGGACGAGACCCGCGTGATCGCCGATTTCATCCGGACGTTGCCGACCGGCTCGCGCCGCGGTCCGATGATCTTCCGCCTCGCGGCGACCGACCCGTCCGGCGAACCCGTGCGCGCCTCCGTGTCCGCCTTCCGGCTCCCCGGGATGGAGGGGTCGACGGCGGTGGCGATCGCGCGTGCGACCGTCGCGGCCGTCATGGCCGGCTCGCAGCCCGCGCGCGACATGGAGACCCAGCTCCTCGAGACGTCCGCCTTCCAGGACCGGGCGGCGGAGGTGATGAAGGCCGCCGAGGCGGCGGGACGCCCGGTCGAACTGACCCTCCTCGACCTGCCCGACCTCGACCGCGTGCGCGCCCGCATGTCCGGGGAGCAGGCGGAGGAGCTGAACCGACAGCTCGGCACCATCCTGCGGAGCGCCGCGGTGGACGGCCAGACGGTCGGCCGCCTCGGCCCCAACCGCTTCGGCGTCGTCCGCGACCAGGCCTTCGACCCGAAGGAGGTGACGGAGCGGATCGAGGCGCTGCCGGCGCAGATCGCGCCGGGCACCGGGCCGCTCGGCGTGGAGCGGCAGGACCTCGCGCTGACCGGGAGCGGCCTCGACGGCGAGGACGGCGTCCGGGCTCTGCGCTACGCGGTCAACCGCTTCGCCAACATGCGTCCCGGCGAGCGGCCGCCGAAGTCCCTGTCCGAGGCGATCAGCACCCTCGTGCAGGAGACGGTGGAGCGGATCCAGAAGCTGGACAGCATCGTCCAGACCAACAAGTTCAACATCGTCTTCCAGCCCATCGTCTCCATGACCACGGGCGTGGTGCACCACTACGAGGTGCTGACCCGCTTCGACGACGGCGGGCCGATGGAGATGATCACCTTCGCCGAGGAGATCGGGCTGATCGAGCAGCTCGACCTCGCGGTCGCCCACCGCGCCATCGCCAAGTTGCGCGCGACCCCGCGGGACGTCGTGCTGGCGGTCAACGTCTCGGGCAAGTCGATCGAGAACAACCTCTTCGTCGAGGTCTTCCTCAAGCTCCTGGAGCAGCACAAGGACATCGCGGCACGCCTCGAGGTCGAGATCACCGAGAGCGCGGAGCTGAAGGAACTCGACAAGGTCGAGGAGGTCCTCCAGAAGATCCGTCGCCTCGGCTACATCGTCTGCCTCGACGACTTCGGCTCGGGTGCGGCGTCCTTCCGCTATCTTCAGGCGCTGTCGGTGGACGTGGTGAAGATCGACGGCGCCTATGTGAAGCGCCTCGGCAAGTCGCGCCGCGACGACGCGCTGATCGAGGGCATGGTCAAGCTCTGCCACTCGCTCGGCATCGACACGATCGCCGAGTTCGTCGAGTCGGCCGACCAGGCCGAGAAGCTGCGCAAGATGGGCGTGAAGTACGGCCAGGGCTGGCTCTTCGGAAAGCCGTCCGACGCCCTGGGCCTCCCCCCGACCGCCGCGACGGCGGCCCGTCCGCGCCGCTGACCGCACGCGGGGCCGGCACGCCCTCCCCCTCCTTTTTTGTGCATCGCAAAGACGATTGAGCGGTGTCAATGAGCGGTCACCGGGTCAGCTTATCGTGACGGTCGAAAGATCGCCCGCCCGGAGCCCGCCCGATGTCCGTCCTCAACCTCGACGCCCTGTTCAAGCCGACGTCGATCGCGCTCGTGGGGGCGAGCCGCAAGCCGCGCTCGATCGGGCAGGTGGTGGCGCGGAACCTGTTCAACGCCGGCTTCGACGGCCCCGTCATGCCGGTGAACCGGCACGAGCGGTCGATCGAGGGGGTGTTCTGCTACAACGACGTCGCCGACCTGCCGGTGACGCCGGACCTCGCCGTGATCGCGACGCCGCCGGACACCGTGCCGGCGCTGGTCGACCAGCTCGGCCGCCGCGGCACCCGCGGCGTCGTCGTCATCACCGCCGGGTTCGGCGAGGGCGGCGAGGGCGAGGGCACGGCCCACGGGCGCGAGCTTCAGAAGCGGCTGCTGGAGGCCGCCCGCCCTTTCGGCACGCGGATCGTCGGGCCGAACTGCCTGGGGCTGATGGTCCCCGGACGGGGGGTGAACGCCAGCTTCGTGCACGTGCCCCCGCGCAAGGGCGACATCGCCTTCCTGGCCCAGTCGGGTGCCGTGCTCACCTCGGTCGTCGACTGGGCGGACGCGCGCGGGATCGGCTTTTCCCACCTCGTCTCGCTGGGCGACATGGCGGACGTCGACTTCGGCGACCTTCTCGACCACCTCGCGACCGACAGCCAGGTCCGGGCGATCCTCCTCTACGTCGAGGCGATCACGTCCGCGCGCAAGTTCATGAGCGCGGCGCGCGCCGCCGCGCGCGCCAAGCCGGTGATCGTGATCAAGGCCGGCCGCACGGCCGAGGCGGCGAAGGCGGCCAGTTCCCACACCGGCGCGCTGGCGGGCTCCGACGCGGTCTACGACGCCGCCTTCCGACGGGCGGGCATGCTCCGCGTCGGCGACCTCGACGCGCTGTTCGACGCGGTGGAGACGCTGGCGACGGGCGTGCAGATCAAGGGCGACCGCCTCGCCATCCTGACCAACGGCGGCGGCATCGGCGTTCTGGCCACCGACACGCTGATCGGGGCCGGCGGGCGGCTGGCGTCGCTGGCGCCGGACACGATCGCGACGCTGGACGCCGTGCTGCCGCCCACCTGGAGCCGGGGGAACCCCGTCGACATCATCGGCGACGCGCCGGGCAAGCGCTACGCCGACGCGCTGTCCGCCCTGATGGGCGAGCCGGGGGCGGACGCCATCCTCGTGCTGAACTGCCCCACGGCGGTGGCCGACAGCGCCGAGGCCGCGCAGGCGGTGATCACGACGCTGGAGGCGGTGCCGAAGTACGGGCGCAAGCCGGTGCTGACCAGCTGGCTGGGCGAGGGGGCGGCGGCGGAGGCGCGGCGCCTGTTCGGCCGTCACCGCATCCCCACCCACGAGACGCCGGACAAGGCGGTGCGGGCCTTCATGCACCTCGTCGACTATCGCCGGAACCAGGCGATGCTGATGGAGACCCCCGCCTCGGTCGAGACCGAGGTGAAGGGCGACGCCGAGGCCGCGCGCGCCATCGTCGGCGCGGTCATGGCGGAACAGCGGGCCTGGCTGACGGAGGACGAGGCCAAGCAGGTGCTGCACGCTTATGGCATCCCGGTGGTGGCGACCGAGCGGGTGACCACGCCCGACGCGGCCGCGGCGGCGGCCGACCGCATCGGCCGGCCGGTCGCGCTCAAGATCCTGTCGCCCGACATCACCCACAAGTCGGACGTGGGCGGCGTGGCGCTGCATCTGGTGGGGGCGGACAAGGTGCGCCGGGCGGCGGAGCAGATGCGGCACCGGGTGGCGGCCATCAAGCCCGACGCGCGGCTCGTCGGCTTCACCGTCCAGGAGATGGCGGAGAAGCCGGACGCGCACGAGCTGATCGTCGGCATGACCGAGGACGAGCTGTTCGGCCCCGTGCTGCTGTTCGGCCAGGGCGGCACGGCGGTGGAGGTGCTGCAGGACAAGGCGCTGGGCCTGCCACCGCTCAACATGAACCTCGCGCGGGAGATGATCGCCGGCACGCGGGTCGCGCGCCTGCTGAAGGGCTATCGCTCCCGCCCGGCGGCCAAGGTGGACGACATCGCGCTGACGCTGATGCGGATCTCGCAGCTGGTGTGCGACCTGCCGGAGGTGGTGGAGCTGGACATCAACCCGCTGTTGGCCGACCACGAGGGCGTGCTGGCGCTCGACGCCCGCATCCGCGTGGCGGAGCCCCGGCTCCAGACGACCCGGCGGCTGGCCATCCGCCCCTATCCGAAGCACCTCGAGCAGGCGGTGCGGCTGGCCGACGGCACCCCGGCGATGATCCGGCCCATCCGGCCGGAGGACGAACCCCTCATCCACGCGATGTTCGCGCGCCTCACGCCCGAGGACATCCGCCTGCGCTTCTTCGCGCCGATGAAGCAGCTGACCCACCAGGCGGCGGCGCGCATGACCCAGATCGACTACGACCGGGAGATGGCGCTGGTGGCCGAGGTGCGGCGGCCGGACGGCGACCACGAGATCCTGGGCGTCGTGCGCATCGCCGCCGACCCGGACAACCGGGAGGCCGAATACGCGGTCCTCGTGCGCTCGGACATGAAGGGCAAGGGGCTCGGCTTCCGCCTGATGCGCGAGATCCTGGAATACGCGCGCGAGCGGGGCATCGGCCTCGTCCACGGGCAGGTGCTGCGGGAGAACGTCAACATGCTCCGGCTCTGCCAGGACCTCGGCTTCGTCCGCCGCGACGACCCGGACGAGCCGGGCATCGTGGACGTGGAGATCGACCCGGCGAAGATGCCGGCGCTCGACCGGATGGCGGTGCCGTAGGGCGTCGGGGCGGTCGCCCTGCCTCGGCGCACACTCCCGCACCACCCCATCCGTCATCCCCGCCCCGCCTCTTCCTCCCCGTCATCCCCGCGAAAGCGGGGATCCGGTCACGGAGGGCCCGTCCACGCGGGATCCCGGCCTGCGCGAGGATGACGGAAACAGGAGGCTCACCTTCGGTAAACTGTCACCGCTTTTTTTTGGCGGTAGACGGCTGTAACGAACAGGCCACCATCCGCGACATCCGAAACAGGACACTGTCACCGGTTTGTCACCGGTTCAGGGCACTGTCATTGGTTCCAAAAAATGATTCTGATTTCTATTCATAATCAATCTCATTTTATTCCTCAGCAAAAAAATCTTCATCTATACGCTTGAACTCAAGTAAACGACTTAGCCGAACGCCAACACCGTGCTCAACCATAAGCTCTGTTAGTCTCTTTCCGTCGATGAGGATGACACGTTGCGGGATCCGGGCGGCAAATTCGGTTGCTTGCGCAGAGAACGTTGAGGTCGTAACGAATACTCCTTTGGTTGCACCAAGCCCTACGAGACTCCCGATAAATGCCTGGACATCGGGCCGTCCGACAGACGAGCCGGGGCTGTAGCGCTTGGCCTGAACATAGACTCGATCGAGGCCCAGAATATCTTCGTTGATTACACCGTCGACACCGCCATCGCCAGTGCGCCCCAGTTGCGTCGCCGCATGGCGATGTGAGCCACCATACCCCATAGCAACTAGAAGCTCGACGATCACCCCCTCAAAGAACGCCGGTCCATTCTGGAGGATACGGTCCAGAAGTTCCGTTCGGAGGGCAACCTGCGCAGCATTAAATGCCGTGTCGATAACTTCCTCGGGCGTGGCGTCGGGGGTGACCCCCTGCACCGTCTGGCCGACGATCTCCTCAGTCTGGCCAGCACGGTAAAATTCTCGGAACGCCGGTACGGACAGTAGAAATTGGTTATCCAGCTTCGTGGGCGGGTGGGCGAGCAGCGCTACCCCTGCAGCACTCGCGAAGAAACGCCCACGCCTAGGCGATTCCAGATACCCTGCCTTTGTTAGGTAGAACTTGGCCCAATGAAGCCGGTTATGAAGAACCCTTTGCTTCCCACTCGGAAGCATTCGCTCGCGCTCTTCCTCCGAGAGGGAAAACATTGCCGCGATTTCAGCTTCCGCAAGCGGCACAGAGGTCTCGCCTTTGGCCGCAATCTGCAAGATGGGAAGCATGAGCGACTGGTAATCAGGAATTGGCACCTACGTCTCCCGAGTTGCATTTTCGCAATGCGGTAACAGTATGCGGTTTGGAACCATGGTGGGAACCACCGTAACCGCTACCATCAGAGGTGCTGTCACAGAACACGACGTCACCGAACTCCTGCAATCAGGCGACCGCTGCGGCGCCATCCTGCTCACTCATGCGCCTGCAAGGGGCGCACCTTGACGCGATCGGGAAGCACGGTGACCAGACGGCCCCGCAGGGACCCCGCGACGGACGACAGCGCCGCCGCGACGCGGTCCCCCCGCTCGCTCGCCGGAAGCGAGCCGATCAGCAGCAGCACGATCCCGATCGACGGTTTTCCGAAACGGACGGTCAGTTCACCGAAGTCCTTGTCCGCCGTGAGGACGATCCTGTCCTCGTCCAGGGCGAGCGCCAGGATGTCGTCGTCGCTCAGCCGACGTTCCGGCCCGACGAGGACCCTGATGTCGTGTCCGCTCTCCCGGAGGCGCAGAGCCACCGTCGCCGGAACGCAGACGTCGGCGAGGAATGCCTCTGCTCGAACGGTCACCCGGCGTCACTCCGCCGCGACGATCCGTTCGTCGGCGATGTAGTCCGCCGCATACGCCTGCGCCGCGCGGACGTCATCCGCCGTCAGGTCGGGGAAGTCTGCGAGGATCGTCGCGAGGGCGTCGCCGGCGCCGAGGTGGCGCAGGATCGTCTCGACGGGAACGCGGGTGCCGCGGATGACCGGCTTGCCGGTCATCACCTTGGGGTCGCACGAGATGCGGGGATGGCGCACGGGACCTCCTGACGCGAGGGCATGAGGACGAGCATAGCACATCCCGCCCCCCGTCACCCCTCCCCCAACCGCACCAACCCCACCGGCGCCTTCGGGATCGCCGTCTCCGGCGAGGGCGGCGCCAGGTCCTCGTAGAGCGCGCGCGCCTCCGCCGCCGGCCCCCGCCGTTCGGCCAGGGCCAGCACGCGGATCGCGCGGACGTGGCGGCCGAGCGTGAAGGTGAGCACGTCGCCCGGCTTCACCGCGTGGCTCGGCTTCTCCACTACCGTCCCGCCCACGCGGATGCGCGTCTCCTCGCAGAATGCCTGGGCGCGGCTTCGGGTCTTCACGAACCGCGCGTGCCAGAGCCACTTGTCGAGGCGCTGGCGCGTTTCGGTCACTTCGCCCCCTCCAGCGCCCGGAGACCCGCGAAGGGCCCGTCGGGCGGCGGCGGGCGGGGGGGCTTCGGGCCCTTCTTGCCCTTGCGGCGCCAGACGATCGTCTCCCCGTCCCCGGCGATCACGGGCTTCCAGCCCAGCGCCTCCATCACGTCCGGCAAATCGTCGGGCGTGGCGCCGATCGAGGCGGCCAGCGCCGGCGTCGCCTGAAGCGTGCCGCCCTTGTGCTCGGCGTGCAGGCGGCGCTCGAACCGCTCGCGGATGTCGATGCGGATGGCGCGGGGCCCCGTGCGCGGAAAGCCGATCGCCTCCCAGAAGGCCCCGGGCGCCTCGGCGTCCGCCGGAACCGACACCCGGCCCGCCGGCGGCACCGGCGGGGGCAGGGGGAGCCCCTTCCACACCGACCACAGCAGCGCCTTCAGCGCCGTGGCGCGCGGCTTCAGCAGCGCCGGCAGGTGCACGTAGCTCGACCCCAGCACCACGCCGAGCCCGCCCAGCACCAGCCGGTCGTGCCGGCGCAGCCCGTCGATGAGCGCGTCGAGCGGCGGGCGCGGCAGCGCCCCCAGCGCCTCGACCAGCTGGAAGGCGAGGCCGCGGGCGGGGCCGGAGAGGTCGGCCTCCCGCACCTTCAGGAGCGGCGCCAGAACGGCCGCGATCTCCGCCTCCGTGCGTCGCTTCAGGCGCCGGTGGATCCGTTCGCGCTCGGCCGGCTCCAGAAGGTCCTCGTGGAACCCCGCGAAGCCGGGCGCGAGCGGACCCGGGCCGGGCACGAGGCGGGCGACCACGGCCTCCTTCCAGGCGACCGTCCCGTCGGGGCGGAGCGCGAGGTCCCCGTCCTCCGCCGTCTCCACCGCCCGGATCCGACGCGCGATCTCGTCCTTCAGCGCACGCCGGGCGGCGGCCATGGCCTGGCGCGCGTCCTCGGGCGTCATGCCCGTCTCGAGCGCGAAACGGAAGCCGTCGAGCCGGCCGACCGGATGTCCTTCCACCAATACCTCCCCGTCCGCGCGGACGGCCCCCAGAAGATCCCCGCCGCCCTTGAGCGAGCGCGCGAGCACGGCCGAGCGCTTGTCCACGAACCGCTGGGTCAGCCGTTCGTGCAGCGCGTCGGACAGCCGGTCCTCGATCGCCCGCGTCCGCTCCTGCCAGTGGGCCGGATCGTCCAGCCACTGGGGCCGGAACGACACGTAGGTCCAGGTGCGGACGTGGGCGATGCGGGTGACCAGCGCGTCGATGTCGCCTTCCGTCCGGTCGAGGCGCTCCACCTGTTCGGCCACCCAGTCGACCGGAAGGCGACCGGCGCGGGCGAGGTGGTGGAACACCTGCGACAGGAGGCGCGTGTGCGCGTCCGACATCATCTTGCGGAAGTCGGGGATCTGGCAGACGTCCCAGAGGAGGCGCACCGCGTCGCGCCCCTCGGCCGCGTCGCGCACGGCGGGATCGGCCGCCAGCGCCACGAGCGCCAGATGGTCGTCCGCGTCGCGCCCGCGGATCAACTCCGGCCGCGGCGGGCGGCGTTCGAGCGCGCGCAGAAGGTGGACCGGCGAGCGCCAGTCCAGGTCGGCGTTGCGCCAGGAGATCGCCTTCAGCGTGTCGAAGGTGTGCGTCTCCACCGCCATGACCAGTTCGGGGTCGAGTTCGCCCAGCTCGTCCGTCGTGCCGAAGGTGCCGTTGGCCATGTGGCGGCCCGCGCGGCCCGCGATCTGCGCCACCTCGGTCGGGCGCAGCCGCCGCGGGGTCTGGCCGTCGAACTTGGTCAGCCGCGCGAAGGCGACGTGGTCCACGTCCATGTTCAGGCCCATGCCGATGGCGTCGGTCGCGACGAGGTAGTCGACCTCGCCCGACTGGTAGAGCGCCACCTGGGCATTGCGGGTGCGCGGGCTGAGCGCGCCGAGCACCACCGCGGTCCCGCCCCGCTGGCGGCGGATCGTCTCGGCCATGCCGTAGACGTCGGCGGCGGAGAAGGCGACCACGGCCGATCGCGGCGGCAGGCGGGTGATCTTGCGGTGCCCGGCGTAGGTCAGCTGGCTCATCCGCGGGCGGCCGACAAACTCCGTCCCCGGGACGAGGCGCTGGATCAGCGGGCGGATGGTGTCCGAGCCGAGGAACACCGTCTCCTCGTAGCCGCGGGCGTGCAGCAGCCGGTCGGTGAAGATGTGCCCGCGCTCCGGGTCGGCGCAGAGTTGGATCTCGTCGACCGCAAGGAAGGCGACGGTGCGGTCCAGCGGCATCGATTCGACCGTGCAGACGAACCATCGCGCCTCGGGCGGGACGATCTTCTCCTCGCCCGTCACCAGCGCCACCGTCTTCGGCCCCTTGGCCCGTGCGATGCGGTCGTAGTTCTCCCGCGCCAGAAGACGCAGCGGGAAGCCGATCATGCCGGTCCTGTGCGCGAGCATCCGCTCGATCGCCAGGTGTGTCTTCCCGGTGTTGGTCGGCCCGAGGACCGCGACGACCCGGGAAGACGGGGCTTCGCGCTGCGTCATGGAAGGAGGATCGGCGCTGGCGGGGGCCGTTGCAAGGGTCCGCGGCACCCCCTCCCGATGGTGGCCCCGATCGATCGGTCGGCGTATGGTCCTTCGTCGCCAAATCGACGCCAGCGCACGGAACCGACATGATCCGCCGTCTCCCCATCGCCCCCGCCCTTTTCGCCGCGCTGGTCACCGTCGCCGGTACCGCCGTGGCGCAGCCGGTCCGCCCCACGCCGGAGGGGGCCGCCCGCCTGAAGGCGATCATCGACGCGGAGTGGGAGCGCCTCGACCAGCTGATGCCCGAGGGCTTCGTCTTCGCCCGCGACGGGACGGTCTCGGTGGAGATCGCCGGCATGTCCTACCGGGTCCGGATGCCCCGCACGCGCCTGGACATGATGGGCGAGGCGTCGCTCGACCTGGGGGTGATGGAGGCGATCGGGCGGCCCGGGCCGGACGAGACGGTCGAGCTGACGTCGCCGCTGCCGGGCCTCGTCCCCGCCCGCGAACTGGCCTCCGGCAAGACGCTGGCGGAACTGCGGATCGGCAGCGGCACCTCCCGCGTCGTCTATTCGATGCGGGACGGGCGTGCGGCCTCGAGCGCGACCGAGGCGAACGACATCGGCGTCGCCATCACCGGCGACGACACGAAATCGCTCACCGTCTCCCGCATCGCCTTCGAGGAGCGCGGCACGACGCTCGCCGACGGACGCCGCGACGACGAGAGCCAGTTCACGATCGAAGGGGTCGAGTTCACCGACACGCAGTCCGACGCCTACGTGGGGATCGGCCGCGTCGCCGCCCGCGGGCGCAGCAAGGGGGTCGACCGCGCCGCGGTCGAGGCGCTCAACGTCGGTTTCGCCGCCTTCGCCCGCGCCGCCGAGCGGGGCGAGGCCGATGCGGGTCGCCTCCTGCCGCTGATCCCGCGCCTGCGGGACGTCGCCGACGGGATCGAGGCGACGGTCGAGATGGCGGACATGGCGGTCTACGCGCCGGACGGGACCGGGCTCGAGCTGGGTCGCCTCGCATACGGCGCCGCCGTCACCGGGCTGCGCTCGGGCTGGTCGCGGGTCGAACTCGGCTTCTCCCTCTCGGACCTCGCGTTCGACGGCATCCCCGTCCCGGAGGCGGCCGTGCCCGAGCGCATCGCGCTGCGCCTCGCGCTCGACCGCATCCCGAACGCCGTGATCGGCGACGCGGTGCAGGAGCTGACCGAGCGCGCGGCCAAGGGCGAGGATCCGACGCAGGCGGCCCCCGCGCTCGGCCTCGGCCTCCTCGGCGCCCTCACCCAGGCGGAGACGGAGTTCCGGATCGAGGAGGCGGCGCTGATCACCAGCGCGTTCGGGCTCTCCGCCGACGGTGCCGCCAAGCTCGACCCCGCCTCGCCCATGATGGCGACCGCCACCCTCGGCGTGACGCTCAGCGGGCTGGAGCGCGTCGGCCCCCTGCTCGACGAACTGCCGATGATGAACCCGCGCGAGCGGACCGACGCCCGGGCGGTGCTGGCGCTGATCCAGGCGCTCGGCCAGCCGGCGAGCGACGCGGGGGGCAAGCCCGCCCGGCGCTACGTGTTCGCGGTCGATCCCGCCGGCCGGCTCACCCTCAACGGCGCCGACCTGCAGCCGATCATCGAGAGCATCACCCGCATGGTGCGCTGAGGGCGGGGAGGACCGCCCTCGATCGGTGACATGGGGGCGGCGCGGGCCGCCCTCGAATCTCCAAGATCGCGCATCAGGGTGGCCGCTTCCGTTGCCGGAGCGTCCCATGATCCCGTGTCACCTCCTCGTCCGTTCGGCCCTCGTCGCGTCCCTGGCCCTCGGCCTCGCCGGCCCCGCGCAGGCCCAGGGCGCCGCCACCGTCACCATCACCGGCCTGGAACAGGCGGTGGAGGCCCTGCGCCCACGCCAGGGCCAGCAGGCGTCGCGGACGCAGGCCGATCTCGTTACCGCCCTGTCGATCCTGGCGCTCGTCGGCAAGCAGGAGGGCGGCGGCCGCACCTATCGGCTGGAGACGACGGCCGACGGCAAGCTGCTGGTGAACGGTGCCGACGTCAGCCCGCTCATCCGCATGTACGAGACCCAAACGGGCGGCCAGCGGCGATGACCGCCGGCCTTCAGGTCGTCCGCATCGGCCGGGCGGCGCCCTGCCCGGTGATCGCCTCCAGCCGTTCGCGCACCGCGCGGTGGAAGGCGACGGCGTCGGGGTCGAAATCGGCCTTCGGCCGCGGCTCGGGCTCGAAGTGCCCGAACCGGTCGACGCCGCGCACCAGCATCGCCGTGTCCTTGACGGGGGCGAGTTGGCGCAGGCGGGTCGGGATGTAGCGGGCGGTGAAGCCGATCCGCCAGTCGTCGGCCCGGTTGGGCTCCGACCCGTGGACGATCAGCACGTGGTGCAGCGACATCTCGCCGGGCGCCAGCACCACGTCGACCGCCACCGCCTCGTCCACCCGGGCCGCGACCTCCTGCCCGCGGGAGAGCAGGTTGTCCGCGTCGAAGGTGTCGGCGTGTTCGAGGCGGGTCCGGTGGCTGCCCGGAACCACCCGCATGCATCCCGACCGCGGCGTCGACGGCGAGAAGGCGATCCACGCCGTCACCACCTCGTCCGACGACAGGCCCCAATAGGTCGCGTCCTGGTGCCAGGAGACGAAGGCCGGATCGCCCGGCCGCTTGGCGAAGAAGCCGGACGCCCAGCACAGGATGTCGGGACCCAGCACGCTCTCGACCGGATCGAGCACCCGCGGGTCGCGGATGAGATCGTCGAGCCACGGCAGGATCAGGTGCGGGCGCGTGTTGACCGCGCGCGTGAGGGTGCCGCCCTCGCGCGCGACCAGCCGGTCGAACTTCGCCCGCAGGTCCGCCACCTCGGGCGCGGAGAGGACGGGGATCGGGAAGACGACGCCGGCCTCGCGATAGGCCGCGAGGCGGGCGGGATCGAGGCCGTTCGCCATCGCCGCCGCCCTCACGACGCGCCGACGGGCGGGGCGAAGAACAGGGTGCGCATCTCGCGCTGGGTCTCGTAGATCGAGCCCGACCGCTTGGGCGGCGGCAGCGGCAGGCGGACCGGCACGGCCGACGTCCGCGGCACCGCCATGTCGACGTCGCCGCAGACGATCCGCCCCTTCCAGTCCGCCCAGTCGGCCGGCTGGGAGGCGGCGCAGATCGGCCAGGCGTCGGCGGCGGTGTACTGGAACAACAGGAGCCGGCGGGGCTTGTCCGAGGTGTTCAGCGCCGAGCCGTGGATCGTGCGGACGTGGTGGACCGAGATGCTGCCCGCCCGCCCGACGCAGGGGACGGCCGTGGAGAAATCGACGCCCGCGGTCGCGGGGTCGATGGCGCCGACGAAATGCCCGTCGAGATGGTGGTCGAGCACCGGGCCCCGATGGCTGCCGGGGATGCAGAGCAGGGGCCCATTCTCCGGCGCGCAGTCGTCCATCATCACGCCGACCGCGCAGAGATCGTCGTTGGTGTGCGGATAGAACGCCCAGTCCTGGTGCCATTCGACGGCCGAGCCGAAGCCGGCCGACTTCATGTTCAGCTTGGAGGTGTCGAACCGCATGGCGGGCGCCACCAGCGCCCGGAGCACGGCCAGGATGCCGGGGTGGCGGACGAGGCGGTCGTAGACCGGGTCCACCGTGTGGGGCAGCTTGATGCGCCGCACGCGGGGATCGGCAGGGGTGTGCGAGGGCTCGAGGTCGTAGACCGCGTCGCTGCCGGTCACCGCTGCGGCCCCCGCGACGATGCGGTCGGTGGCGGCGCGGAGATCCGCCACTTCGGCCGGCGACAGCACGTCCGGCACCACCACGAAACCGTCCCGCCGATAGGCGGCGACGAGGTCCGGTGACAGGGTCATGGGTCCCTCCCGTTGGTCGCGAGGAGATCGGCCACCCCGACCGAGGCGGCCGCCGCCGCCATCTCGTTCCAGGTGGCGGGGTCGACGGACAGCCCGCCGGCCATCGCCGCCGACCGGCGCGCGCGCTCGGGGTCGCCCGGAAGCAGCACGCCCGGATCGGTCGCGACCCAGGCGGCCAGCGCCTCCACCCGCTCGGCGTAGGCGTCCGCGCCGGCCAGCGCCGCGGGATCGAAGGCGATGGTCAGCATCGAGTTCGTCACCGACGCGATCGACGCGCCCGACTGGGTGAACCCGCCAAGCAGCGCGCCGGCCAGGAGTTCGACCGCCAGCGCCAGCGCCGATCCCTTGTGTTCCCCGAACGGGAGCAGCGCGCCGAGCGGCGTGCGGAACATGACGGAGGGGTCGCCCGTCGGCCGGCCGTCGGCGTCGAGGAGGTAGCCGTCGGGCACCGTCTCGCCCTTGGCCATGGCCACGCGCATCTTGCCCATGGCCCAGCGGCTGGTGGCGAAGTCGACCACGATCGGCTCGGCCCCCCGGCGCGGGAAGGCCGCGGTGAAGGGGTTCGTCCCGAGGCGCGCCGCCGCCCCGCCGTGGGGCACGACCACGGCGCGGGTCGGCACGTTCACGACGTGGAGCGAGACGAGACCGGCGGCCGCGCACTGTTCGGCCCAATGGCCGATCCGGCCGATGTGATAGGCGTCGCGCAGGCCCACCGCGGCGAGCCCGTGCCGGCCGGCCCGCTCGATGGCAAGCGCGGTCGCCGCGTGGGCCATCGGCTGGCCCGGGCCGGATCCGGCGTCGAGGAGGACGAGCGGACCATCGTCGCGCACCACCGTCAGGCGCGCGTCGAGCCGCATCTCCCCCGCCCGCATGGCGGCGACGTAGCCCGGCATCAGCCCGACGCCATGGGAGGGGTGGCCCCGCAGATCGGCCTCGACGAGGTGCCGGGCGGTGACGGCGGCGTCGTCCGCCGCCATGCCGGCGTTCGCGAAGACCGCGGCGAGGCCGCGCTCGAGGCGGTGCGGATCGACGATCATCGCGGCCCCCTTCAGATCGCCACCGTCATCCCGCCGTCCACCGTCACGACCGTCCCGGTCGTGAAGGAGGCCGCGGGGGAGACGAGCCACAGGGCGGCCGCCGCCAGCTCCTCCGGCCGACCCCAGCGACCCATCGGGATCCGGCCGGCGATGCGGTCGTGGAAGGCGGGGTCGGCGGCGCGGGTCGACGCGTTGCCGTCGGTCAGGAAATAGCCGGGCGCCAGCGCGTTCACCGTCACCCCCGCCGCGGCGAGTTCGACCGCCATCACCCGGACGAGGCCGAAGAGCCCGGTCTTGGCGGTCGCGTAGCCGACCATGCCCGGCCGCACGATCATCCCGTTGATCGAGGCGGTGAAGAGGATGCGGCCCCAGCCGGCCGCGACCATCGCCCGACCGGCCGCGCGGGCGAGGCGGAACTGGGCCGTGAGGTCGGCGCCGATCACCCGGTCCCAGTCCTCGTCGGTCTGCTCCAGCGCGGGCTTGCGCACCGTCGTCGCGGCGTTGGAGACCAGCACGTCGAGCCGCCCGTGCCGGTCGAGGAGGCGGGCAACGGCGTCGGGCGCGTCGGCGGCGGCGGCATCGAAGGGCACGGCGTCGGCGTCGATGCCGGCCGACGCCAGCTCCGCGCGCCGCGCCTCGACCGCCGCCGGATCGCGCCCGTTGAGGATCACCCGCGCCCCGGCGCCCGCCAGCGCACGGGCCATCGCCCAGCCGAGCCCGCGGGAGGACCCCGTGACGAGCGCCACGCGCCCGGTCAGATCGAACAGCGTGGCGGGCGTCGGCGGGGGCTCAGCCATAGTCGATCCGCGGGTCGATGTAGACGTAGAGAACGTCCACCAGCAGGTTGATGAGGATGTAGATGGCCAGGATCACGAGGATGCAGCCCTGGACCAGCGGGTAGTCGCGGCTGCCGATCGCCTGGATCACGAGCCGCCCGAGGCCGGGATAGGTGAAGACCGCCTCGGTCACGACCGCCCCGCCGATGAAGCCCGCCAGCATGATCCCGACGATGGTGACGAAGGGAAGCATGGCGTTGCGCAGCACGTGCCGGGCGACGACCGTCCCCTCCTTAAGCCCCTTCGAGCGCGCGGTGCGGACGTAGTCGGCATTGAACTCCGTGATCAGCGAGCCGCGCAGGAAGCGTGCGAAGATGCCGGAGACATAGAGCCCGAGCGTGCCGGCCGGCAGGATCGCGTTGCGGATCATCTGCCAGGGGTCCTGCCAGACGGGCACGTAGGCGGAGGCCGCGGGAAGGAGCTTCAGCTCCACCGCGAACAGCAAGATCAGCAGGATGCCGACCCAGAAGGTCGGGACGCCGAGCGCCAAGGCACTCCACCCGCTGAGCGCCCGATCGAGCCAGGATCCCTGGGAGAGCGCGCTCGCCAGCGCCAGCGGCACGCCGACGAGGAGGCCGATGAGCGTGGCGACGGCCGCCAGCTGGAGCGTCGCCGGCAACCGCTCGCCGATCAGCTTCAGCACCGGTTCCCGGCTGTGGAGGGACTGGCCGAGATCGCCGGTCAGCGCGCGCAGCAGCCAGTCGACGTACTGCACCGCCACCGGGCGGTTCAGCCCGAACTGCTCCGTCACGGCGGCGATCTGTTCCGGCGTCGCGTTCTCGCCCACCAGCGCCGCGACCGGGCCGCCGGGGACGGCGTACATCATGAAGAAGATCAGCGCCGAGGCGACCAGCAGCACCGGCACGAGCTGGGCGAGGCGCCAGGTGACGAAGCCGATCATGCCCGTTCCGCCCGTGGCTGGGGCACCGCCGTGTCGCGCCCCTCGAGGACCGAGGAGAGCGCGCGGCCGATGGTGTCGAACGACAGGATGGTGAGGGTGAGCGCCACCCCCGGCAGCACCGCGTAGGTCGGCGCGTCGTAGAGGTACTCCTTGCCCGTCCGCAGCATCTCGCCCCAGCTGGGCGTCGGCGGCGGGATGCCGACGCCGAGGAAGGCGAGTGCCGCCTCCAGCAGGATCGCGACCGAGGAGAGCACGACCATCTGGGTGAGGATCGGGCTCCAGGAGTTGGGCAGGATCGTGCGGAACATGCTGTAGGAGGAGGTGGCGCCGAACGCCTCCACCGCCGTCACGAAGTCGCGCTTGCGCAGGCTCAGCACCTGGGCGCGGGCGACGCGGGCGAAGGTGGGCACCCCCGTCAGCCCGACCGCGACAAGCGCCGCCGACTGGCTGCGCCCCAGCACGGCGATGAGCGCCAGTGCCAGCATGATGCCCGGCAGGGCCAGCATCAGGTCGACCACCCGCATCAGCGCCACGTCGCGCCAGCCGCCGAAGAAACCGGCGACCAGCCCCATCGGCACGCCGATCGCGGCGGCGAGGAGGACGGCCCCCGCCGCCGTGGTGAGCGAGGTGCGGGCGCCGAAGATGACGCGGGCGAGGATGTCGCGGCCGAGTTCGTCCGTGCCGAAGGGATAGGCCGCCGACGGCCCCTCCAGCATGGCGAGCATGTCCTGCTCCAGCGGATCGAGGCCGAGGAGGCCGGCGGTGAAGGCGAGGACCGTGATGGCGAGGAGGAAGGCCACGCTCACCGCCGCGGCGGGCTGGGCCAGCACGCGGCGCACGACGCGGGCGGCCGACGCGAGCGCGGCCGACGGGAGGACGGGGGTCATGGGCTCGCCCCCAGCGTCTCGGGCGCGGGCGTCAGCGGGACGGTCAGCGGTCCGGCGTGGTGGCAGGCGGTCCGGGTCGCCCCGTCGCCGTAGGGGCGGAAGGCCGGGACCTCGACCCCGCAGCGCCCGTCGGCGCGGAAGCATCGCGGGTGGAAATGGCAGCCGGGCGGCGGGGCGGAGGGGTTCGGGATCTCCCCCTCCAGCACGATCCGGCGCCGCTTCGCGGCCGGGTCCACGTCGACCGCGGGAACGGCGGACAGCAGCGCCTGGGTGTAGGGGTGGACCGGGCGGCCGTAGAGGTCGGCCTTGGGGCCCTCCTCCACGATCCGGCCGAGGTACATCACCGCCACGCGGTCGGAGATGTGCTTCACCACGCTGAGGTCGTGGGCGATGAAGAGATAGGCGAGGCCGAGGTCCTTCTGCAGGTCCTGCAGCAGGTTCACGATCTGCGCCTGGATCGAGACGTCGAGCGCGGAGACCGGCTCGTCGAGGATCAGGAGGCGCGGCTTCAGCGCCAGCGCGCGGGCGATGCCGATCCGCTGCTTCTGCCCGCCCGAGAACTCCCGCGGCATGCGGTGCGCGACGGAGGGCGAGAGCCCGACCATGTCGAGCAGCGTGGCGATCCACGTCGCCCCGCCCGCCGCGTCGTAGAGGCCATGGATGCGCAGCGGCTCCGCGATGGCGTCGCCGACGCTCAGCATCGGGTTGAGCGAGGAGAAGGGGTCCTGGAAGACGTACTGCATCGCCCGGCGCACGGGGCGGAGGCCCTTGCGCGACAGGCCGTGGACGGGCTTGCCGTCGAACAGGATGCGCCCGCCGGTCGACCGGATCAGCCCCATGATCGCCCGGCCGGTCGTGGTCTTGCCGCACCCGCTCTCGCCGACGAGGCCGAGCGTCTCGCCCGGGGCGAGGCTGAGGCTGACCCCGTCGACCGCGCGCACCGTCCGCACCACCCGGCGCAGCAGGCCGGCGCGGATCGGGAAATGGACCTTGAGGTCGTCCACGACGAGGAGGGGCGGCGGTGACCCCCTCTCCCTGTCCCTCCCCCCCGGTGGGGGAAGGGACGCTGCGGCAACCGGTCTCCCCTCCCCCCGGGGGGAGGGACCGGGGGAGAGGGGGTCGCGCGCGCCCATCTCCTCCGCGAAGTGGCACGCCGCCGCCTGGCCCGGCCCCATGGGCCGCAGCGCCGGGTCCTCGGTCGTGCAGCGGGTGCGGCCGGCGTGGAGCGGGCAGCGCGGGTGGAACGTGCAGCCCGCGGGAAGGTCGGTCGGCGTCGGCGGCTGCCCCGGGATCGGGTCGAGGCGACCGGCCGAGACGTCGATCCGCGGCGCGCTGCGCAGCAGGGCCGCGGTATAGGGGTGGCGGGGCCGGGCGAAGATGTCCCGCACCGATCCGGTCTCCACGATCCGCCCGCCGTACATCACGGCGACGCGGTGCGCCACCTCGGCCACCACGCCGAGGTCGTGGGTGATGAGCACGACGGCCGCACCGGTCTCCGCCTGCCGGCGGGCGAGCAGCGCCAGCACCTGGGCCTGGACCGTGACGTCGAGCGCCGTCGTCGGCTCGTCGGCGACGATCAGGCGCGGCCGGCCCGCCATCGCCATGGCGATCACCGCCCGCTGGCGCATCCCGCCCGAGAATTCGTGCGGGTACTGGCGGGCGCGGTTGTCGGGATCGGCGATGTCGACCTCGCGCAGGAGGTCGACCGCCCGCACGCCCGCGTCGGCGCGGGCGAGGCGGCCGTGCGCCACCTCCCCCTCCGTCACCTGGTCGCCGACGGGCATGAGCGGGTTGAGCGTGGTGGACGGGTCCTGGAAGACCACGCCGACGTCCTGGCCGCGCATGCGGCGCAGATCGTCGGCGGTCGCCCCCACCACCTGCCGCCCGCCCAGCAGGACCGAGCCCGTGATCCGGGCCGTCCGCGGCAGCAGCCCCGCCGCCGCCAGGGCGGTGACGCTCTTGCCCGACCCGCTCTCCCCGACGATGCCGAGAACCTCGTTCTCGTGCACGTCGAGGTCGATGCCGCGGACCGCCGGGATGTCGGCGCCCGACCCGACGAAGGTCACGTTCAGCGACCGGATCGACAGGACGGGGTTCGGCATCTGCGGCGGTCCCTCCACCCTCACCTCACCGGCGGAAGCCGGTGGTCCGGAGCACCAGCATGTTGTCCATGTCCAGCGTGAAGCCGGCCACGGTCTTCGCCGTCACGATGATCCCCTGGTCGTAGGTGTTGGTGGGGATGCCGAAGGCCGCCTGGATCAGCGTGCGGTTGAGGTGATCGTACGCGGCCTTGACCTCGGGACCGGAGCCGAGCGTCGTGTCCACGCGCCGGATGGCGTCGACGTACTCCGGATGGGGGTGGGGGTCCTTCAGGACCGGGTTGTTGGCCGTGCGGTAGATGCTGTTGGTGGCGACGCGCGAGGGGAACTTCTGGATGTTGCCGATGCCGCCGAACAGCGCGTCGAACCGGCCCTCCAGCATGGAGTTCACAAGCTCCGAGCCCTCCTTCATGTCGAGCTCGATGGTGATGTTCACCCGGCGCAGCGTCTGCTGCACCAGCTGGCTGATCGCGACCGAGGGCTGGTCGCCCGCGTTCACCGTCAGCTTCCAGTCGTTCATCTCGGCCGGGCTGAGGCCCGACTGGCGCAGAAGCTCGCGCGCCTTGTCCAGGTTGAAGCCATAGGTCCGGGCGTAGCCGGGGTCGTGCGCCGGGCTCGACGGCGCCCAGGGGAGCGCCACCACCTGCCCGAGGCCGGCGTAGCCGATACGCAGGATGTTCTCGCGGTCCATCAGGAAGTTGAAGGCCTCGCGGAACTTCGCGTTCCGGAAGGGGCCGCGGGTGGAGTTGATGCGGAAGACCTGCACCAGGGGGCCGGGGCCGTCGAGCACCGGATAGCCCGCCGCCTTGAGGCGCGAGGCGCTGCGCGCCGTGCCGCCGTAGATGACGTCAACGCCGCCGGATTCCAGCGCCGCCGTCGCCGCCTGGTCCTGCGAGAAGATCGTGATCACGACCTCCTTCGAGACGGGCTCGTTCGGACGCCAGTAGTTCGGGTTCGCGGTCAGGCGGATGCGCTGGCCGACCACGCGCTCGGCCAGCGTGTAGGCGCCGCTGCCGGCCGGCCGCTGCTCCACCGTCTCGATCCCGGCGGGGTCGATGATGGTGGTGAACTGGAGCAGGTCGGTGATCTGCCGCTCGGGCACCGGGTTCTTGAAGTTGAGGCGGATGGTCGAGGGATCGACCACCGTCCAGTCCTGGACGATCGACATCGTCGGGAACAGGTTCTTGCCCAGGCGCGGATCCGACGCCTTCTTGAAGTTCGCCGCGACGGCCTCCGCGTCCAGCGTGCCGCCGGAATGGAACTTCACCCCGCCGCGGAGCTTCAGCGTCACCGACTTCGCGTCGGGTGCGACGGTCCAGCTCTCGGCGAGGCTGGGCATCGCCCGCCCGTCGGGCGTGTACTCGATGAGGCTGTCGTAGAGGTTCTTGATCAGCGTCGCGTTGACGAACGAGAACTGGTGCGGGTCGAAGTTGGCGATGTCCGCCAGCACCGCCACCCGCAGCGTGCCGCCCTGCACCTGCTGGGCGAGGAGCGGGGTCGCCGAGAGCGCCAGCGCGGCGCCCGCCGCCACCGACCCGAGGAGCGTGCGCCGGGTGACCCCGCGCACCGTGGAAAGAACCGTCTTCATCGCAGCCTCCTGTCCGTTGCTCTTGCCTGGAGAAGCCGTCGCGCGTCGGCGCCCGACGGCGGTCACGACCTCCGCACGTTCCGGTCGGTGATGGGATCGAGGGGGTGGATCGGCCGCGGAAGACGCATCCACGGAAGGCCGAAAACGTCCGACTGCCCGGGTCCGCGCGTGTCGGCGCGGATGACGCGGGACGAGATCGGAGCGAAGAACTGGAAGTTCGACGCGGTCTTGAGGACCGCGATCCGGGCCTCCGACGGCTCGATGCCGTGCGCCCGCCAGACGTCGGGAAGGTTGCCGGCGACGCCGCGCAGTTCGCTGACCAGAAGGGTGACCGGGCCGACCGCGAACACCGCGGTGCGTCCCATGTCGACCTCGCCGTCCTGATAGCCCGCGATGGGCACCGGCCCGCTGCGCAGGCGCACCACGCGGCCCGTGACCTCGAGCGGGGTGAAGAAGGCGGTCGCCGTCTCACCGCCGACCGGCAGGGTGACGGTCGCCCCCTCCCCCGCCTCCCAGAGCCGCGCGACGACCGTCGGCGCGATCATCGGGATCAGCACCGGGCCCGTCACGCCAAGGCGGAGCACCGCCTCCAGGATCACGTTGCTGTCGCCGGCCGAGCCGCCGAAGACCGTGTCGCCCGTGTCGGAGAGGACGACGACGCCCTTCGGCTCGGCGTCCGCCATCCGCACGGCGTCGTCCACCGCCAGCGCCTCGCGCTCGAGGAAGGCGTCGCGCTGCGACCAGCAGAGGTCGGCCATCTCGTCGGCGACCCGCTCGGCCAGGGCCCCGTCGCCGTCGGTGACGACGGTCACGGTCCAGCCGCCCTCGGCCACGTCGAGCCAGGGCTGCATCGGGCAGGGCACCACCTGGAGGACCTTCGGGTTCTCCCGCTCGATGGCGCGCGCCCGGTCGAACCAGATCTTCATGGGTCCGTGCGCGGTCAGGAACTTCTCCTGGTGCGTCACCAGCGGGATGTTGCGCAGCGCCATCGTCGGGCGCAGCCCCTCGCGGATGATGCGCAGCAGCAGCGCCGTGCCGATCACGCCGGTGTCGAACGGATCGTGCGGCTGGGTCCGGTGGCCGACGATCGCCGTCACGCTGTCGACCATCCGCCGGGTCACGCTGGCGTGGTGGTCGAGGGCCAGCAGGATCGGGACGTCCGGGCCGAGCACCTCGCGGCAGAGCGCCGCCTGCTCCCCCTCCACGTCGTCCAGCCCCTCGGCCGCGCAGGCGCCGTGGAGCTGGAGCACCAGCCCGTCGAGGCGACCGGCCGCCGCCAGCCCGTCGCGGATGACGCGCAGGAAGTATTCCCGGGATTCGGTGTCGATCCGCCCGCCGGCGACCGCGTGGGCGCGGACGATGGGCACCGTCTCCACCGCGAGTCCGCTGTCGGCGATCGCCTTCAGATGGCCGGCCACCTGGCCGAGCCCGCCCGACTTCGCGATCACCTCGGCGCCGAGGTGCAGGCCGAAGCTCTCGTAGTCGCGCAGCGTCGTCGGCAACGGGTTGAAGTCGTTGGTTTCCTGTGCGACGTGGATCAGACCGATGCGCATGGCCATCCCCTAGAAGAAGGTCCGGACGGCGTCGACCACCGTCCAGTCTGCGTCGACCACCAGCAGGAGGTCCCATTTGTCGAAGGTCGTGCAGGGGTGCGCGATGCCGAGCGCCACCATGTCGCCCACCTGCGGCCCGCCCCCGCCCGGTCCCGACCCGTCCGGCACGGCCATGTAGGCGTGCTGGTCGTTCAGCGCGGTCACCGCCCAGTCGACGGGTGCGGCCTCCGGCCGGTCCATGGCCCCCGGGCGGAACCACGCGACCGGCTTGGGCAGGGCGCCGTCGTGGCTGACGTCACGCTTGCCGGCGGTGAGGATCGCGCGCCCCGGCTCCGGCGTGGACTGCACGTAGGTCCAGACCTCGATCGCCGCCGTCAACCGGCCGGGCGGCAGGGTCAGGCGCGTCTCCTTCAGGATCCGCGCATAGGACATCTCGTAGCCGAGCGTGTCGTGGGTCAGATAGCAGCCGCTGCGGATCACCTTGACGATGGCGCGCCCGCCGAGGTCGACGGCGGCGAACCGCTCGCCCACCCGGTCGTAGAAGGCGCTGCCGCCGGCACTCAGCACGATCGGCCGGCCGGGCGGAAAGAGATCGGCCTGCGCCGCCGCACCGGCCACCGCCAGCACGTCGTCGAGCAGCGCGTCGACCGCCGCCGTGTCGCGCAGGATGCCCTCGAAGCACTCGATCCCCGCGAGCGTCAGCCCCTCGGCCGCCGCGACCGCGCGGGCGACGGCGACGGCCTCGGCCACCGTGCGGGTGCCCGTCCGCCCGCCCAGCGCCCCCATCTCCACCAGCACGCCCAGCGGGCGGCGCAGGCCCGTCGCCCGCGCCGCCCCGGCGGCGAGTGCGGCGATCACCGCCGGGCTGTCGGCCAGCACGATCAGCTCGAACCCGTCGTCGGCCGAGAGCGCGGCGAAGCAGGCGTCGATCGCGGCCCGGCCGGTCGGCTGGTTGGCGATGATGACGCGCGGGAAGCCGAAGTGCCGGGCGACGGCCATCTGCTGCACCGTCGCCACCGTGATCGCCCAGGCGCCGGACGCGTGCTGCAGCGCGAAGAGCTGCGGCGCCATCGTGGTCTTGCCGTGGGGCGCGATGGCGAGGCCGTTCGCCGTCAGGAACGCGTTCATCCACGCGTCGTTGGCCAGCAGCCGGTCGAGCCGCAGCACCGCCGCCGGCATCGGCAGGTCGCCCGCCAGCAGGTTCCAGCCGCGCGCCGGGATCTCGTCCAGCCGCAGCCGCCCGGCGTGCGCCGGGATGCCCTTGGTGCGGGCGTCGAGCGGGGTCGCGTCGATCTCGTCGCCGTTGGCGGGCGGAAGCGGCAGGCGCGTCACGGCCATGGGTGCGCGTCCAGCGGTGCGATCGGGCGGCGGACCCGGCGATAGGTCACCGTCAGCGGGTCGTGGGGGAACGGCCCTCCGGTGTCGAGATAGTGGACCGCCGCGCAGACCTTGGCGAAGGCGGCCGAGAAGTGGTTCGACGACTTCACGATCACGAGCTTCTTCGCCGCGAGGTCGATGCCGAGGTTCGTGAAGGCGGGCGGGCTGAAGGTCTGCGACCGGCCGGTGCAGAGCACGACGTCGACGTGCCCGATGGAGACCGCCGCCGCCGGCCCGAGCGAGACGAGGCTCTGCTCGAACGGGATGATCAGGTCGTCGGACAGACCCTTCACCACGACGTGCGCGTCCACGGGGCGGCCGGAGACGGGCGTCGCCTTGCCGCCGATGCGCAGCCAGAGGTTCCCGCCCACGCCGGCGGCACGGCAGAAGTCCACCGCGATCGGGTCCCACAGCGCGCCGATGGCGGACGGCACGTCGGGGTGGCGCAGCAGCGTCTCGATCGCGATCGCCCCGTCCCCGGGCACCCCGCCGCCGGGGCTGTCCCACCGGTCGCCGAAGGCGATCGGATGGGCCGGCGCGTCGCGCACGAAGGCCACGGCCTCCTCGGGCGTGTAGTGGCGCGGCGTCGACGCGCGGGCGAAGCCCAGCACCTCCCGCCCCAGGTCCTCCGCGAGGCGGGACGCCTTGTCAGGGTCGCCGTCGGTGATCACGAGGGTCCGGGTGCCGACCTCGGGCACGTCGCCGGCGGAGAAGCCGTGGGCGACGGAGATGGACAGCACCCCGTCCTTCCCCTCCATCGCCATGATCCTGTCGACGAAGGCGCGGCCCAACGGCTGGTTCGTCATGAACGCGCCCTGGAGCGTCCGGCAGTCGAAGGTCCGCATCACGGGCCGGATCTCGCCCCGATGGGTGCGGACGGCGAGGTCGACCAGCTCCTCCGCACGGGCGAGGAAGTCCGTGTGCGGGAACTCCTTGAACAGCACCACCAGATCGCACGCCGCGACGCGCTTTTCGGTCAGGTGGCAGTGCAGGTCGTACTCCGCCCCCACCACCGCCTTCGGTCCCACGATCGCCCGCACCCGGGCGAGGAGGTCGCCCTCGACGTCCTCGTAGCCGTCGGCGACCATCGCGCCGTGCAGGCCGAACAGCGCGACGTCGACCGGCATGGCGGCGCGCAGCTGGTCCAGGATCTCGTCGCGCAGGCCCTCGTAGGCGCCGCGGGCGACGAGGCCCGCCGGCTCCGCCCAGGTGGCGGTCCCCTCGATCAGCGTGAACCCGTCCTGCCGGGCGCGGCGGCGGGCGGCCACCACGGGGGCGGAACACAGCATGGGCGTGTCGGGGTGACGGCCCGGCGGCGCGTAGAACGCCCGCTCGAAGGCGGCACGATCGACGGGCAGCGGAGCGAACGTATTCGTCTCCGTGGCCAGCGAGGCGACGAACATGCGCATCGTCGAACCCCCCGTCGTCCGCGTGGCGCAAGCGTCCCACGATGTGAGACGCCCGTTTCCCGTTCATGCTCACGCCCGCACAACTTGCTGTCAACGAAAAATTCTCGTCGACGATTCCCTTGCATTTCCGGGGATGCGAGGCTGTAATCATGGAGATGCAGATGTGGAAGGCGTTCTACATTATGCGACGGTCACTCGATGTGGCGCCGGATGCGATGAGGCGGATCCGTGGGGGCGGGCGGTGAGCAACCGCATCCGCCCGCCCGCACCTGCCCTCGTGGCCGAAGCGCGGATCCAGTCCATCGGCCGGGCGAAGGCCATCCTCGACGTGCTGGCCGCGCACGACGGCGGCTGGGTCTCGCTGCGGGACGTCGCGGCCGGGACCGGCCTGGTGAAGACCACCGCCTTCAACCTCGTGACGGCACTGGTCGACGTGGGCCTCGTGGAGCACGCGCCTGAGCGCGGGGTCTATCGGCTGGGCGTCGGGCTGCTCGCCTACGGCCGGACTGTCGAGCGACGGACCGACCTCATCGCGCTGATGCGCCCGCACCTCGTGCGCCTGTGCGCGACGACGCGGGAAACGGTGAACCTCGCCCTCCCCTGCCCGACCGACGTGCTGATCGTGGAGAGCCTGGAAGGCTCGCAGACGCTCCGCATCACCTCCTACGCGGGCACCCGGGCGCCCTACCATTCCACCGCCTGCGGCCGGGCGCTGCTGGCCTACGGGACCGAGGCGATGCGCCGGCAGGTTCTGGCGCTGCATCCGCTGGTCGCCCTGACCCCGCGGACGACGACCGACGCCGACCGGATCGAGGCCATCCTCGCCGATTGCCGGCGCCGCGGCTTCGTCTCGGAGGTGGAGGAGAACGAGATGGGGGCCGCCTGCGTCGGCGCCGCCCTGCTGGACGGCAAGGGCGAGGCGGTGGCCGCTGTCAGCATCGCCGGCCCGTTGACCCGCATGGGCGGGGGCGAGCGCGACCGCATCGGCGCGCTGCTGGTGGAGACGATGGCCGAGGTGCGCCGTACCATGGCCGGCGAGACCGGAGGGCGGGCGGCATGACCCGGCGTATCCTGATCGGCGGCCTCTTCCACGAGACCCACACCTTCCTGGAGGAGATCACCGGCCCCGGGGCGGTGCGCATCCGCCGGGGCGCGGACCTGCCGGCGCGGCGGGGCGACGGCTCCACGATGGACGGGTTCCTCGCCGTCGCCGAGCGCAACGGCTGGGCGCTGGTTCCCACGCTCGAGGCGTCAGCGATGCCGTCGGGCACGCTCGACCACGCGATCTTCGAGGATTTCTGGACCGAGTTCGCCGCCGTCGCCCGGCCGGCGCTGGCCGCGGGGATCGACGGCATCTGGCTGGCGCTCCACGGGGCGATGGTGACCACCGGCTCCCACGATCCGGAGGGCGAGCTGCTGGAACGCATCCGCGCGCTCCCCGGTGCCGCGGACCTGCCGCTCTTCGCCGTGTTCGACCTGCACGCGACCTTCACCGACCGGATGGCGCGGTTCGCCGACGGCCTCGTCGGCTATCGCGAGAACCCGCACGCCGACGCCTTCGACGCGTCGGTCCTCTCGGCCGAGCTTCTGGCGCGCAGCCTGGAGACGGGCGTCCGCCCGCGGATGCGCTCCCGCCGCTTCCCGATCGTCTGGCCGCCGACGGGGACCGGCACCGCCGATCTGCCGATGAAGGCGCTGAGCGAGGAGGCGCGACGGATCGAGCGCGAGGATCCGGGCGTCTGGGCCGTGAGCATCGTCGGCGGCTATTCCTTCGCCGACACGCCGGACACCGGGGCCGCCGCGGTCGTCGTCGGCACGGGCGACGACGCCTCGGCCGAACGCCACCTCGACACGCTGGCCGGGATCGCCGACCGGCTGAAGGCGGCGGGCGTCCCGCGGGAGTGGGACCTCGACGCCGCGATCGACGACGCGATCGCCAGGGGCATCCGCGGGCCGGTCGTGCTGGTGGAGCCGGCCGACAACATCGGCGGCGGGGCACCCGGCGACTGCACCACCATCCTGCGAACCTTCCTGCGCCGGGGCCTGACCGACGCCGCGGTGGTGATCGCCGACGCGGCCGCCGTCCGCGCGCTCGCCGACGCTCCGGTCGGGGGGACCGCCACGCTGTCGCTGGGCGGATCGAGCCGCCTCGACCCGGGGCCGGTGACCGTGACGGTCGAACTCCTGTCCCGCTCGGACGGGCGCTTCGTGCTCGAGGACCGGAACAGCCACCTCGCCGCCATGCAGGGCGTGAACATCGAGATGGGACCGTCCGCGACCGTGCGGGCGGGCGGCGTGTCGATCCTCCTCACGTCCTTCAAGACCCCGCCCTTCGACCTGGGGCAGCTCCGCTCGCAGGGGATCGTGCCCGAGCGGCTCGCCTTCGTTGGCGTCAAGGCGGCGGTCGCCCACCGGCGGGCCTATGACCGGATCGCGGCGGCCAGCTACACGGTGGCGACACCCGGCCCCTGCCCCAGCGACCTGACGACCCTGCCGTTCCGCCACGTCCGGCGGCCGATCTTCCCGCTCGACCCGCCCTGGAGACCCGCATGAGCGTCGTGCCCGAATATCCCAAGCTCGACGACACGCCGGTGTCGCACCTGCCCTTCAGCCCCTGCGTGAAGGTCGGCCAGCTGGTCTTCGTCTCGGGTCAGGCGTCGGTCGACAAGACGGGGACGATCATCGCCGACGGCTTCGAGGGCGAGGTGCGCCGCTCGATCGAGAACCTGCGCGACGTGCTGAAGGCGACGGGCTGCACGCTGGCCGACGTGGTCCAGACGCGGAACTACGTCCGCGACGCGGACGACGTGCCGGAGTTCAACCGGCTCTATCGCGAGTACTTCGCCGCCCCCTTCCCGGCCCGGACCACCATCACGGGCTGCCTGAAGGGTCTGCGCTATGAGATCGAGTGCATCGCCGTCGCCCGCGGCTGACGGACGGACGCCGGCACGTGAGGAGGGGAGGAGCCCAGTGACCATGACCTTCACGGCCTCGGCGCGGCGGATCGCCGAGGCGTCCAAGCTGGTCCCGGGCGGGGTCAACAGCAACTTCCGCCTCGGCATCTCGCCGACGCCGCTGGTCGTCGAGCGGGGCGAGGGACCGTACCTCTTCGACATCGACGGCAACCGGCTCATCGACTACTACCTCGGCATGGGGCCGATGATCCTCGGCCACGACCCGCCGGCGGTGATCGAGGCGGTGCGCGCGCAGCTCGACCGCGGGCTGCTGTTCGCCGCCCAGAGCGAGGTGGAGTACGAGGCGGCCGCCCTGGTCAACCGGCTCGTTCCCTGCGCCGAGCGCGTGCGCTTCAACTGCTCGGGCTCCGAGGCGGTGCAGGCGGCCTTCCGCCTCGCCCGCGCGGCGACCGGCCGATCCACCATCGTGAAGTTCGAGGGCCATTACCACGGCTGGTTCGACAACGTCGTCTGGAGCGTCTCGCCGCCCGCGTCCGAGATGGGCGACCGCGACGCCCCGGCCCACGTGCCGGCCACGACCGGCCTCGATCCCCATGCGGGCGACTGCCTCGACGTCGTGGTCTGGAACGACCTCGACCGGCTGGCGGCGCGCCTCAGGAAGGGCGACGTGGCCGGCGTGATCATGGAACCGATCATGTGCAACACCTCGGCCATCCTGCCGAAGCCGGGGTATCTGGAGGGGGTGCGCGCGCTCTGCTCCGAACTCGGCGTGGTGCTGATCTTCGACGAGGTGATCACCGGCTTCCGCGTCGCCCCCGGGGGTGCGCAGGCCCTGCTGGGCGTGACGCCCGACCTCACCGTCTTCGGCAAGGCCATCGCGAACGGCCTGCCGGTCGCCGCGATCGTGGGCAAGGCCGAGATCATGGACCTGACGGTGACGAAGAAGGTGATGCACGGCGGCACCTACAACGCCCACCCGCTCGGCATGGCGGCCACGGTCGCCACCCTGTCGACGATCGCCGACGGCACCGTCCACGCCCGCATCGCAGAACGCGGGCGGCGGCTGATGGAGGGGTTCACGACCATCCTGCGCGACCGCCAGATCGCCGGTCAGGTGCAGGGGCTGCCGCAGGTCTTCCAGGTGTCGCTCGGCCGGCGGGATCCGATCACCGACTACCGCGACCAGGTGGGCAATGACAAGGCGGCGTACGTGCGCCTCACGACGGCGCTGCTGGGGCACGGCGTGCGCGCGCTGGAGCGCGGGGCGTGGTTCCTGTCCGCGGCCCACGACGACGCGGTGATCGACGCGACCATCGCCGCCTTCGACCGGGCGGTCGCCGAAGCGCTGGTCTGACGCGAGACGGCGGGCGGGGGCGCGGCGCGCCCCCGTCTCAGGCGGTCGTCTCGATGCGGTAGAAGGGCACCGCCTCGGCCGGGCGGATGTCGGTCAGTGTGCCGATGTAGTGGCGCAGCGCGTAGGGACGGTGCGGGCGCTTCGCGCAGGCTTCCTCGTCGATGTCGATGCCCAGGCCCGGCCGGTCGGGGATCAGCATGTGCCCGTCGACCAGAACGAGGTCCTCCCGCGCCACCTCGCCCCGCCAGGGCACGTCGGTCGCCATGGTCTCCAGCATCTCGAAGTTCGGGATCGACGCCGCGAGGTGCAGCGTCATGGCGTTGCCGACCGGCCCCATCGGGTTGTGCGGGGCGACCGGCAGGAAGCGCATATGGGCCAGCGCCGCGATCTTCTTCGTCTCGATCAGCCCGCCGACGTGGCAGACGTCGGGCTGGAGGAAGTCGACCGCGTTGCGGTCCATCAGCTCGCGGAACCGCTCGGGCTCGTAGTAGCGCTCGCCGGTGGCGATGCGGATCGGGCTGTGGGCGCGCACGTCGGCGATGGCGTCGATGCTTTCGGGCGGGGTCGGCTCCTCGAACCAATAGGGATCGAATTCGGCGAGGTCATGGGCCGCCTGGATCGCGGTCGGCACGTTCAGGCGCCCGTGCCCCTCGATCAGCAGGTCGACGTCGGGCCCGACCGCGTCGCGCACCGCGCGCACGATCGCGACGGCGCGCTTGCGCTCGGCGCGCGTCATGCGCAGATAGGCCGAGCCGAACGGGTCCCACTTCAGCGCCCGGAAGCCGAGCTTCAACGCGGCCTCCGCCTTGCGGGCGAAGTCGGCCGGCTCGCGCGCGCCGGAAAACCAGCCGTTGGCGTAGCAGGGCACCCGGTCGCGGTGCCGGCCGCCGAGAAGCTCGTAGACCGGCACGCCCAGCGCCTTGCCCTTGATGTCCAGCAGCGCGGCCTCGATCCCGGCGATGGCGCTGCGGTGGACCGCACCGGTGCGCCAGTACCAGTCCCGGCTCAACAGCTCGACGTGGTGCTCCACGTCGAAGGGCGACTTGCCGAGGAGGTGGCGGGCGAACTCCTCCATCATTTGGGCGACGGTGAGCTCGCTTCCCTCCAGCGTCGCCTCGCCGACGCCGTGGTGGCCGGCGTCGGTCGTCACCTTCACGAACACGTAGTTCGCGCGAAAGCCGTCGACGACGAAGGTCTTCAGACCGGTGATCTTCATGGGCGGGATCCTTGTCGGCGGGCACGGGTCATCGGATGACCGCGTTCGGCAGGGCCACGGTAAGGGCGGGAACGAAGGCGCAGGCGAGCACAACGACCATCATGGCGGCGACGAACCACCAGATCGTCCCGGTCACCGACCGGAAGGGCGTGCCGCTGACCTGGCACGTGACGTAGAGGAGGATGCCGACCGGCGGCGTCACCCCGCCGACCACGATGCACAGGATGATGATCATCGCGAACTGTATGGGGTCCATGCCCAGCACCGTCGCGACGGGCAGGAACACGGGCACCAGGATCACCATGATCGCGATGCCGTCGAGGAAGAGGCCGAGGAACAGCAGGATCGCGATGATGGCGAGGATGACGAGCGCCCGGTATTCGATCACCGACCGGATCGCCCAGGCGATGTCCTGCGGCAGGCGCCCGATCGCCAGGATCCAGCCCAGAACGGCCGCCACCGCGATCACGAACAGGATGACGGCGGTGCTGATCGCCGTCTCCCGCAGGGCGTGGACCACCTTGGCCCAGGTCAGCTCGCGGTAGAGGAAGCCGAGCACGCCAGCGTAGACGACGACGATCACCCCCGCCTCGGTGGCACCATACCAGCCGCCGAGCAGGCCGAAGAGGATGATGGCCGGCGCCATCAGCGGCCCGAGCGCGCCCAGCGCGGCGGCGGCGAGGGCGCGGAACCCCTGCCACGCCTCGCGCGGATAGCCGCGGCGGATCGCGACGACGAACACCATCGCCATGAAGACCGCACCGATGAGGAGTCCGGGCACGACCCCGGCGAGGAAGAGCTTGCCGATCGAGACGTTCGTCATCGAGGCGTAGACGATCATCACGATCGACGGCGGGATGATCGGCCCCAGCGTGGCCGAGGCGGCGACGAGGCTCGTGGCGAAGGGTTCGTCGTAGCCCTGCTTCTTCATCGCCGGGATCAGCACCTTGGCGAGGCCGGCGGCGTCGGCCGTGCCCGAGCCGGAGATGCCGGACAGGAACACCGCGGTCGCGACGGTGACGAGGCCGAGCCCTCCGCGGATCCAGCCGATGACCGCCCGGCAGAACCGGATCAGCCGGTCGGTCAGCCCGCCCGTGTTCATCAGCTCGCCCGCCAGGATGAACAGCGGGACCGCGAGCATCGGATACTTGTCGACCGCGTTGACGATCCGCTGGGCCAGCACCTCCATCGGCAGGTGCGGCAGGAAGGCGAGGAAGGTGGCGAGCGCCGCACCCCCCATGGCGAAGGCGATGGGCGTGCCGATGGCGACGAGGCCGGCGGCGGCGAGCACCAGGAAGCCGATCACATCAGCACCTCGTGCGTCGGGCCGGTGCGGTCCAGCGGCTCCAGCAGCGCGAAGGCGATCGCGAAGACGCTGCCCACCGGGACCGCGAAGTAGAAGAAGCCGTATGGGATCTGCATGGTCGCGCTGAGCTGGCCCATCTGCGCCACCCCCATCCGGACGCCATAGACGCCGAGCACCCCGCAGAAGACGACGACGACCGCCCGCACCCCCACCTCGCACGCCCGCACCACGGCCGGCGGATAGCGGCGGCGGACGTCGAAGATCACGAAGTGCATGCCCCGCTGGACGCCCACCGCCATGCCGATGAAGACCACGTAGATCTGCATCAGCACGGCGATCTCGGCGGTGCTGGGGATGGAGATGCCGAGCAGGTTCCGCCCGGCCACGTCGGCCAGCATCACCAGCACGATCCCGGCCACCAGCACCGCGCAGAGGTTGGTGAGCGCACCGGCGAGCCGGGCGGACAGATGCCGCCGGACAGCGGCACCCGTCCCCACCGCGACGTCGGACATCGCGGACCCCTCAGCGCAGGGCGGCGATCTGGTCCATCAGCGGCTTCGCCGCCGTCTGCGCATTGCCCAGCAGCTGGCCCCAGGCGGTCTCGAGCCGCTGGCGCAGGGGGCCCTTGTCGATCTCGTGGATCTGGATGCCACGCGCGGCCAGGAACGCGTAGGCCTCGTCGGTGAGCGCCACGACCTCGGGGTTGCCGGTCTTGCGGAATGCGGCCCCGCATTCGGACAGGCGCGCACGCTGCGGCTCGGTCAGGCCCTGGAACCGCCGCTCGTTCACCACCAGCATCATCAGGTTGTACATGTGCCCGGACCGGGTCACGTGCTTCGCCACCTCGAACGACTTCGAGTTCACGAAGCCCTCGGCCGGCGCCTCCATCCCCTCGACGAGGCCGGACTGCATCGCCTGATAGACCTCGGTCCAGTCGACCGTGACCGGGTTCGCCTCCAGCGCCTCGAACATCCGCACCCAGATCGGGATGGGGGGCGAGCGCAGCTTCATGCCCTTGAAGTCGGCGACGGTCCGGATCGGCTTCGCCGTCGTCATGAAGTCGCGGAAGCCGTTGTGCATGTAGGCGAGCGGACGCACGCCCTGGCTTCGCACCAGCGTCTCGGCCACGGTGCGGCCGGGCGGGCCGTCCATCGCCTTCTCCGCGTGCTCCCAGCCGGTGAACATGAACGGGAGCTGGAAGACCGCCAGCTCCGGCTGGAGGTTCGACATGTAGGCGGTGTCGGTCAGCGACACGTCGACGGCACCCAGCTTGAGCTGCTCCACGATCTCGCGCGCGGTGCCCAGCTGGCCCGCCGGATAGTGGGCGATCGAGAAGAGCCCCCCGGCCTCCGCGCAGGTCCTGAAGCGCTCGACCGCGGTCGTGTTCTGCGAGCCGATCGCGTTGTGGTGCGCGACGGTGAGCTTCACCTGCGCCATCGCCGGTGCCGCCGCCGCCGCGATCATCGCC
>Ga0315907_10001300_pt1 | contig 34012 bp, 30 predicted proteins | sample LakEriMetagenome_3_FD_203525 | JGI IMG/M metagenome (GOLD analysis project Ga0315907, IMG submission 203525) | Freshwater fungal communities from buoy surface, Lake Erie, Ohio, United States - Buoy 12 MA123 | ecosystem: Environmental > Aquatic > Freshwater > Lake > Lake biofilm | place: USA...
CGTCCCGCTCGTCCGCGGCCGACCGAGGACGGTCAGCCCTACCACAGAGACCGAGTACAGAGTACAGAGTGCTGCATCGAGTGCTGAATCGAGCAGACCGGTAGCCTCTTTTTCGCGCGTTCCGCGCTCAAGCAGGGATCAGCGTCCCGCTCGTCCGCGGCCGACCGAGGACGGTCAGCCCTACCACAGAGACCGAGTACAGAGTACAGAGTGCTGCATCGAGTGCTGAATCGAGCAGACCGGTAGCCTCTTTTTCGCGCGTTCCGCGCCGGTAGGGACCAGCGTCCTCGCTGGTCCGCGGCCGACCGAGGACGGTCAGCCCGAACCGAATACAACAAGAGTAGAGGGACAGGGTCAGGGGAAGGGTCAGGCAAACAACTGGGGAGTCAGGACACCGATTTCGGAATCCTTCCCCTGTCCCTGACCCTTCCCCTGCCCCTTTCGCTTCTGCTTCAACCGTACACCTTCCCCTGTCCCTGACCCTATCCCTGCCCCTCATCGCATCTCTGCATCTTCCCTAACCCCAGCCCTAGCCCCGGCCCAAGCCCTAGCCCTTCCGCATCCCCCTCTTGCCCTCCCCTCCCAAATCCCCGAACCTGCCGACATGGCCTCGGCCCCCCTCACCATCAGCGAGCTCGCGGATGTCCTCAAAGGTCATCTCAACGGGATGGGGACGCTCGAGGTGACGGGCGAGATCTCGGGCTACAAGACCTACCCTTCCGGTCACCACTACTTCGCGCTCAAGGACGCCGAAGCCAAGGTGGACTGCGTGCTGTACTCCTTCCAGGCCCGCTGGCTCAAGGAGCCGCTGCGCGAGGGCCAGAAGGTCGTGGCCAAGGCCAAGGCGGATTTCTACGGCAAGTCCGGCAAGATGTCCCTGATCATCGACTCGATCAAGCCGGCCGGCGAAGGCGACCTCTTCCAAAAGTTTAAGGAGCTGCGCGACAAGCTGAAGGCCGAAGGCCTCTTTGACGAGTCGCTCAAGCGCCCCCTGCCCGACTTCCCCAAGGTCGTCGCGTTCGTGACGTCGGAGATCGGCGCGGTCTGGCATGACTTCACCGAGGTGCTCAAGACCCGCGGCTGGAGCGGGACGGCGTGGCTCGTGCCCGCCCGCGTGCAGGGCGAGAGCTGCCCGGGCTCGGTGATCAACGGCCTGAAGCAGGCCAACGCCATCCCCGGCATCGACCTGATCGTGGTCGGTCGCGGCGGCGGCTCGATGGAGGACCTGTGGGGCTTCAATGACGAACAACTCGTCCGCGCCGTGCGCGCGAGCCGTACCCCGGTCATCTCCGCCGTCGGCCACCAGACCGACTTCACCCTCTGCGACTTCGCGGCGGACCGCCGCGCGGAGACGCCGACGGCCGCGGCGGAACTGATCGCCTCCGGCCAGACGAAGCTGCGCGATCGCCTGCGCCTGCTCGGCGCGGAACTCGCCCGCCATTCGCCCAAGGCCCGCCTGCAGTCGCTCTACCAGGACCTCGACCTCCTGCGGGCGCGCCTCGACGGGGCCGCCGAGGAGATCATCGCGGACCACCGTCACCGGCTCTCCGAACTCGGCGGCGAACTCCATCGCCTCTCCCCAAAGGCCCGGATGGGCGTGGCGCGGGAGAAACTCGACCAACTCGGCAAGCGCCTGACCTCGGCGGGCTTCGAATCCGTGCTGGCCCGCGGTTACAGCATCGTGCGCGACGCCGACGGCGCCGTGATCAGCACCCGCGAGGGCGTGACCCCGGGCCGGAAACTCCGCCTGAAGTTCGGCGACGGCGAGGCCGCCGCCACCGGCGGGTAAGGAGAGACCATGAAAACAAAGGGACAGCACGTGGTGCTGTCCCTGCCTCTAGCCCTACCCCGGGCCCTAGCCCTCTGATCGGCCGGAAGGCCGATCAGTAAGCCTTCGCCATCACGACGCGGCGGGCGCTGGGCTCGCCGGTGACGACGCACTTGCCGGGCTCGTCCTGGGCGTCGAGCGGGATGCAGCGGATGGTGACCTTGAGCTCCTCCTTGAGGCGCTTCTCGACCGCCTTGCTGCCGTTCCAGTGGCAGAGCGCGAAGCCGCCGTGGATCTCGGGACGCTCGGGGTTCTGCGGCGTGAAATAAGCCTTGAGCTCCTCCCAGCTGTCGATCGTGCGGGTATTCGCGGCGCGGTGGGCCTTGGCGCGGGCCAGGAGGTTGTCCTGGATGGCCTGCAGGCGCGGGCCGATGGTCGCGACGAACTCGGCGCGCGGGACGCCGGCCTTCTCGCCGGTGTCGCGGCGGGCCACGAAGACCGCGCCGGCGGCGAAGTCGCGCGGGCCGACCTCGACGCGCAGGGGGACGCCCTTCTTGATCCAACCCCAGGCCTTGTCGCCGCCGCGGATGTCGCGGTTATCGACGGTCACGACGATCTTACGGTCGTGGAAGCGCTGGGCGGCGAGCTCCTTCTGGAGCGACTGGCAATAGGCGAGGATGTCGGCCTTGGTGGCGTCGTCCTTGTAGATCGGGCAGATGACGACGTGCTGCGGGGCGAGGCGCGGCGGGGCGACGAACCCGTCGTCATCGGAGTGCGTCATGATCATGCCGCCGATGAGACGGGTGGAGACGCCCCAGGAGGTGGTGTGCGCGTACTGCTGGGTGCCCTTTTCATCCTGGAACTGGATGCCGCAGGACTTGGCGAAGTTCTGGCCGAGGTAGTGCGAGGTGCCGGCCTGGAGGGCCTTGCGGTCCTGCATCATCGACTCGATGCAGAGCGTGTCGACGGCGCCGGGGAAGCGCTCGCCCTCGGTCTTGCGGCCCTTGATGACCGGCATCGCCATGTAGTTCTCGGCGAAGTCGGCGTAGACCTCGAGCATCTTGTTGGTCTCCTCGATCGCCTCGGCCTCGGTGGCGTGGACGGTGTGGCCTTCCTGCCAGAGGAACTCGGCGGTGCGCAGGAAGAGGCGGGTGCGCATCTCCCAGCGGACGACGTTGGCCCACTGGTTGATGAGGATCGGGAGGTCGCGGTAGGACTGCACCCACTTGGCGTACGTCTCGCCGATGATGGTCTCGGAGGTCGGGCGGACGATGAGGGGCTCCTCGAGCTCACCCGCGGGGACGAGCTTGCCGTCGGGACCGGCCTCGAGGCGCGAGTGGGTGACGACCGCGCACTCCTTGGCGAAGCCGTCGACGTGGGCGGCCTCCTTCTGGATGTAGCTGACGGGGATGAAGAGCGGGAAGTAGGCGTTCACGTGCCCCGTCTCCTTGAACATCGCGTCGAGGTCGCGCTGGATGTTCTCCCAGAGCGCGTAGCCCCACGGCTTGATCACCATGCAACCGCGGACCGCGCTGTTCTCGGCCAGGTCGGCATGGCGGATCACCTGGAGGTACCACTCCGGGTAATCCTCGGCGCGGGTCGGGGTGATGGCGGTCTTGGGCTTGGCGGCGGGCTGCTGGGACATGCGGTCAGTAAAGAGGGAAGGAAGGAGGAAGGGCAAGAAGACACGAGGGCCCGAGGTCTGGAGGACCCGAGGGCAAGATGGGAGCGCCCTCGTGTCCTCCTGTCCTCGTCTCCTCCAGCCCTCGAGTCGTATCCTCGTATCCTCCGGCCCTCGCGTCCTCCTGTCCTCGTGTCCTCGCGCCCTCGCGCCCTCGTGTCCTCCAGACCTCGTATCCTCCAGCCCTCGCGCCTCGTGCCCTCCTGTCCTCGCGCCCTCGTGTCCTCCAGACCTCGATGGTTATTCTTTTCTCGCCTGCCAGAATCGCGGGCGGCCGCTCATGTCGGGTCGGCCCGAGGATTCCGCATAACCGAGCTGGGCCGACAAGGCCTCCAAGGCGGCGTGCTGGTCGATACCGGTCTCGAGGAGCACCCAACCGCCGGCGCGCAGGAAGCGCGGGGCGTCGGTCAGGATACGGCGCAGGTCGGCCAGACCCTCGTCGGGCGCGATGAGGGCGGACTTCGGGTCGAACTCCCGCACCTCGGGCTCGGCGGCGGCCACCTCGGCCTCGGTCAGGTAAGGGGGATTCGAGACGATCAGGTCGTAGGCGTCGGTGACCGCGGCGAACCAGTCGGACTCCGCGAACGCGACGCGTTCGGCGAGGCCGCACTGCGCGGCGTTCTCCCGGGCGAGCGCCAAGGCGTCGGGCGAACGGTCGACGGCCTCGACCTTCCAGGCCGGACGTTCGGCGGCGAGGGCCAGCGCGATCGCACCCGAACCCGTGCCGAGGTCGAGCACCCGTACGGCCTGCTCGGCCGGGAACAGGGCCAGCGCGAGGTCGATCAATTCCTCCGTCTCAGGCCGCGGCACGAGCGCGCGCTTGTCCGACTTCAGGACGAGGTCGCGGAACTCCACCTGGCCGACGATGTGCTGGAGGGGCTCGCGGTTGCCGCGGCGCACCACGAAGCCACGCAGGCGATTGGCCTCGGCGTCCGTGAGCAGGCGCTCGAACTGCAGGTAGAGGTCGAGCCGCTTGAGCCCGAGCGCGGCGGCGAACAGATGCTCCGCCTCGACGCGCGGCTTCTCGATGCCTTTGCGGCCCAGGAAGTCGGTCGACTTCTTCAACGTCTCGAGGAGGTTCTGCATCAGCGGGCGGCGGCGCGGGTCAGGCGGTCGTTGTAGGCGGCACCGACCCCGGCAGGGTCGGCCAGCTCGACGTGGATGGTTTCGTAACCGCGTCCGTCCAGCCGGCGGAGCAGGTCGAACAGGTGGTGCGCGGCCTCCGCGACCGCGCCCGATTCCGAGAGCAGGAAGACATCGGCGTTCGCGGGCGGCGCCGCGCGCCGGCCGAGGAAGACCACGGCGGAACGGAGGTTCGCGACGACCGGCAGCGAACCGACCGGGAAGAGCGCGACCTTCGTCGCGGGGCTGTAATGCCGGTCGAGCATGCCCGGCGCGTCCTGCGGGGCGTGCTGGCTCGCGGCGCGCGTGACGACCTCGACCTCGCCGAGCAAACCGCGGAGCGTCTCGACGGGGATCGGGCCGGGACGGAGCAGGCGGGCGCGCCCCGGGACGGAGAGGTCCAGGATCGTCGATTCGACGCCATGCTCGCAGGGGCCGCCATCGACGACCCAGGGGCAGCGCGCACCGAGCGACGCGACGACGTGCGCGGCGCGGGTGGGGCTGACGTAACCGAAGGGGTTGGCGCTCGGCGCGGCGAGCGGCCGGCCGGCGAGCCGGAGCACCTCGCGGAAAACCGGATGGGCGGGCAGGCGGACCGCCACCGTGTCCTTGCCCGCGGTGACGAGGTCGGGCACGCCCGCCTTGCGACGCAGGACGACCGTGAGCGGGCCAGGCCAGAGCGCGGCGAGCTTCTCCAGCCGCGCATCGGGCTCGGCCACCTGCGCGAGGCCGGCGAGGTCGGGCACGTGCACGATGAGCGGATCCAGTAGCGGGCGACCCTTGATCGCGAAGACCTGGGCGACCGCCGTCGGGTTCGACGCGTCGGCGGCCAGGCCGTAGACCGTCTCGGTCGGCAGCGCGACGCACTGGCCGGCGCGCAGGAGCTCCGCCGCGCGCGCGAGGTCGGTCGGCGAGGTCGTGAGCGGGCTGGGAACGGGCGAGTCCAAGGACAGGAAGCGGATAGGTGGAGACGGCGGGATTGTCCCGCCCGTTTTACCCCGAGGCCCGGACGGGGGCAACCTCCCATCGCGGGCAACAAAAAGGCCGCCTGGTCAGGCGGCCTCGTCAGGTCGGTGGGCGACCGTTTACTTCATCGTGATCATATTGCGGGCGCGCTTCACGGCCTTGGCAATATGACGCTGCTGGCGGGCGGTGAGGCCGGTCAGCTTGCGGGGCAGGATCTTGCCCGTCTCGGTGACGTAGCGCGTCAAGGCCTCGGGTTCGGTGAAATCGAAGTCGAGGGGATTGCGGGAGCGCTTGAGCTTACCTTCGGTGGTCATGGGAGGTTTGGAAGTAAGGGACGGAAGGCCGAGGGCAAGTAGAAATAGGTGAGCGCCGGCGAATTGCCGGCTTAACCCCTAAAAAGAGCCATTTAAGGGGCGTCACAACAAAGAGGGCCACCCTTGCGGGTGGCCCTTTTCCTGAGGAACCTTAGTCTTCTCAGAAGCGACGGTTGAGGGAGGCACCCAGCACGAAGTTGCGGTTGAACTGCCGGTTATCCCTAACCTCGCCGGTAAGGTGGAGGGTGAAGTTAGACGGCAACCGAACACCGACGTCGATCCCGCCCACGGCGGTGTTACGGCTCTGGGAGGCGGTCGCGGAGAAACCCGCGCCCGACCCACCGGAGAAGTTCGCGCCCACGTTGGCGGCATCGGCGAACTCATGTTCCCAGCCGGCCCTGACGATGACAACCGCGGTGGAGGCGAGGTTGTAAGCGAGCTGCAGCCCCGCGGTGGTGACGGCGCTTTCGGTTGAGCCGGCCGCGACAGAAAGCGGCAGGACACCGCCGGCTTCGTCGAACGCGGAAAGCTTCGCCAGCCCGTAATTCAACCCGACGGTCGGACCGAAGCTCAACGTCTCGGACTTGTAAAAATCCGTGTAGGCGGTGACTTCGGCGGCCACGGTACGCATCTTCTGGTCCGTCGCAGCGGAACCATTACGGGTCATGTCATAGCTGAGTTCGCCGACCGAGACGGCGGCGCGCAAAGCGACGGAGCGGCCCGCCACGGTGGCGACGCCATCGGCGAGAACACCGAAGGTGTTGCCACGGATCTTGGAATTGCCGCCGAGGCCGTTTGACTGTCCGTCGGTGTAGCCGAAGAAGGAGCCAACCTGCCAGGAAGGAGCGACCTGATACCGGACGCTGGCGAGGGTAGAGTTGGACTGGAGGCGGTAGCGGGATACGGCGTTGGCACCGCCGAGATAGTCATGCTGGGAACGGGAATAACCGGCCCCGACGATCCAATTTCCATCCTTCCAGAGGGAAACGTTGTCCAAGGCTTGCCCCAGGAGGTCGCGGCCAACGGTGAGGCCGAAGTCCGGTAGCGCGATGTACGCGGCGGGCGACATGAGGGCCAGGTCGCGGTCCAGATCATCCGAGGTCAGCACGATGACCGCGGCCTTGCCGGGCAAGGTGGCGCTATCGATAAAACCGGCGGGATTCGCGTTGGTGGAGCTGGCCGAAGCGGTGACGCTCTGGTTCCAGATCGAAGTCAGGATCTCCGTCTGCCAAGGGGCGGTGGCGTAATCCGCGAAGGTCTGGCTGCCGAGGAGCCCGGTGCCGTATAGGTTACCAAGCGTGTGGGCCGAACCTTGGTTGTCGTAGAGCATCCAGGTGTTGTAATCCGGGTTGCTGATGTCGGCGAAGCTGCCGTTGATGCCCGCACTGGTGCGAAGGATCGAGAAGACGTCGCGCCTCGCGGCCGTGAAGGTCGTCGTCCCATCGGCCCGCACCCAGCTCTTGACCCGGAGAACAACTCCGCCGGCCGCCGCATCCAAGGTGAGGCTGCCGTTCTGCACATAAAACTGGTCGTGGAAGCCGTTGCCGTTGCCGGCGACGGTGCCGCCCAGCTCCGCCTCGAAGGTGGAACCGCCGGCGAGGGTGGCGTTACCCGCGGCCTGCGTCAGGATGCCCGGGGAGTTGCCCGGGGCGAGAACGGCGCCGGAGCGGATGGAAACGGCCCCGGAGATCGTGCCGGAACCACCGAGGTTGGAGCCGGCGAAGGCGGTCAGGACGCCGAAGACCGCGCCGTTGACCTTGAGCACCCCGTCGCGAAGATTGACCCCGCTGGCCACGGTGATGCTGGAATTGGAAGCGATACGCAGCGTGCCGGCCCCGGTCTTCTCAAGGATTCCTGGAGCGGTGTCCGCGGAATTGTCGATGACGCCCACTGAGCCGACCGCCGTCAGGATTTCCAAGGTCGCCGCCGGGTCGGTCAGATTGATGGCCCCCGCGAAAGTCTGGGTGCCTCCATTGCCTTCCGTGCGGAGCTTGGAGCTGGCGGTGATGGTCAGCGTACCGGTGAGAACGGAGGAACCGACCGTGCCGCGCGAGCCCAGCTCGAGCGCGCCGACCGAGTTCTCCCCCACGCCGGCGACGGTGAAGTTCTGGGCGTAGGTTTTGACGGCGGAAACGCCGGCGTTGGGCAGGATCAGGGTACCGGTGGAGACGCTGTTGCCGTTGAGGCCGAGCGAGTTGGTGTTACCGAGGGTCAACGATCCGCCGACGATGCTGGAGCCGGCCGAGGTATTGGCTCCGCTGATGGTGTTGTTGCCGCCGGTGTTCTCCAGGATGCCCGCGCCGGAGATGTCTCCGGTGAGCGTGACGCCGTTGCCGGCAAGGGTCGTGAGGGCGCCGTCAAAAGTGAGGGTCGAAGCGCCCGCCAGAGTGAACTTGGTACCGTTGATCACGACCGTTCCCGTACCGGTCATGCTGGAGTTCGTGGAGTCCAAGGTGCCGGTGAAGGTGGCGTTGACGACGACGTCCGGGATCACCAAAGGCGAGGTAGGCGCCACCGTTCCGCCCTCAAAAGTGGCGGTGGCTCCCAAAACCAAGGGACTGGACTGATTGGTGTTGCTCGTGATGACGCTGGGGCCGGCATTCGGGTTAGTCGGGGCCCCCAGGCCGCCGCCGCCGCCGAGCTGGATAATCACCCCGTTACGGATGGAATCATCGGCCGGATCAAAGAGGAAGGAAAACGAGGAAGAGGGGTCATACTGCAAGAGGTAATAGCCGGTCGTGATGCCCGTAATGGCGACCCCCTGCCATCCATAGACGGTGTTGCCTTCCGGGACCGCCTGCATGGTGCCAGAGCTATTGGCGTAAAAATTGGTGACGCCGTCGATGAGCCCGACCGGCTGGATTCCGGCGAGGAGATTGAAGGCCACGGAAGTGGAAGGGCCTTGCGAGACGCCGCTGAAGTCGGTCGGAGTGTAAAGCAGGCTGCCTTCGTTGGTCGAAACCGTGTGCCACGCGCCAGCCCAGACCGTATAGGATCCGCTTCCGTTGTCTTCATAGCCCCAGGACATGGTGTGGGCGCTGGCGATGGGCTGGAGGGCGACGGCGGCGGCGAGAAGGAACGCGTGTTTCATGGGTAGGTTTATAAGGCCTGTATTTGGCGTCTATTATTTTTGTGTTACAAGTTTAAACTGAACAAATCTGTTGGTCAGTTTAAGCCTGCCACAACTGCCCAGCCCTATCGGCGGTCTCCGCTCAGCGCTTACGTAACCCGATCAGGAACTCCTTATTCCCCTCCCCGCCTTCGATGGGGGATGGGATGACGCCGAGGACGGTGGCCCCGGGCAGGCCGGCGCCGGTGGCGGTCAAGGCCTCGACGACGCGCGTATGGATGGCGGGGTCCTTGATGATCCCGCGGCCCTTGTCGGCCTCGGCCTTGGTGGCCTCGAACTGCGGCTTGATGAGCGCGACGAGGTGGCCGCCCTGCCCTACCCGCTGCCAGGCGACCGGCAGGATGAGGTTCAGCGAGATGAACGATAGATCCATCACGACGATGCCGTAGTCGGCATGGGGGAGTTCGACGGCGTTGAGTTCGCGGGCGTTGAACTTCTCGAAGTTGCGGACGCGGGCATCGGCGCGGAGCTTCGCGTGCAGCTGGGCGGTGCCGACGTCGACACAGGTCATGTCGACGACGCCGCGTTGCAGGAGGCAGTCGGTGAAACCGCCGGTCGAGGCGCCGACGTCGAGGCCGTGGAGGCCGGCGACGGGGATGGCGAAATGGTCGAGCGCCGCGGTCAGTTTCTCGCCGCCGCGGGAAACGAAGCGGGGTGGTTGCTCGACGATGAGGACGGCATCCTCGGGAAAGGATTGCGAGGCCTTCTGCACGACGCTGTCGGGGCCGGAGCGGACCTTGCCGCCGAGGATCAGGGCCTGGGCCATCGACCGGGAGGGCGCGAGGCCGAGCTTCACGAGGAGCTCGTCGGCGCGGATTCTGCCGGGCTTGGCGGCCATGGCCTCAGTCGAGGAAACCGGTCAGCGGCGAAGTCGGCTGCGCGGTGACGGAACCGGCGCCCAGGCCGGCCTCGCGGGCGGCGCGACCGGCTTCGACGGCGAGGCGGAAGGCGCGGGCCATCGCGAGCGGATCGCCGGAGGAGGCGATGGCGGTGTTCACGAGCACGGCGTCGGCGCCCAACTCCAGGGCCTCGGCGGCGTGCGACGGCGCGCCGATCCCGGCGTCGACGATCACGGGCACGCGGGCCTGCTCGATGATGATGCGGAGGAAATCGCGCGACAGCAGGCCGCGGTTGGAACCGATGGGCGCGCCGAGCGGCATGACCGCGGCGGCGCCGACCTCCTCGAGGCGCTTGGCCAGCACGGGGTCGGCGTGGATGTACGGCAGGACGGTGAAGCCCTTCTTCACCAGTTCGCGGCAGGCCTCGAGGGTCTCGACCGGGTCGGGCATCAGGTACTTCGGGTCCGGGTGGATCTCGAGTTTGAGCCAGGAAGTCTGGAGCGCCTCGCGGGCGAGCTCGGCGGCGAAGATCGCCTCCTTGGCCGTGCGGACCCCGGAGGTGTTCGGCAGGATCAGGTGCTTGGAGCGGTCGAGCGCGGACAGGATACCGTCGTCGGCCGCGTCGAAGCGCACGCGCTTGATGGCCATCGTGACGACCTCGGCGCCGGACGCGTCGAGGACGGCGCGCAGCTGGGCCGCGGAGGCGTACTTGCCCGTGCCCGTGAGGAGGCGCGAGGCGAAGGTGCGGTCGGCGATGCGGAGGGAGGCCATCGGAAGGCACACAATCCCAGACCCGGCGGGCTTGTCCAGCCCACGCGCACGAAACTAGTCGCCGACCGCCGCGACGAGGGCGCGGGCCGCGGCCTCCGGGTCGGCCGCCAGGGCGATGGCCCCGCTGACCGCGATGCCGTAGGCGCCGAGGGCCCGCAACGAGGGGAAGTCCGCCGCCGCCACGCCGCCGATGGCGAACGCGGGGCGCGGGGCGGCCGCGGCGATCAAGGCCGCGAGCGAGTCCGCCGAATGCACCGGGGCGAGCTTCGCCTTGCTGGTCGTGGGACGGAACGGACCGACGCCCACGTAGTCGATGCGGGTCGCGCCGAGGCGGGCGAGGTGCGCAGGGAAATTCAAGGTGGCGCCGACGATCGCCGCGTCGCCCAGTTCGCGGCGCGCCTCGGCGGGCGTCGCATCCTCGGGGCCGAGGTGGACACCGTCGGCGCCGGCGAGCCGGGCCACGCGCGGCGAGTCATTGACGACGCAGGTGGCGCCGTGCTCACGGCACAGCGCGACGACCGCGCGGGCGAGCGCGACCCACTCGTCCTCGGCGCGGCCCTTGGCGCGGACCTGGATCCAGCGCACGCCGCCGCGCAGGGCGGCGCGGGCCTGCTCCGGATGCGAGAGCGGCGAGGCGTCCAGCGTCAGGAACTGCAGGCGCGGCGTCACGGCGCGGGACTCAGTACTTGCGGAGGAGCGGGCGCGGGGTCTTGGACCAGGCGCGCTCGATCTCGAGGAAGGCCTTCACCGGGTTTTCCGCGCCCCAGACTTCGCCGAGGAACGCGATACCGTCGAAACCGAGTTCGCGGGCCTGCGGCGCGGTCTGCGCGGTGACGCCGCCGAGGGCGTAGACCGGGCACCCACCCTGCGCGCGCCAATGGCTGCGGATCGCGGCGAGCTCGAGCACGGTGCGCTGCGGCTGGTAGCCGGATTTGGAGACGGACGGGAACAGCGGGCTCAGCAAGGCGTAGGCACAGGGACCGGCCGTCTGCTGCAGCTCGTCGTAGGAGTGACAGGAACAGCTGAGGGCGAGTTCCTTGGGCCAGGCGCGGTGGCGACGCTCGCCGGCGCGCAGGTGCACGCCGCCGAGGGGCCGGGCAAGCGCGAGTTCCGGGCGGCCGTGCAGGACGATCCGCGACCAGTAGGCCTTGGGCAGCGCATCGATGAACTCGAGGTGCTGGGCGTCGGTCCAGTCGTACTCGCGGAGATGGAAGCGCGCGAGGCCGGCGTCGAGCAGCGCCCGCGTCGTCTTGAGCATGGCGCGACCATCGACGTACTTGCCGTTGGGGCTGATGAGCACGAGGTTGGCCGGGGCGGGAGCCTCGGGTTTCGACGCGAAGAGTTCCTTGACGAAGCGGAGCATAGGTTCAGCCGCCTTGGGCGGCGCGGATGACGAGGACCTGGGCGCCCTCGGAAAGCGGTTGTTCGGACCAGCGCGAGCGCGGGACGACCTGGCCGTCGACGGCGGCGGCGACGGCGGGCTCCTGCGCGACGCCCAGCTCCTGGAGGAGGGCGGCGAGGTGGGCGGCGGCGGTTTCCCGGGGCTCGTCGTTGACGTGGACGCGCATGCGTGGAGACAACGTGCCCCTGCCCGGGGCGGGTGGCAAGCGGAGGTTTGGGGTTGCGGGCGAACAGGGGAGGCTTTCCCTCGGTGGCATGAGCCCCCTCCGTCTCCTCTGCCTCTGCGCCCTCGCCGCGACGGCCTGCACCGGCCAGACCGCGGCCGACAAGCCCGCCGCCCAGCCGGCCCCCTCTCCCATGAAAGAAACCACCGAAGCCGCGCCCAACGTCATCATCCACACGAACTACGGCGACATGACCGTCGAGTTCTGGCCCGACGTGGCCCCCAAGACCGTCGCCAACTTCCTGAAGCTCTCCCGCGAGGGCTACTACACCGGCACGGCGTTCCACCGCATCATCAAGGGCTTCATGATCCAGGGCGGCTGCCCGAACTCCAAGGTCGGCGCCCGCGGCGTCGCCGGCACCGGCGGCCCCGGCTACCAGATCAAGGCCGAGTTCAACAACCGCGCCCACGTCCGCGGCGTGCTCTCCATGGCCCGCTCGGCCGATCCGGACAGCGCCGGCAGCCAGTTCTTCATCTGCCACGGAAACGCCGACTTCCTGAACAACAAGTACACCGCCTTCGGCAAACTGGTCTCCGGCCAGGACGTGCTCGACAAGATCGCCGCCATCCCGTGCGTCGGCCAGGAGCGCTCCACCCCGACCGAGCGCGTCGAGATCAAGTCCGTCGAGATCGTGGGCGAAGCCCCGGCGAAGGACGCGAAGGCCAAGTAAGCCGATCGATCGGCCAAAAGAAAGCCGCCCCGGTCGGGGCGGCTTTTTCATGCCCGGGCCGCGCGGGCGCTCAGGGCGTCAGCAAGCCGCGATCCTTCATCCAGGCGACGAGGAGGTTGGTCCACTCCTTCGCGGCGAGGCAGCGGTCGGAGGCGCCCCAACCATGGCCGCCCTTGGACCAGACGTGGACCTCGGCGCTGCCGCCGAGCGACTTGAGCTTGGCGGCGAGGGCCATCGAGCCTTCGGCCGGGTAAGGGTCGTCGGCGCTGTGCGCGAAGAACGCCGGCACCGGCTTGGGGCCCTTCGGCGGGACGACGCCGTCGGGGCCTTCGCGCAGCACGCTGTCGGGCTTGTCCTTCTCGAAGAGGTAGGCCGGGTAGACCATCACGGCGAAATCCGGACGGGGCGCATCGGCGGCAGCGGGGGAGTAGGCCACGCGGGCCGCGAGGTTGCCACCGGCGGAGAAACCAAGGATGCCGATCTTCTTCGGGTCGGCGTTCCACTCGGCCGCGCGGGCACGGACGATCCGCAGGGTCTCGCGGGCATCCAGCACCGGGACGACCCAGGGCTGGTCGTTGCTGCGGCGCGGGACGCGGTAGCGGAGCACCACGGCGCCGACGCCCTGGGCGTTGAGGCGGCGCGCGACCTCGGCGCCTTCATGCTCCTCGGCGAGGATGCCGTAGCCGCCGCCGGGGCAGACGATGATGAGCGGGGCGTTCGGCTTGGTTGCGGGCCAGACGATGAACTCGGGGATCATCACGTCGGTGCGGTGGCCGTTCTTGTTGAGGATGCCCTTCGGATCCTGACCGGGCTTGGGCGCGAGCGTCTCCGCGGGCGGGGCGTCCTTCCAGACGGGCAGCGGCGACAACGGTTCGGCCAGCAGGAGGGCCGGCAGGGACAAGCAGGCGAGGAGGGTGGTTTTCATTCGTGGCGGAGGGCTTCGATGGGGTCGAGTCGGGCTGCGCGGAGCGCGGGGTAGACGCCGGCGACGAGGCCGATCACGACCGAGAAGGCAAGCCCTTGGGCCATGATCGCCCAGTCCAAGGTCGCGACCGCGCCGGTCGGGAGGGCTTGCGTGAGGATGTAGTTCATCACGCCGACGATGCCGGTCGAGACCAGCAGGCCGAGGAGGCCGCCCACCACCGAGACGACCGCGGCCTCGGCGAGGAACTGCAGGAACAGGTCGGAGCCGCGCGCGCCGACGGCCTTGCGCACCCCGATCTCCCGGATGCGTTCGTTGATGGACGCGAGCATCACGTTCATGATGCCGATCCCGCCGACGAAGAGCGAGATCCCCGCGACCCCGCCGAGGGAGAGCTTGAAGGCGACCTCCGTCTTGCGGAAGTCCTCCAGCGTCTGCTCGTTCGTGGTGATGGAGAAGTCGCGCAGCCCCTTGTGCGCGGCGAGCAGGGTGCGCTCGGTCTGCTCGACGGCGTCGCGGAGCTGGTCCGGGTCGGCGATGCGCAGGCCCAGCCCGCTCAGGCGATCGTTGCCGTTGAACTTGGTCAGGGCGGTGCTGACCGGGATGAAGACGCCGCTGTTGCGCCAGCGCCAGGATCCGCCCGAACCGCGCGAGCTGGCGGAACGGATCTGCATGCCCGAGCCCTCGATGTTGTTCAGGATGCCGATGACCGTGAACCGCCGGCCGCGCACCTTGACCACCTGACCGACGGGGTCGACATTGGGGGGGAACAGGTCCGGCACCACGGCGGAACCGAGCACGATCACGTCGTTGAGGTTGAGCACGTCGAGGTCGCTGATGAAGCGGCCCTGGCCGGGGTCGACCCAGCGCTTGGCCACGGGCAGGTAGTCCGCCGTGACGCCGTTGACGTAGGTGCTGGTCTCGCGTCCGTCGAAGGCGAGCTTCTCGAAGCCCACGCGGGCCTCGGGGGAGATGTTGCGCACCAAGGGGACGGTCCGGCGGAGGCGGTCGACGTCGCGCATCGTGATGCCCTCGGAAAGCTCGGCGAGGTGCTCCTGCTCCTTCGGGAGCGGCTGCTTGTCGACGGTGATCTTCTCGATGCCGCCCATGGCGTCGACGAACTGGCGGAAGTTGCCGACCATCCCCTGCACGACGGTCACCATCGCGACGAGCGAGGCGACGCCGAGGATGATGCCCGACATCGAGAGCAGGGAGCGGATCTTGTTCGCGCGGAGTTCGCGCAGGCCGTTCACGACCGCGGGGCGGAGCCGTTCGAGGAAGTTCATCGTTGGCGGTCCTCCTGGACGAGCCCGGCCCGCATCGTGATCACCCGGCGCGCCCGTTCGGCGACAGAGAGGTCATGGGTGACGAGCACGACCGTGATGCCTTCCTGGATGAGCGACCCGAGGAGGTCGAGCACGAGGTCCACGTTGCGGACGTCGAGGTTGCCCGTGGGTTCGTCCGCGAAGATGATGGCGGGCGAGCCGACGATGGCCCGGGCGATCGCCACGCGCTGGCGTTCGCCGCCGGACAGCTGGCCGGGGCGATGGTCGAGCCGATGCGACATCCCGACGCGCTCCAGGGCGACGCGCGCCGCCGCGGCGGCGGCCTCGGCATCGGGGCGCTCGCGGTACAGCAAGGGCAAGGCGACGTTCTCCAGCACGGTGAGGCGCGGGAGCAGGTTGAAGGACTGGAAGACGAAACCGACGCGGTTGGAGCGGTACCAGGCGCGGCGGTCCGCGCCGAGCCGCGCGACTTCCTCGCCCTCGAGGACGATGCTGCCTTCGCTCGGCGTATCCATGAAGCCGAGGATGTGCATCAGGGTGGACTTGCCGGAACCGGAGGGACCGAGGATGGCGACGAACTCGCCCGCGGCGAAGTCGAGGTCGACCCCGGCGAGGGCATGGACGTTCTCATCGCCCATGCGGTACGTCTTGCGGAGCCCGCGGATGGAGATGAGCGACGTCATCTAGCGGACCTGGGAGGGCCGGACCAGGCTGACGACGGCGCCGGGCTCGATGCCTTCGCGCACCTGGGACCAACCCGCGTCGCTCAGGCCGAGGCGGACCTTGCGGGCCTCCCACTCGCCATCCGCCCCGCGGACGTAGACCAGCCGGTCGGCGCCCTCGACGAAGACGGCGGAGACGGGCACCGCCACGCAGCCTTTCACGCTGTCGACGGTGACCGTGATGTTCGCGCTGATGCCGGGGCGGACGCCGTCGCCGGCGGGGAAGGAGACCTGGGTCGGGAAGACGCGCAGGTCCGGCACCTTGAGGTCGGCGGTGCCGAAGGGCGTCATGAAACTGATCTTGCCGGCCTTGCGCAGCCCGGGGATCGAGTCGAACGTGACCAGGGCGTCCTTGCCGAGCTCGACGCGGGTGGCGGCGAACTCGTTCAGGTTGACGTCGACGCGCAGCACGGAGGTGTCGGAGACCGTCATCAGGGGCGTCCCGTTGTTGATCGACTGGGCGCCGATGACGATCTGCCCGACGAGCACGTTGCAGTCGGAGATCTGGCCGTCGTGCGGGGCGCGGATGATCGTGCGGCGCACCATCTCGACGGCGGTGTCGAGCTTGGCCTGGGCGATGTCGCGCTGCAGCTTGGCGACGTCGTACGCGGTGCGATGATCGAGGACCTCGCGTTCGGAGACGAACCCTTCCTTCACGAGCACCTCGACGCGGCGGAGGTCGCGCTCGAGCCGCTCCAACGTGAGGATCTGCAGCTGGAGGGTCCGGCGGGCCTGTTCTTCGTCGGCGTTGGCCAGCACGGGGTCGAGCTCGACCAGGATCTGGTCCTTCTTGACCATGTCCCCGGTCTGGACGTTGAGCTTCAGGATCGGGCCGCTGACCTGGGCGCGGATGCTGCTGAAGATGACGGCGCGGACGAACCCCGCGGCCTCGACGGTCTCCTTGATGTCGCGGCGCTCCGCGCGGGCCTCGGAGATGCCCATGGCCGTCCGCGCCTTCGGCTTGCGGTCGGGCCAGAACGCGAAGGCGAGCCCGCCGACGAGCGCGACCAGGATCAAGGGCTTGAGAAATTTCATGGGGTTTCGGGCAAGGGAGGCAACGCGTCGAGGGAGCCCAGACCGTCACCGGCCCTGGCCTCCACGGTCTCCATGGCGAAGCCATGGGCGGGCAGGATGGAGCCGTCGAGCCGGGCGGCGCGCACGCCGGCGGCGCGATGATCGAGGACCGCCTGCAACCAGCCTAGCTGGGCGGCGTCCAGGGCGGCCTGCGCCTGGAGCACGCGCGGCAGGTCGGACTGCCCCGCCTGGTAGCGGGCGCGCTCCCCTTCGTAGGATTTGCGCTGGAGGCCGAGGGCCGAGGTCGCGGCGACGACGCGGGCCCGGGCGGCCTCGAGGTCGCGCCAGACGGCGCGGGCGGTGAACACCAAGGACTGGCGGACGTCCGCGAGGCGCAGCTCCGCCTGGCGCTTCGCGCGGGTGGCGACGCGCAGGTTGGCGGCGTTCTCGCGGGCGCCCAGCGGGATCCGGTAGGCGAGCGAGACCGAGTTGCTCCACCCGCCGCGGTTGCGGTAATTATCGAAACCGCCGCCCAGGCCGAGCGCGGGGTCGCCGAAGCTGGCGCCGGACAAGGTGAGGTCCAGGCGCGCCTGGTCGTTCTGGTCGGCCTGCTCCAGGTTCGCCTCCGCCTGGGCGAGCTGGGCCAGCTGGATCGCCGTGGCGAAATCGAAGGAGGCGACGGTGCGGACCCACGGGGCGAAGTCACCGACGGGCGGCGTCGTCGCGGGGACGAGCGGCGGGACCGCGATCGCGACCTGCACGTCCTCGACGGTGCCGCGCCCGAGCAGGCGGCGCAGGGCCATCTCCGCGCCGTCGACCGACTGGGTCGCCGTCAGCACGGCGACGCGCTGACCGGCCACCTCGGCCTCGGCCTGGAGCTCATCGAGGATGGTGGCGTCGCCGAGCGCCCGGCGGGCACGGATCTGCGCGAGCAACGATTCGGCGGAGCGCAGGCTCGTCTCGCGGAGCGCCACCAACGTGCGGGCGCCCGCGAGCGTCCAGTAGGCGACCTCGGTGTCGCGGATCAGGTCGAGGGCCGCGGCGCGCAGGGCGAGCCGGCCGCGGAGCGCGGTCTGGCGGGCGCCGATGAGGGTGGTGAGGTTCACGCGCCCCCAGCCGCCGGCCAGCAACGGCTGGACGTAGGTGAGGCTGGTGCCGAGGTCGTAACGGGAAGGACTGCCCGGGAAGGCGGGCTCATCCCACTGGCGGGTGACGCCGGCGCCCACGGTGAGCCGTCCGCCCCAGGTGAACTTGCGCGTCAGGCTCAGGTCGGAGTCGAACCCGCCGGCGGCGGGCGAGCCCGCGGCGCGCGAGGCGGGGTCGGCCGAACGGCGCAGACCGTTCGTCCAACCGAAGGCCGTATCGAACTCGGCATCGGCGATGATGACGAAGTCCTGGGCGTTGCCGGCTTCCAACCGGTTGACCGCCAGGCCAAGATTATGGCTCAGCGCGCGATCGATGGCCTGGTCGAGCGGCAGGACCCGGTCGACCGCGAAGGTCACCGCCGGGAGCCGCGCCAACGACTCGACTTCACCGCGGAGCAGGGCCGCGGAAGCGAGGAAGAGGGCGGGCAGCAGACGGGGCATGCTGAGGGGTAGGTAATGCGTATGAGGGGTTTTGTTCCCCCCGACAAGCAAGACGGCGCACCTCGCGGTGCGCCGTCGGGGCACGAACTCGGGCGGGGTTTACTTGAACTCGACCAGTTCGACCTCGAACTCGAGGACGGACTCGCCGGGGATGGGGCCCTGGCCTTCCTTGCCGTAGCCGAGGGCGGCCGGGGCGTAGATGACGATCTTGCCGCCCTTGCCGATCTTCTGGACGCCTTCGGTCCAGGCCGGGATGACCTGGCCGAGACCGAACTCGGCGGGCTCGTTGCCGCGGTTGGCGGTGGAGTCGAAGACCTTGCCGTCGACGAGCTTGCCGGTGTAGCGGCACTTGACCGTGCTGGTGGCGACGGGCTTCGGGTCGGTGCCCGGGGTGACGATCTTGTAACGCAGGCCGGACGGGCTCTTGACGACGTCCTTGTCGGCGTCGACCTTGGCGAGGAAGGCCTCGTTCTGGGTGGCCCAGCGCTTGGACTTGCCCGCGACGCGCTCGGCGAAGAACTTCTCGGCGCCGGCGATCAGGGCGTCGTCCGGCTTCACCTTGGGCTGCTCGCCCTTGACCGCGGCGCGCATGCCGGCGATCACCTGGTCCAGCTCCTCATCGGAGAGCTCGAGCTGGGAGCTGATCTGCGGCAGGGGCGTCTGGCCAGCAAGGAAGAATCCCTGCAGGTAGAAGGCCTGTTTCTGTTGTTCGGGGGTGAGCATCTTGGGTTGGGCGGCGGGAGAAGGGACGGCGGCCGGGGCGGGCGTGGCGACGGCCGGGGTGGCCGGCTTCGCCTCGTCGGCGGCATGGAGGGACGCGACGGCGACAGCCAGCGCGGCGAGGACGGGGTAGTTCATAGGAAAGGGAGTTCTACCCGAATCAGGCCTTGGGGGGAAGCACCTTTGCGTGCTCCTGCAGGGAACTGACGGTGAGGGGGTGCTCCCTGAGGGAGCGGATGCCCAGGACCGCGGCCCGGGCCGCGTTCATCGTGGAGGCCATGTAGACGCCCCGGAGCACGGCCTCGGACCGCATGGCGTTCTCGTCCTTGCGGGGGAGCATGCCGGCGGCGGTGTTCACGATCATCTGGAGCTGGCCGTTCTTGAGGAGGTCGAGCGCGTTGGGGCGGGCGCCTTCCGAGATCTTGCCGAGCTTGGTGACCTTGACGCCGGCGGCCTCGATGGCCGCGGCCGTGCCGCTCGTGGAGTAGATGCCGAAGCCGAGCGCGGCCAGGTCGCGGGCGACGGCGACGGCGCCGTCCTTGTCGCGGTCCTTGACCGAGAGGAAGGCGTTGCCGGCGACGGGCAGCGCGGGCTGCGCGGCCATCTGCGCCTTGGCGTAGGCCATGCCGAGGTCGTCATCGCAACCCATCACCTCGCCGGTGGAGCGCATCTCGGGCGAGAGCGCGACCGGGGCGCCGGGGAAGCGGCTGAACGGGAAGACGGATTCCTTGACGGACCAGTAGGGCGGACGGATCTCGCGGGTGAAGCCGAGGTCCTTGAGCTTGGCGCCCAGCATGCAGAGCGAGGCGAGCTTGGCGAGGGGCACGCCGATGGCCTTCGACACGAACGGGATCGTGCGGGAGGCGCGCGGGTTGACCTCGAGCATGAACACGACGCCGTCCTTGATCGCGAACTGGATGTTCATCAGGCCGACGACCTTGAGGCGCTTGGCGAGCGAGTGGGTGATGCGGCGGACCTCGTCGACGAGGGCCGGCGAGAGCGTGTGCGGGGGCAGGACCATGCCGGCGTCGCCGGAGTGGACGCCCGCATGCTCGACGTGCTCGAGCATGCCGCCGATCACGGTGGTCTCGCCGTCGGAGATCGCGTCGACGTCGAGCTCGATGGCGTCCTCGAGGAACTTGTCGAGCAGCACCGGCTTGCCAGGGGCGACGTCGAAGGCCTCGCGGACGACGGCCTTCAGCTCGTCCATGCCGTAGACGATGAACATGCCGCGGCCGCCGAGCACGAAGGAGGGACGCAGCAGGACGGGGAAGCCGATCTCCTCGGCGGCCCGGTAGGCCTCCTCGGCGGAGAGCGCGGTCTTGTTCACCGGCTGGCGGATGCCGAGCTCGATGAGGATGTCCTTGAAGAGCTGGCGATCCTCGGCGAGCGCGATGCTGGCCGGCGAGGTGCCGACGACCTTGACGCCGTGGGCCTCGAGGTCGGCCGCGAGGTTGAGCGGGGTCTGGCCGCCGAACTGCACGATGGCGCCGATGCACTGCTCGGTGCGGTAGATCTCGAGGATGTCCTCGAGGGTGAGCGGCTCGAAGTAGAGGCGGTCGGACGTGTCGTAGTCGGTCGAGACGGTCTCCGGGTTGGAGTTCACCATCACGGTCTCGTAGCCCGCGGCGCGCAGCGCGTAGGAGGCGTGGACGCAGCAGTAGTCGAACTCGATGCCCTGGCCGATGCGGTTGGGGCCGCCGCCGAGGATCATGACCTTCTGCTTCGGCGAGGGGCGGACCTCCGACTCGTCGCCGTAGGTGGAATAGAAGTACGGCGTGAAGGACTCGAACTCGGCGGCGCAGGTGTCGACGAGGCGGAAGACCGTCCTGATGCCGGCGGCGTTGCGCTTCGCGTGGACGTCGGCCGGGGCGAGGCCGGTCGCGTGGGCGATCTGGCGGTCGGCGAAGCCGGCCTCCTTGGCCTGACGGAGCAGGTCGACGCCGACGGCCGGGCCGGCGGCCTTGAGCGCGAGCTCGAGGTCGACGATCTGGCGGAGCTGGCGCAGGAACCACGGGTCGATCTTGGAGAGGTCGAAGATCTCCTTCTCGGTGAGGCCCGCGAGCATCGCGTAACGGATGAAGAAGGGGCGCTCCGGATTCGGGCGGGCGAGGCGGGCGCGGATCTCGGTGAGGTCGGCGAAGGCGGCGTCGCCGTGCTTGCCGCCGCAGCCGAAGCCCCAGGCGCCGATCTCGAGCGAGCGGAGGGCCTTCTGGAAGGACTCCTTGAAGGTGCGGCCGATGGCCATCGCCTCGCCGACGGACTTCATCGCGGAGGTGAGGGTGGTGTCGGCGCCGACGAACTTCTCGAACGTGAAGCGCGGGATCTTGGTGACGACGTAGTCGATGGTCGGCTCGAAGCAGGCCGGCGTGGACTTCGTGATGTCGTTCTGGAGCTCGTCGAGCGAGTAGCCGACGGCGAGCTTGGCGGCGATCTTGGCGATCGGGAAGCCGGTGGCCTTGGAGGCGAGCGCGGACGAACGCGAGACGCGCGGGTTCATCTCGATCACGATCATGCGGCCGTTCACCGGGTTGACCGAGAACTGGATGTTGGAGCCGCCGGTCTCGACGCCGACCGCGCGGATGACGGCGAACGAGGCGTCGCGCATCAGCTGGTACTCCTTGTCGGTCAGGGTGAGCGCGGGGGCGACGGTGATGGAGTCGCCGGTGTGGACGCCCATCGGGTCGAAGTTCTCGATCGAGCAGATGATCACGCACTGGTCCTTATGGTCGCGCATGACCTCCATCTCGTATTCCTTCCAGCCCAGGAGGCATTCCTCGATGAGGACCTCGTGGACGGGCGAGGCGTCGAGGCCGGCCTGCGCCATGCGCTCGAACTCCTCGCGGTTGTAGGCGATACCGCCACCGGTGCCGCCGAGCGTGTAGGACGGGCGGATGATGACGGGGAACTCGCCGCCGATCAGGGCGATGGTCTCGCGCGCGGCGTCGAGCGTCTTGACCACGCGGGAGCGGGGGACGTCGAGGCCGATGTCGAGCATCAGCTTCTTGAAGATCTCGCGGTCCTCGCCGCGCTCGATGGCGGCTTCCTTGGCGCCGATGAGCTCGACGCCGTGCTTCTTCAGCACGCCGGTGCGGGCGAGCTTGAGGGAGAGATTGAGGGCGGTCTGGCCGCCGAGGGTCGGGAGGAGGGCGTCGGGCTTCTCCTTGGCGATGATGCGTTCCACCGATTCCACCGTGAGGGGTTCCACGTAGGTGACGTCCGCCGTCTCCGGGTCGGTCATGATCGTGGCCGGGTTCGAGTTGACCAGGATGACGCGGTAGCCCTCCTCGCGGAGCGCCTTGCACGCCTGGGTCCCGGAATAATCGAATTCGCAGGCCTGGCCGATGATGATCGGTCCCGAGCCGATGATGAGGATGGTACGGATATCGGTCCTCTTAGGCATGGTGTTCCGCGGACTGTCAGCGACCCTTGGAAGGGTGGTCAAGTGGGGACTTCTCACAAATGCGGAAGGCGCTTGCAGGGGCGGTCCGTCCCGGCATTCATCGCTCCGTGGACATCATCAGGATAGCCGGCATCAAGTCCTTCGGACACCACGGGGCCCTGCCTGAGGAAAAACGCCTCGGCCAGCGGTTCACCGTGTCCGTGGACCTCGAGGTCGATACCCGGCCGGCCGCCGCGGCCGACGACCTGAAACTGACCGTGAACTACGCGGAAGTCATCCGGACCGTCGAGGGGCAGCTGACCGGCAAACCGGTCTACCTCATCGAGACGTTGGCCCAGCAGATCGCGGCCCGCATTCTCGGCACTTTCACGGTGGTGAAGGCCGTGACCGTCGAGGTCACCAAGCCGTTCGCCCCCGTGGCGGCCGAGTTCGACGCGATTTCCGTCAAAATCCGCCGCGAGCGAGCGTGAGCGGAGCCCGCCAGCGCTATTTACTGGGTCTGGGTAGCAACCTCGGGGACCGGGTCGGTCATCTGAACGAGGCGATTCGGCTGCTCGGCCAGCTCCCGCAGGCCAAAGTGACCGCCATTTCCCCAGTCTTTGACTCGGATCCGGTGGGCTTCACCGACCAACCAAGTTTCCTAAACCTTTGCTTGGAAATAGTTTGTGCATTAAAACCCGCCGAACTTCTCCAGCAGACCCTGGCGATCGAGGCTACCTTGGGGCGCCTCCGTACTAGTAATAGGAACGGTCCCCGCACCCTGGATATCGACCTCCTTTTCTGGGAGGGCGGGTCGGTCGACACCCCGGAGCTTACCCTCCCCCACCCTAGGTGGATGGAGCGGGGTTTCGTGACCGTCCCGCTGAGGCATCTGCTCCAAGCGCCCGCCCTCGCCTCGACGACCGTCTGGGATTGGCTCCGACGCGAAGTCCCCCTCGCCCCCGCCGGTGAGGACGGATTGCGCGCATGGCACGGCTCGACCCCCTGGCGCCCGACCCCGGGCTGAACCTTCCTCGCTTCGGCCACGCCCCTGCGCTCTGGCTGGCCCTGCCGCTCCTGTTAGGATGCGCGTTCGATCAAGCCTGGCGACCGGAAGCCGGCGCGATGCTGCTCGGCGGAGCGTGCGCCCTCGTGCTCGGCGTTTGGGCCGTCGCTCGCGCTCCTCTCGCCCTCGCCGCCCTCGCCCTCGCCGCCGTCTTGCTCGGGGCGGCTTGGCATCAGGCGCGCACCCCTCCGCCGGGGCCGGTCGAACTGCGCCGACCCTTCGTCGAACTCTCCTTGCGGATCGAACGCGCCCAGGAAAGGCGGGACGGCGAAGGCTGGACCGGCCTCGGCTGGGTGACGGACCGCGACGACCGCCTCTTCCGGCGGCGACTCGCGCTCTCGGTCCGCGGGCCGACGCCGGCGGACGGCGCCGAACTGAAGATCTCCGGACACGTCTCGAACCTCCCGGCCGCCCCCGAAGGCTACGACGCCTGGGTCCGCTCGCAAGGGGCCAGCCTCCGGCTCAACGGCGGCCGCATCCTCGGCGAGCTCGCGCCCGCGTCGGGTTTCAGCCGCTGGTGCCAGGCGCGACGGCGGCTCCTGGAAGCCTGGCTGCGCGAGCTGCCGTGGGCGGACCCGGACGGTGGGGCGCTGCTCGCGGCGACGATGCTGGGACGGACGGCGCTGTTACCGACGGAAGCGAAGGAGGCTTTCGGCGTCACCGGCACGCTCCACCTCTTCGCCATCAGCGGGCTGCACATCGCCGGGATGGCCGCGGCCCTGCTCTGGACCGCGCGTCGCCTCCGCCTCCCGGCCATCCCGGCGGGCCTCGCCGTGCTCGCGGCGCTCTGGCTCTACGTGCAGGTCACCGGCGCCTCGCCTTCCGCCGTGCGGGCTTGGATCATGACCGCGTTCGTCTGGGCGGGACGGGTCGGCGAGCGCGACACCCCCGGCCTGCAATCGCTCGCGCTGGCCTGCGCGGCGACGTTGCTGCTCGACCCGGGCGCGGTGGGTGACGCGGGCTTCCAGCTGAGCTACGCGGCGGTGCTGGCGATCCTCGCGGCGGGCGCGCCCGCGGCGGAGCTGGCCGCCGCGCCGACGATCGCGCAGCGGCTGACGCCGCCCGGGGCGGCGGGGTTCGCGCAACGCTGGCGCTGGCGCGCGCGGCGCTTCCTCCGGGCGGGGCTCTGCATCTCCTGCGCCGCGACGATCGCCGGCGCGCCGCTCACGTTGGCGCACTTCGGACATGCTTCCGCCGGCGGCCTGCTCGTGAATCTCCTCCTGGTCCCGCTGTCGGAGGTGCCGTTGGTGCTGGGCATGGCTTCGACCGCGCTCAGCGTCTGGCCGCCGCTGCTGCCGGTCGCGCGCTGGCTCAACGGCGGCGCCGCGGCGGCCCTCGACGGGATGGCGGCGTTGGCGGGTCTCGCGGCGCAGGTGCCCTGGCCGGACTTGGCGAGCGAACGGATCTCGGCGACCACAGGCGCCACCGGCGCCTTGCTCCTCGTCGCCTGTTTCCTCGCGCAGGCGGAATCCCGTTCGGCGGCGAGACTGCTGGGGATACCCGCCGGCTTGCTGCTGACCTGGTTCGCGCTGGCCTAGGACCGGTCGAGGCTTGCCCACGCCCGGCGAAGGCGAAAAAGTCGGAGGATGCTCCCGACTTTCCTCCGGCTCGCCGCCGCGGCCTCGACCCTCACCCTCGCCGCCGCCCCCGCCGAGTGGTCCGGCATCTACCCGAGCCTGGCTTATTTCAACAACGAGGGCGAATGCGGGACCGGCGCCGTCGTGCCTTGGGCCGACCGCCTCTGGGTCATCACCTACGCGCCGCACCAACCCTACGGCTCGAGCGACAAGCTCTACGAGATCACCCCCGACCTCGAGCTGGTGGTGCGACCCGAGAGCGTCGGCGGGACGCCGGCGAACCGCCTGATCCACAAGGAATCGAACCAGCTGATCATCGGACCGTACTTCATCGGCGCCGACCGCGCGGTGCGCGTGATCCCGCCGAAGCTCATGCCCGGCCGCCTCACGGGCAACGCCCGCCACCTGACCGACCCCGCGAACAAGGTCTACTTCGCGACCATGGAGGACGGACTCTACGAAGTCGACGTGCGCACGCTCGCGGTCAAGGGCCTCATCAAGGAGATCAAGAACAAGCCGAAGCCGGGCCAGACCGCGGAGACCGCCCCGGCCACGATCACGTCGACGCTCTCCGGCTATCACGGCAAGGGGCTCTATTCCGGACAGGGCCAGGTCATTCTCGCGAACAACGGCGAGGACTCCGCCGCCGCGCGCTCCGACCCCGCCACGGTCAGCGGCGGCCTCGGCTCGTTCAACGGCGAAGGCAACTGGTCGCTCATCCGCCGCAACCAGTTCACCGAAGTCACCGGGCCGGGCGGCCTGACGGGCAACGCCGACCCGGCGAAGGATCCGATCTGGACCATCGGTTGGGATTTCCGCTCGCTCATCCTGATGGTGATGGAGGACGGCAAGTGGACGAGTTTCCGCCTGCCCAAGGGTAGCCACTCCTACGATGGCGCGCATGGCTGGAACACCGAGTGGCCGCGCATCCGCGACATCGGCGAGGAAGGCTCGCGCCTGATGACGATGCACGGCCTCTTCTGGACCTTCCCCGCGGGTTTCACGGCGAAGCAGTCCGCCGGCCTCGCGCCGCGCTCCGCCTACCTCAAGGTCATCGGCGACTTCACGCGCTGGCAGGACCGCCTCGTCTTCGGCTGCGACGACACGGCGAAGTCCGAGTTCCTCAACAAGCGCGCGGCCAAGGGCACCCTCGGCGCGCCCGGACAGTCGCAGTCCAACCTGTGGTTCACGCCGCTCGACGCCACGCAGAAGCTCGGTCCTGCGCTGGGTCGCGGCGGCGTGTGGGTCGACGAACCCGTCAAGGCCGGGGTCGCGTCGGACGCCTTCCTCTTCGCGGGCTTCGCCAAGCGCGCGTTGTTCCTCGGTCACGACGGTGCGGCCGCGACCCGCTTCACCCTCGAGGTCGACCGCCGGGGCGACGGCCAGTGGACGGCCCTGCGCGAGGTGCCGGTCGCGGCCGGCGTCGCCGGCGAGTGGCTGCAGTTCCCCGCCGAGGAAGCCGGCGCCTGGATCCGCGTGGTCTCCGACCGCGACCAGGCGAAGGCGACGGCGCAGTTCCAGTATGCGGCGGCCGACCCGCGCGGGACGGAGCGCGACCCGCTGTTCGCCGGGCTCGCCGAGGCGGCGGCCCCGACGCGGCGCGGCGCCTTCCTGCTCACGCGCGGCGGCAACCTGCGCACGCTCTCCGTCCTGCCCGCCGACGTCACGGCCGGCGGGACGAAGACCGCCGCGGCCTATGAGCTGACCGCCGAGATGAAGCTGGTCCGGCAGGACGACCCGAAGGTGACCGAGTTCGTCGCCAAGCAGACGCCCATCCCCGCGGGCGTCCTCTCGGTCGACGCGGCGTCGGTGATCCTCGCCGAAGGCGGCCGCCGCTGGCGCCTGCCGCGCGCGGGATCGCAGGACGCGGCCCACGACGCCTTGCTGACCGCCGGCGCCTTGCGCAAGGCGCGCGAGGTCTGCACGGAACGCGACCTCCTGCAGGCCCACGGCACCTTCTACGAACTGCCCGCGCTCAACGCCGGCGGCGCGGCGCGGCTGCGGCCCGTCGCCACGAGCGACCTCGCCGTGCACGACTACTGTTCCTACCGCGGGTTGCTGGTCCTCTCGGGCCTCGACCCGGCCGCGGGCGCGGCCAACCGCCACGTGATCCGCTCCGAGGACGGCGCGGCCGCCGTGTGGGTGGGCGCCGCCGATGACCTCTGGAAACTCGGCAAGCCGCGCGGGCATGGCGGTCCGTGGGCGAAGACCGCCGCCCAGGCCGACGTCCCGTCCGACCCTTACCTGATGACAGGCTACGACCGCAAGACGCTGTCCCTCGAGAACCACTCCGACGACACCGTGCGCATCACGCTCGAGCTCGACGCGGCCGGCGACGGCCGCTTCGCGCCGTGGCGCTCGTTCCGCCTGCAGCCGGGCGAACGGATCCACGAGAAACTGCCCGACGGCCTCAACGCCTACTGGGTACGCGCGGTCTCGAACAAGAACGCCAACCTCACCTGCCAGCTCACCTACGAATGAGAAACCTGCTCCTGCTCGCCCTCGCCGCCCCGTTGCTGGCGGCCGACCCCAAGCCCGCGCCGACGCCGCCGACCACCTTGCTGGCGCAACCGCTCGCGCCCCTCGTGGTCGATAGCCTGACCGCGGGCGCGGAGATGGGGCGCTGGCTTTCCTCCAAGGGCAAATGGGAGCGGCGCCCCGACGGCCTGCGAGCCGAGGAGGTCGAGGCCGACAAGCACAACGCCGTGAACCGGCTGGTCCAGCCGCTGGGCGACTTCGCCTTCGCGTGCGAGTTCCGCTTCGACGGCGCGAAAGGGATCAATTTCTCGGTAAACGACCCGAAGGAACACCTGACCCGCGTGCTGCTCACGCCGACGAGTTTCACCGCCCGCAAGGACGACCGCGACAAGAAGGGTCCCGACGTGGCGATCACCTACCTCACGGAGACCGTGAAACTGGACCCGGGCACCTGGCACTCGCTCGTCGTGGAGATGGTCGGCGACACGTTCGTCGCGACGCTCGACGGCAAGGTGACGGCGGTCGGGACGCATGAGCTCTTCCGCGGACCCAAGGTCAGCCCGGGCTTCACCGTGGACGGCGCCGCCGCCACCTTCCGCAACGTCGCGCTCTGGTCCGCGCGCCCCGAACCGAAGGCGGACTGGAAGGCCCGCCGGGAGACCTTGGCCAAGCCGGCCCCGGCGAAATAACCGGGCCCGCCGCCCGCCGCAACCTCCGCCGCCCGGCGGGGTATCAATCCTATCCCCATGCTCCGATTCCTCCCGATCCTCCTCCTGCTCGCCGCCCCGTCGGGCGCCGCCGAAGCCCCCGTCACCCTCCTGGCCCAACCGGACAAGGAGATCGTCGCGGACACCCTGCTCAAGGACGCCAAGGGCGCCGAGTGGAAGATCGCCAAAGGCAAGTGGGAGCGGACCGCCGAAGGCATCCGGGTCGAGGAGCTCCCCGCCGACAACCATGGCGCCGCCGGCCGCGTGCCGACGAAGCTGCAGGACTTCGTCGCCGCCTTCGAGTTCCGCCTGGACGGGGCCAAGTCGATCTCCCTGAGCATCAACGACGCGAAGGAGCACGTCGCCCGCGTGCTCATCACGCCGACGGCGCTGCGCGTGCAGAAGGATGACCACGACCATGACGGCCCCGACAAGTCGGTGCTCTTCCTGCATCAGGCCGAGAAGTTCGAAGCGGGCACCTGGCATCGCGTCGTCCTCGAGATGGTCGGCGACACCCTGGTCGCGACGATCGACGGCAAGATCAGCGCGTTCGGCCGCGATGACCTCTTCAAGGCCGAGAAGGCCAACCCCGGCTTCACCTGCGCCGGCCAGTCCGCCACCTTCCGCCACCTCGTGATCTGGAGCGCCAAGGCCGAGCCGAAGGATTCGTGGAAGGAAGCCAGCGTGAAGATCGCCGAGGCGATGAAGGCGGCCCCGAAGCCGGCGGCGCCCGCGGCGGCCGCCAAGGCCAAGGCGGCGAAAGCCAAGGCGAAGCCGGCGGCGGAACCGGCGAAATAAGGGTTCGAGCGGGCTTTTCGGCCCCGCGAACGCATCTCCCCGCTTGCGCCGGCGGGGCCGGCCGGCAAGTTCGACCTCCCTCCCGTCCCATGTCCGATCCTTTCGACAGCATCGAGGCCGCCCTGGCGGACATCGCCGCGGGCAAGCTCGTGATCGTCACGGACGACGAGAACCGGGAGAACGAGGGCGACCTCGTGATGGCCGCCGCCAAGGCGACCCCCGAGACCGTCAACATGATGATCCGCCACGCGCGCGGCCTCATCTGCGTGCCGACCGTCGAGCACCAGCTGCGCCGCCTCGGCATCTCGCAGATGGTCCCGGAGAACCGCGAATCGCAGCGCACGGCCTTCGCCGTCTCCGTCGACGCGGCCGAGGGCATCACCACCGGGATCTCCGCCTACGACCGCGCCAAGACGATCGCGATCCTCGCCGACCCGGCCGCCAAGCCGGAGGCGCTCGTCCAGCCCGGCCACATCTTCCCGCTGCTGGCCCGCCCGGGCGGCGTGCTCCAGCGCGCCGGCCACACCGAGGCCGCGGTGGACCTCGCGACGCTCGCGGGCCTGCACCCGAGCGGCGTGATCTGCGAGATCCTGAACGAGGACGGTTCGATGGCGCGCCTGCCCGAGCTCGTGGAGCTCAAGCGGAAGTTCGGCCTGCGCATGGTCTCCATCGCCCAGCTCATCGAATTCCGCCACCGCCGCGAGAAGCTCGTCGAGCTCATCGCCGAACGCCCCTTCCCTTCGGCCTGGGGCGACTTCACCCTCCGCGTCTACCGCTCGCTCCCCGACGGCCGCCAGCACCTCGCGTTCGTCCGCGGCCAGCCCGATGCGTCGCCGACCCTCGTCCGCGTCCAGCGCGCCAACGTGCTGGGCGACCTCTTCCGCGGCACCGAGTTCGGCGCCGGCTCCTCGCTCGCCGCCAGCTTCGAGGCCGTGGCCAAGGCGGGACGCGGCGTGGTCGTCCACGTCGACCAGCCCCATGGCGGCCTGCAGGCCGACGCGGACGGCATCCGGCTCGGGCGCATGGACGCGCGCGACTACGGCATCGGCGCCCAGATCCTCTCGCACATCGGCCTGCGCCGCATCCGCCTCATCACGAACAACCCGCGCAAGGTCGTGGGCCTCGGCGGCTACGGGCTGGAGATCGTCGAGCAGGTGCCCTTCTAGGCCCGGCGTTTCCGCTTGAAGCCGCGGGGCGAACCCCTTCTCTCGGTCTTCCGTTCTTCCCACCATGAGCCAGGACAAGCCCATCCCCGACGCCATCGACGGCACCGAGCTGCACTTCGCGGTCATCGCCGCCGGCTATAACGGGGAGCTCGTGGACGCGCTGCTGCGCCGGGTGAACCGGACCCTCCGGAACGGCAACGTGCCGGAGGCCAACATCGTCGTGGTCCGCGTGCCGGGCTCCGGCGAGATCCCCTATGCGGCCTACATGAGCGCGATGAGCGGGGACTACGACTGCGTCATCGGCCTCGGCGTGGTCATCGCCGGCGACACCCCGCACCACGAGGTCATCGCCCATTCCACCGCCCACGCGCTCCAGGACGCCGCCCTGCGCGCCGAGGTGCCCATCATCAACGGGATCGTCGTGACGAACGACCGCGCCCAGGCCGAGCTCCGTTGCAAAGGCGCCCTCGACCGCGGCTGCGAGTTCGCCCAGGCCGCCCTCACGATGGCCTTCCACCGCGTCACGCTCGGCGCCCGCCTCGACGAGGTCGACGCCGAGGAGCGCTCGAAGCGCGACGGCAAGGACCCCTTCGCCCAGAACTGATGGACGCCCCTTCCTCCGCTTCCGCCCGGATCCGTATCCGGATCCACGGCCTCGACCACCGCCTCGTCGACCAATCCGCCGGGGAGATCGCCGCGCAGGCCGCGCGCACGGGCGCCCGCGTCAACGGCCCGCTGCCGCTGCCCTCGCGCGTCGAGGTCGCCCGCGCCGCCGGCCAGGACGAGATCCGCGCCCACCACCGCCTCGTCGAGGTCATCGGGGCCAACGCGCAGACGATCCAGGTCATGCAGCGCCTCAACCTGCCGGCCGGCATCGACATCACCATCGTGCAGCCGGACGAACCGGTCGTCCCGGACCCCGCCGCGGCCCCGGCCAAGCGCAACCGCCGCCACGACAACCGCGTGGCCGCCGTCCAGTTCCTCTGCGCCTGGGAAAGCCAGCGGCACGCCGACCTGGTCACCGCGCTCTTCGACTTCCTCCACGGCCGCGAGCAGGGCCGCGAGTACTTCGCCTTCGCCGAGGAGCTCATCCACGGCGTCATCCGCGACGTCACCCTGATCGACGAGGTCGTCACCAAGTACGCGACGAACTGGGCGTTCGGCCGCATCGCCCGCGTCGACCTGGCCATCCTGCGCCTGGCGGTGTTCGAGCTGATGCGCCGCACGGACATCCCGCCGATCGTCAGCATCAACGAGGCCGTCGACATCGCGAAGGAGTTCTCCACCGAGGAGTCCCGCCGCTTCGTCAACGGCATCCTCGACAGCTACATGTCCGAGCTCGGCCGCGACCCGCGCAAGGCCGAGGGCGGCTGACCCACGGATGGCGGGCGGTTTCCTCGATAGGCTGAAGGCCGGACTGAGCCGCACCGCGGACGCGGTGGCGAACCTGCTCGCCCGCCCGATGGACACCGGTTCCGCCGAGGGCCTGCGCGAGCGCCTGCTGGCGGCCGACTTCGGGCCGGCGACCGCCGACGAGGTGGTCGCGGCGGCGCAGGCCGCCTGGAAGGCGGACGGCGGCTTACGTCAGGCCGGCGCGGCCGAGGCCGCGGCCGCCGTCATCGAACGCGCCCTCACGCCGGCCGCGACGAAGCCCCTCGCGACCGGCCGGCCGCTCGTCGTGATGCTGCTGGGCGTCAACGGCGCGGGCAAGACGACGACCGCCGCGAAGCTCGCCTGGCGCTGGCAGCAGGAAGGCCGGACGTGCCTGCTCGGCGCCTGCGACACCTTCCGCGCCGCGGCCGGCGAGCAACTCTCCGCCTGGGCCGACCGGCTCGGCGTCGAGGTCGTCGGCGGCGCCGCCGGCGCCGACCCGGCCGCGGTGGCGTTCGACGCCGTCAAGGCGGGGACCGCCCGCGGCCGCGACGTGGTGCTCCTCGACACGGCGGGCCGCCTGCACACCAAGGCCCACCTGCTGGAGGAACTCCGCAAGGTCGTGCGCGTGACCGCCAAGGCGCAGGCCGACGCCCCGCACGAGAAGTGGCTGGTGCTCGACGGCTCGCTCGGGGCCAATTCCATCGAACAGGCCCGCATCTTCCATGAAGCCGTCGGCCTCACGGGGCTCGTGGTGACCAAGCTCGACGGCACCGCCCGCGGCGGCGCGCTCGTCGCCGTGGTCCGCGAGCTGGGCGTCCCCGTGCGCTTCATCGGCCTCGGCGAGAAGCCGGAGGACCTCCAGGCGTTCGATCCGCGGGGCTACGCCCGCTCGGTCACCGGCCTCGGCGGCTAGGTTGGCTTGCCACCGCCGCGTTCGCCCGCCACGGTGGGCTCATGTCGGCCGAGACCGTGCAGGTTGAACTAGGCGACCGTTCCTACCCCGTGAGGATCGGCGCCGGCCTGCGTCACGAGGCCTTGGCCGTCGCCGACCGGCGGCTCGCGGCCGGCCAGCGTTGCGCCGCCGTCACCTCGCCCGGCGTCGCCGCCGCCCAGCCGGCGTTCGTCGCGGAGCTGGCCAGGCGCATGCCCGTGCTCGTCACGGCCGCCGACGGCGAGACCGCCAAGTCCGCCGGCGAACTCACCCGCGCGTGGGATTTCCTCGCGGCCCAAGGTATCGCCCGCGATGGCGCGGTCTTCGCGCTCGGCGGCGGCGTCATCGGCGACCTCGCGGGGTTCGCCGCGGCCTCCTACCAACGCGGCGTCGCTTTCTACCAGCTGCCGACCACCCTGCTCGCGATGGTCGACAGCTCCGTCGGCGGCAAGACCGGCATCAACCTCGCCGCCGGCAAGAACCTCGTCGGCGCCTTCCACCAGCCGACGGCCGTCTTCGCCGACACCGACCTGCTGGCGACGCTGCCGCCGCGCGAGTTCGCCGCCGGCATGGCCGAGGTGATCAAGCACGGCCTGCTGGCCGACGCCGACCTGTTTCGCCGGCTGCAGGCGAACGCCCCGCTCGCCTGGGACCATGCGCTGCTGCCCGCGGTCATCCGGCGCTGCGTGGAGATCAAGGCCGCGGTCGTCGCCGGCGATGAACGCGAGACGAGCGCCACCGGCGGCCGCGCCCTGCTCAACCTCGGACACACCTTCGGCCACGCCATCGAGGCCACCGCCGGCTACGGCACCTACCTGCACGGCGAGGCCGTCGCGATCGGGCTCGTCATGGCCGCCCGCCTGTCGGCCGACCTCGGGCGCTGCACCGCGGCGGAAGCCACGGCCGTCGCCGCGACGGTCCGCGCGCACGGCCTCCCCGACCGGCTGCGCGCGCCGCTCCCGCTGGCGCCGATGCTCGCGGCGATGAAACGCGACAAGAAGGTCCGCGCGGGCAAACTGCGCTTCGTGCTGCTCCAAGGCGTCGGCACCGCGGTGACCGCGGACGATGTCCCCGAGGACCGGGCCGTCGCGGCCTTCGTCGCCGGCGGGGCGGTCGCCTGAACTCCATGATCCGCGGTCTGCCCGCCCTGCTCGCTTGCCTGCTCCTGGTCGCGTGCGCGCCGGAAACGACCACGCCCGCCGCCCCGACCCCGCCCGCACCGGTCCGTACAGGCGAAACGGGTTACATCCGGTATTGGCCCGGCGAGCTGCCGATCGTGCTCTCCGTGCCGCACGACGGCGCGATCGCGCCCGCGGAGATCCCGGACCGGACCACGGGCGTGACCGTGCGCGACAGCCATGCGCGCGCCCTGGCCGAGGCGATCCGCGACGCGCTGC
>Ga0315907_10001303_pt1 | contig 33983 bp, 26 predicted proteins | sample LakEriMetagenome_3_FD_203525 | JGI IMG/M metagenome (GOLD analysis project Ga0315907, IMG submission 203525) | Freshwater fungal communities from buoy surface, Lake Erie, Ohio, United States - Buoy 12 MA123 | ecosystem: Environmental > Aquatic > Freshwater > Lake > Lake biofilm | place: USA...
TCGCCTACCGCGGGTTCCTCAAAATTCTCTTTGTGATTTCTTCTAAATCACTCAGAGAATTTCGAGGTTAATTAACCTTAACTTCGTAAGTAGTCAAAGCAACTTACACAGTTAGTGTTATAGTCCCGAATAAAACGATTTCAAACGTCCCCGTAAAGCTTGGAGCTCTTGATTTAATTCGTCTGGTTTTAGTGTCCGATAAGAGGTAATTATATCAATAGCTTTATTACATATAATTCCTTTTTTCTTTCCTTCAAAATAATTTTTAAATTCTAACCTTTCAATCATATCAGATTGAAAAGATTTATTAATAAATTTTAGGGCATTCGCTTTAATTTGAACAATGTCATTGAATAAGATTAAATGATTATCACTTAAATTATCCCTAACTGATTTTGATGAATCATTGTCACTACCATCTGCCTCTTCAACTGGAGTTTTGATAAATTCATTAACATCAACATTTTCAGCTCCATATTCATCACCCTTTTCAATGATATCGTGCAATACTGAATCTTCATAATATTCAATCTCTTCAACACCATGTTCAAGTTCCTTTAGTTCATAAAAACAGTTTGCCCTTGCTATGTCATCCGAAAGAGTTTCATTTATAATTTCATATATTTCTCCTAATATTTCCCTTGCTCTTTCTGATTTATTTTGTGCTTCCAAACTTGAAATAATAGGCTCGAGATCTGATATCCCCATACTAAGCTCTACCCAAAGATCGTAAGCTAACTTAATATAATGATCAGAAAAATCAAAATTCCCAGCATAGAATGAAATTTCAGATAAAATAGAATACAAACCAACTTTACTCTCTTTATTATCCAGTTTTTGAATTAATGAAATAATGTCATCAAGCTTTGAACTATTGATGATTTCAAAATTTTTAATTTGAATTTTTATAAACTTTAAAAGATAATGCGCCAACTCATAATCTTTATGATTATTTCTTATCAAAATATCAGCTTCGTCGAATTTACGCAAAAACATTAAGCCTTTAAAAATAATTTCAAATGCAGAAAGCCTTATTTCATAATCTTCTATTTTTTTCAGAAAATATTCAGCTTTTAAAAATTTATCCTTTCCTACTAGAATTTTAATTATTTCTCTAAGCGTTTTTTCTTTAATATTTGAATTTTTAGAAAAAATGATTTCATTATCTTTAGGATTATTTTTTATAAATTCAATTATTTGCTCAGCTTCTTCAAATTGATTTAATTCACATAATCTTATTGAATACAAAGAAAAACCTAAGTTCAAATTATCTAATTGTATTTCATTTTTGATTATTTCAGTAATAATATTATTTTCAAATGTACCAATGGTATTTATATTTTTTAACCAACTAAAATCCCAATTTTTAATCTTACTTGTTAAAAAAACATGACTTATACCTATTTTTTCCAATCTGCATGCCAACTCAAAAAGGAATTCGTGTGGAATTAAGCTAAAACTATTTAATAACTCTATTCGCCTGTTTATAAGATTACACAATTTTGTAATAAAATCGATGTTGACTTTAATGTTTTCATGAAAAATATGAATCAGACAGAGCACAAATAGAACAAAAAGCCTGCTTTTATCTCTTTCTGACTCTCCACCAAAATTTTCAAATCGCAAGAGGACTTTTTCATATTTAGAATCTCTTAATAAGCGAATGATCCTTTCGCCAGCGTTTTGCTCTTGAAAATAAATTTCAGCTGAAGCTAACCCTAATTTAACAATATTTTTAGTATTGTTTATTTTATCTTTTTGATTTACAAATGTAATAAACTCAATTGCGTTTTGGATACAAGCTTGACTCCATATGTATTGATCACTTATGTAAATTTGACGTTGTAAAAATGCTGTATTATTTGCTAAGAGTTCTATTTTACTATTTGAATTATTTTGTTTTGAATAAGCATTTAATAAAAAATGAGCGCTAATAAACTCCAAAGCATATTTTTCAAATTCATCTGCCTTCTTTTCCTCAATGGCTTTTTCCAATCTTGAAATTAGTTTTTCATGAGTCTTATCTATTTCTCTTTCAGATAATTTCTGTAAAACATAAACCTTCAATCGCTCATGATAAATTTGGTACTTTCCACTCTCAGGACTGTTAAACCAGGAGGAATATGTACTGATAAAATCTGTAATATTATCAGCGCTATCCTCTAAAACCTCAGCTACAAATGAAATGCTCACTTCTTTTTTGAGCAGGGCAAATAAGGTAAAAAGTCTAAAGATATATTGACGCTCTAATACCGACAGGTGATCATCGAAAGTCTCTTCGTATAGACCAATTAAGCCATCTGGTAATTCAGATGCATTCTCTGCATGAATAGTTCCTTTTTCAAGACTGTCAAAAATATATCGAAGATAAGTAGGATCTAAGTGAGACATTATGAATATTCAAATCATTAATAAAATTGCAGGACGCACACCAAAAAGGTTTAAATTGTCAAAATAGGAAGGATAAAATTTATCTATTGGTTAAAGTATGGTTTCTAACAGAATGAACAAATTTGATACCTGAATTAATACTAGTGTTATTGGGGGCTAAACCACTGACATAGATTGAAGCACTTTGCTTATTTCTTTATTTAAACTCATTATGTTTGGAAGGGCTTTTAAATTATTGTTGTAAAATGAGGGAAGGAATCCGGTATTGATCAATTTTTTGTGTGAAGATTGAGGTCTATTATTTATTCTAACCCAGGAAGTACCGGTATTCTATATGGCTATTTTTCCCATTAAAATTAACCCGTCCAAACGGTTCTAAGACACCTCCAAATACATTATTTCAAGATAATAATGTCAGATGGTTGATTCCGGTTTACGTTCTAGTATTTGAAGGAATGTATAGTTTTATCTCTTGGTTTTTTCAGTATTACTAAATGGTTGCTTATTATCAAGCCAAACATTAGGCTACCAACCATTTGGATCATGGTTACTTTCTGGCATTTGGATTCTTAAAAGAATCTCCTAGCCAAAAAAGTTTGATTTACCAGCACTTCCTCCAATACTTCTAGTGTAACCCGCTACTCCGTATAAACAAAAGATTGTGCAGAGTGAGTTGATCGAGAAAACTAAAGGAATACCAACCGATTTATCAAACAGATACCACAGAAATTATCATTGAAAAGGGTACATACGATTGTATTTTGTGATTGATATGAACTAATTCACCATTACTCAAGACAAGCTTACCCTTCTTTTCTGAATGCTTATTGAGGAAATAAAAAAATAAAAAAATATTTAACCCAATAAATCACTCCAAAAGCCAAGTAATGCTCTGCTAATCAGAACTCTTTCCCAATCATCCTGTAAATTAACCTGATCACTAAAAAAAATAAAGATTTCCAGACCAATTCCAAATATACAACCTAAAAGTGCCCAAAAAGAAAGCTTTAAATTTCTAAAAATATTAACAAGAAAAAGTATTATTCCAATTATCGGCGATAAAATGGAAATCAGAAAAACTAAGTATTTTGTTGAATTATTCATACTTTAAAAATATTTAAACTTTAAATTTGAGATTATGGTATCATTAACGCTTACATACTGAACCATCTACAAAATGAACCTTATTAATGGTGACAAAAACCTTAGTTGCCCCATTAATCTTATTTGTTCTGACTATTACCTTTTCAGTCCCAGACAGAATAGGCTCAATAAAGGAAGTAGCATTAAAAGAACCTGGCATTGATTCTATTAATTTTCCAAAATTATCATAGAATTGGGCAGTCCACTCAACAGCATAAATAGACTTGTTTGATGTACTTTTAAGATTAAGAATATAACCGACATTTACTCCAAAACTTAAGTTAGTAATAACAGAAGTAATACTCAGATTACAGGCACTTTTGTTGGAAGTTTGGCCATTCACTCTCAGAGATAATGCAAAAAAACTGATTATGATAAAAAATAACCTCATATTAATAGATTTAAAGATTCAAAAGACGGAATTTCTTGATTTTAGTAAAAAGTATTATTTTACTTTTTATTATTGATTTGCTTTGTGCTTGATTTAGAAATAAAATCAAAATCTATAATGTTTAAAATACTTGTAATAATTGAATTCCACTTTACCACTATGATGATAAAAACCACTAATAATCCAAAGATTAATTTATAAATATTATGTTCTGTCTGTTTATCCTCAATAATTTCAATAGTTACTTTAAGTCCCTCCATCATTGTTATTACAAATATAAATAAGCCAATATTTATATCTCTATTCTTATCCTTTAATGTATTTTCTGATTCAATTAGACCATGTATAGATTCGATACTCTCTTTGTTATCCATTAATAATCGTTCAAGATTAAAACTTTCCTGTAGTCTTTTATAGTAAACTGAAATTTCATTATAGTTACTCAGATTATAAAAAATTTGTTTTAATTGTAAAATATGAATCAGTTTTCTGATTGAACCAAGTTTTTCACTAATTCTTGACCTATTCCTCTCAATATCACTACTATTTAAAGTAGATATTATTCTAGTAACCTTCATCATTACTTCTCTTTGATTTAAGGCCAAAATAAATGCTGGAAAATACTTATTAAAAACACCTTTTATTCCATCCTGTGATTTTGTGTAATCTAATACTATAGATCCTTCATCCATATTAATACATTTGATCCGTTCTTCAATAATCTTTGACCGATCCTCTATATTCAAACCTATATCTTCCTTTATTGGAGGAATTCTTAATAATTTATAAAACTGGTCATTCGGAATCTGGCTGAATGGAATACTTCCGAAATAAAATAAGACCGGTTTTTTTAAATAAAATTCAATATCATTGTAAAAAGTATCAAATATCAACTTATTAATCTCGTCTAAATTAAATGAAAAATTTAAATCACCTTGCTTAAAATTAACAAGATATTTATCATTATTTTCCTTAAAGTATCTAAAGAAGGGATTCTCTGACAATTTTTTAATTACCTCTAGGTTAAATGATTCTTCTAATACAGTGTTTTCACGCTCAACAAAATAGCTAAATCTAAAAACTACATAACCCAAATTAATTACCTTATTTAGTATAATGATTGGATCCAGCAGATTAACTAATATACTTTCTCCATTAACCTTTAGCTCATTTTCTCCTATACTCAAATCAGCGTTATTTATGATTCTATTCAGTGGCAATTCGTTTTTAAGCTTACTTTTAATTTTTGTTGAATTAATAATAAAGGTTTCTAAAAAACTGACATCATTATTTGGTCCAAGATAATTTGAAATGTAATCATGATACTTGGCAGTATCTATAAAATTTCGATGGTTATCCTTTGAAATTTCCAATAAATAATTTTTAAGTTTAACAAATATTTTATTTCTAAAAAATTTATTAGACTTCAAATTAATGGCCGTAGAATTTACCTGAAAATTAATATTGAAAGGTAAAACAACTGTTGTAGAAAATGGTATTATAACTCTTGTCATAAATAACTATTTTGTTACATAATTTTTTAATGCCTTTACTTTTTCCCAACCCACTCCATCCGTATCTATTATATAGGCTAACAAATTACCACCAAAAACACAGCCTAAATCAATTCCTATCGCATTATTATAGAAAATTGGTTTTTCTTCAAAAAAAGGTTGATGGCCAAATAGTATAGTTCCAAATTCCCCATCATAGACATCGGCCCAAAATAAACTAGCCTCATCTTCCATACCTAAAGAAATAAAATCACCCTTTTCGTTAATGTATCTTGTTTTAGTGATCAAGTCCAAATATTTAAATTCCTTGGGAGAGTGAATATCATATCGGTAATCAACATCAAATTTTAATTTACACGTACCAGGCAACCCACCATGTACAAGTAAAACATTCAGCTCTGGAATTCTGAAGGAATAATAACTTTGATGTAGATAATTTAATTCTTCTGTTGTTAAATTCTCTTCAAGCGTCAAAAAATCTGGTGAAATAATCATCTCCTTGAGAGCCTTAGGATTTAGTTTCTTATTTCGAAGGTATCTTAAGAATTTTTCCTCATGATTTCCTAAAATTAACCTGACATTATAACTTATAGAAAGTTTATAGACAAATTTAACAACCCCAACGGAATCAGGACCTTTGTCAATTAAATCACCAATAAAAAAAAACTTATCAGTTCGTCGTAGATTACACCTCTCCAATAAAGCTTTAAGTTCAAACAGGCAACCATGAACGTCTCCAATAATAATATTTCTCAAAGTGCTACATCTATTTTAACTAATTATTTCAAAATGAATTTAAAAACTTGGAAGTACTAAAAATAGTAAACCTTAATACGTACATTAACATTAAGCAGAATTTTAAAGGATTCAAAAATCTCATTAATCCCTAATATTTCCAATTTTAGGTATCACAGTTATCATGAATCTTTGGTTTTTTGGTGGAATGTCCGGAATATCTCTTGGAACACCATATTGACCACTACCTGCAATTATAACTTCGCAATTTGGTAAAACTTTATTTAGATCAGGATTGCTACCGAACCAGAAATTTTTTAATGAAATAGCTCTGCTGTAGCTTAATTCATCATTTATAGGGGCATTATCTTTTGATGCCTGACCTTCAATTACCAAAAGATATTTTATATTTTGATCCGAGGGTAATGAATCTCGAAGGATTCTTTCAAGAACTTTTCCCGCTATCCGTATTTTTAGTCTCGTATCTAATTTTAGATCAAGCATATTTGCAGATCCTCGTTTGAAGTTGACACCTACATTTAGTATGTGTTTTTTATACTCATCATTGTAAATAAAATATTCCGAAGGTAAAGCGCCTAAAGCCTTTTGGATTTCTTTGATCTTATTTAATTGTTGTTCTGTAACTTTTTTTTGATTTTCAATAATTTTTCTTTCGTTTGTTAATTTTAAATATGTCAAAACATAAAGCACGAGCATTATGAAAAACAAACTCGTCATTAAATCTGTAAAACTGGGCCAAAAAAAATCTGTATCCTTGCCTTTCATTTATCTTTTTATATAATTTTTAAATAGATTTTTTACTGAGTTCGAAATATATATGATTATGTTTGAGAAATTATTTTTTTCAATTTGTTCTAGTAGTGCATTAGTTTTAGTCATATTCTTGTTTAAATTATCAAATGATTGTTTTAAAAGTTCACCCTGAGAGGTATAATTATTCTTAAATTGGGAAACGTCAGTCATTAAAGTAGACAAATGTTCAAGATTCCCTAAATTTGTTTTACTGGAAGATAGAGCTTTTCTTAAAGCTTCAATTTCTTCCACTGTAAATTGTTTGACCGAATCACTCGAATTTTGAATATGTAATTTTAGTTCCTTAAATGTCTCAGATATACTGTGCCCAACAATTGCAACTGTATTGGAGGTAAATTCTTTGTGTTCTTCAAGTTTATTAAAATGTTCTGATAAAAATTCTAATAACTTTTGGCTTTGATTCATTCTGTCGTCAAGATTGTCCGCAATTACTTTAAAATTTTCTGTTCTGGACAATATTTCATTTGTTTTTATAACAATTTGGCGGGAATTGTCTACAAATAAATTTACATCAGAAAGGTAACCATTAAATTTTTCAAACTGATTTACTGATAAATCTAATTGTTGTAAAACCTTCACATTATAGCGGGTCATTTCTGATACTTTTGCCTTATCTATTGTATCAAGAAGCTCCTTCTGAGCTTTTATTGCTCTGGTATTGGCATCAAATATTCCGGTTAAACCAGATAAATTTGTGGAAAATTCAGAATTAAACTTGAAAAGATTTCTTTGCAATGATTCTAAAGTTGACGCCAACCCTTGATTTATAATTGGTAACAATTCAATCTGAATGAAAGTGTAGAGATCATTTTTTCTTGATTCGCTGAAACTTTTCGAACCTTTAAAAAAATAACCTGAATTAGTAATTGTAAAACCCAAACCCAAGAAACTAGCTATCATAGCAATTTTTACCCCGCCAATTAACATCGATATTCCTTCATCTAATTTTCTTCCTGTATCTATGTTACCAAGCTCCAATCCCATGTCGGGCATACTAAACAAAGCAATTACAATGCCCATCATGGTAGCCATTAAACCAAGATATAATGGAATACCGACAGACAGATTTATATCTTCTTCAACTATGTCCGTATTTCTTTCGACTATATCTTTTATCAAATTAAAATCAGTTGCCCCTCCTCTGTTTCTAATTAAATAATTATTAACAGAATAAAGAATTTTATCACAAACATGATTTGTACTGACATCACATTCCATAACGTTAATTTCTGTACATACAATTTTCTCTTCAATTATTTGCATTTCTTTATATTGGACTATATTTAAAAGAATCTCTTTTGGAGAAAGCTTTACTAATTCAGAAGTAGGAACCAAAACCTTAGTAATCTTAAAATTATCTACTAGAGGAATTATATCTTTAAACAATTGAATCTGTTTGTAAGTCCCAGTGAAGAATCTAATCTGGAAAAAAACTACGACACCAACAAGTAACCATTCAATTTCCATAGCTAATTTTTGCTTTTTTGTTTTTAAACCATTTATCACCAACTAATTCAGCCTCACCAGCGCTATTCGTAATTATTGTTTTAGCTTTAGGATTAAAAGCATTTTCAGCATCACAAACAGGATCAATATTCCTATCGGGATATTGTAATGCAAGTTTTATTGAAGCCTCTCTCTCATCAAGTTGAAACATGGCTCTATTTATTGATATTCTTGTAAAACGATAAATAGAAGCCCCTTCTTTATAAATTGCAGATGCAGACCTTTCATTGAAACTTCCATCTGCATTCGGTGTGGATAAATAAAATGTTTCAACTTTATCAAAATCATCAGGTTCCGGTTGATAATATGGAGACTGTATCGAGTTTTTCACAGAATTATTTTTATCTGTTATCATTTTGATTTCATTTTCTAAATATCTCACACGTTTGCTTAATTCGAGTAATTCAAATGAATTTGTTGCTAAATATTGGTTCTCTTTTTCTAAAATTGACTGACTTATCCTTTCTTTTACGTAATTTTTTACATTAATTGATATTTCAGATTCCTTATTATTAATTCTTTTTAATACTATCCAAATAATTAAAATTGCAATTATCAAGGAAATAAATATAGAAAAAATATCGATCTGAAATGTAATTCCCTCAAACCAGGCTTTTTTTTCAGGTTTATTTTTTTCGAGTTCTTCTTCTATTTTAGAAATTCTATCGCGCAATGAACTTGAATAATTATTCAGATTTAAATTTTCTTCAACTCCATTAGCTTCTTGATTAGGTGATTTTGAAAATATAAGATTTATTCCATTTTTCAAGTTTGACAAGAATATATTAAATTTATTATGAGAACTTCTTCTTTTAGCAAAATCTACGATTTTTCTATATTTAGTTTCATCATTAAAAATGTCCTCCGTGATAAGCTTAATTGCATCTTGAGAAGTAATGTTAAGTTTGTATTCGCTTTTTAATGTTTCAATTTCTTCAGACAGCTCAATTGTTAATGTTACTGTCTTCGGAATTGATTTTTTGATTTCATTGTAAGCTGGATATCCAGAACAATCACAATTTTTTTTAAATTCTTGGTCGCCATTTCTATCTTCTAATGAAAGTTCAACAGCTTTACAGTTGAAATAATTAATTGCTTTTTCAAAGTCAGATTTGCTTACCTGAGCTTTTGCTAAACTATAAAATGCAATTAATAAAATACTTAATATTAATTTAAATTTCATTATCGTTACTGATTTAGTGGTGAAAGGTCTGATAAATTAGATAATAAATTTTTAATTGAACCTATTATTGGATAGAAGAAAAGGGATTCTTCTAATGCCTTTTCATCAGAAATAATATCATCTAATTTTTTTAGATTTTCAACACCATCAAAAAGGTAGTCTCGTAAATGCTTATCTATATCTCTGGTGAAAATTGCTAAAGATTTATCAGAAACACCAAATGAATCGCGGAAGTTAAACGTTGTATTAAGTTCAATAAAAAAGTTATTAAATGATTTTATGTATTGCGTAATATCTTCACAATTTTGGTTGTTCAGCATATTAAACTTAAGGTCAGAAATCCCTTTATCTTCAAGACATGTCAACATTTTCTTTATCTGACTAAGATCTTGTTCTAAATCATTTGCATCCAACATTAGTCCTCCCTTGCAAGTCAACTCTTTGGGGAATTCCTTTTCAGGTTTTACTTGCAGACTTTCTTTACCGTATTTAACATTACACACTTTTTCAAAAATGAGTTGTGTGAGTTCGGAAATAGTTTTATCGCTTGGGGAAATTATTTGAAGTATTTTTGAACCTGTTCCACTAAATACTATATAATTTGGCATAGGAGACACCCCAAGTTCTTTCTTTATTAGTTGAGCTGTATAATATATTATGGAGGAATAAAAATAGAGATATACTATTTTTAAATCTTCATCTTCAGACAATAATTTATTAAACGAAAACAGTCTTTTATCTTGAATAAGGTGATTTTTTTCCAAAGAGAAAAGAAATGCTACAATATCATCTGACTTATTTCTTCCCTTAATTGATTCTAATACCTGAATAAGATTATATTGCTGATTTTCTCTCAACAATTTCTCAAAATGTGGAAGATATTTATTAATTAAACCATTGTATTTTGCTCCATACTCATGAAAACCATCTCCAAATAAGGAATTAGCAGCAAACTTGAAGGAGGTAAGCAGTATTGGCTTGTTTGACTTAAAAACTACTACATCTGTTGTTCCTCCACCAATATCAATAGAAACAACGGGGGTATGTCCCCCCCCTGACATTTGATTAGTCGCTTTGTAATAATAATAAGGCGCTAAGGATTCACTTAAACCAATAGGATTGTTTTTTCCAATAAAATACTTTTTCGAATATTCATTCATTAAGGCTTCAAGTTTTTCTCTCCTTTCCTTCGTCATACTTGAAGGATAGAACCAAACTAACTTTGTTTTCGTAATATTTCCTTCGCATCTTAGTACTTTATTCCGCATTAAAAGAAAGAGTGTTTCAAAATAAGCTTCAACTCTTCTTTTATTAACTGGGTCAGATTTCGCCCATTTCAAATTTGATTTTATTTCATTAACCTGATCATGTGATTTTTCATAATTAAATGGAATATTGTAATCAGCCAAAGCAAAACTACTTTGATTAGCATTATTCGCATTTTTACCCTCCGCGGACACAGTTCTTGTGGGAAATTTATAATTTGAATTTTGACCTATAGTTTGCGGCAAAAATTCATAATCAATCATCTCACGGATTGCAATTGCACCTGTCCCTCCAAAGTCCTCTGATGTTCTATTGGAGTCATATAATGTGGCAATTTGAATGTCCTCATTTGTTATATCGAACGCTTTAGCAAACACGTTTGTGGTATTGTACTCAATATGTGTATTAGTTGTCCCAAAATCTAAAGCAAAACTAAATTCTGTTCTACCCTCATTATAAATAGGCCATTTGGGAATAATTACTCCTTTAATGTCAGGCTTGTTAACGTCCTTTATTTGAATGTAGTTAAATTCATTCTCGATAACATAATATTGGGTTGTTGCATCAGAGGAATTTTTATTTGAACGCTTTCTTGGTTTACCTGTACCAATAGATTCTTCATTTTTTACAGATACGGGATTTTCTTTATCATCACTGTAGAATTGAAGATTATAATCGGTATCTTTAAAAATACCTGCAATGTTTCTATCAACAACTTGAATTCTGTAATAAGCACCTAATTCAGGGTTATTTGTTTTAATCCATGGATATATAGATATGCCTACTTGTTGCTCAACAATTATACCTCTATTTAGACTTTCATCCTGCTTAAGAATATGGTTGTCACGTGATTCATAATAAACCCTTTCAAGTGAAATATGTTCGCCATACTTTTTAATTGGAATACTAAGTACAACCTTAACAGAACCTGCTATTCCTTGAATTAAATTTATTGTAGGTTTATCTGGTGATGTACTTAGTAAATCAGCTGCATAAAAATAATCAAAAAACTGCTTTTTAAGAGGAAGGATATATCCTTTTAAATCATCACCAACTTCAGTAACTAAATTTCCATCAAAAAATTTTTCCTTATTAATTGGATAAACCAAACGAATAAGATAAGGCTCCAGGAAATCACTATAAGTTAAGTAAGGGTACTCAAAACCTATGTCTGGCAATTTTCTTTTTTCTAATACGGTTTCAGTATTAAAATAAGGAACTTTTGTTGTACTATTCCAATCATCAACTATATACTTAAATCCTGCTCTTGTAAAATCATTTTGCAAAACTAATGGACAGTGTGAATTTGGATTCTTTGAAGAAATAATTAAAAAGTCACTATGCTTAACTTGTTGAATTAAATTTTCTTTTTTCCTCTTTTTTAGTTCTATTCCAATTACTTCAATTATGTCATTATTTCCTTTCAAGGTATCAAGCCCTATATACTTTCTGTCAAATTCGTCCTTGGTTATTTTTTTAATATCTGAAAACAATTTTGGATTTTTTTCCTCAAGTAAAGTTAAACTCTTATTCAAGTAGTCATAAAAAGCTGTTAACCTTGTTTGAAGTTTTGGATTAAATCTAAAAAGGCCATGAAGGTAATTTTGAAAATCATCGTCTCTATCGTGAAGGGATGCATAAGGAGTTTCAAAAGTTTTTCTATTCCCTGAAAAGCTCTCTCTAACTCTTCCTAAATCTTGAGTATTTGCCGTCGGAAAAAACAATGTTGCTGGCGATGTGCATCCTATAATTTTATGATTGTATTCAATAAGATAAAGACGCCTTACTAAGTCAAAATTGTAGGCTTCTTTATCTTGTTCTAAATATAATTCTAATGTTTCAGCAAGCCGCCTATGCATTTCTGAGTTGGTTTTCAACTTTGATAAGTCTGCTTCCCTGTCCCAAATAATAATTCTAATTTTATCTTTTAAGCTATCAATGTTAAATAACATTTCAGTTAAGTCCAGGCAATCAGAGACCAGTTTTTCATCATTAATTCCTGCTATAACATTACCACTCTTTGTATATGCTTTTAAATTAGGTGATTTTGAGATATTCCTAAATGCAGTTTTCATAATGTCTATCCTAGCAAAAGGACTTGGAATTGCTGTTGGATGAGAAATTCTACCTCCCCCTTCAGGGTCTGGAATAGATTCTATTTCTCTATCAGAATATGAATCAGAGACAAACCAATCTTGCCCTCCTCTATTTGAATATCCAAATATTTTACTCATTAGATTAATTTTTAAGGCCAAATTTTGATGTTAATATTTCCTCGGTGGAGTCGAAAAAGAGTTTAATCATTTTTTGTTGAGAAGAAATATACATTTTTCCTTTCGATTTAATATTTAACATCTTATCGAACCCTACGTAATCAACTTTAGAAAACCAACCTGAAGTTGGCGTTCTATCTTTAATTAAAGTTTGCAACGAAGAATCAAGGTTAAAGGGGGAGAAGCCTCTGGTATTATTCGACATTTCTTTTAACCAATCTCCAAATGAATTCATAAATTCTTTAAGATTTGTACGGTAAAAGATGTCGTCTACAAAAATTTTATTTATTTTAGGATCATTGATGCTCCACGGTTGTTTTGCAATTGATTCAACTAAATGCTCATTTAAAAATTTGAGGAACAACACAGTTTGAGATAATCTTAATTCCACCTTCCTTGAAGTATAATCCTCAAAGTCTGAGAATTTAATTTCAGAGGATTCATTCTTAATGGAAAATTCCTTGTAAATTGGTCTTGTTGCTTTTCCGTCTAAACTTATTAAATCAACATCCGGAATTTCTAAGAAATCAATAACTGCTAGTGCAGAAACTAATTCAATAAAGTGCGCATCATTTTTTTGCCCATTATCACCAGGATCGTTTTTATATGGCTTACCAATATAATTATCTGCTATATAATATAGTGCATTAATTGAATTATTCCCAGTTAGGTTCTCTTTATAATAATATAAGGCTGCTTTAGTTTTAGATATAAAATCTGATTTTTGAATGGGGCTTTTGTCGTCATTTTCAATATTAAAATAAGGTAATACAGTTAGTGCACCTATTTTGGCATCTCTTAAAAAGCCCCTTCCACTAATATTTTTATTGTTCATGGCATCACGTATGTTTTTCAGGATAGTTGGAAAACCTGCTGCTCCAGTTCCTCCAAAAATTGAACTAATAATAAAAATTCTGTCCTCATTATTAAAATTATTCGCAAATTCTTTAAATTCCTCAGAGTCTTTAAACTGATTTAACACAACACTTCCAATATTGGGGTTACCCACAAATCCAATGTCCATTTCAATATCAAGTAAATCAACCTCCTCTTGTCGTTTATTAATTGATTTTCCAGAAAACAAAATATCAGCTAATGCCTTGTTTGAATCATCCAGTTCATTGAAGTTTATGTAATCTCTAAATCGAGTATTTGCAACCTGCTGAAGATTAAAAGTGAAACTTCCTGAAACTCGATTTTCTGAATCAACTAAATTATCTAGGGTAGTAATTTTAGACGAAAAGAAACCATTATCCAAACCAACTTTTTCTACTATTGACTGATAGTTCCCCAATAATCTTTCCGTTCTTTTCAGGTCTTCATTTGAAATGTGAGGGTCAATTATAATTGGGACAATTTCAAAATCTTGTAGTGAATTTGGCTTAACACCCGAAGCCATTAACATTGTCAGAGATTTAAGAACTCTTGAACCAGTTCCACCAATTGCGAATATGAATAAACGAGGCATATTTTATTAATTTAAGGGTTCCAAAATGTGGTTGTACTGCAATTAATTGCAAAATATTTAGGATACTTAAAAGAAGTGAGAAAGATGAAAAAGATAAAACTCACTAAGGAATTTGAAAATCCAAAGCCTATGCAATCCGAAACAGATAAATTGAGCTGAGAACAATATTCTCCAGATTGAATAGAATTATAAGGAATTAAAACAGCTATAAAAAAATTTAAAAGCACTGTAGTAAGTGCAGAAAGCCACCAATGGATTTTTTTATTATATCTTGGATGATCTATTATATGATACTGTAATGCGTAAATACATACAGTAATAATGAGCATTAACCAACCAATGTAACTGTACCAGGGTGTTCCAATATAATCAGAACAAGTAATGTCCCAGCCCCGAAGATGATCGCCTAAATCTCTTGAATACAGAGGAAACAATCCAAACCATTCATAAATACTAGCAAAAAATTCTTTCATATATATTATTTTCTAATGTTTATACTAATCTTGTTAATACCATTTAATTGGGATTTAGGATAAAATGCCTCACTGACACCATCCACTAAATACTGGAGACCAAAAGTTTTTTGTTGTTCCGATTCATCAGAAAAAATATTTGAATCATTGATAGAGGCATATTTTTTTACCCAAGCTGGTGATTTTCCAATTAATTTAATTTGAAGAACTTCATCTCGAATTTCTTTCGTTTGTAGTTTGAGTAAATGAGAAAAACCCAAAAGGCTAGGATTACTTTTGTCTTTTACCTCCTCAATTACTATTTTGTAGTTGTTATTACTAACTATATAGTTGGAATTGTCAAGGTAATAGTTGTTTTCTTGTATACCTTTTGAAAAATCAACTGCAATAGTAAAACCAAATAAGTCAGCATTTCGTGTACCTTTGGATAGTGTAGGTTTTTTAATAATATTATTGGCAAGGTTACTACGGTCAAATGTTCCATAAAGGGGATTTGACATTATTTTATAATTAATAACTTCATTTTTTGCTGTTTGTAAAATTGTTTTATTTACATAACCTCCATCAAGTTCTTCTAATTGTTGACTTTGAATAATTTTTTCAATTTGTACGTTAGTTCCTATAAACCAAATGTAAAATGGTCTTTCAATTATTTTTCCGAATACAATCTTATTATCTTGACGGTCATAGTAAGTTCCTTTGAAACCACCTTTCAAATGCAGGATTATAACAGCTAAGTTGGAATTTCTATCTCGAATTTCAGTAGCGAAATTTAAAAAAATTCCATGCTTTTGTTCAGATAAATACATTGAAGCGTTTTGTCTTTTTTTTCCAGGTGAATAAATACAGTCAGATATAAATACGCTCAAATTTCTATCATTAACCTTTCTAATGGATCGTTTAATTAATTCATTAATATCTGTCTCGCTCGTTCTACCTCTTGATATTTTGGAAAATGATGCAGGATTTAATATGTCTTTGAAAGCCTCAACATCATTATTTGAGGCATTACCAAACATCAGCTGGTCGTCATTATTAATGAAGTATAAATTAAGACTATCTTGATTTACGAATAGTTTTAGTCTTGTTAAGAGACTGTAAACTGAATTTTTAAATTGTGTACTTGGGTCATTTAGATAACCATTCATACTACCTGAATTTTCTAAAAATACATTTATATTTATAGGCTCTGATAATTTTCCGATTCTTTTTTCTTGCCAAATATCATCTTCAGAAATCTCAATTTTCTTAAGGGTGAAATATTTCAATAAGTAGGATACAATTTTAGAATGATCTATTTTATTACCTTCCAACTTGAACTGTTGAAATCCTCTTTCATCTGATTGCTTAATGCTATTTATTAACTCTTCATATTCAAGTTTATCTAATTTTTTATCAACTTTGACTAATTTCAATGCTTGTTCATTGAATTTATCAAAATCAGTAGTGCACCCAGAACAAAGTAAAATTGTTAATGCAATTAGTATGTTAAAAAATTTCATTTATTGTTCAATTTTCATTAAAAATAAGTCAAGTTTCCTTTAAACTTGAAAAAATTATCAAAATTATTTACGAAAGATAACTAATTTACACTAAGAAATTTTTTATCTTATAATTTGCTCTTATTCTGACCTTACAATAAATTGATTTACTATATTGGATTTTAGGTAGTATTCGTAGCAATTATGCTTTAGGGACTCACTTTAACCTGGAATAGCCACTTAGGGTATTCTGTTAGGACGATCCCAAAGCAGGTTGGTTCTTAGCCAATTTTGGTGATTACATTTATACGAAGCTCCCATTCTTGTCAATCACACCCCTTTCAGTGAAGTTTCATGTTAGTGGATTAGTCACCGTTCTTGGTCATTTCTATTTTTCTTTATAGTATTCAAATATGAAAGTTCACCTAAATTGACGAAAAACGAATTAGGTTTAAAATAAACACAAGCTATCCTCCAATAAGGTGAAATAACTCTTTCTAGTACTTTTATTCTACAAAAATTCTTATAGACCCTAAAACCATGTTTTAAAAGTTCGGCATGCTCAACTGTATCTGAACCCGGTTAAAAAAAGATTCTTGAGCAGAAAAAATTCGTTCTCGAAAATTTATCCCCTTCTTTTTCCATCAAATATTAGTTTTATAGGTGCAGTAATTATTGAAAAATCACAGTTTAACTATACTTATTTTATCGAGTGGATTTGTCGTCAACAAAATCAGATTCATGTTCGGCCGGTCCAATACCAATTGTTCTTGGATTTACACTTTTGGTTTTACCTCTTTCTACAAAACCCTGAGCATCACAATATCTACAGTATCCCTGACCCCATTCCTTTTCTCTATCAAGTCTTTTAATATCATTCAAATCAACAAATCCTTTACCAAGACAGCGTGGGCAAATCATTTCATTTTTGTTTAAAATCATCATTTTATTAAATTTTGTCCCTACTCATATGGCTTTTCGGTTTCGCCCCGTTTTTTTAATTGGGTTCTGGGCTCCACATTTTTTTAAATTTCCAAAAATATTTTGCAAAACTTTCAAAGTTGTTCTTTGATTAGTTTTTTGTTCATATTATGTTTGTTAAACTTGCCCATAACGTTTTCTGGCTTGGCGAAAGTGGTGATTTTCACCACAAATATTGATGCGTTGAACCAAACTTTGATTAACCACAAATGTGTCTTCGGAGCACTGAACCGCCAATTTTGCCAAACTCGTAATTGGGCAGGTCTAAATTTTAAGCGCTATTTTGAATCGCAAAATTTGATGCAATTTTCTTTATCCTTAAATTTATAAAATAAATGATTTTCAAGATCTTCAGGAGTGAATTCACCAAAATGTGGTGTAGGGTCTTCATTAGAAGAATAGTAAATTTGATAGATAGTCTTTCCACCTTTTGAAATTGGGAAAATTGGCTCATCCGTAATAAGGTCAAAAAGTGTGTATTCTTTCTTCCAAAAAACATTAGCTACATCAAGTCGAGGTTCCGGGTTTCTTGAAATGACTGGAACTGTTGTATGGTTTTCTTTTGTTTCCAATTGTTTGGATTTATTTTCCCCACAACTATTGAGTAATATTAATGTAAAAAGAAAAGAGCCTAATATTGTCGTATTTTTTTTCATTATTTTATTTTTTTATCCCTACTCTATCGGCTTTTCGGACTTCGCCCCGTTTTTTTAAGTTGGTTCTGGACTCCACTTCATTATTTTGTCACATCGGGTGGTCAGCCCTTTGGCTTTTGCAGACCATCTTTGTTTTTAACTTATCCATACCGTTTTGCAGCTAAAGAATTTGGCGTTTTCGGAAACTAAAACTGTCTGCCAGCAACGAACTTAATTCGAAGCACAAAACTTCATTTAACCACTGAACCGCCAATTTCTTGTAGGTGCTGTTATGGTTCGTTTTTTTTAAAGTTTAAAAGTTTATTCCATTAATTCCATACGATGGTTTAAATAATTTTGGATAAACATCAAAACGACTTGTACCTTTTAACCATGCTTTAGTTTGGGAGGAATAAGATACTCCCCATTCTTAGGACAGCTTTATATCAAAGTTAAGCAATAATTTCAATCAATTAATCTTTTACACAACGGACTGAATAGCCCCAATCTGCATATACTGTGCTCAAAGAGTATTCTGTAGAGCAGCAGTATAAACTGAAAAATGTTGCTTCTTTTACTTCATTTGATTCAGCAGCAGCAGTAGAACCCCAAAAGCCTCCAATACTTGTTAACATATTTGAATTACCCCAATTGTCTCTATAGCCACCTGGGAGAGCTGAAAAACCAAATTCATTAGTAGCCCCAGAATTAGGATTCCACCAATAGGTAGTTCCTTTCGATTTCAACTTACCTCCTGAAACATTTTTATCACCAAGGATAGATGTCAAGTTTTTCCACTCTAAAAAACTAGGCACATGCCATCCCTTTGGACATAGCCCCCTTGAATCATTAACTGCATACCAATTATATAACTTCCCGTAAATTTTACCTTGGGAAGGGTCATTTTCATAATAACACCAAGCCGGTTGTTCATTCTTTCCCGCTTCAATCCAATCTTTTTTACTGGCAGCATTTTTAATCAAATCTCCATTTCTAAATCTGGCCACATCTAAGTTTCTTTGAATCCAAGAAATTTCCCCTATTTTAATTACATCATATTGCTTTCCTTCAATATCAGTCATTTTATCACTGAAAATATGTCCTGTTGAGCTTTGTGAATAAAGGGCTGAGGTTAAAAAGAAGAGGATTAAATAAAATCCAAATTTTAACATTGACATTTCATTTTAAATTTAAGTTTTGTTAATATCATATTATTGAATGTTACCGTTAGCACATTCTAATTGTTTAGGAGGTGGAGGTTCTTAAATATCCATGAATTCTGATACCTCATTATACTTTAAAGAATTTTCTAATTCATCATCTTGTTCCTCAGAATATTTTTGGTCAGATTTATTTGTAGTTTCCTCACAGGGTAGTTCAATGACAAAATATAAATCTTAATTTAATCTGAATCTATCTCTTGTTTTATTTACCAATTCTTTTGATTTTTCTTTCACCCAGGCAATTAGTGCTTCTTTGTCAATTTCTCTAATTAGTCTGGCTATTTCTTGTGCCGCGTCATAAACCTCATCTAAAAAAGATTTTGCATTATTTGAATTTCCATTATAAACTTCATTCGTTAGGAAGCTTATCATGTTATCATAATCATTGTCTAAATAGGACCAAATGACAACTTGTAAAAAAGCCTGCCGATCTTCCTCCGACCTAAATCTGTTTGGGTTACTTTTCTTAAGATAAGAAAAAATAAGTTCTTCATTTTCGTTATAAAAGGCTATTCCCTTATCTAAATCCTTTGGCGCTATGTCTTTAGACCAACCTACCGAACCTCCAGGAACGCCTTTACTCGAATTGGTGCAAGCAGAAGTAATTGACTTAGAAAAACTTGAATTTGGCTGAATTGTTATATTCTCAATATTTTCTATAGTTATTAAATTTTGCTCACTTGCTGAAGGATTAACGAAGTATAAACCTGACTTCAAGTTCATTTCAATAATATTCGACGTATTATTATTGATATTAATGTTTAAATTACTGTAGGTATTTAAACCGTTTGCAGTTATATTGATTTTGTCCATCCAGTCATTATCTTCAAGACTCAATACAATTCTTTCTGGTGTTACAGGTTCTGTAACTTTTTCACTTTTACCAGATTCATCTGAAGAAACTTCTTTCTTAGAATCAGGAATACACGACAAAATCAAAATTTGAAATGTAGCAAAACAAAATAAAGCAAAAAATAGATTTAACTTTTTCATGAAAAATATTTTAATTATTAAAAAAATTCAATTAAATTAGGCACAACAGATGGAAAGAATTCTTTAAACTAAAAGTTCTTCCCAGTAATTTTCAGGTAGGGGAACTAACAAGAAATCATGGTTATTTAAAATAGTAGCGCTATCCATATTAAAATATAAGAAATCATTGTCATCAATAATAAATAATGAATCAAAAATCAATACTTTACATTTGCGACAGAACTTCAACACAAACAGCTTTAGTTCCTCCAAATTTTTAATTCGAGTATTAGTTTTAAATTCAGCAATATCCTCTGAATTAGTAATTTTATTCCACCCATAAAATAGTATACTCGTATTATGAATTTCAATAAAATTAATCATTTTATAATTTTCAATTAGCAATTGAAAATTTTTATCTATAAAAATTCTGGCATTAATTTTATTAATATTAATAGCATCTGTCTTTGAAATATTAAATAGCTTAATATAGGCTTCAATATACGTTTGGTATTCTAAATTTAATAGATTAGTAAAATGAATAGTAACTTCAGGAAAAAATAAATGCCTGTTTAAATTTAAAATATTATTATATTTTTGGGTTGTTAAAACAGGAAGATTAAAATTTAATTCCTCCTCATAATAAAACATTTTCTTATCTAGCTTAGAATTATAACATATAATTTTGTTTAAGTCAAAAAGAATATATTTAAACTTTCCAGAATGAAAGGTATTAAACTCATTAAAAAGAAAACTAATGAATTTATATTGAAGTAGATCCTTGACTAAAAAGACAACTCCCCCAATAATATTTTCGATCCCCTCAATTGTATTTAGATAAGGACTTAAAATTAAAGTTATTTCAGAATTATTTAATCGCTTGTTTTCATTAATATTATCAATGAGATTTTGAAAGTTGTGGGTATGGTTAATATCGAAATTACTAACATGACAGTTAATCTCTATGTCAAAATTATTTAATGTAAAAACATATTCGATAATATAGTTGACATCACATAACTTTAAAATATTTTTTGCATGCAAATAAATTTCTGTAGCAAACTTATGTTCATTGAAATCAGGTTGATTTTCTTGAATTTTAGCTATTAAATAAAATCTAATTCTTTTTAATTTTAAATCCTCAAATAAATAAAATGAAACAGACTGCTCGTCATTTATTTTAGAAAAATAATTCTCATTGTTATTATCAATCGCAATATAATTTTGATTACCAATAAAACGATTAAATAGATGTAACAAATCACATTTTTCAACTAATGTATCTTGGTAATCTAAATTTAGTTGTAAACCAACATCAAATAATGACAAATTCAAAAAATAGAATTTAACCTTTTTTACAAAAAAGTCATATTCTATGTATGCAAAATAATCATCTACTAAACTTTTAATACCATCTACGAAAGATTTATGCGTGAGAAGTGGTTTATCTGAGCCATCGTCTATAAAAAATAAAAAATTATTCCCATTAAAAAATACTATTATGGATTTTAACATTTACAGATTTATAAACTAATTAGTTAGCAATTTTTTTAATGAGCACATTTTCATAAAAATCAATAGCTTGTAAAATAAATGGAGAAGTGGCGTAAGTTTCCTTATTATTTAGAAAATCGGGATCATTCGTATATCTATTAAATACATTTATTGAATTTACTTCACTCATCAATTCACTTAATGGTACATTAAAATTAAAATACGAACGTGCATAATTTTCGAAAATAACAAGGAATTTCTTGAACTCTAAATGTTGCCTATTATTTATGATTGTAACCCCTATTTTACGCATTACTTCTGGTGTTACTAAAGTCAATTCATCAAGTTCAAAGCCATTTTCAGAATAGCCTGTCTCACCAAGTATCTCTGCTATTTTAAAGCCTATATCTTTAATCCTATAATTCATTCCAGGTTCAGGAGGCAAAGAAGCTAAACCCTTAGAAACTTCAACTTTTAATTGATCCTCATTTATATTTAGAATTTCATTAATGTTTAAATTGAAATTATTTTGATCTAAAATTCCACCACTCCCTTTTATTAAACAAGTCTTGTAATACTCATTTCCAACGCCAGCAATTAATGATTCAGTCCAAGAAAAAATTCTACTCCCTTTTCCATAAAATTTAATTTTAAATTGCTGAAAATTTCCAAATATATTTGGATTTACTTCATTCAATTTCACTATCTGTTTAGAAATTTTACCCGTGTAAAACATAATAACACCAGTAAGGTATAAATTCACCCAAATTAAAGCAGGACAATGATTATTTATATTTCCATAAAAATTATTTAAATCAAAATTATTTTTATCAACCAAACTATTAAAATAATAAGGAAAATTTTCCTTATTTATATTCTGGGCTCCTGAAAATGAATCTCTATAGTTATTCCTTATTAAATTGCCAAAATTTGCAAAATTAGCAGTAGAAGATGCCAACATACCCGCTGCAAACTTAATAGAATTTTGCTTCACTAAAGCCTGAATAGGAACATCGTCATTTGTTTTAACCGTTGTAACTGTTAATATATCCGTTGTAGAACCTCCTATATCCAAACCAATTAAATAATCTCCAACGGGTGGCGCATTATTTGCACTAATATAATTTGCTACTGCGAATGCCTCTGTAAGAGAAAATTGTCCTCCAACGTTTATATTGTTAGCAATATCATAAGAAATTCTATAATTACTTTCAATATCTCTATAATCTATTGGAACATTATCAACACCGTCATTTATATCTAAAGCCACTCTTGCACTTGAAATAACTAAAGGAAGCAAAGGATCAGTAAATTCGTCTCTATTAAAAGGATATATATCTTGATCTTTTAATCTTTGCCAACTTGCATTAAATTGAGCAACATAACCTATTGCCATCGCAGAAGGATATGCCCAATTAACATAAGTTGGATAATAAGCTTGCCCTATATTAGTATTTGCCTTATAAAATAATTCCGCATAAACTTGAAGAAAAATAACTTTAATAAAAGATAAGAAATTATTATTTCCATGATTATCCCATTTCAAATTATTCTTTACAACGATACCCCCTCTTAGATTAAACTGATTTCCTTCTTTTAGTTCCTCAAGATCGATTTTAGGTTCAAAACAATTAAAACCTCCCTTTGCAACCTCATTTACTGCAGCCTCAGCAACTCCATCCCTATGGATTGTTAACCATGACTTTATCCTATTTGACTTTATTTTTTCATTTTGAAAAAATAACAGCTCAAAGTTTTTGGCATAGCCATCTGCTTCGTTTAATCTTATATCTGATTTAAACAGAGAAATTCTTCTATTGTTAAACTCCAATAACTCTGTATTATTGACTCCTACCTTAAAAGATATACAGGTATTATTGCTTCCAAAGTCAATTCCGACCCTGCATGGAATAGGTATAAATCTTCGTAGAATAAGTTGTTCATCTTTATATTTTATATAGACAAATCCAACAGATTCATTAGCAAATTTTATTTCAATTCCTTTAAATGGGTATTTTGATTTATAAATTTCGTATTTATAACCATTTACTTCAGGTTTGTTATTTACTATAACTTCGCCAAGATCAATTCCTCCATTATCAGCGATATTAAATAAACCATCAGGCAAGTCATTTACATCATTTTTAAGAATATCCCTAATATAATCTTTGTCGATAATGGGTAATTCGTCTTTTTTTGAATCACACAAAATAGGTGTTACATTCCAATTATTTATCTCGTTATGAGGCATTTCCGAAAACAAAAAATATTTATTCCATTGTCCTGAAATAAAGTTAGGCCAAATTACAATATTTTTATCTGTTATGCTTTCAATATGAATATCATAATTTCGTCTCACTACTGCCAACGTTTGACCGGTATTACTCATTAATCTTAACGTAACATCTAATTGGTTTCTAACCAAATTATAATTGCAAGATAAATTTGAAAAATTTGCAGCATCCGATTCAAGTAAACCATTTAACTGGTTACCAAAAACTTTGACCCCCATTTGAGTTAATGGTATTGAAAAAAAATGAGTAGTATTAACATTTTCTTTATACTTTAAGAAATATACAGGAAGCTCGTTACCATCGAAATAGGTAATTCCAAATTTTGCCAGCCTACTTCCTTCTGGAATCAAGAGTGTTTCAGGTCTGAATTCTATTCTACTTCCATCGTTATCTCTGAAAACATAGCCAGTTTGATCGGCATACAATTCAGTACTTAAAGATAATAATATCCTAAATGGATTCTCCTTAAATATAGTCGTTTCAGGGCTTAAATTTTCAAAATTAAAGCCTTTTTTACTTAGATAAGCCTGGATACTATTTCTCCAAGTTCTTAAATAACTGATAATAGAATCATAAATTCTATTACCTGTTATTAGATCAGTTGAATGAAAATGACGAATGAAATCATCTTTTTTTGAAATGATATGGTCTAAATATTTTATTAATTTAGAAGCATCCTCCGCCGTTAATTCTATTTCATTATTATTAACGGGATCTATAAATTTTTTAGTAGCAGAGTCAATAAAAACCTTTTTGTCATTAATCTCATAACCAGGTGCTGTAAATACAACGCATTCTGGAGAAGTTCCACCAATTAAAACTTTAATACCTTGAGAATTCTTATAAAATATAACTTCAATTTTAGGTTCTTTTACCCTGGCTGGATTTCTAACTAAATTTTGGTCTTCATAAAGTTCTGTTTTATCAAATAGAAACTTACTTAAATTAGTAGTCAGATTAAAAAATTCATTATTCCGTGTATTCGTTGGAAGCGTTATAATTTCTGTTTCGATATTTTGACTATCCAAAATAAATGATGAAATTAATCCTTTCCACTCCTCTAATATGCTTTCATAAAACTGAAATAAACCAGTGTCAATTTGGGTCTGAGTATTGGTCGAAAGTAATGCATACACGAATACATTTAATCTGGCGAATGGATTAGGAATACCTGAAACGATTTTATTTATCTCACTTCGGTTCTGCTCTTTAGTAAATCTAATGGTATCTATCTCCGCTATATGACGTTGAATTAGCGTTCCAAAAGTTTCCCAATTGTCCATATTATTCGCAGGAGGCAGAAATTTTGATTTCTGTAATAATGACTTTGCCATAATTTAGTACTTTAGTAATTTAGTAATAGTGGTAAAAAATCTCGCCAACAACTCTTCCCTCCCATTTGATTTAATACTATTTTCATCAAAGGATTTTACAAATTCTTTAACAAATTTGTCATAAGCAACATTTTGACTATCAGGTTTTAATGAACCTAACAGGTTTCGATGAAAGGCCCATTTTTCAGTGTCAACTTCAGATAAATAAAAACCAGGATTCAAATCAGTTAGGTTATGAAATGCTTCTTCTGGAAATAAAAACTTCCCCCCATAAGAATCTTTCATTTGATGCAGCCAACTCTTCTTATTTGGATCGTTACTATGAAGAAAGTCCCTAAAATAAGTTGTTAAATCAAGTTTAAAATCATTAGTGACGTTATTTGCTGGCAAACCTTGGTTTGCTTGTCTGATATGTTCCAACCACATGTGAATGCCATCAGAATCTGGAACCATCCCTTGATGTGATATTAAAGAAAACAAAGCAATTGAATAGAAACCAGTCATACATTTTTTAAATTCTGTATGCTTTTCAGTGAAAGCTTTGAAATCGATGTTCAAATTATCATCAGCTGAAACGGCCACATTTTTAAATTTATATTCAACCTCATTATTTGTTTGTTCCTTATTAAAGAAATCGTGGGCTGCAAAAGCACTGAATAATTCAATAATGTGACCAGGATTTTCCTGATGGGTACCGCCGGTAATAGTATTCCCACCGCTTCCAAAGTCACTTAAGTTAGCTTCTGGCCAACCTAATAAATATAACGTTTTATATCTTTTCTGAACCGTTATATCTCGGTTATAAAATTGTAACGCAGCCTGACTATTTAGTGAAAAATATTCGGCATTTGCAATAACTTGATTCCCCTGCTGTTCCAACTGATTCTCATTCGGTTTATTAAAAGTAAAGTAACTGGTAATTAAGCTCGCCCCCATTTGGGCTTCAAACTTAACATTAGGTCCCGAACCCAAATGAATTGCTTTTTCAAATGCGAGAGGAATTATGGGTATTGAAGAGGCTCCTGTACCGCCGAAAACAGAACCTAAAATAAAAACTTTTGCATTTGCACCATTAGCCGCAATGTCAAGAATGAAATCTCTAAATCTCACTTCTTTTTCATCCACATTTACTCCTTGTTGTACTCTACCAACCATAGCTAAAATACTTGAATACATCATAAACGAGCCTAAATGAGTAACTGCCCTGTATCCATGAGTGAGGTCAAATTTTAAAACCTTTTCATCAAATAGTAAATTGGCCAGATTCCTGCTATCCTCATTATTTTCCAAACCAGTGATAGCGCTAAAATTTTCAAAACCATCTGGACAAGGTATGACTGCTGAGGTTAAATGTAACTTTGCAGAAAAAAAGGTCTGATTTGAGGCATTGTTATCCCCTTTAATCCTAATGTATCGGTTTACCAGTTCTTCCGCTCTTCTTTTATTACCGTTGGCCGCATCGGTATCAATAGTAAGAATTTTAATTTCTTTATCTGCAAACATGCCTATGGCACAAAGATGAACAAATGACTCCAGGCAACGCATCCCTGTGCCACCTACTGCAATTAAGTAAAGTGCCATGTTATTTATTTTTAAAATTAAACCAAATACCCAATCTAGTTTGTCTGAAAGTACTACTAAGAAGATAACCTAACAAGAAATATAACAGCGTACCGCATAATAATGCAATAATTGAATTATCTGATAAATTTCCATTATTATTGATTAATTGTCCTTTATCAATATTTCTGGTAAGTATCACTAAATAAAATAATGCTCCAACAAGTATGCACATTATTGGATTAAGTACACCTAATGCAATAAACCAAAATTTTCTTTGTTTATAGTCATATCCACTAGGTTTAAATGGAATAGACATTGCAATAACCCATGCAATTAATAATAATACAAGGGTTGAACTCATTGTAATAAGATAAGCTAACATAGTTGATGTTTTTAAAATTAATTACCAAATTTTAAATAAATAGTGTGCAAAGTGAACTCACGATTAATATAAAGTTCCCTCAATACCTGCTCCATAGATAATTTTAAAGATTTATTTGAAGTCCCATTAAAAGCTGTCAAGTCAAAAAACGAAAGTTTTTCTGTATTCATCCCAGACTTCAACTTAATTTCCAATTTATACAAACCAGTCTCATCAGGAACTCTTTGTGCATTATAATATTTATGAAGTTTCACCTTTACAAGTTTTTTACCTCCTTTTTCAACAGTAGTTACATCAAAAAATTCTTTTGCATTTTCTATTTTTGTCATTGATAATGGTTTAAGTTCTAAAGAATTTTCCTTATAATAGTTTTGTATCTTTTTGTCCTCTTCAGAACTTTCGTCCCAAACCATTTTATTCCCGTCTTTTATTAGTACAGGTAAATGATTCTTTTTAAGAAATAAAGGGATGGTGAAATTTTCATATATACTGGAAAGTTCAGTTACATTTAGTCCTAAACCTTTGTAATCCAATCCATTGAAATTTTTATAATCTATATATATATTACTCAATAAAACATTTTTCTCACATTTTGGATCGGTACATTGAACAACATAAGGTAAAATGACGTCATCATGGAAATTATCATCCCATACTATATCGTTATATTGATAAAACTCACAGGGAATATTGCTTTCCTTCTTAAAGTCCAGATATGTATAATTTTTATCATTGCCATATAACTGATAAGATTGCAATAGTGATTCGTTTACCAAACCAGTTTTTTCAGTTGACCCATAGTTATAATTAATTACGTCATGCATACCTAACTGAAAAGAAGAAAAACTACTATTATTTTTAAACTTATCTATGATATTTTTCAACCTAACATTAGGTTTACTATTTCCTTTTAGGAAAACAGCAAAAAATATTTTTCTTTGATTACTATTTTGATTAAAAGGTCTGTAAAAAAATGAAATTGAATTTCCAAGACTAATCCATTTTTTAATGGATTCTGCCGCATATGGAACTTCCATTATTTCACCTTTATCATCCAACTCATCAAAATCAGTAATAAAGATAGCATTTTCATTATTTTCTACGATGATATTCAACGTTTTACGTAATGGTGCCATTTTTTCCTTGAACTGATTTTTATCTCGACATTTCTTCAAAAAATCATTTTTTTGAGTGTCATTATCAATTTGCTGTTTGATGATTTCAGAACTCCTTAAAATAAAAAAACTAGTTTTATAGATATATTCACTAACAATATAATCCAGGTAACTTTTGATTTCATTATCATCAAAAGCACCTTGAATACTTGACGAAAAATCTATATAAATAGAACTTACATTGGACTGATCCTTTGTTTTAACATTTGGTGAAAATTGCTCACTAACAAAAGATTCAATGTATTCCTTTGTGTATAAATCCTTTTCATCAATTACTCCTTTGTCGCAACAATTTGTAACTGTTGCAATGTAGAGTATAAGTAACATTTTTTTCATAATCAATTATTTACGATTGTCAAATAAATTCAAACCATCTTTAAGTCCCTTTTCTTTTTCAATATTTTCATCTCCCAATCCATCCAAGAACCCTTCACCCATTTTTAGAATATTATCTATCTGGTTACTAATTGGATAAAATTCTCTTTTCAGCTCTAAAGCGGCATGTCGTCCATACCAATAGTGCCATTTTTTTATTTCTTCGGAAGTCATTTCAGATTTTTTCTTCTCAAATTCAATTGATAACTCCTCAATTTTCATTTCATAATTTTTCCAATTTTCATCATTTAAAGTTTCCATTGGTACTCCCTCCATTTCCTCAACCACAGACATTAATTGCTTTGGAGTATTAGGTTTACAGTAAGTAAAAAGAAGACTACATACTATAGTAGTAGCCATAAGCAAGTACTTATTCATTTGACTTAGTTTAAATATTAAAAATTAAAATTCACCTGATGCAAGAACAACAATGACTACTATGACAATTATAATGATTAAAATAATGCCAAAAATACCTGAGCAGCCAGACCTTAATGTATCAAAAAAGCCATCGCCTCTTTTACTAAAAACGAGACCAATTACAAAAAGTAATAATATAAAGCCAATAATTCCCATAATTGAAAAAATTTATCTCCAAAAGAAGTTTATTATTTTTGGAGTTATGATGAAAAAATTTATTCTTTATTTAACAGTTGAAACTCCTTTGCAAACTTATCTTTCCGCCGGTGCGAAACCGCCAGTTTCATACCATTCTTCAAAATGACAAAGCTGTTACCCTCCTTGGAATATTCCTTGATTTGTGAGACGTTGACCAGGTACGATTTATGGATACAGTAAAAGTTGGAACCCAGATTTTCTTCCTATCCCTCAATTCTCCCTGGGAGTTCCTGGAACCAACAAAATACCGTCGAAAACTTTGTTCATTCTCTGCTTAAGCTGGGTACTATCCAAGCTATAACCACCAATGGCTTTTACCGTTTTTGTGGGGCATTTATCACAACCTGGCTCAAAAATCTTATTTTGCTGCCTATATTCAGGACTCAAACAGTTTTAGTACTTTATCCAAGCAGTTTAATTGTAGACAAACTCATTGGGAAGATGTCACCAAGCTCAATGCATTTGAATATTTGTTTGGTATCTAAATAATATTTAAATACCAAACAAAAAGAATTATAATTACTCCCTCGTTTTTATTTTCATAGTTGTTGCAACTGAAGAAGATGTCTCGAAGCCAGGAGATACCTCAGCATTTTTCCCTTTCATTGTGAGAAATAATAAACAAACAAATACCCCTAAAATAATAGATAAAGTTTGCTTGTCTTCTCCAATTTCGTAAATATGTCCACCCGTTAAAAAAACCTCTTGGCCATCAACTGCCGTAGCCGATTTTATTTGAATTCCTACTAAACCTTCCTTACCCAAACCCTTTGCCATCTGAGCACGCATGACCTGACCCTTTACCAAAGAACCACCAGCAATAACTGTTTTACCTTCAGCTAAAACATCATACTTTACTCTAAAATTTACAATTTGACCAACTTTAACCATATCTGATCTTATTAGGCTAATTGTTTCTAATGGAATTAAAGTACCTGATTTTAAGGTAACTTCAGAATTATCATAATTCTGAAATGATAAATTGAGAATTGATACTATCATCAATAATACAATTTGTCTAAAATAACCAGATTTGTGGATTTTTGTTAACATTTTATTTATTTTAAAAATTTGAATTAAACTCTAATTTGTTTATTAAAGATTTTTTCTTTTGAAGATTAAATCTTTTAGCACTTTTAATTGAACCTTGAATATTACCAATGTAAAAACTAAGATTAAAAATACCTGTTAAAATTGCCATTCCATAGTTTTTGCTTTTTATATTCGTATAAGTAGCATAAGCTAATAAACTATTAATGACAAATGCTGAAACTGCAGTTTGCTTATGACCTGTGTAAAAATATCCGGCACCTGGAATTATTGAAATAATTCCAGATAAAGTAGGGTTCTTCTCTTTTAATATTTTAAAATTATTTATTGTTTCATAATTCACATTAAATAACTTATTTTGAGGAAAATCTGTCGAAAGATTCTTATATATATCTTTTGCATCTTCCCATTTATATAAATTAGCATATAATAATCCATTCAATAATTTTTGTCTTGGCGTTATTATAAAATTAGTGTCTAAACTTGTAATATTTAAAAAATTATTAATTGCTAAGTCAAAATTTCCAAGCTTATAATGTGCCATACTAATTTGATAGACTAACTCATCGTTAAATTTATAATTGTCAGGACATTTATAATCATATTCAAATAATACTTTTTCATATTCACCCATTGCGAATAAGCAAATTAATTTATTTGCAAACAAGCCAATATTAAATGAATTTTCAGTCTTTTCATATTTTAATATTTCTAAAAAAGCTAGTTGATAAAATTGGTTATTTATTAATTCAATGATAACTTGAAAATTTGAATCTTGATCATAAGAGTCAGCATAAGCAAAATAATAATTATTTGGTTTATATAATAATTTTGAGTCTATACTATCCATTTCAATTATATCCAAATATTTAAATTTATCAGATCTTACCGCCAATGAGTAATTTTTATAATCATGGCCACATCTTAATAATCGTTCAGATGTATTAATAAAGGCAGATACAAATTTATACTCACTAAACATTTTAATTCCATAATTTGAACAACTTGGATACATAGGACATTCATGTCCTCTAATATTACTGATGTACTTTTGATAAAAATTAATATAATCATTTACCGATGATTCCTTTTTAACTAAAGTATCATTTAAAGAAAGTTCATTATTAAGATTAGAAAAAGAATCAATATGTTCAATTACTCTATTTGCATTAACTTCTGTTATTATAATTAAATTAATCATAAATAAAAAACTTAAAAATTTTCTCATAATATTTCTTCCATAATGACCATGAATAAATAATTACGTTTCATCTAAATAATTTTATAAATTTTTTAAAAACTCCTTTGCAAACTTATCTTTCCGCCGGTGCGAAACCGCCAGTTTCTTACCATTCCTCAATACAACAAAGCTGTTACCCTCCTTGGAATATTCCTTGATTTGTGAGACATTGACCAGATACGATTTATGGATACGGTAAAAGTTGGAACCCACAATTTCTTCCAAATCCTTTAAGGTCTTGGCAATCAAATAATCCTTTCCCACGTGCAAATGTATGCGGCTGTAATTGATCGCTCCCTCAAAATATAAAATGTTATCCCTGTTTTCCATCACAAAGCCATGGTGCGTGGGGATAAACAGTTCCTTCCTGGCATTTTGATAAGCAATGGGAAACTCTTTCCATTTTTTTTCCAATCGTGCGATTGCCAAAGCCAGGTCCCTGCCACCTATTGGATGTACCATATAATCGAATGCGCCCAATCGGATGGCTTCCAGCGCGTTATTTTGGTCTGAAGAGGTGATAATGATCTCAAAAGGATACGGTGCCTTGAATTTCTCCAGAAATTTGAACGGCTTGCGTTTATAAATTTCCAGGATAACCAAATCAGGTACATCCTTTTTAATGATTATAATTCCTTTCTTTATCGTTCTCGATGTGCCAATGACTTCTAATTTATCGGCTAAATATTCCTTGATTTGATACGATATATTTGATATCTCTCTCACCGTTCTTCCAATGATAACTGTTCTTAACATAATTTTTTAATTATTAAAAGGCTTCGCCGCCGATAAGTCGCAAAGATTTATCTACTTTAATTTTTTCTTGAATTCTGAACTCCAATTTAACTTAAATACACAACACTAAATAGTAATCAAGTAGTTATAATGTTCTATATTTATTTAACGTGGCATTAAATTTATTAACCGTAGGCGTATTTAAATTAAGCGTAGGTTTTTTCACTTTTTTAAAATCATATTCCAATAAAATAAGGGGGTCTAATAGCTCATAGGTCAATCCGTTCTCTTCAAAAATGGCCTTATTTCCCTTGTTACTTACCAAAAACCGTATATCGAGCGGTTCCTCTGCCGATAACGCCGCAATATCCACCTTCAAGTGCCTCCCACAGGTTACGACGATAGCTCCCTTATGTCTATTTTTCTTTATGTCCTGAGCGATAAGTGAGAGGTTTTTCGACGCCGTTCTTTCCAAAGCTAATCGACCCTCCGGAAATACCGCAGGTTTCACTTTTTCAGGAGTCAACACCAGTATGGGCAAATCAAGTCTGTTTTTAAACTTATCCAAGAGAGGAATCATCAAATTCAGTTCGTCTTCCATGAAAACGTCAGCATCAAAATATACCCGGATCCACTTATTATTTTCAGCACTATATTTTCGGGATATACTGAAAATCATTTCCCTTAACCGATGTAAAGTTCGCTCCTCCCATTCCTTAATATGTCGCATCTGAAGCCCATGCTGCTCAATATACTCCAGGTCCTCATTTGACGTAAAGGACCTGTTCCTAATGTCATCGGGATTCATATTTTCCAGAATATGCCTTAGGATTGGCGCATATTTGTCGGAAATCCTCGGTTTTTCATGATTTCCGAGCAATATTATATCCGTTAAATATTCCTCCTTTAAAATCTCTCCAAAATGCCTGAGTAGCTTGTTAAAACGATGCTCCGTTTCATTTCCTCTTAGAAATTTAGCAGCACCTTTTTTAGAATAAAATCGGGAGAAAAAAGAGTCAGACTGACCAAAATGATCTCTCTGATAATATGGAACCTGCCTGCAAATGGCCGCATTAATGATGACATCCAAGGTCAGATGAGACAGTGGAGAATCCAGCTGGTATTTCATGCCATATAACAAATGCAGATATTCGTGTAATATAATGACTTTAAAATCAGCTTCATTATGAATATTTTGGTGTAAAAAAGCTGGATTTAATAAAAGTTCCGGCCTGTCCTCCAGGGAAATGGTCA